>Ga0209211_10000944_pt1 | contig 57311 bp, 52 predicted proteins | sample RifGroA2_FD_183992 | JGI IMG/M metagenome (GOLD analysis project Ga0209211, IMG submission 183992) | Groundwater microbial communities from Rifle, Colorado, USA - Groundwater A2 (SPAdes) (version 2) | ecosystem: Environmental > Aquatic > Deep subsurface > Groundwater | place: Rifle, Colorado... | reverse complement strand
GTTGCCGCCCCGGCCGTCACGGATGTGGATGTCGTCACCCTCGATGTGGATACGCTTGGTGTCGGCATCCAGTGGGTGCAGGACGGTGATGCCGTCCTTGGCGCTTAAGTCTTCGAGCAGCCTGGCCCGGGCTTCGGCCTCGATCTGCTGGATCAGCTTGGTTGCTGCAGGGCTGAGAGCTACCGGGGCGCTATGGCCCCGGGGCACGCCGCGCCTGGCGCGCGGTTGTGTGGATGTCTGCACTTTTCGCTCCTTGCCCGCCGGTGGGTGGCGGGTTGGAGTGGATTGTTTAGCGAATCGCTACAACGTGTCAAGCGAATCGCTACAAATTCGCTAAATATTTTTCAGTGAGGCGCAAAAAAACCCGCCGTAGCGGGTTTTTTTTGTTGAATTCAGTTTCTCATTTGACGGCCCGAGGCTCAGTTGGCGACATTTCAACGGGAGTAGTCCCCATGCGATTGCCACCGCTAGATTGGGCGTATGTCGCTTTCTTTAGCACCCCATTGGGGTCGATTTCATAGGTGACTGATGTGAGATTGAAGTCTGATCCACCTGCGAAGGCCCCAACGATCGGGATGAAGGTAGCGCCTTTAACCTGGTACTGCATGCCGCTGTAGGCGATGACCTTGGTATCTCCACTCAGCATGATGGTGGTAGGCCGGCCCATTTTCTCCAAGATCTCGGCTTCGGTAGTAACGCCCTCCTTGAACTGTAGGGCGGCGTCCTTCGAGACCTGGACGCCTGATGCTGCACACCCGGCTAGTAGGACGGTTGCCAGTAAGGCGGCGAAGGCTTTATTCATCGTATCTCCTCCTGATTAATTCGATTATGGACTCTCTCTCCCAAACGACTCGCCCGGCTGCTCTTGTAGGTATGAAAGCAGTAAATCTGGGCGCCGAAGAGCTCAAGCTGCTCCGGCCTTGGTGGTGTTGTTCGCGGGCGGCTGATGTTTTGCTGGGGGTTCGCGGGTCTTGATGAATTGAACGATCATGCTCTCGACAAGGCCCTTTTGCTGAGTATCCAGCAGGGCATATTCCTCTTGGGTGAACTCTGTAAAGGGCCAGTCTTTGCTGGGGTATGGTCTGGGCGCGCGTTCTGCGATCTTTGGTGGCTCGACGGTAGGGAGCGGGCGGTCTGAGTCGAACCAGCCGCGTCCCAGATCAAAGGCGTCTTCGATAGCCTCGGCCGCAGCATCGCCCAAGCTGCGTGGGCTGCGGGTGCCATCTTTCTTTGGCGGAAGCAATACGCCTTTAATGATCTGCTGAAGGTACTGCGGGCTAGTTTCTGAGCGCACGGAAATGGTCTCAAGACCACCTGTAACTCCAGCGACAAGTAGCTGGAGTTTCCTGCGTCGACGCTCGTCTTTTGTTTCCATATCGAGTTTCTAGCATTTCGCTATATATTTGCATCTAGCGAATCGCTTGCAAAGTCTTAGCGAATCGCTATGATGGCGAACATGAAGACCGAATTCAGTGCTGAAGAGCGCAGCGTCATCGTCGAAAAGACGGGGGTCAATGCTGCATACCTGTACCAGTGCCTGTCTGGCCGAAAGGACATGAAGCCGGCAGACGCCGTGCGTGTCGAGCGTGAGGCCGGGATTGTTGGTCTGCGCTTGGCGCTGCGCCGTCGGGATGGCGGCGAGATCTGGCCCGAGCTGGCAGAGCAACTGACGCGGCAGGTCGGGTCCGGTGAAACAAGCGCGGCCACCTAACCAGGTCATCCCATGCTCTGCCGTCAATTTCCACCCACCCGCCGCCATCAAGTCCGGCGCGCCCGAACGGTTGTTTGTCTCCCTCTGGCCGCGCGCGGGAAGGTGCGCGGACATTGGTGTGCCGGGGTGGCGGGTGGGCTTTTTCATGTGCATGACTGCAGTGTGTTTTTTTTGCCCGAAACGGTCACCCCTAATCACCCCTAAAAATTACGGAGGCTTGGATGAAGCTGTTCTACGACGACGAATTTGATGCCATTGCTACGGCGATTGGCGAGAGTGGCAAGCCGTTCAAGCTGGTGGCGGCGCACATCTTCCCGGACATGAAGCCGGAGTCGGCCTACGCCCGGCTCAAGGAGTGTTGCAGCCCGACGGGTGATCAGCGCCTGACGTTTGGCCAGGTGCTCCGGCTCATGAAGTATTGCGAGAGGTACGACCCGCTGTACCACGCCTGTGACGATACGTTGCATGCTCGGCCAGACCGCAAGGCGCCAGAGGACGAAGCAGTCAAGCTGGTGGAGGTTATCAACAACGCTGCAAGCACCATGGAGCGAGCGATGAAGGCGCTCGACCATATCCAGGTGCGTGGCGGCATTCGGGCAGTCAGCTGATGAAGCCCGCCAGCCCGCTTGAGGTCGGCGGCGTCTACCGGTTGCTCAGCGGCCGTTTTGCCTTGCTTCTTGAGCAAAGCCCCGGCGAGTGCCTTTTCCACCACGTGGACGTGCACCGGGCCCGCGAGGTTCCAGACGGCCAGCTCACCCTGTCACCGGTCGTGGCCAATCGATGCCGGCTGGCCTGGCACCCCCATCAGTGGGGCCAACGAGTGAAAGAACGACAGGATCTGGAGGCGAGACGCCAGGCAGACCTGGACCGATGGGGAATGGGGGTGGCGCATGCGACCGCAAAGTGAAGCCCGCCGCTCGATCGTCGACACGATCCAGACCACGGGCCGGGCCGAGTTGCGTGATGTGGTGCGCCTGACCGGAGTGGACTACACGAAGGCGCGCCAGGTGCTGAGCGATTGTGTGCGTTCGGGCGAGCTGAAATACAAGCTCGAACCCCGGCCGCATGCACGCCGGCCGGTAGCGGTGTACGAGCCAGCCAGTGTGCTGGATGACCTAGCCGACGGTGCCTGCTGGCACGAGCTGGCAGGGTGCATGGCTGGGTGGCGTTGACTTAAAAAAATCGATGGAAAACAAGCAAATCGCTCCGGTGGTCGCGCCTCCGGTGTGGGACAACATCCCCGCCGAGCTGGCGGGGCGGCAGCAGTGGCTGCTGTGGAAGTACGAGTGGGATGAGAAACGCGAGTCCTGGTTGAAGGTGCCGTACTACCCGATGGGCGGGCGGCGCGCTGGTGACCAGGGCTCTGACCGCGACAGGATGCGCCTGGCCATCCTGCAAGTAGTGCGCCGGGTGTTTGAACGGGGAGGGTGGAGCGGCATTGGCTTTGCCTTCTTGCCTGACGACGGGCTGATTGGTATCGACATCGACAAGCAATACGACGCCGAGACGGGCGAGATGTCGCCGCGGTGTCGGGGCATCGTTGAGGCCTTCGATACCTTCACCGAGGTATCCCCGAGTGGCAAGGGGCTTCACCTCTACGTACTGGGCAAAACCGAGACGGCCAAGAGCAACGACATTGGCGTGGAGATGTTCTGCAACAAGCAGTACTTCACGGTGACGGGGCGACACCTGCCCAACACGCCTGCAGAGGTGCGCCAGGCGCCCGAAGGGGCGCTGAGGCGCATGCACGCAACGATCGAGGAGGCAAAGGAGTCGCGCAAGGCCGCTGCGAAGCCAGCAAGCGCACCAGCATCGGCGCGTGCGGCGCAGCCTGATCCGTCAGGCAGTGATGACTTCCGTCGCGTGAATGAGGCGGCGATGCAAGCCCTGCAGGCCTGGGTGCCGACACTCTTCCCCAAGGCGATCCCGAAAGGGCAGGGCTACCGCGTCACCAGCAAGGCGCTGAGGCGTGATCTGCAGGAAGACCTGTCCATCATGCCTGTGGGCATCAAGGACTTCGGTGTGGCTGACATGCACGATGCGCGCCAAGGGGGGCGCACACCCATTGACCTGGTCATGGAGTGGCTCCCGGCCTCGAAGCCGAAGGATGCCTTGCACTGGCTTGCGCAGCGTCTCGGGATCGAGCTGACCCCGCCAGAGCCGCGCAAGCGAAAACCATCACGCGCGAACGATTCCGCTCCCGCTGGGGATGCGGACCACGCGGGAGGATCTGGTGGTGGCGGTGGCCACGGCGGTGGTGAGCCGCCAGGCGCCGACGACCCGGATGGTGATGTGGACGTGTTGGCGCACCTGGTCAAACACCGGGGGCGGCCGATGGATTGCCGTGAGAACGTCATGTACTGCCTGCAGCTTGACCCGAACCTGCAGGGCATGGTGCGGCAGAACGATTTCACCCACCTTATCGAGCGCGTGAAGCCAACCCCATGGGGCCATCCAGCAGGGGAGTGGAACGAGGAAGACGATCTGATGCTGGGGGAATATCTGCTCCGGACCCACCGTCTTGCCGTCAAGGCCACGAGTACCCTGCGCAATGGCGTGCTGATGGCGGCGCGATCGGCTAAGTACAACCCGGTACATGACTTGATCAGGGCCGAGCCATGGGATGGCACGGAGCGCCTTGAGCACTGGCTGACGGATGTGTACGAGATCGAGGAGCGGCCGTACACCAGGCTGATCGGCAAGTGCTTCATCATGGGCCTCGTCAAGCGGGCGCTGCAGCCTGGCTGCAAGTTCGACTATATGCTCATCATCAAGGGTGAGCAGGGCCTGAAGAAGTCCACCGCCTTCCGCGCGCTGGCCTACCCGTTCTTCACAGACAACGCGATCCGCATGGGCGACAAGGATTCGCTGATGGCTATGCAGCTGGTATGGATCGCGGAATCGGCTGAGCTGGAGTCGCTCAATAAGTCTGAAACCACGCAGATCAAGCAGTTTCTGTCGGCCCAGGAAGACATGTTCCGGCCACCCTATGGCGCACAGCTGATCAGGGCGAAGCGACACGCGGTGAATGTGGGCACGACCAATGCGGACACTTTCCTCAAGGACGCTACTGGCGACCGGCGCTTCTGGCCGCTAGAGGTGCACGTGGTCAATGAAGACGTGCTGGCTGGCATACGGCTGCAGCTCTTCGCTGAGGCCCTACATCGCCTGGAAGCTGGTGAACGCTATTGGCCCACCAAGGAAGAGGAACACGAGCTGGTATTCCCCGAGCATGAGCCTTTCAAGCGCACCGACACCTGGGAGGACATGATCGACCTGTATGTGAATCGGAGCAAGCCGGATAAGCACGATAACCCTGATCTGCCGGTGAACGCGAGGCGCGACTTCTTCACCACGGTGGAGATCTACGAGAAAGCGCTGCTCATCAAGGCAGACCGGATCGATGGCGCCGGCAACATGGACACGCGCATTGGAAACGCCATGAGGGCGCTGGGCTTCGACAAGCACAGAGAGACCACGGGTGGGCGCCTGCGCGGCTGGAAACGCCGGCCCCCGCCGCCCCCGAAGGCTGTGCCTTACACCGCGCCTGTGGACCCCAATGAGGCCCTCACTGGGCCTCAAGCGAGCGAGGATGATGACCTGCCGCTGTAACCCCCATTCCCGCACGATCAACGCTCGTGGAGGCGCACGGACGCCCTGCTGGCTGGTCACGCCCCGCCTGTGCCGACGTTCTGACGTTGGCGCGGTCGGTCCTGTCGCCGCCGCCGTCCATCCCGTCCACCTGCCGTCCACCCCTGGTGGACGGCGCAAGCTGTTGATTCTGTTAAGGAAATGGGCATCCGTCCACCCGTCCACCCCTCCACCCGGTTTGTTCACACGTATGCACATGCGCAGACACGGGTGGGCGCGTGTCTGCGTGCGCACGCGCGGGCGCAATTTACCCATGCCTAGGTGGACAGGGTGGACGGATGGACGGAATGAGCGTTCATGCGGGTTTGCGCCGTCCATCCAGCGTCCACCGCCCGACCACGATCTCACATCCCGAGGAGTTCAACCATGAGCAGACCAGCCAGCCAGCCAGCAGCGAAGCTCGATCTTCGAAGCCAAATGCCCGAAACGGCAGAGTGGGTTGATGCCAAGCGCGCCGAGTACGGCGCAGAGCACGTTAACGACTGCATCAGGCGAGCTCTCAAGGGTGAGGCCGGTCGGTTCTATGCCTTCGAGCGCGGCCACATCCTTGGCACGCCATTCCCGACAACTCACCCGATCGCAGAGCACCAGGCGCTCGCAGTGAAACTGGGGTGCAGCTTTGCCGGGTTCATTGCCGAGCCGGATAAAACGGGAGCTGCAGATGGCGCGCATTGAAGGCATCCGCCATCGGTTGGAGAACTGGGCGCGGTGGTGCGCCAAGTGCGAGGGTGGGGCGCTGGGCTACCCCACCACCAACACACTGGCCCGCCTGGCCGGGCGTGGGAGTGGGTATGAGACGGTTGTGCCGACAAACGACATCGAAGCGGCCGAGACCAACGAGGCGGTCAAGTCGCTGCAGTTCACACGCTCCCACTTGTACCTGGTTCTCACCCTCCATTACGCCAAAAGCCTGGAGATCCACAAGGTGGCACGAGAGATGTGCCGGGCCGAGAGCACCATCAAGCGCAACCTGGAGGACGCGGACGCCGCCATCCAGGCGTGGCTGGTGGAGAAAGCGGAAAAACAACGCGCGGCCAGATAGGGCTTGACGGGGGTTTTCCGACATATACCTTTTCGGTACATTCCAGGTACGCTGTGGCGAGCGTGCACCCAAAGGAAAAACAGTGATCCAGATCAGCATCAAGAGCGATCTGGAAGCCACGGTTTCACGATGGGCTCGGGTCGCCGGGGATCAAATGCCCTATGCCACCGCGGTGGCCTTGACCCGGACAGCCAAGGCAGCGAAGGAAGAGATCGAGCGGCAATTGCCCAGCCTGATCGACCGGCCAACTCCCTACACCATGCGAGGCTTCCGCCTCTACCCGGCTACCAAGCGCAAGCTGGTAGCCGAGGTGGACTTCCGGCCGGCATTCGGCAAGGGCACATCGGCCCGTGATTACCTGGCGCCTCTTGTCTACGGTGGTGAGCGCAAGCTCAAGGCATTCGAGAGATCACTGGCTGGTACGGGGCTGCTGCCGTCGCAATTCGTTGCGCTGCCGGGATCGGCTGCAAAGCTGGATGCTTACGGCAACATGGCGCAGAGCCAGATTGTGCAGATCCTGTCCTACTTCAAAGCGTTTGGCGAGCAAGGCTACTCGGCCAACATGACGGACAAGAAACGGGCCAGCCTTGCGAGGGGCGGTAAGCGTACGGGAAAGCGGGGCATCGCCTATTTTGTTGGTAAGCCGGGCAATGGACGTCTACCACTTGGTGTGTGGCAACGTACAAACTTCGGCGCTGCTGGCTCGGCCATCAAGCCGGTGATCATCTTTGTTTCCAAGGTGTCGTATCGACAGCGGCTCGATGTTCCTGGCATCGCCAAGCGGGTGATCCTGGAACGCTTTCCCGAAGAACTCAGGTTGGCGGTTGCTCAAGCCAAGCGAACCGCCATCCCAAGGCAGCAGATGAAGCTACTTTGATCCGGACATCAACTCTCGCGGGTCCTCCCCCCACCCAGCCCCACTGCGGGTAATTCGGACCCCGTGGTTTGCGGGTTTGCAGAGTTTTTTAATTGGTTTGGTTTAGTTTGAATAGGTGCTGAATGGGCAGGTTGGCGCGTAACTTGATCGGTGTGTCGGTCAAGGAATGCGCGCGCCAGCTCGGCGTCAGCGACACAGCGATTCACAAGGCGATCAAGGCGGGGCGCTGCTCGCGGCATCCCGATAAGTCGGTGGATGTCGAGGCGGTTCGCCAGGGTATGAGCCTGACGGCGGACCCGTTCCGCGGTGGCCAGCGCGAGGCTGGCGTGTTCGGTGCTGTACCCACGGCGCCGGTGGTCGGATCTGCTGAATCGAGCGGCGGGAGTTCAGAGCTGTTCGCCCTGCCAGGCATCGGCAGCCAAACGTCCAGCGGCATGGCCGTCGGTGGAGGCAGGGGTAATGCCCACACACCGCTGCTAGCCGCTCGCACATTGAGCGAGCAGACCAGGGCCGAGCGTGAACAGATCGAACTGGCCAGGCTCAAGGGGACAGTCGCCGAGATCGAACCCGTGATTCGCGCTGTATTCGATGCGATGGTTTCAGCCCGCTCCGAGCTGCTGGCATTGCCCGACAGGCTGACGCCTCTGGTGACGCCTGAGACGGACCCCGGCAAGGTGTACGGAATGATCGAGGTCGAAGTGGTGCGGGTCTGCGAGGACCTGCGCGACAAGTTGCAGAAGCTGGCGACTCAGCATACGACGGCCTCAGCATGAACTTGCGCGACGGTTACCAAGCGGTGATGGATGCCGCGGCCCGCGCCTGGGAGCTGCCCGAGCGGCTGTGGATCTCGGACTGGGCGGACAAGTACCGCATGGTGCCCAGCAAGTCATCGCCGGAGGCTGGCCAGTGGCGAACCAGCCGCACGCCCTATGCGGCCGAGCCGATGAACGAATTGAGTTCGATGTCACGCACGCAGGAGGTGGTCATCATGGCCGCCTCCCAGGTGATGAAGACGGAGGTGCTGCTGAACTGGGTGTTCGAGTCGATCGACCAGGACCCCGGCCCGATGATGGTGGTTCAGCCGACCGAGAAGGCGGTCAAGGATTTTGTCAGCCAGCGCCTGGACCCGGCAATTCTGATGATGCCGCGCCTGCTGGAGAAGATCCCCAGCGCGCGCAAGCGCGACAGCGGCAACAAGATCACCGAGAAGAATTTCCCGGGCGGTGTGCTCTACCTGGGTTGGAGCAACAGCCCGAGCGAGCTGGCCAGCAAGCCGATCAAGAAGCTGGCGCTGGACGAGGTGGACCGTTACCCGGTCAGCCTGAAGGACGAGGGCAGCCCCGTCAAGCTGGCCGAGCAGCGCACGGCCAACTTCCCCCGGCGCAAGATTCTCAAGAGCAGCACGCCGAAGGTGCGCGGCGCGTCGGTGATCACCGACGAGTACGAATCGAGCAGCATGGGCCAGTACTGGGTGCCATGCCCGCACTGCAGCGGGATGCAGGTGCTGCAGTTCCCGAACCTGCGGTGGAAGAAGACCAAGGACGCCGACGGCAAGACGCACCACTGGCCTGAGACAGCGGCCTACGTGTGCGAGCACTGCGGCTGCGAGATCGAGGAGCGGTTCAAGCCCGCCATGCTGGCCGGTGGCGAGTGGCGGCACCGCCACCCCGAGCGGGCCAAGCGCGGCTTCCACATCAATGGCCTTTACAGCCCGGTGGGCCTGGGCTTCAGCTGGGCCGAGCGGGCGCAGAAATTCCTGGAGGCCAAGGGCGACCCCGTCAAGCTGCAGACCTTCGTGAACCTACACCTGGGCGAGCCGTACGAGGATCACTCGGACGCCGTCCAGGCCAGCGCCCTGCAGCAGCGCGGCGAGACCTACCAGCTGCGCACGGTACTGCCGGGCTACCTGGTGCTGACGCTGGGTGTTGACGTGCAGCGCGCTGGCTACTTCGCGCTGCACCTGGTGGCGTGGGGCAGGGGCGAGCGGTGCCATACGGTGGATTACACCGAGATACCGGGCGACCCGTCGCGCAGCGAAGACTGGGAGGTGATCACCACCTACCGACGGCGCGCGGTGCGCAACGCGTTCGGCATCGACATGCGCATCAGCATGACGGCGATCGACTCGGGCGACGGCGTGACGGTACACGAGGCCTACAAGTACGGGCGCAAATACCGGCATGACGATGTGATCGTTATCAAGGGTGCCAGCAAGCCCAACAAGCCGATCCTGGGCCGGCCGACGAAACAGGATGTGAAGAACGAGCGCGGCGCGATGGACCGCAATGGCGTGGATCTGTGGCTGGTCGGCACCGATACCGCCAAGAGCGCGCTCTTCGCCCGCATCGATGGCGATGCCCTGCACGAGCAGCCGGTCGATCGCATGGTGCGCTACAGCGCCGAGCTGCCAGCCAGTTTCTTCGAGGGCATCACGAGCGAGTACTACGACGCCGACACCGGCAAGTGGATCAAGCGGCCGGGCAAGCGCAACGAACCCCTGGACACCTGGGGCTACGCCTACGCCGCAGCCCACCACCCGCGCATCGCCATTCACACGGCGCGGGCGGCGGACTGGGACGAACTGGAGCGTCTGCTGGAGCCGCGCGTGAACGACATGTTCACTCAACAGGCCGGACTGGTGACGGAAGTCCCCTCGGCTGTGCACGCGTCTGCACCGGCAACGGAGCAGACCGCGCCGCCGGTGCAGACGCAGGAGCACGACAACTGGGTGCCCGATGTGCCCGACAACTGGATTTCTTGAAGGAAGCGCCACCATGGCCGGATTCACCATCACTCAGCTCGAAGCCATCGAGAAAGCCATCGCCAGCGGCACCCTGAAGGTGCGCTACGACGGCAAGGAAGTCCAGTACCAGGACATGGGGGCGCTCATGAATGCGCGCCAGGTCATCCGCGAAGAACTGATCGCCAATGGCTTGCTGGCCGATACGCCGACACGTGGTGTGGCCACGGTCACTGAATTCAGCCGCGACTGAGGAATCCATGGAACACGTCACTCACGCTGCCGCGCCCATCTCGCCGGCCAACCGGTTCGAGCGTGCGCTTGAGGCCGCTTTCCCTGGTTGGGCGCTGCGCCGCTCCATCGCTCGCATGGGCCTGGAGTACGCCCGCAGCTACGACGCGGCCAAGAGCGGCCGGCGCACGGCCGGCTGGTCGGCCACGGGTGGCAGCGCGAATGCCGAGCTGGCCGAAGGCTTGGCCCGCATCCGCAACCGCGCACGCGACATGGTGCGCAACAACGAATACGCCAAACGTGCTACCAGCGTCTTTGCCAGCAATGTCGTGGGTTACGGCATCACCATCACGCCCGAAAATGCGCGCGAGGCGGAATCCTGGCAGGCCTGGAGCGACAGCCTGGACTGCGACGCCGACGGCACCGACAACCTGGGCGGCCTGATGCGCCTGGGCGTGACGGAGCGCTTCAGTGCCGGCGAGGTGCTGATCCGCCGCCGGTGGCGCCGGCTGTCGGATGGCTACACCATTCCGCTGCAGATCCAGCTGCTGGAGCCCGACTTCCTGGACGAGTCCAAGACTGGCCCGATCGGCAGCAGCGGCAACTACTGCATCCTCGGCAAGGAGTACGACGCCCTCGGCACCTGCGTGGCCTACTGGCTCTTCCCCGAGCATCCGGGCGAGCTGGCAGGCTGGCGCGCCCGCAGCTTCCAGAGCCGGCGCGTGCCGGCCAGCGAGGTCATCCACTACCGCCGCCGCGACCGGCCCAGCGCCGTACGCGGTGTGAGCGAACTGGCCGTGAGTCTGATGCGCTACCGCGACCTGGCCGACTACCTGGACGCCGAGCTGATCCGCAAGAAGATGGAAGCCTGTGTGGTGGCCATCATCAGCAGCGACAAGCCTGATAAGGGCTTGGGCCTCGCAGGTAGCGAGAAGGGTGTAGAGAAGATGCGCCCCGGCATGATCGGCCGCGTCGGCGCCAGCGAGCAGGTCACCTTCAACAACCCCATCCCCAGCTCCGGCGGTGGCGAGTTCACGCGGCACCAGCTGCACGCCCTGGCCGTGGGTAGCGGCATTACCTACGCCCAGTTGACCGGCGATATGAGCCAGGCCAATTTCGCCAGCAACCGCATGGGTCTGATCGAGTTCCGCCAGATGGTGGAGCAAGAACAGTGGCTGGCCCTGGTGCCCCAGGTTCTGCAACCCATCCGCCGCTGGTGGCAAGAGGCCGCTGTCCTGGCCGGCGTGCCGGTTGGCAACCGCGCCAAAGACAAGATGTCCATGCCGCGCAAGGCCCAGGTCGATCCGCTCAAGGACACGCTCACCGCCAAGGAAGCCATCCGCGGCGGCGGCATGACGCTGAGCGAGTGGCTGCGAGAGCAGGGCACCACGCTCGACGCCTACATCGAAGAACGCCGTACCGAGATCGACAAACTCAAAACCGCCGGCATCGTCGTCGACACAGACGCCATCGTCACCGAACTCGGCCTTACAGGTGCTGACGCCCTCAAGCACACGGCCGATAACTGATTCCCCCAACCTGGAGCACCCCATGCCCAACCCTACCGCACCCGAGCCGCGCCAGATGCGCACGGCTGATATGCCACTGGCCAGCCTGCAGATGGCCGTGCGCAACTTCACCCGCGCCGCTGACGGCGAAGGTGAGGGCGGCGACGCAGCCGCGCCGGCCGCTCGCTTTGAGATCGTCTTCACCGCCGGCGCTCCGGTTCGCCGCTACGACTGGGCCAATGGCCGGTACTACATGGAGCGGCTGGAGGTCACGCCCGAAGCCATCAATCTGGATCGCATGCAGCGCGGCGTGTCCTTCCTCAATTCACACTGGTCCTGGACGCTGGAAGACATCATCGGCATCGTCGACCAACCCGAGGTTGCCAACGGCATCGGCACCGCCCAGGCCCAGCTGAGCCGGCGCGAGAGCGTGCGCGGCATCGTGCAGGACATGGAAGACCGTGTCATCCGCTTCGTGTCGGTCGGCTATTCGCGTGATGCCATGGAGATGATCGCGCCCAGCGAAGAAAACGGCATGTGGGAATACCGCGTGACCCGCTGGACGCCCCTGGAGGTGTCTCCCGTCGCGATTCCGGCCGACATGGACTGCGACATCCGCAGCGAAGGCGGCCACCTGGTCGACCGTGAAGGTCGCCAGCTTCGCGCATTCCCCTGCGCCATTACCACCACCGAACAGCGCGCCGCTGCACCCGCAGCGACGCCAGAAACCCCCGCGGCGGGGGCACAAGCCGAAACCCGTAACTCTGAAGGAACCACCATGCCCAATGCAGCTCAACAGCAGCAAGCCCATGGCGGCGGCGCCCCTGCCTCCGCCGATGCAACCCGCGGCGCCGCTCCGGCGCCGCAACCCGCAGCCGCGCCCGACGCGGCTGAAGCCGCCCGCCAGGCCGGCATGCAGGCCGAGCGCACGCGCCAGGCCGACATCCGCAGCGCCGTGCAGGCCGCCCGTTCCACGCTCGGCGCGGACGCGGACGCCCTGGCTCAGCGCCTGATCGACGCGGGCGTCGGCGTGGACGAAGCCCGCCGCGAAGTGCTGGAGCAGCTGAGCCAGCGCAGCGCTGCCACCGCCACGCGTGGCCAGGCGCAGATCCGTACCGAGCGTGACGAAGTCGAGACCACTCGCGCCCGCATGGTCGATGCCATCGCCCTGCGCGCCCAGCCCGGCCGCACCCGGCTGGGCGATACCGCGATCGATGCCGAGGGTGCTCGCGCCTTCCGCGGCATGGATCTGATCGACATGGCCCGCCGCAGCATCCAGCTGGCCGGCGGCAATGCCGACGGCCTGAGCCGCCGCGAGATCGCCCTGGCCGCGCTCAACCTGGACAGCGACGCCCGCCGCTCTGCCGGCATGCACGGCACCAGCGACTTCCCCAATGTGCTGGCCTCCACCATCAACCGCAGCCTGCGCGCTGCCTACCAGCTTTCGCCGCGCACCTTCACCGGCTGGGCGCGCCGTTCCAGCAACAAGGACTTCCGCGAGAAGGCCGTTACCCAGCTCTCCGAACTGGGCAAATTCCAGAAGGTCAACGAGAGCGGTGAGTACAAGTACCTCACCTTCGGCGACTCGGCCGAGAAGTACAGCCTGGCGAAGTACGGCGGCATCATCGCCGTCACCTGGGAGTCGCTGGTCAACGACGACATGTCCGCCTTCGACCGCCTGCCGCTGATGATCGCCGAAGAAGCTGCCGGCAACGAGGGTGACATCGTGTACGGCATCCTTAGCGCCAATGCCGCACTGTCCGACACCGTGGCGCTGTTCCACAGCACCCACGCCAACCTGGCCGGCTCCGGTACCGCCATCACGGACGTGACGCTGGGCGCCGGCCGCGCCGCCATGCGCAAGCAGACCGGCCCGCAGGGCCGCGTGCTCAACCTGGCGCCGGACTTCCTGATCGTCGGCCCGGACAAGGAAGTCGAGGCGAACAAGTACACCAGCGCCCAGTTCGTCGCGGCCAAGAGCGTGGACATCAACCCCGCGTTCAACACCTCGCTGGAAGTGGTGGTGGACAACCGCATCAGCGGCAACACCTGGTACCTCGCCGCCACGCCGAGCCGGGTGGACACCATCGAGTATGCCTACCTCGAAGGCGAAGAGGGCCTCTTCACCGAGCGCAAGGAAGGCTTCGAAGTGGACGGTCTGCTCATCAAGGCCCGCCACGTCTTCGCGGCCAAGGCCATCGACCATCGCGGCCTGTACAAGAACCCCGGCGCCTGATTGACGCCACCCCCATGACAACGCCCCCGCCCGGGGGCGTTGTCGTTTCCGAACCCTTCAACTTTTCTGGAGTACCTCATGAAGAACTTCAAGCAAGACGGTGACACCGTCACCGTCACCGCCCCGGCCAACGTCACCTCCGGTGGCGGCGTGCTGGTGGGCAGCCTGTTCGGTATTGCCGTCAACACAGCCCTCTCGGGCGCCGAAGTCGAGATCAAGCGTACCGGCGTATTCGAGCACGCCAAGAACTCGGCCGAAGCCTGGACCGTTGGCGCCAAGATCTACTGGGACAACACCGCCAAGGTGTTCACCACCACCTTGACCAGCAACACGCTGGTCGGCGTGGCGGCGGTAGCGGCCTCCAACCCCAGCGCGCTGGGCACGGTGCTGCTCGACGGCGCCACCCGCTGATCCTGACGTCTGACGGCTGACATGTTCGACCCCTCGATCTTCATGGGTGTGTTTGAAGCGCACGGCTTGGCCACGCGCGCCGTGCGCACCGCGGTGCCGGGCGATACCGGCTTCGTGGTGGGCTTCGTCCGCCCGGAAGACCTCATCCTGGGCGAAGCGGTGCACACCGCGCAGATCGAGATCGAATACGCCACCGCTGACGCTCCCGCGCTCGCCGTCGGCGAGAGCCTCACCATCGGCGGCACGGCCTACCGCGTGCAAAACGCCCCGCGCAAGCAGGGTGACGGCACCTTCAGCCGCGCCGCCCTGCAAGAGGCTCGCGCATGACCACGCTGATCGACCAGGCGGTTGACGCCTTCGTGGCTTCCGTCACCGGTACGCCTGAAGCCGTTGGCGGTGTCTTCGAAGATCGCCGGCAGGCCTTCACCGTTGACGACGACAAGGCCATCGAGATCAACCTGCGTGAGGCTGACAGCCAGGCCTTTGGTGACAACTCGCCTCTGCGCAGCCTGGTCAACACCGTGTTGCAGGTCGAGCTGGCCATCTACACCCGCGCCGCCATGGACAGCGCGGGTGTGGAGCTGCCGGCGCGCAAGCTCGCCAACCCCATCTGGGCCAGCGCACACGCCCGCCTCATGGCCGACCCCACCCTGGGCGGCCTGGCGGTGCGCGTGCGCTGGCGCCGGGCCAGTTGGCGGGCGGAAAGCGCCGACGGCACCGCCGGCTGGGCCACCCACACCTACGAGATCACCCTCGCCATGCGCGAGCACAACCTGCTCGCGCCCCAGTAATCCACCCCAACGCATCTGCGTTCACAGGAGCATTCATCATGATCACTTTTGGAGCAGGCAAGCTCATTGCCGTGCCCACGCAAGATGCGTCGGGCGCTGTTATCGCCAACCCCACACCGGTGGCCATCGCCATCCTGCAGGACGTCTCGGTCGACTTCGACTTCGAGACCAAGATCCTGCACGGCGAAAAACAGTTCCCGGTGGCGGTCGCCCGCGGCAAGGCCAAGATCGGCTGGAAGGCCAAGAGTGGCGACTTCAACGGCGCCGCGCTCGGGTCACTCTTCTTGGGTAGCAACCCCACTGCCAGCCGCAAGGCCGCTGTGATCGACGAGGCCAAGACCGTCCCCGCTGCTGCAGGTCCGTACACCGTCACCATCACGCCGCCGTCAAGTGGTGTGTTTGTGGCAGATCTGGGCGTCATCAACGCAGCCACGGGCGTGCCCATGACCCGCGTGGCCAGCGCACCGGCCACGGGGCAATACAGCCTGAACGTTGCCACCGGTGTGTACACCTTTGCAGCGGCAGACGCCAGCATGGCTGTGCTCATCAGCTACGAGTACAGCATCGCCAGCAGCCCCACCAGCAATCTGTTTGCCATCAGCAACAACCTGATGGGCTACACCCCCACCTTCAGTGCCATCTTCTACAACCAGTACGCTGGCAAAACCCTGGCCATGAAGCTCAACCAGTGCGTGCTCGGCAAGCTGGCCCTGCCGTTCAAGAACGACGACTTCACCACCAACGACATGGACGCCGAGGCCTTTGCCGACGCCTCCGGCAGCGTGGGCTACATCTGCCAGTACTGACCATGCTTCAACTCCCGCAACCCACGGGCACCCCCGCGCTGGAAGGCATCCCCATCCAGCTCGGCGGGCAGACCTATATCTTGCCGCCGTGCAGCCTGGCCACGCTCAAGCGCCACTCGGCCGGTATCGACAAGTTTGCCACCAAGGCCGGCGGCCAGATCGAGCTCTCCGGTGAAGGTGTCGACCTCATCATTGCTGTCCTCACCGAGGCGCTGGCCCGCAACTACCCAGAAATCAGCGCAGAGGCGCTGGCAGAACACGTAGGCGTGGACACCATGGTCGAATTCTTCCAGGCTGCGTTGGACGTCTCTGGCCTCATCCGCAAGCAGCTCCAGGCGCAGGCCGTCGGCAGCGCCGCCCAGGGGGGCGGCAAGCTGGGGGAATCGACTGGGACCGCATCGTCGCCCACATCGTGAGCGGCACGGGCTGGACGTGGCAACACGTCCGGCACCACTGCGACCTGCCCACCTACTTCGCCCTGTGCGACTGGTGGCGGGAAGTCCCACCACCCGCCATTCAGCTGCGGCGCATTGCCCAGTACCTGGGCCTGAAAGAAAACGCGCAACCCGGCGCCCCGCGCATGAGCAACGGGCCTGTGCACGGTTCGCCCAGTAGCGAGCAAGACATCGCCACAGCTGCCGCCATGGCCGGCATGCCGGCCTTCGCAGGTCGCCCCAACGACCCCATGTTTGACCTGATCCCACCCGCACCCGCAAGCACAGAGGCAACGCCATGAGTCAATCGCAAGCCACAGGCTTCCAGGTTGGTGCCAACATCAACCCGTTCGAGGTTGCCATGCGCCGCATGGTTGATGCGGCCAGCACGGCGCAGGGACAACTGGCCGGTGTCTTCGGTAAGATGAATCAAGCACTGGCCGTGGCCGCTGCCGGCCTGGCTGGCGGTGCCATGCTCAAGGCGTCGGTAGATGCCACTCAGAAATTCACCGCCGAGTCCAACAAACTCGCCCGCGTGCTGGGCACCACCGCCACCGAGGCCAGCGCCTTGAGCGTAGCTCTAGGCGATATCAACGCTGACGCCGACGCCACCGCCGCCGACGTCGCCACTTTCACCGCCGCTGCCGGTAAGCTGGCCAAGGAGCTGCGCACCAACGAGGCTGCCTTGCAGGGCATGGGCTTACAGACGCGCGACAGCGCTGGCAACCTGCGGCCTCTCAATGACCTGATGCTGGACTCCATCAAGGTTGTCAACAGCTACAAGCAGGGCTTAGACCGTAATATCGCAGCCCAGCAGATGTGGGGCAAGGGAGCTGAAGAGTCGTCATCCCTGCTCAAGCTCAACACCGAAGTCATCGAGGCTGCCCGCCAGAAGCAGCAAGAGCTGGGCTTGGTTGTTGGACAAGAGAACGTCGAGGCCAGCAAGGCCTACAACGCAGCCATGAACGACGTGGGTGACGTCATGCTCGCCATCAAGAAGGTGCTGGGCGATGCGCTGATGCCCATCCTTACCCAACTGGCTGAAATGTTCGCCGCCGCCATGCCGGCGGCGGTATTTGCATTCAAGGTGGCTGTGAACGCCCTGGCTACGGCCCTGCAAGGCGTCCTGCTGGTGCTCAAGATCGTGTGGGATGTTCTGCGAGCCCTGGCCGACCCGCTCTTTGTGTTGGGTAGCGCAATCCGCAAGCTCATCAGCGGCGACATGACAGGTGCCGCCAACGACATGCGCGGCATCTTCGCCAGCTGGGGCGACCAGCTCTCCGGTGTGTGGGACAAAGTCAAGGCCGACAGCGCGCGCACCTTCAAAGAGGTGAGCAACCTGTGGGGCCAGCCCACGGCTGCCGCTGCCCCCAAAGGCGCGGGCGGGAAAAGCGCCAAGGGCCTCATGCAGTCCGACTCCCAGCTCGCCAAGTGGGACGCTGAGCTCAACGCCCTCAAACAGGCCCATGCGGCCAAGAACGCCGCCGAAGGTACCTACTACGAGTTCAGCAAGGCGCAGGAGCTGGCCTTCTGGAATGCCAAGAAGGCCATCGTTACGGCCGGCAGCAAAGACGCCTTCGGCGTGCAGGCCAAGATCACCGCTGCCACGCTGGAGATTCAGAAGGCAGCTTTCGAGACCCGCCTGGCAGAGCTGCACCGCGAGCAGTCCGAGGCCGAGCAGAACTTCACCCTCAAGGCCGATCTGGCCCGCCGCGAACTGGCGCTGGTTACCCAGCGCTTTGGGGCTGAGAGCAAAGCCGCCCAGGACGCCCAGCGCAAGATCGAAGACATCGAACGCGCCGCGCGCGACCAGCGCCGTCAGTTGCGCGAGATCGAGATTGCCGAAACCGCGGCGGCGAATGCACAAAAGGTTGAGCTGGAGCGCCAGCACCTGCAACTTCTGTACGACGCCGGGCTGATCAACCGCACCGAGCTGCTGGAAGGCGAGCGCCAGTTCGAGCAGCAGAAATACGCCATTCAGTCCGCAGCCCTGGATCAACGGCTGGCTATGGTGGACCCGAACCTCAACCCGGTCGAGTACGCCCGCATCAAGAACGAGATCTTCCAGCTGGAGCAACAGCACCAGCTGCAGATCAGCCAATTGCGCAACCAGCAGACCTTGGAAGACACGGCGCGGCTGCGGGGCATGTTCGGCAACATCGAGAGTGGTTGGGCCAATGCCATGGCAGGCATGGCCAAGGGCACGCAAAGCTTGGGGCAGGGCATTCGCAACATGTTCCAGGCTGTCACGGATGCCGTGATCGGCATGCTGGCTCAGATGGCCGCGAAGTGGATGGTGCAGCAGCTCCTGATGAAGGTCTTCGGAAAAGCCTTGGCGATAGGAAAGATCGCTGAGGAATCCGCGAAAGCCGGGGCCGGCGGCGTTGCTTCCATGGCCGCAGCGCCGTTCCCACTGAATTTATCCGCCCCCGCTTTCGGTGCAGCTATGGCCGCTGCCGCCATGGCTTTTGCCCCAGTGGCCAGCGCCTCCCAGGGTTTCGACATCCCGGCCGGCCTCAACCCCTTGACCCAGTTGCACGAGCAAGAGATGGTGCTGCCAGCCAAGCATGCCGATGTGATCCGTGGCCTGGCCGATGGTGGCGAAGGTGCTGGCGTGGGTGGCGGCATCACCCTCCACGTTCACGCAACCGACGCGCAGAGCGTGGCCCGGCTATTCCGCGACAACGGCGACGCCTTGGTTAAGGTCCTGGCCAGCCGCAAGCGCGACTTCGCATTCTGAGGCTGCATGTCCAACGCAATCTTCCCCGCGCTGCCCGGCGTGGCCTGGGGCATCATGCGCAACCCCATGTGGGCCACGCAGGTGCGCGATGCCGCCAGCGGCCGCCAGTACACCCTGGGCAAGCGCCTGTACCCGCTCTGGCATTTCAAGCTGCCGTTCGAGGTGCTACGCGCCTCGGGCGGCTTCACCGAGTGGCAGCAGCTGGTGGGCTTCATCAACGCCCGTCGAGGCCGCTATGACGACTGGCTGTACCTCGATGCCCGCGATAACACCGCCACAGATGAAGTGTTTGGTGTGGGTGACGGCACCACCGTCACCTGGCCGCTCGCCCGCTCCCTGGGCGGCTTCATCGAGCCAGTGGGCGCGGTAGACACCGGCACTGCCGTGGTCAAGGTGGCAGGCGTCACCACAGCCGTCACCTTCAGCGCCGACCTAGCACAGGTCACCTTCGCAGCACCACCCACTATCGGTGCGCAGCTCACCTGGAGCGGAACCTTCTATTTCCGTTGCCGCTTCCTGCAAGACGAGATCACCTTCGAGCAGTTCCTGGCCAACTTGTACAGCGCCAAGTCGGTCGAGTTCCGCACCTTCCGCCCATGAAAACCGCAGCCCCTGCCCTGGTCACATTCCTCAACACAGCGCGCCAGGCGCTGCAGTTCGACCTGTGGACGTTCACCCTGGCCTCCGGCACGGTGTACCGCTGGACCGATGCCGACGTGGACATCAAGATCGACACGCGCACCTTCACGCGCAGCCCCATCATCACCCGCGACAAGGTCAAGTGGACGCGCGGCATCGAGGTCGGCCAGCTCAAGGCCACGCTCAGCGGCCCGGTGGTCCTGGTAGACGGCCAGCCGCTGCCGGCATTCTCAGCGGCCGGTGGCTTTGATGCCGCCAGCGTGGCGCTGGAGCGCGTGTACCTCAATGACGCCGGCGTGGTGCAGGGCACTCTGGTGTGGTTCACTGGCGTGGTGGCTGACGTGCTGCCAAGTCGCATGGGCTGCGAGCTGGTGGTCAAGAGCCCACTCACGCAACTCAACCAGCAGACCCCGCGCAACCTCTACCAGGCCGGCTGCCTTAACGACCTGTACGACAGCAATTGCGCCCTCAACCGTGCAGCCCATACGGTAACTGGCACCGTCAGCGCCGTGGCGGCAGGTAACAACCCGGCGCTCACTGTCACGCTGGCCACGGCCGTGCCTGCGCGTTGGGCTGAGCTGGGCGTTCTTAGGTTCACCACGGGTGCCAATGCCGGCCTGGGCCGCACGGTGCAGATCCAGGCTGGCGTCGGCACCGGGCTGGTGCTGCAGTTCTCGCGTCCGTACCCGTTTGCTGTGACCGTGGGCGATGCCTTCACGCTCACAGCTGGGTGCGACAAAGCTGTTGGCACCTGCCAGAGCAAGTTCGCCAACCTGCTGCGCTTTCGCGGGCAGCCCTACATTCCGGTGCCGGAGACGGTGACATGACGCTGCGCACGCAAGTCGTGGCAGAAGCCCGCGCCTGGCTCAAGACGCCATACCACCACCAGGCGGCCGTCAAGGGTGTGGGGGTGGACTGCGCCATGCTGCTGGTCAGCGTTTTCAAGGCGGTTGGCCTGGTGCCCCCTGCGCTGGACCCGCGCCCCTACCCGCACGACTGGCACCTGCACCGAAGCGAAGAGAAGTTCCTGGGCTGGCTGCGTCAGTACGGCACCCAGGTGCAAAGCCCGCAACCGGGTGATGTGGCTGTGTGGCGCTTCGGGCGCACCTACAGCCACGGCGCCATTGTGGTGGACGCTGATGGCACCATCGTGCACGCCTACATGGACGCCGGTTGCGTGGTGCTTGGCAATCTGAGCGAAAGCGCGCTGGCCGAGCGGTCGGTGCAGTACTGGTGCGTCAATGGCATCGACGCCGCTGCAGGAGCGCCGGAATGAGTGGCGGCAGCACCATCAGCACGGTGGAGCCGGCAGCAGGTAACCTGCGGGTACAAAGCTCCGTCTATGGCTCGGCCATCGCACTGCTCTATGGTCGGCTGCGCGTCAGCGGCAACCTGCTCTGGTACGGCGGCTTTGCGGCCATACCGCACACCACCACGCAGAGCAGCGGCGGCAAGGGTGGCGGCGGCATCACGCAGAGCAACACCACCTACACCTACACAGCCGCCGTGATGATGGCGCTGGGCGAAGGCCCCGTCAGCGCAGTGCGCACCGTCTGGCGCGGCAAGGCCAAGCTGGCGGGCGACAGCGCCAGCAGCGGGCTCAGCCTGGTGGGCGGCGCACTGGGGCAGCCGGTATGGGGCTACCTCAGCACCAACTACCCGGCCCAGGCCCTGGGCTACAGCGGCATGGCCTACATGTACACGCCGGCCTACGATCTGGGCGGCGACGCGTCGATCGAGAACCACAGCTTCGAGGTCAGTACCGCCTGGGAGGCCGTCAGCACCGGAGACGCCAACCTGGCCCTGGTTGCGCAGGACCTGCTGACCAACCAGCGCGCTGGCGCCAGTTTCCCGGCCGGCCAGGCGGGGGACTTCTCCGCCTGGGCCAACTACTGCCTGGCGCAGAACCTGGTGGGCAGCCCCGCGCTGCTGCAGCAGAAGCCGGCCGCCGAGTGGCTTCGCTACCTGCTCGATCTGAGCAACACCGATGTGACCTGGTCGCAGGGCGTGCTCAAGTATGTGCCCCTGGGCGATGCAGCTTGTGCCGCCAACGGCGCCACCTACACACCCAACACAACGCCGGTGTACGACCTGACGGAAGATCACTTCCTCGTCGACAGCGCAGACGCCGATCCCCTTCGCCCAGAGCGCCGGCCGCCAGATGACGTGTACAACCACGTGCGCATCGAGTATTCAAACCGAGGCAACGACTACAACACCGAGATCGCCGAGCGCAAGGACGCCGCCGATATCGATGTGCGTGGGCTGCGCACCAAGAAAACCGTTGAGGCGCACGCCATCTGTGATGCCGCCGTGGCCGAGCTGTTGGCCTCACTGCTGCTGCAGCGTGAGATGGGGGTGCGCAACCTCTACAAATTCACGCTGCCATGGACGTTCGCGCTGTTGGAGCCGCTGGACCTGGTGAGCGTGACAGACGCCTACCTGGCGCTGACGCGCGTGCCGGTGCGCATCAACACCATCACAGAGACCGATGCAGGCGATTTCGAGATCGAGGCCGAGGATTGCCCAGTTGGCCTGGCCAGCTCGCCGGCCTACGGAGCGCCGGCCGGTAGCGGCTTCTCGCACAACTACAACGCGAATCCGGGCGACAGCAATCCGCCCACCGTATTCGAGGCGCCGGACACGCTGACCACCAACGGCCTGGAGATCTGGATCGGTACCAGCGGCGGGCCGCTGTGGGGCGGCGCGCAGGTGTGGGTGTCGCAGGACGGGGCCACCTACCGCCAGGTGGGCGACATTCCCGGCCCGGCCCGCCAAGGCGTGCTGGCGGTGGCGCTGGCTGCCGGCGATGACCCGGATGTGACCAACACCCTGACGGCAGACATGTCCATGAGCCGTGGCCAGTTGCTTAGCGGCAGCCAGGCCGACGCCGACAGCCTGACCACCCTGTGCGTGCTGGAGGGTGAGTTGTTGAGCTACCAGACCGCCAACCTGGTGGCCGCCAACCGTTACGAGCTGAGTTACCTGCGCCGTGGCGCCTATAACACGGCGGTGGTCAGCCATCCGGTGGGGGCCTCGTTCACACGTGTGGACGAGGCGTTCTTCAAGCTGCCATTCACGGCAGCGCAGATCGGGCAGAAGTTTTACATCAAGCTGCCGGCCAGCAACATCTATGGCGGCGCCCAGCAGTCGCTGGCCGACGTGAGCGCCATCACCTACACGCCCACCGGCGCGGCCCTGCAGTCGCCGCTGCCTGACCTCACCGGCGTGGGCACCAATTACGTGGGTGGCCAGCAGCAGATCTACTGGGACGCAGTGAGTGACTTCCGCCAGCCCGATGTGAACTACGAGATCCGCGCCGGCGCCACGTGGGACGGTTCGACAGTTCTGGGTCGCACGCCGCTGCCAACTTTCACGCCGCCTGGCAATGGCACCTACTGGGTAGCGGCGCACTACATGACCAGCGGCGGCGTCAGCGCCTATTCTCTCAACCCCACGCAAGTAGTGGTCACCGGTGCGACCCTGGCGCGCAACGTGGTGGCCGTGTGGGACGAGGCGGCCACCAGCTGGTCTGGCACGCGCAGCAATCTCGATCTGGTTGGTGGCGAGCTTATGCTGGGCGCTGCCGGTGACATTTTGGGTGTGGCAGATTTCCTGGGGCTGCTGGATGTGCTGTGGTTCGGCGGCGTGGCCTCCTCCGGCAGCTACACCCTGCCGGCCGGGCACACGGTGGACATCGGCCGCGTTGCACCATGCCAGGTGAGCATCAGCTACACGGCGCGCGGCCAGTCCATCTACGACAACTTCCTCGCCATGGCCGACGTGCTCGGCGTGTCGGATTTGTTTGGCGCGTCGCTGGGCGCAAAGATCGGCATCCAGGCGCAGATCGCCACCGCAGGTGACGACGCGGTCTACGGCCCGTGGCTGAACTACCAGCCCGGCCTCTACAACGCCCGGTATTTCAAGGCGCGGCTGCTGGTGGCATCGAGCGATCCGCAGGTCACTGGCTTCATCACTTCGCTCAATTTCAGCGTGGATGTGCCGGACCGGATCGACCCCTACCAAGCCGTCACCTCTGCGTCCGCAGCTACGCCAATCACCTACAGCAAGCCGTTCAACGGGGGTGCTGGTGCTGGCGGCCTTCCGCTCGTGCAGTGCACGATTGTTGGCGCTATGGCGGGTGACGACATCGTCATCAGCAGCCCCACGCTCAGCGGCTGCGCTATCGATGTTTACAACACCGGCGCGCGCGTCATGCGCACGGTCAATGTCCAAATTCAGGGCTACTAAGGAACCATCATGCAAGACATTCATGTACCAGTCACTGGTACCGTCGGCGGCCTGGCCATGGCCAATGCCGTCAACGCGGGCTTCGACTCGCTGCAGCAGAACATCGGCGGCGTGCTCAACAAGAGCGTGGCCGGCGGCGCCGACGTCACGCTCTCGGCGGCCGAGGCAAACAACGGCATCATCAACCTGACGGGCGCTCTCACGGCCAACATCAACGTCATCGTTCCGACGTCTGGTATGCAGTGGCGTATCGTGAACGGAACCACTGGCGCCTATTCCCTGAAGATCAAAACATCTGCGGGCGCCGGGGTATTCCTGAAGCAGGGCACCTCTGATGTTCTCTTTTGCGACGGGTCGAACGTCGCTTCTGCAACTGCGGCAAATTCACAGATGCTGGCAGCCACCGCCTGCACTACCACCGGCACTGCGCCGGCCTTCGTGGCCACGCAGGCGCCGGCGACCAGCGGCGCAAAGATCGTGCATGCCACGATGCACGCCGCCAATGCTGGCGTGGCGGCAACACTGGCTGTGAATGGCGATACCGCCAAGTCAGTCAAGCAGTACACCAGCGCGGGCGCCAAGACGAACCCCACCTGGCTGGCCGGCCAGTTGTGCGCGTTCATGGATGACGGGACAGATTGGGTTTTGCTCAATCCGCTTCCATCCGCCAGCGGCTCGTACCTCACCGGCCAGGTGGTGCAGGTTGTCTCCGTCACTAAAACGGACACCTTCTCCACGTCGTCAACAAGCATGGTAGACGTCACCGGCATGTCGGTTGCCATCACGCCGAGAAAGTCATCTAACAAGATCCTGGCGATCCTGTCCATCGCCCTCAACGGTCAGTCAACCGTTAGTGCACACGCGCAACTTGTCCTGAGCGGAGTATCGGCAATTGGAATTGGTGATGCCGCCAGCGCCCGCACTCGATCGACCATCACTTCTGTGGGCAATGCGAGTTATGTTTATGGCTCGCATACTGCGCACTTTCTTCACTCTCCAGGTTCTACGTCTGAGTTGACCTACAAGGTTCAGGCTATGACGGGCCAAGGAGGGACAACGGCATATGTGAACCGCTCGCAAAACGATGCCGACAACGCCGACAACGGCCGTGGAATTTCAACTCTGACATTGCTGGAGATCGACGCATGAACCACGATGCCATCAGGAAGGCCTACCCTGGGGCAGTCGTCATAAACGGCGACGATCAGGTCGACATCCACGCCTGGGATGCGAATGGGGATGAGATCACGATCGACTGGCAACTCGTGGCCGCGCAGGATGTGATTGTTGAGACTGGTCTGCTCATCACCCGACTGAGTACCGAGATTCAAAAACGGCTCGATGACTTCGCGGCCACGCGAAAGTACGACAACGTGGTGAGCTTGTCCAAATACACCAGCCTCACTGATACAGAGATCGCATCGCTCCCGCAAGCCGATCAGGCCGCAGCCTTGCGCTACAGGGCCGAGTGCCGCCACCTGCTGCTCAAGGTTGCTCAGACCTGGGCTGTTGGTGAGCGCATCCTGGGCGAAGTGCTCAGCAGCCAGCGGCCGGCGCCGGCGAGCATTGCCGACTTTGCGGCCGAACTGCCAGTTCTGGACTGGCCGGTGTGATCAGCCAGGCATTGATCCTTTCAAGTTCCTACAACCAGTGAGGACACCATGGCCGAACCAGCGTCAACCACTGCCGGCGTCACCTTCATTGCTGCCACGGCCACCATACCGGTATTGACCATTCTCGGCGTGCCGCTCGGCCTGCGCGTTGACCTGCTGGTGGCCGGTTTTGCTGGCGCGCTGGTTGCCATCATCCTGCTAAATACCGTGCCGGCCATGGGTGACACATGGGTGCACCTCGTGCGCACCACGCTGCGGCGCATGGCCTGGGCACTGGCCAGCAGCGCCACGGCGGGCTATCTCACCCCGCTCGCGTTGCTGATTGCCAATGTGCCTGAAGCACTCATGCTGAGCGGCGCCTTCGCTGTTGGCGGCGGTGCCAAGCCGGTGCTGACCTTCCTGATAGGCCGCCTGAGTGGAAAGGGGTCGCAAAGCCTGCCGGCAAAACCCGGGCAGGAGGGGCAGCCATGATGGACGCGCTGCAGATCATCCACTGGCTGGCCGGTTTCGTGGTGCTGGCAGAGGCCCTCAATAAGGCGGAGCGCACCTGCCCGCTGGCCGTAGGGCTTAGCGCACATGAGCGCCTGCTGGCCTGGCTCAAGGCGGTAGCGTGGTTCTTCCTGGCCCTGGGCGCTGCCGGCGCCGTTGCTGCCCCTGTGCTGCTTGCCATGGGCGTGCCGAGCGGTGCCACGCACCTGTTGCGCCTGGAGCGCCCCACGCTGGCCGAAACGGCCGTGCTGTTTGGTTTTGCTGTCCTGATCGTTCGAACCCGTGTGAAGGAGGGGTAGGCCATGAAACTCACCGAGCATTTCACCCTGGATGAGTTGACGCGCAGCACCGCCGCGCAGCGCCTGGGTGTTGCCAATACACCGCCGCAAGAGATGCTGCCCCGCCTGGTGCGCACGGCCGAGCTGCTGGAGCGCATCCGCTCCACGGTGGGCGTGCCTGTCGTCGTCACCAGTGGCTACAGGTGCGACGTGGTCAACCGGGCCGTTGGCGGCCGCACGTCGTCAGACCACACCCAGGGCCATGCGGCGGACATCCTGGCGCCTGGCTTCGGCTCCCCCACCGAGCTGGCCCGCTTGTTGGCCCCGCTGGTCAGCGTGCTGGGCATCGGCCAGCTCATCCTGGAGGGCGTCAAAGGCAAACAGTGGGTGCATGTCTCCACCCACACGCCTGAGAAAGCCATTAACCGGGTGCTCACCATCACCGACGCCGGCACGGTGCTCGGCATTGTGGGGTTGGCGTGAAACTCAAACCATATCCGTGCTCGCTGAACGGGAACCAACTTGATATAGACCAGTTTGGGTTTCGCGTTGGTGGAAATGGTGAGCCGACTGCGATCGAATTCCGCTGCCGTGGGCCAAACCAGCCTCCTAATGGCAAGCAGTGCTACATCCCCATCGTGCGTGGTCCAGCGCAGCCACAAGAATTTAAGCACGGGTGGGACGGCAACCTAGAAGAGCCGACCATAACACCAAGCATCGGCTGCGATAACGCGCCGCGATGTGGGTGGCATGGTCATATTTTGAAGGGATGGATTGCGCCATGAAATCCCGCCGCGCCACGCCCGCCAAGCGGCCAGCCCGCGAGATCGAGACCAAACTCTATCGTGCACAGAAACGCCAACAGCGCGAGCTGCAAGAGCGGTTTGAGCGGCGTTCCGTCTTCCCAGAACCTGAGCAAGAAAGGTACAAGCCATGAGCATCTACTGGATCATCATCCTCGCCCTTTTATGCGTCTATGCCGTCGGCGCTGTCTGGGCGTATATCACTGTGCGCACCTGGCGCAATGGCAAGTTCAAGGCCGTGCTGCTTTGGCCCATCCTGGTACTTGTTGGCCTGTTCGGGGTTGCGCCATGAAGTGGTTGCTCTATCTCGCCCTGGCCGGCGCGATCGTGCTGGGCTATCAGACCTTTGTCGACCACCAGCAGGCCATCGGTGAACAGCGCGCCACCGATCGCTACGAAATCGCGCTTTCCAAGCAAAAGGTAGATGCCGCCAGGCTGTTGGCCGCCGAGACAGCCCGTGCCAACGAGGCCGAGCGCCGCGCCCGCGAATTACTTGCTGAACAGGAGAAACGAGATGCCAAGAACCTCAACACCGTGGCCGGCCTGCAGGGCCGCCTGCGTGCTCTTGCTGGCCCTGCTGGCCAGCTGCGGGACCCCAACGCCCAGCCCGGACGTGGGTGCGGTAGTGGTGGCGCCCAGGGAGCGCCCGCAACCGGCGCCACAGATCGTCCGGCAGACGGAGCCGAAACCGGCGGGCTACTTTCTGCAGAGCTTTCTGGACTACTTCAAACGCGACTGACAGAGGCCGACCAGATCAACATCGCGTACGCCAGTTGCCGGGCCGACTTGATGCGCCGCGCGGCCGGCGCAGTGCCATGAGAGGCTGCCGTACGACGTCAAGAACTGACCTGGCCGCCCGCCTGCAGGCCTATCGCGCCCGGCTGCTCAAGGCGGGGCGTCTGCTGGAAGCGCGCGCCGTGGCGCACTGCCTTGAGCTGGCCAACAGGATCTGATTGCAGTTGTCTCCTGCCCGGGTCTTGATCAGGGACTCGGGACCTCACACCCATCCGCCTTCGGGTGGAGGGGGTTTTTTGTTTATGTGCATGCGACAATGCCAACGAGGCGCTGCCGGGCCTGTGTAATTTCGGTGTAATTTCCTGCTATTCAGTGCCGTTTCTGGCTGGTCAAGAGGTGATCAACCAGAGTGAAACGCTTGTCGCTTTTGCTCGTCAATGGCATTCACACTGCAGGGGTCACATGTTCGATCCATGTATCGCCCACCAAACGAAAATGAAGGACCAGGCAGAAATGCCGGGTCCTTTTTTCTTGCCTGAATGGAGTTGCGCGTGGAACAAGTCGATGGCGTGGTGATCGGGGCGGGTGTCGTTGGGCTGGCGGTGGCGCGTGCCCTGGCGCTGGCCGGACGCGAGGTGATGGTGCTGGAGGCGGCAGACGCCATCGGCACCCAGACCAGTTCGCGCAACAGCGAGGTCATTCACGCCGGCATCTACTACGCGCAGGGCTCGCTCAAGGCCCGCTTGTGCGTGCAGGGCAGGCAGATGTTGTACGACTACTGCGCCGAGCGCGGCATCGGCCACAGCCGCTGCGGCAAGCTGATCGTTGCCACCTCCGGGCAGCAGGTCCCCGAGCTGCAAGGCATCATCGCCAAGGCGGCCGCCAACGGCGTCAACGACCTGGTGCTGCTCACGCGCGATGAGGCGAGGGCGATGGAGCCGGCGCTCGAATGCGTGGCGGCAGTGCACTCGCCCAGCACCGGCATCGTCGACAGCCATGGCCTGATGCTGGCGCTACAGGGCGACCTGGAAAACGCGGGCGGCATGGTGGCCTTCAACTCGCCGCTGGCGCGCGCCCGCGTGACGCCGCAGGGCATCGAGCTGGAGGCGGTGGATGGCACGCAACTGCTGGCGCGCCGCGTCGTCAACGCGGCCGGTCTGTACGCGCCGACGCTGGCGCAGCAGTTTGACGGTCTCGACCCGCAGCACGTGCCCGGTGCGTTTTACGCCAAAGGCAACTACTTCACGCTCTCCGGCCGCTCGCCGTTCAACCGCCTGATCTACCCGGTGCCGGAAGCGGCCGGCCTGGGCGTGCACCTGACCATCGACCTCGGCAAGCAGGCCAAGTTCGGCCCCGACGTGCAGTGGGTCGATTCGCCCGATGACCTGGTGGTGAACCCGGCGCGCGGTGACGGCTTCTATGCCGAGGTGCGCAAGTACTGGCCGGCACTGCCGGATGGCGCCCTGCAGGCCGGCTATGCCGGCATCCGGCCCAAGATCAGCGGCCCGGGCGAGGCGGCACGCGACTTCCTGATCCAGGGGCCGGCCGAGCATGGCGTGCCGGGCCTGGTCAATCTGTTCGGCATCGAGTCGCCGGGGCTGACCAGTTCGCTGGCGATGGGTGCTTATGTTGCCGAAATGCTATAAAAATAATAGCTATTCGCGCATGAAATACGGGGCCTAGCGCCTGTTTTTGATCGCAAGTGCAGCCTGCTTCACCAGTTCCGGCCCCTGGTAGATCAGACCGGTGTAGATCTGCACCAGGTCGGCGCCGGCTTCGATCTTGCTCAGCGCATCCTCGGCACGCAGGATGCCGCCGACACCGATGATCGGGTAGTCCTTGCCGAGTGCGGTGCGCAGTTGGCGGATGACGCGGTTGCTGGCCTCCAGCACCGGTGCACCCGACAGGCCGCCGGCTTCCTCGGCGTGCGGCAGGCCCTGCACGGCGTCGCGGCTGAGCGTGGTGTTGGTGGCGATCACGCCGTCCATGCTGTGGCGCTGGAGCGTGGCGGCGATGACCTTGACCTGTTCCTCGTCCAAATCCGGGGCGATCTTCACGAACACCGGCACACGTTTGCCATGTTGCTGTGCCAACTGCTCGCGCCGGGCGGCGATGGCGCCGAGCAGGGCATCGAGCGCCTCGTCGCTCTGCAGGGCACGCAGGTTCTTGGTGTTGGGGCTGGAGATGTTGATGGTGACGTAGTCGGCGTGCGGATAGACGCCGGCCAGACCGATCAGATAGTCATCGGTGGCGCGCTCGATGGGTGTGGCGGCGTTCTTGCCGATGTTCAGGCCCAGCAGCAGCGGTGTGCCGCTCTTGCGGCGGAAGGTGGCACGCTGAACGTTGGCGAGGAAGGCGTCCAGGCCGTCGTTGTTGAAGCCCATGCGGTTGATCAGCGCGTTGGCGGCCGGCAGGCGGAACATGCGCGGCTTGGGGTTGCCCGGCTGCGCCAGCGGCGTGACGGTGCCGACTTCGACGAAACCGAAGCCCATGGCGCCCAGGCCGTCGATGCAGCGGGCATTCTTGTCCAGGCCGGCGGCCATGCCGACGCGGTTGGGGAAGGTCAGGCCGGCCAGGGTGACCGGGTCGTCCACCCGGGGCTGGCTGTAGGCGCAGGCCAGCGGCGTGTTCTGGGTGCGCGCCAGCATGTCGATGGTGAGATCGTGCGCCGCCTCGGGGTCGAGGCGGAACAGCATGGCGCGGGAGAGGGCGTAGGGGATCAGAGACATTGGATAATTCCTGCAATTCGCCCGATTTTCCCAGATCAATCCACTCACTCCCTTTTCAGACATGCTTACCCAAGACGAACTCAAGAACCTGGTCGGCCAGGCGGCCCTGCAATACGTGGTTCCCGGCGAAATCGTCGGCGTCGGCACCGGCTCCACGGTCAACAAGTTCATCGATGCACTGGCCTCGATGCGCGACCAGATCAAGGGCGCGGTGTCGAGCTCGGTGGCCAGCACCGAGCGCCTGCTGGCGCTGGGCATTCCGGTGTTCGACGCCAATGAAGTGGGTGAGCTGTCGGTCTACATCGACGGCGCCGACGAGATCGACCACCAAGGCAACATGATCAAGGGCGGCGGCGCGGCGCTGACGCGCGAGAAGATCGTGGCAGCGCAGTCGCGTCGTTTCGTCTGCATTGCCGACGAGTCCAAGCTGGTGCCGACCCTGGGCAAGTTTCCGCTGCCGGTGGAGGCGATTCCCATGGCGACGCAGCGGCTGGTGCGCCAGTTTGCCGCGCTGGGCGGCGTGGCCAAGGTGCGCATGAAAGGCGGCGAACCGCTGGTGACCGACAACGGTCAGCACATCCTGGATGTGACCGGGCTGCAGATTCGCGACCCGCTGGCCTTCGAGTCCGAGGTCAACCAGTGGCCGGGCGTGGTGACGGTGGGCGTGTTCGCGCACCAGCGCGCCCAGATCTGCCTGCTGGGCACAGCCAGTGGCGTGAAGACCTTGACGTTCTAAACGCGACGCGCCCGGAACCTGTCGCTAGAAAACGATGCCGGCAGGGTTGCCCGGGCTGGGGGCCGGTGCTGGCGACGGGGCCGGTTCACGTTCCGCGGGTGCGGTGCTCCGGTTGTCATTGACCGGAACCGGTGGCGGCGGCGGGACCAGTGGTGTCGGCGCCGGGTTGCGATAGTTCGCCGGCAACTGCGAGGTCTTGGGGTAGCCGGCGGCGTCGAGGTACTGGCTCCAGTCCGCCGCCAGAAAACCCTTGAGGCGTTGGCCGCCGATGGTCAGTACCGGGATGGAAGCGTCGCCGTTGAACTTTTGCAGGGCATCGGCGTCCTGCGGCGTGGCGACGCTGCGCTCGGTGAAGGGAATGCCGCGGCTGTTGAGCAGGGTACGGCCGCTGTCGCAGGGTGCACAGTTGTCGCCGCTGTAGAGCGTCACCGGATAGCGGCGCGCCAGTTGGCGCAGCTCATAGGGCAACTCGCTGGCCGCCTGGGTTTCGCTACGGCCATCGGTGGCGAGCGGGGTGGTCTTGTCGCCGGCCGCCGGCGGTTTGTCGGAGAAGGTGACGCGGCCATCCGGTCCGACGATGCGGTAGATGCCTTGCGCCTGAACCAGGGAAACGGCCAAGGCCAGCAGAAGACTGGCGGTCGCAAGGGTTGCCGGATGCTGACGGATCGACCGCTTCATGGTGCGCTGATTCCCTTTCGCTTATGGCGCCATGCCCTGGTGCCGCAGCAGGGCATCGAGGCTGGGTTCGCGGCCGCGGAAGGCCTTGAACGACTCGATGGCCGGGCGGCTGCCGCCGGCCTCCAGGATGGCTTGGCGGTATTGTCGTCCGGTTTGCACGCTGGGCAAGCCGTCTTTACCAACTGTTTCCTCGAAGGCGGCGTAGGCGTCGGCGCTCAGCACCTCGGCCCATTTGTAGCTGTAGTAGCCAGCCGCATAACCGCCGGCGAAGATGTGGCTGAAGGTATGCGCGGTGCGGCTCCAGGCCGGCGGCTGCAGTACCGCCACCTCGGCACGCACCAGGTCGAGCAGGGGCATGAAGTCCTGCGCCGGGTCGTGCTCGGTATGCAGCAGCATGTCGAACAGCGCGAACTCGATCTGGCGCAAGGTCTGCATGCCGCTCTGGAAGTTCTTGGCGGCGATCATCTTGTCGTACAGGGCGCGCGGCAGCGGTTCGCCGGTGTCGACGTGCGCCGTCATGTGCCTGAGCACGTCCCACTCCCAGCAGAAGTTCTCCATGAACTGGCTGGGCAGTTCCACGGCATCCCACTCGACGCCGCTGATGCCCGACACATCGCGCTCGTTCACTTGCGTCAGCATGTGGTGCAGGCCGTGGCCGAACTCGTGGAACAGGGTGATGACGTCGTCGTGCGTCAGCAGGGCGGGTTTGCCGTCGATGCCGTCGGCAAAGTTGCACACCAGGTGCGCCACCGGCGTCTGCAGGCGGCCGGTGTCGGGGCGCAGCCAGCGTGCGCGCACGTCGTCCATCCAGGCGCCGCCGCGCTTGCCGGTACGGGCCGGCTGATCGAGGTAGAACTGGCCGACCAGCGCATTGCCACGTTCGATGCGGTAGAACTCGACCGCCGGATGCCACACCGGTGCGCTGTCGCGGCGGATGCTGACCTCGAAGAGGGTCTCGACGATCTTGAACAGGCCGGCCAGCACGCGCGGTGCGGTGAAGTAGGGTTTGACCTCCTGCTCGCTGAAGGCGTAGCGCGCTTCCTTGAGACGCTCGGAGATGTAGGGCCAGTCCCAGGGCTGCGGGTCGGCAATGCCGAGTTCCTGCTGGGCGAAGGCGCGCAGGTCGGCAATGTCCTGCTCGGCATAGGGGCGGGCTTTTTGCGCCAGGTCGCGCAGGAAGCGCACCACCTGCTCGGGCGACTCGGCCATCTTGGGCACCACCGACACTTCACCGAAGTTCAGATAGCCCAGCAACTGGGCTTCTTCCTGGCGCAGCGCCAGGATGTCGCGGATCAACGCGCTGTTGTCGAATTTGGAACCTTCACCCTCGGCCTGGTCGGATGCGCGCGTGACAAAAGCGCGGTAGAGCGTGTGGCGCAGCGCGCTGCGCCTGGCGAACTGCATCACCGGCAGGTAGCACGGCATCTTGAGCGTGAGCTTGTAACCATCCTTGCCGTCTTTTTCGGCGGCGGCACGCGCGGTCTGTTTCACGTCCTCGGGCAGGCCGTCGAGTTCGGCCTCAGCGGCGTAGTAGGCGAAGGCGTCGGTGGCGTCGAGCGCGTTCTCGCTGAACTTCTGGCTCAGTTCGGCCTGGCGCTCCTGGATCTGCGCGTAACGTTCCTTGGCCGCGCCCTGCAGCTCGGCGCCGCCGAGCACGAAGTTGCGCAGCGCGTTCTTGTGCGCCTGGCGCTGTTCGCCGTTGAGCTTGGCCGGGTCGAGCGCCTTGTACTTGGCGTACAGGCGCTCGTCGGCGCCCAGGCGGGTCCAGAACTCGGTGACGCGGGGCAGGGCCGCGTTGTAGGCGGCGCGCAGTTCGGGTGTGTCGGCCACGCTGTTGAGGTGGCTGACCGCACCCCAGGCACGGCCCAGCTTTTCGGTGGTGACGTCGAGCACGTTGGCAATCGCCGTCCACTCGGCCGGGAAGTCGGGCGCGGTGACGCGCTCCAGCGCGGCGTCGGACTCCTGCAGCAGGGCGTCGATGGCGGGGGCCACATGCTCGGGCCGGATCTGGTCGAACAGCGGGAGGTCGGTGAAGTCGAGGAGGGGATTGCTCATGTGCAACATGTTACGGCCGGCCCTTGATGATTCAAGGCTTCCGGCCATGGGTTTTTTCAATCGCCGCGATCAGGCCGCGGCCACACGCTCGGCCGCTTCCATCGTGTTGACCAGCAGCATGGTGATTGTCATGGGGCCGACGCCGCCGGGCACCGGGGTGATCCAGCCGGCGACCTGCTTCACGCCCTCGAAATCGACGTCGCCGCACAGCTTGCCTTCCTCGTTGCGGTTCATGCCGACGTCGATCACCACCGCGCCGGGCTTGACCATGTCGGCCGTCAGCACCTTGCGCTTGCCGACCGCAGCGACGATGACGTCGGCCTGCAGCGTCATGGCTTTCAGGTCCTTGGTGGCGCTGTGGCAGATGGTGACGGTGGCGTTCTGCTGCAGCAGCATCAGTGCCATCGGCTTGCCGACGATGTTGGAGCGGCCGATCACCACCGCGTGCTTGCCTTTCAGGTCATAACCGATGGATTCCAGCATCTTCATGCAGCCGTAGGGCGTGCAGGGCCAGAAGCCGGGCTGGCCGACCATCAGCGCGCCGGCGCTGGCGACGTGAAAGCCGTCCACGTCCTTGGCCGGGGAGATGGCCTCGATCACCTTGTGGGCGTCGATGTGCGCCGGCAGCGGCAACTGGACCAGGATGCCGTGGATGGCGGGATCACGGTTCAGCGCATCGATGCGGGCCAGCAGCGCGGCTTCGCTCATGCCGGCCTCGTATTTCTCCAGCACCGAGTGCAGGCCGCTGTCTTCGCAGGCCTTGACCTTGTTGCGCACATAAACCTGCGAGGCCGGGTTGTCGCCGACCAGGATCACCGCCAGACCGGGCGTGATGCCGCGTGCCTTGAGGGCGGCGGCGCGCTGCGCCACTTCGGCGCGCAGTTGCTTGGAGAGGGCATTGCCGTCGATCAGGCGGCCGGTTGCTTGTGTCATGGTGTTTTCCGTTTTTAAAGTAAAAACGCCCGCTAGTCCTTGTGCCGCGGGCGTGAAGTGCTATGAAAAATGAAGCGTCAGGTTTTCGGGGCGGCTTGTCCCAGTGCGATCTTGAGCAGGTCGGCCACGGTGTTGGCGTTGAGCTTTTCCATGATGTTGGCGCGGTGCGCTTCCACCGTCTTGATGCTGATGCCCAGGTCGTCGGCGATCTGCTTGTTCAGGCGGCCGGCGACGATGCGCTCCAGCACCTGGCTTTCGCGCAGCGTGAGCTTGGAGAGCAGGGCATCGCGGCTGGCGGCCTGCTGATGGACGCTGAAGGATTCGCGTGCGTGCTCCAGCATGCGTTCGACCAGGCTGACCAGCTGGTCTTCCTTGAACGGCTTCTGGATGAAATCCATGGCGCCCTTCTTCATGGTGTCCACCGCCATCGGCACGTCGCCGTGGCCGGTGATGAAGACGATGGGCAGCGGCGAACGGCTCTCGATCAGGCGGTTCTGCAACTCCAGCCCGGTCATGCCGCCCATGCGGATGTCGACGATCAGGCAGGCGACTTCGCGTGGGTCGTAGCGGCCGAGGAAGGACTCGGCCGAGTCGAAACAACGCACCCGGTAGTCCTTGCCTTCGAGCAGCCACTGCAGCGAATCGCGCACGGCCTCGTCGTCGTCCACCACATAAACCGTACCCTTTTTCGGAATCAAACTCATGCTTTAACCTGAGACTTTCTCTGCTGGGTGTTGAAGTGCCGCCGTGCCAGGCGCCGGTTCGGCCAGGGGGAGCCAGAAGGAAAAACGGCACCCTGTCACATCGGCGCCATTGTAGAGGTTCTCGGCCTTCATCCGGCCCTGGTGCGACTCGACGATGGAGCGGCACAGGCCCAGGCCGATGCCCATGCCCTCGGCCTTGGTGGTGTAGAAGGCTTCGTACAGGCGCTCCATCACCTCGGGCTCGATGCCGCGGCCGGTGTCGGTGACCGAAAACTCCACCACCGGTTTGCCCTCGGCCTCCGAGAGGAACACGCGCAGCTCGATGCGGCGCCGATCGGCCGGGCGGTGCGCCTGCGCCACCGATTCGGCGGCGTTCTTGAGCAGGTTGACCAGCACCTGCTCGATCAGGATCGGGTCGACCAGCAGTTTGGGCAGGCGTTCGGCCACCTGATGCGTCAGGCGCACGTTGAAGCGGCGCAGGCCGATCTCGGTCAGCTCCACGGCCTCGTCCACCATGCTGCCGATGTCGGAAAGCGTCCGGTTGGGCTCGCTGCGTTTCACGAAGGCGCGGATGCGCTGGATGATCTGGCCGGCCCGCTGTGCCTGCTTGGCAGTCTTTTCCAGCGCGCTCACGAGATCCTGCTCCGAGATCTGGTGCGCCTTGATGCGCGAGACCATGCCGTTGCAGTAGTTGTTGATGGCGGTCAGCGGCTGGTTGAGTTCGTGCGCCACGCTGGAGGCCATCTCGCCCATGGTGATGAGGCGGCTGGCGGTCTGCGCCCGCTCGGCCTGGGCGGCAGCCTGTTCCTCGGCCAGGCGGCGTGCCGTCATGTCGGTGGCAATCACCATCTGCGCCAGCCGGCCGTCCACCCAGGTCAGGTAGCGGGTACGGACCTCCAGCCATTTGCCGAGCTCTTCCACATAGATTTCGGCGTTTTCGGTTTCCACGTCTGGCAGGCTGGTGGTGGGCATGCCGGCAAAGCTGTCCACGCTGTCGCGGCTGTCGCCGCTGCTCAGCCGCAGCGGCAACCCGGTGCGTACCGCCATGCGGACATGGCCGCTGCTCTGGTCATGGAACCAGAGCCGGTACATCTTGTTGGCAAACAGCAGTTCGTCCGTGCCCAGAGGCGCCACCGAGACCGAGGCATCGAGCGCTTCGAGCACGGTGGTGAAGCGCTCGTAGGAGGCATAGAGCTGCTCACGCACCCGGTTGGGCTCGGTGATGTCGGTCATCGAGGTCATCCAGCCGGTCTGCTGGCCGCGCGCGTCGATCAGCGGCGAGATGTAGATGCGCGCGTCAAAGATGCTGTTGTTCTTGCGCTTGACGCGCATCTGGAAGCCGCCAGGCGTGATGCGGCCCTGCAGTTCATCTTCCAGTCGGGTGGTCAGCAGTTCGCGGTCTTCTTCGGGCCAGTAGGGAAAGGGGGCCGTCCGGCCCACCAGTTCGCTTTCGCTCCAGCCGGTCATCTGGCAGAAGGCGGCATTGACATAGGTGATGCGGCCCTGCAGGTCCAGAGCGCGCATGCCGGTGGGCATGGAGTTTTCCATGGCGCGGCGGAAGTTGGTCTCCAGCACCAGGGCCTGTTGCGCCTGCATGCGCCGGCGCGTGTGGCGCCAGTTGGCGATCAGCATCCAGGCCGTCATGGCGCTCAGGGTGCAGACCAGCCAGAACAGGCCGCTGCCGATCACCCCCAGCGAGGTGCGGTAGGCGCGCGCCTTCAGCACCAGTCCGTTGCCCACCGGCGACACCGGTGCTTCATATTCGTTGGCCGGGCTGGCCCAGGGCAGCAGCCGGCTGGCCGGGTTGCGCTTGGGAACGCTGGTGCCGGCGAGCAGCTCACCTTTGGCGTCGTGCAGCGAGAACGCGTAACGGGCCGTGACCTCGGCCGGCACGCCGAAGCGGTACAGGCCGTCCACCGAGTACTCGACCAGCATCTCGCCAGCGAACTTGTTGCGCCAGGACAGGGGAATGTGCAACTCCAGCAGGGACAGGTTGTCCGGGCTGGGGCTGCGCTGCGAGTAGACCGGCTGCTGCAGTTCGCGCGCCAAGTTGTAGGTGCTTTCGGTCTCGCCGCCGCCGAGCGGCTCGCCGGCGAGCCGGAAATGGCTGGCCGACAGGCTGCTGTAGCTGGCTTTGACGCGGCGGCGCTCGTCGATCCAGCTCATGCTGTTGAGTTCCGGGTACTGGTTGACCAGCGACTCGGCCCGCGTCTTGAACTCCTCGGCGTCCATTTCGCGGTTGCCCAGTTCGCGCGCCACGCGCATGAGCTGTTCCTGGCGCTCCAGCAGGCGCAGCCGCAACTGCTGTTGGGCGTATTCCAGGTCATGGCGCAGCGCTTCCTGCTCACGGTCGATTTCTTCCAGCCGCAGGTAGGCGAACACGACCACGATGGCCGCGAGGAACAGCATCACCGCGACCAGCGGTGCCAGCATGGCATAGCGGTCCTGCCGGTGCGGCGACTGGCGGCGCCACCACTGGCGGATCAGGCCGGTGACAGGCAGGCTGTGCAGGGGCGGCAGCTTGAAAGGCAAACGCAGGGACATAGGCCACAAGTGTAGTGGTGCGGCTTGACTGCGGATGGCACTGAATTTGTTGTGGTTTCATATATTGAAATCAAAAGGCATGATTTGAAATATGGATAAAAATGTGAGAAACTCCGCGCCACCGTTAGGACGCCGTACTAAATTACGTTGACACCAAGAAGGAGACCCGCATGTCAGCCATACCTGAAAACCTGTTGGGCGCCAGTGCCAACGACGAGGACCAGCAGGAAACCCGCGAATGGATCGATGCGCTGTCGGCGGTCATTGCCAGCGGCGCCACCCATGGCGAGGGCCGTGCCCGGGCGCACTTTCTGCTGGAGCAACTGCTGGAGCAGGCGCGTCAGGAAGGCATCGACATGCCTTTCTCGGCCACCACGGGTTATGTGAACACCATCGAGCCCGACCTGGAGACTCGTTGTCCCGGCAACATCAAGATCGAAGCCCGTCTGCGCGCCTACATGCGCTGGAATGCCATGGCCATGGTGGTCAAGGCCAACCGCCACCACCCGCCCGAGGGCGGCGACCTGGGCGGCCACATCGGTTCGTTCGCTTCGCTGGCCAACATGTTCGGCGCCGGCTTCAACCATTTCTGGCACGCCGAGAGCGAGAACCACGGCGGCGACTGCATCTACATCCAGGGCCACGTGGCCCCCGGCATCTACGCGCGCGCCTACCTAGAAGGCCGCATCAGCGAGGAGCAGTTGCTGAACTTTCGCCAGGAAGTCGACGGCAAAGGCCTCTCCAGCTACCCGCACCCCAAGCTCATGCCCGAGTTCTGGCAGTTCCCGACCGTCTCCATGGGCCTGGGCCCGCTGATGGCGATCTACCAGGCGCGCTTTCTCAAGTACCTGCATGCGCGCGGCATTGCCAACACCGAGAATCGCAAGGTCTGGGTGTTCTGCGGCGACGGCGAGATGGACGAGGTCGAGTCGCTGGGCGCCATCAGCCTGGCAGCACGCGAGAAGCTCGACAATCTGATCTTTGTCATCAACTGCAACCTGCAGCGCCTGGACGGCCCGGTGCGCGGTAACGGCAAGATCATCCAGGAGCTCGAAGGCGAGTTCCGCGGCTCGGGCTGGAACGTGATCAAGCTGATCTGGGGCAAGGGCTGGGATGAGCTGCTGGCGCGCGACAAGGACGGCGCGCTGCGCAAGATCATGATGGAGTGCAACGACGGCGACTACCAGGCTTTCAAGGCCAATGACGGCGCCTACGTGCGCAAGCATTTCTTCGGCCGCGACCCGCGCACGCTGGAGATGGTCGCCCACATGAGCGACGACGAGATCTGGAACCTGCGCCGCGGCGGCCACGACTCGCAGAAGGTCTATGCTGCCTTCCACGCCGCCAACACGCACAAGGGCGAACCGACGGTGCTGCTGGTCAAGACCGTCAAGGGCTTCGGCATGGGCAAGATCGGCGAGGGCCGGAACACCGTGCACCAGACCAAGAAGCTGTCGGACGAGGACGTGAAGGCCTTCCGCGACCGTTTCAACATCCCGATCCCGGACAGCCAGATCGCCGATTTGCCGTTCTACAAGCCGGCCGACGACACGCCCGAGATGAAGTACCTGCATGAGCGCCGCAAGGCGCTGGGCGGCTACCTGCCGCACCGCCGCACCAAGGCCGACGAGAGCTTCACCGTGCCGTCGCTCGACACCTTCAAGGCCATTCTGGAGCCCTCGGCCGAAGGGCGCGAAATCTCGACCACCCAGGCCTATGTACGCTTCCTGACGCAGCTGCTGCGCGACCAGGCGCTGGGCCCGCGCGTGGTGCCGATCCTGGTGGACGAGGCACGTACCTTCGGCATGGAAGGCCTGTTCCGCCAGGTCGGCATCTACAACCCCGCAGGCCAGCAGTACACCCCGGTCGACAAGGACCAGGTGATGTACTACAAGGAGGACAAGCAGGGCCAGATCCTGCAGGAAGGCATCAACGAAGCCGGCGGCATGAGCAGCTGGATCGCCGCCGCCACCTCCTACAGCACGAGCAACCGGATCATGATCCCGTTCTACGTGTACTACTCGATGTTCGGCTTCCAGCGCATCGGCGACCTGGCCTGGGCCGCGGGCGACATGCAGGCGCGCGGTTTCCTGCTGGGCGGCACATCCGGGCGTACCACGCTCAACGGCGAGGGCCTGCAACACGAGGACGGCCACAGCCACATCCTGGCCGGCACTATCCCCAACTGCGTCAGCTACGACCCGACCTTCGCACACGAAGTGGCCGTCATCATGCAGCATGGCCTGAAGCGCATGGTGGAGAAGCAGGAGAACGTCTTCTACTACATCACCCTGCTGAACGAGAACTACGCCATGCCGGGCCTGAAGACCGGTACCGAAGAGCAGATCATCAAGGGCATGTACCTGCTGGAAGAAGGCGCCAAGAAGACGCCGCGCGTCAACCTGCTGGGTTCCGGCACCATCCTGCGCGAATCGATGGCGGCGAAGCTTCTGCTGGAAGCCGAGTGGGGCGTGGCCGCCAACGTCTGGAGCTGCCCGAGCTTCAACGAACTGGCGCGTGATGGCCAGGACTGCGAACGCTGGAACCTGCTGCACCCGACCGAGACCCCGCGCGTGCCTTTCGTGGCACAGCAGCTGGAAAAACACAGCGGCCCGGTGGTGGCGTCGACCGACTACATCAAGTCCTACGCCGAGCAGATCCGTTCCTTCATCCCGAAGGGCCGCAACTACAAGGTGCTGGGCACCGACGGCTTCGGCCGCAGCGATTTCCGCAGCAAATTGCGCCAGCACTTCGAGGTGAACCGCCATTACATCGTGGTGGCCGCCCTCAAGGCGTTGTCCGAGGAGGGCAGTGTGCCGGCGGCCAAGGTCGCCGAGGCGATTGCCAAGTACGGACTCAAGGCTGACAAAGTGAATCCCCTTTACGCCTGAGCGATCAAGGAAGAACAAACATGGCAATCGTTGAAATCAAGGTCCCCGACATCGGCGACTTTTCCGAAGTGGCGGTGATCGAGCTGCTGGTCAAGCCGGGCGATGCGGTCAAGGCCGAGCAGTCGTTGATCACGGTCGAATCCGACAAGGCGTCGATGGAGATCCCGTCCAGCCACGCCGGCGTGGTCAAGGAACTCAGGGTCAAGCTGGGCGACAAGGTGAAAGAGGGCTCGGTGGTGCTGATGCTGGAGGCGAGCGACGCGGGTGCAGCACCGGCACCCGCGGCTGCGGCCGCCTCCACCGCGGCACCTGTCGCGGCTGCGCCTGCTGCCGCGCCGGCATTGGCCAGCGAACCCGTGGCACGCGTGTCGTCCCCGGTCGCCGTGCCGGCGCATGAGCCGACGGCACCGACGGGCGCGCTTCCCCATGCCTCGCCCTCGGTACGCAAGTTTGCGCGCGAACTCGGTGTGCCTCTGGAGCAGGTGCGCGGCAGCGGCCACAAGGGCCGCATCACCGACGAGGATGTGAAGAATTTCACCAAGGCCGTGATGAGCGGCAGCACCCGTACCCAGGCCATGGGTGCGCAGCCAGCCGCTGGCGCTGACGGCGCGGCCCTGGGCCTGCTGCCCTGGCCCAAGGTCGACTTCGCCAAGTTCGGCCCGATCGAGCGCAAGGAGTTGTCGCGCATCAAGAAGATCAGCGGCGCCAACCTGCACCGCAACTGGGTCATGATCCCGCACGTCAACAGCTACGAGGACGCCGACATCACGGAGCTGGAAGCGCTGCGCGTACAGCTCAACAAGGAAAACGAGAAGGCGGGCATCAAGGTCACCATGCTGGCTTTTGTCATCAAGGCGGCGGTGGCGGCGCTGAAGAAATTCCCTGATTTCAATGCCAGCCTCGACGGCGAGCAGCTGGTGCTGAAGAACTACTGGAACATCGGCTTTGCGGCCGACACGCCCAATGGCCTGGTGGTGCCGGTGCTCAAGAACGCTGACCAGAAGGGATTGCTGGAGATTTCTGCCGAGATGGCCGAACTCTCCAAGAAAGCACGCGACGGCAAGCTGAGTGCAGCCGACATGCAAGGCGGCACCTTCTCGATCTCCTCGCTCGGCGGCATCGGGACCACCTACTTCACGCCGCTCATCAACGCGCCGGAAGTGGCTATTCTGGGCCTGTCCAAGAGCGCGATGAAGCCGGTCTGGGACGGCAAGGACTTCCAGCCGCGCCTGATCCTGCCGCTGTCACTGTCGTACGACCACCGTGTGATCGACGGCGCCGCAGGTGCACGTTTCAACGCCTATCTGGCCCAGGTGCTCGGCGATTTCCGCCGGGTGCTGCTGTAAGGAGCAAGACATGGCACTCATGGAAGTCAAGGTTCCCGACATCGGCGATTTCGCCGAAGTGGCGGTGATCGAGGTGCTGGTCAAGGCCGGCGACACCATCAAGGCCGAGCAGAGCCTGATCACGGTCGAGAGCGACAAGGCCTCGATGGAGATTCCGTCCAGCCACGCCGGCGTGGTCAAGGAGCTCAAGGTCAAGCTGGGCGACAAGGTGAAAGAGGGCTCGGTCGTGCTGTTGCTGGAAGCCGCCGATGCTGCGGCACTCGCTGCCAAATCTGAAGAAAAACAGGCTCCTGCGCCCGCCGTTGCTGCGCCAAAAGCTCCTAAAACTGTAGCAAATGTTGCGCCGTCGGCGGCCAGCTTTGCCGGCAGTGCCGACCTGGACTGCGACGTGCTGGTGCTCGGCGGCGGCCCTGGCGGCTACTCGGCGGCCTTCCGTGCGGCCGACCTGGGCCTCAAGGTGGTGCTGGTCGAGCGCTACGCCACGCTGGGCGGTGTCTGTCTGAACGTAGGCTGCATTCCGTCCAAGGCGCTGTTGCACGTGGCGGCGGTGATGGACGAGGTCAGCCACCTGGGCGATCTCGGCGTGGACTTCGGCAAGCCGGTGGTCAACATCGACAAGCTGCGCGGCCACAAGGAAAAGGTGATCGGCAAGCTCACCGGCGGGTTGAGCGCCATGGCCAAGATGCGCAAGGTGACGGTGGTACGCGGCTACGGTGCCTTTGTCAGCGCCAACCACGTCGAGGTGGAGGAAACCACCGGCACGGCGCAGGACAAGACCGGCAAGAAGCAGGTGGTGGCGTTCAAGAAGGCCATCATCGCCGCCGGCTCCTCGGCGGTGCGCCTGCCTTTCATGCCGGACGACCCGCGCGTGGTGGACAGCACCGGCGCGCTGGCGCTGAAGGAAGTCCCGAAGCGCATGCTGATCCTGGGTGGCGGCATCATCGGCCTGGAGATGGGCACGGTCTACAGCACGCTGGGCGCGCGCCTGGACGTGGTGGAAATGATGGACGGCCTGATGCAGGGCGCCGACCGCGATCTGGTCAAGATCTGGCAGAAGATGAACGCACCGCGTTTCGACAACATCATGCTCAAGACCAAGACCGTGGGGGCGAAAGCCACACCGGCCGGCATCGAGGTGACGTTCGAGAGTGCTGAGCCGGGTGGGGCGGTTCCGCCGCCGCAGACCTACGACCTGGTGCTGCAAGCCGTGGGCCGCAGCCCGAACGGCAAGAAGATCGCTGCCGACAAGGCCGGTGTGGCCGTGACGGAGCGCGGCTTCATCAACGTCGACATCCAGATGCGCACCAACGTGCCGCACATCTTCGCCATCGGCGACATCGTCGGCCAGCCCATGCTGGCGCACAAGGCGGTGCACGAGGCGCACGTGGCGGCCGAGGTGATTGCCGGCGAACTGCAGGGCAACCAGGAACTGGCGAGCGTGGCCTTCAATGCGCGCGTGATTCCGAGCGTGGCCTACACCGACCCCGAAGTGGCCTGGGTCGGCCTGACCGAAGACCAGGCCAAGGCACAGGGCATCAAGGTCAAGAAGGGACTGTTCCCGTGGACGGCTTCCGGCCGCGCCATTGCCAACGGCCGCGACGAAGGCGTGGCCAAGCTGCTGTTCGACGAAACAACGCACCGCATCGTCGGCGGCGGCATTGTCGGCACCCATGCGGGCGACATGATCGGCGAGATCGCGCTGGCGATCGAGATGGGCGCCGACGCGGTGGACATCGGCAAGACCATCCACCCGCACCCCACGCTGGGCGAGAGCATCGGCATGGCGGCGGAGGTGGCGCACGGCAGCTGTACCGACGTACCGCCGGTGCGGCGCTGAAGTTGCAGGGCGGCTAGATAAAACGGGCGCACTCGGTGCGCCCGTTTTTTTACGCATCAATATGCATGACATACCCTACCTGCCAGGGTGATTTGATGCATCATTTTGGCGAATTTAAATAATGGTTGCATTATGTTAGAGTCAAAATGGATGCAGATAAGGTAGCAAGCGTTATTCCATCGGCTGGCGATCGCTAATAGAACTAACCGATCTGTTTCTTAAACAGGGAGGATGGGTTATGTTGGGGTCGCTTTCTTGCAGGCCCGCAGAAGCGGTATCTTTGCAAGGTAGATCAGAGAGCGAATGGTCTTCGTATCTTGCGGTCATTTGCCAAGCAGCCGTGTTGGCGCTGCTGGCCTTTGGCGTGCGTGCGCAATCGGTTACCCCGCCAGCCAATACCGATTCCGGCCGCCTGCGTGAACGATTTGATGTACCCGTGGCGCCGGCTGGCGCAGTGCAACTTCCAGAATTCAAAGGCTCCGAGCGCGAGGCTGTGCCAGAAGCCGTCAAGGCCATACGCGTTGTGCTGAGCAATATCCGCGTTGAAGGCTCTACCGTCTTCACCCCCGAACAGCTGTACCAATACACCGATGCCTACCTCGACCGTGAAATCACGGGCAGCGACATCTTCGTCCTAGCGCAGGCGTTGACGGTGATGTACCGCAACGCCGGCTATTTTCTGTCGCTCGTCATCGTGCCGCCGCAATCGCTGGGTGACGGAACGCTTACGTTGCGCGTGATCGAGGGCTATATCGACTCGGTGTTCATCGAGGGCGATGCACGCGTCAGCACCGAGCTGGCGGCCATGGCGGAAAAAATAGCGGCGACGCGGCCCATGCGCGCCGAAGTTCTGGAGCGCTACCTGCTGATTGCCAACGAATTCCCCGGCGTGCAACTGCGCAGCGTGTTGTCGCCCTCGAAGACTGTGGGCGCGGCCGATCTGACCTTGATCGCAACGGTCAAGGCTGCCGAGGGCTTTGCGTCGGTCGACAACTACGGCTCCCGTTACATAGGGCCGAACCAGGCCACGCTGGGTTTTTCGGCCAACCAGCTATTCGGCGTCAACGACCAGTTGCGTTACATCGGTGTGGGCACCGGTAATACGCAAATGGCCTACCACCAGCTGTCCTACAGCCAGGTGCTGAATGAAGAGGGAATGAAGCTGGGGGTGACGCTGTCGCAGGCGCGCACCCAGCCGGGAGACAGCCTGCGCACGTCGGACATTCAGGGGCGTTCGGAGGGCATGTCGCTGTCGTTGGGCTACCCGTTGCTGCGCACGCGCAACCAGAGTCTGCTGGCCCGCGTGGTGTATGACAACACCGACACGGATACCAACGTGCTGGGCGTGCGCACCAGCGAGGACCGCATCCGCGCCATCCGCGCCGGCCTGAGCTGGCAGTCGCTGGACCGCTTTGAAGGTCAGAACACCCTGGACGTGGACATCAGCCAGGGCGTGGGCGGCACGACCAAAGGAGATGCGCTGAAAAGCCAGGTGGGTGCCGACGGCATGTTCAGCAAGCTGGTGTTCGACTACAGCCGCTTTCAGCCCCTGAGTGCTCATTGGGGCCTGTCAGTCGGCGTGGCGGGCCAATGGTCGGGAGATACCCCGTTGCTGTCATCGGAGCAGTTTGCCATCGGCGGACGTCGCTTCGGGCGCGCCTACGACGCTGCCGAACTGGTGGGCAATCGCGGGTTGGCCCTGCGCCTGGAGCCGCGCTATGCCGGCGCCACGTCCCTGTCGTGGCTGCAGGCCTACCACTTGCTGGGTTTTTATGACATCGGTGAGGTTACCAAGGCAGGCGTGCAGTCAGCCGGCACGCCGGCAACCCAAAGCCTGGCTTCGGCCGGGGTTGGGGCGCGCTTGTACCTGGCCGGCAACATGACGGCCCAGCTGGAGGCCGCCTGGCCCTTGACCAAGACTGTGGCCAGCGCACCGGACAACGGCAAGGCCGTGCGCCTGCTGGCCTCGTTGATGTGGCGCTTTTGACAATGGCTGGAAAAGGTTCAAACTAGAACAATAGGCCGATATGACAAGCAAACTTAACAAGCTGCCGCTGCGTCGCCGTTCTGGGCGCGCTGGGGAACCGTGCTTGGCGCTCAAGGTGTTGCCGATGGCGGTGGCACTGTGCTTCTGTCCTGCCGTTCGGGCCGATGTGATCAATCCACACATCGCGGGGCTGCCGATGAAGGGCTCGGTGATTGCGGGTACAGTGACTGGCGACGTTACCGGCAACAAGATGACGTTGAACCAGAGTACAGCGCGTGCCGTGATCGACTGGAATTCGTTCAACATTCTGCCTGGCAAGGAAGTCCACTTCGTCCAGCCCAGTGCCAGCGCAGCGGTGCTGAACCGGGTGTCCGCCAGTGCCGATATGTCGCAGATCGCCGGCACCATGACGGCCAACGGTACGGTGGTGCTGATGAACCCCAATGGCGTTCTGTTCAGTTCGGGCGCGACCATCAACGTCGGTTCCCTCATCGTTACGACCGGCACGGTCAATCAGACATCATTCATGGCCGAGGGGCCGATTGCCATTACAGGTGCCATCACCGGCAGTGTGGTCAATGAGGGCTCGATCACGGCCGCGAATGCCGGCTTGGTGGCCCTGGTGTCGCCCTCGGTCCGCAATCAGGGCGTCATCACTGCTACGGGTGGGCGCATTGCACTCTCCGGTGCCGACCGGGCCACGGTGTCGCTCAACAATGGGCTGTACGAGTTTGCCGTGGACAGCGGTGCACTTGGCACCAATGCGTCGATCACCAACGCGGCGGGCGCCGCCCTGAATGGCGCCACCATTCTCATGAGCACGGGGGATGCCGCCAATCTGGTGTCCGGCGTGATCAACCTGCAGGGCGTGCAGCAGGCCAGCAGTGCCATCGTGGTCGATGGCAATATGGTGGTTCTCAAGTCCGACCTCAATGCGCCGAATATCTCGGGCCATTCCAACACTGTTCAGGTGCATGACACGGCTTCGATCCAGGATGCGGTGAAGATCGCCAAGACCGGTACGGCCGGCGCCGGTGCCACGGTTGAGTTGCAGGCGGGGATCTTTAACGAGCAGGTAACGTTGAACAAGGCCGGTCTGACGCTGACGGGCGCCGGTGAGGCCGCGACGACGATCGATGCACGCAGCGTCACTAGCGGCTACGGCATGAGCGTGACCGCCAATGACGTCACATTGCGCGATTTCACCTACTACGGTCCATCGACCTATTACGCTTCGGCCTATGGCATCAAGGTGGCACCTGGCGGCGCGGCCGATGCGCGTCTGCGAAATTTCACCATCCGTAACGTCACGAGCCGAGGCGCCGGCAAGGCTGAGTTGGATCTGAACGGGGTGGATGGCGCCCTGATCGACGGCGTGACGCTCAATGGCGCCCCGGTTGGCAACGATGCCGGGACGACCCAGGGTGCCGGCCTGCAACTCACGGACAGCGCTAATGTCACGGTTCGTAATACGACGACGCTGAACAACGCCTGGGGCGGGGTCGCGCTGTACCAGGCCAACCGCAGCTACAACCAGCGGATGAACAACATCACCATTGAAGGTAACAACCACTTCAATGAAGTCAACCCGGTGTACCTGCAGGACGAGTCGGCACTGTATGACTTCGGCACATTGAGCATTGCCGGCTTCGATTATGCGGTGCGCAATGCGGTCAGCGCGGACAGCAGCCAGTACAGCTGGCTGCAGGCCACGAAGCAAAAGGCGTATGACTACGCCGTCAATCTGACGGGCGCCAGTTCGAGCTACATCCAGGGCTGGAATGGTGCGGCGGCAACGCAGAACTTCGAGGTCGGGGTCGGCAATCTGAGCGCAGGCGGCAACCAGGCCATGTCGATTGCCGCGGCAATCAATCAGTCGACCAGCGGGGCATCGATCCATGTCGGTGCCGGTACTTACGCCGAGCAACTCGCGCTGAACAAGGTCGGTCTGACGCTGACGGGCCAAGCCGGTGCCAAGCTGGTGGTGCCCGATGTGGCGGAGGTCAACGGCATTGCCATCAGCGCCAACAACGTGACGGTGCAAGGCATGGAGATTGCCGGGCCGATCAATTCACCTTATTACGACTACTACGCCACAAGTCGATCAAATATCAGCCGCGGCATTGCGGTAGGCGACGGCGTCACCGGCTTCACGATCCAGAACAACAACATCCATGATGTGCGCAACGGCATCCTGATCCATGGCCGCAACAGCACCGGCACGGTCAGCAACAACCGCATCGAGAACACCAAGAGCGGCATCTCGGTCCAGTACACCGATGCGACGGGCATCAGCATTGCCGGCAACAGCGAAGGCTCGATCGGCAACGAGTGGGGCCTGAACCTGCACCTTAATGGCCACGTGGATGGTACTGGCACCATTCTGAGCAATTCAACGCCGATTGCCAGCGCACCGACGACGGCCTGGCAGCAGTCGTTGCTGAGCCTGAGCACGGCCAACAGCGGCTGGGCGGTGCAGGACCAGGGCTATACCGTATCCAACCGTACCCGGGTGACCGTGGCCACGACGGGCGCGGCCAGCAACCAGGGCAGCCGCCTGACGCCGATCAACACGATCCAGGGCGGCGTGAATGCCGTGGTCGCGGGCGGCAAGGTGAATGTCAACGCCGGCACCTACGCCGAGAGCGTCAGCATCACCAAGGCGCTGACCCTGGATGGCGCCGGCGCCGGGCAGTCGATCATCGATCCGGTCAGCAGCAACGCCGTCACGGTCAGCGGCAATATCGGTGCGGGTTCGACGGTACTGATCGACGGTTTCACCTTCCGTGATGCACCGTCAGCCGGCGTGAGCGTCGAGGGCGATACCGTGCTGGGGCAACTCACGGTTCAAAACAGCGAATTTCGCGGCAATGGCGCCTACGGGTTCACCGCCAACGGCTCGGCCACGGCCGGTATCCCGGGGCTGGCCAAGGTGTCGCTGCTTGACAGTACCTTTGCCGGCAACGGTGCGGCCTACACCAGCGCCACGTCGCTTGGGCAGGGCGACATCCATTTCAACTACTACAACGGCGATGCAACGCTGAGGAATCTGACGATCACCGGTAGCACCGAGCACACCGGGATTCATTTCCGCGGCTACCACAATGCCAGCACAGGTGCCGTGTACGACGCCGGCACCTGGGTGTTTGACAACGTGACGCTGGATGGCAGTTTCCGCCGTCCGAGTGGCAGCGCCGGCACCTGGAATCCCAGTGGCCCGGGCCATGCGATCCACCTGTTCGAATACGGGTCGGTGGCCAACGTCTCTTTCAACGACGTCAAGCTCAACCAGACAGTTGGCCACGGCCTGTTCCTGGAAGGCTTGAGCTCGACGCTCAACATCGGCAACACCGCTTTTGGCGTGCCGGACAGCACAATCACCGGCACGGGTACCAATCCGACGTACTCGATGAACATCGTTTCGGGCGCCAACGATCAGAACAACGTCAAGACCAACGTTGATGCCACCCACGCCACCTTCACCGGTGCGGCCAGCGGATTCGACATCGAGGACCGCGTCGGCCACGCACTGGACGCCACGGGGCTTGGGCTGGTGACCTGGAATGCCGGCAATCTCTATGTCACGCAGACCAGCGGCAGCGTCCAGCGCGGCATCGACGCCGCCTCTGTCGGCAGCACGGTGAACGTCGGTGCCGGCAGCTACGGCGAAAACGTGAGCCTGGGCAGCTTGCGCAATCTCAATTTCAATGGTGCAACCCTGCAGGGCCTGACGCTTGATGCCGGTGCGGCCGGTTCGGGTATCGGCGGACAGCTCACGGTCAACGGAGCCGCTGGCATCACTTTCAATGCCGCCGTGAATCTGCTGGCTGACACCACGCTGGCCACCACCGGCAGCAACATCGCCCTGAATGGAGATGTCCAGAATGCCGGCAGCACCGCCTACGCTCTGACGTTGACGGCCGGCAGCAGCGGTACCCGCGGCAATGTGCAGATGAGTACGGGCGGTACGCAGAACAATGCACTGGGGCAGTTGGAGGTCAAGGCCAACCGTTTCAGCTTGGCTGGTACCCTGCGGGTCAAGGCCTACAAGATTGATGCGCTGGGCGACGTGGCTTTGAGCAACAACACCCTGAGGGCGCTGGGGGCGGGGAGCAGCAGTACGTTGGCTGCGGCCGGGAATGTGACTGGTTCAACGACCAGCCAAGGCGATCTGACCGTGACCGCCAGCGGCGACGTCTCGGCCACGGTCGTGTCGGAAGGCAATACCACGGTCGTTGCCGATAACATCAGCGGCGTCATCGGGGGCTCGGTGGTTGCCGCAACGGCCCAGAAGACCTTGAGTGCTGCCGTGACGGCCGGCAGTTCGGCCACGCTGGTGGGTGACAGCATCCAAGGCAGTGTGAGCGCGCCGACCTTGAGGGTCAACGCCGGCAGGACGGTGGCGTTGGCGCTGGCGGTCGGAGCGGCCGATGTGCGCGCCGGGGTGCGTGCTGATGTTACCGGCCGGGCCAGCAGCATCGGTGTTAATGCGCCGCACGGCGATCTCAACGGCAGTTTCGACAAGGTCGACAACACCGGGGATGGCGTTATCAAAGTCAACGGACGAGCGCTTCAGAATGACACCGTGGCAGCCGTTATCGACAACCTGCGCATTCCCACTTTCGTGCCGCCTCCGCCACCACCACCGCCTCCCGTACCTGCGCCCACGCCAGCAGCTGCGCCGGCGCTAGCGCCCGCCCCGATGGTTGTCAACGAAAGTGTGAACCTTGACGCTCTCCCTCCGACCGCCTCGGGTGGTGGGGGAGGCTCCATCGCCGGCCCCTCGGCGCCCGCTGGCGGTGGTAGCTCAAATGCGTCCGGCGCAACGTCCGGTGGGGGAAATGGATCAACTTCTTCGGGCGCGGCGTCCGGGGGAGGGAGTGGTTCATCCTCTTCGAGCACGCCGTCCGGAGGGGGCAGTGGGACTTCGTCCTCTGGCGCGACCACTGCAGAGGGAGGCAGTTCCTCGTCTTCGGGGTCATCATCTTCTGGTAGCAGTGGATCTTCTTCCGGCAGCACAAGCGCCAGTGGCGGCAGTGGTTCAGGTCGGGTCCGAATCGTTGCGCTCTCCGGCGCACCGGTGGTAGCGGTCAGCCGCAGTGCGCCGGGCAAGGCCGGCACGGCGATTGACAAAGGGCAAGCGGTGGAGATCGACCTGTCGCCTGGTCAGTGATCAGTGGCAGTCGTGGTTCGGCGATAAAAAAGCCGGACAGGTTTAAGGCCCGTCCGGCTTTTTTAGTTGTCGCGCCTTATTTGGCTTCGTTGATCATCAGCGTGGTCTTTTCCTCAACCTCTTTGGCCACCTGGGTCAGGGCCGGGTCTTGGGACAGCATCGAGAGCATGTCGAGCGGCTTGATCATGCCGATCTTGGTCTTGCCTTTTTCCGTGTAGACCGAGATACGGCAGGGCAGGGCCATGTTCATGCGCATGTCGCTGGCCAACACGCGGGCGGCCTGGGCCGGGTTGCAGACTTCGAACACGCGGCAGCCTTCGTCAAATGACTGGCCTTTGCTGCGCAGGGTGTTGCCGATATCGTGCACGTGCAGCACGCCAAAACCGTGGCGTTTGACGGCGGCGTCCAGGTCGGCGTTGGCCTGTTCGAAGGATTTCGGGGTGTCAACGGTGTAGTACATGGTGGCCAACTTTCGTGTTTGCTGATGGAGGGATGAATGCCGCCATTTTGCCCCATCCCGCCATCTGTCGGCGCGCACGTGCGCGCAGGGAGATTTGGGGCCTGAAATGCCAGTTTTCGCCGTCATGACGGCGTGGGCTGCTATGAAAAAAAGAGCGTTTGAGGTTATTGCCGGCTAGCATTGTCTGCCGACAAGGCGGTGGCCGGATCGGTCAGGCCGTTTGCGGCCTGTTCCGGCACGCGGCGCGCGCCGTCGAAGCGGCGGCTCCAGTAGGCCAGGCGCATGTCTTCCACCCGAACCTCGGCGCCCGGTTTGGGCGAGTGGATGAACTTGTTGTCGCCGACATAGATGCCGACGTGGCTGAACGCACGGCGCATGGTGTTGAAAAACACCAGATCGCCGGGTTGCAGCTCGGTGCGGTCGATCTTCTGGGTGGCGGCGGCTTGCTGCTCTGCGCGCCGCGGCAGCATCAGGCCCAGGGTCTGCTCATAGACGGCGCGCACAAAACCGCTGCAGTCGAAGCCGGTTTCGTAGTTGTTGCCGCCGCGCCGGTAGGGCACGCCCATGGCGCCCATGGCGGCTACCACCAGCTCCGAGGCCTTGTTGCCGACGTTCTGCCCTACCTGGCTGATCTTGCCGAGCAGGCCTTTTTCGGCCAGAAAGCGGTCCATGTCGTCAGCCGAGCCCACCGGTTCGGCGTGCACGCTGAGCGCGAGCAAAAGGCTGGCAAGAAGGACAGGGATACGCATGGCGGGTAGCATAGCGGGCTGGCAAGTGTGATGTCAAGTTAAAGTTTTTTCCTTAAAAACTTTCTAACATATTGATTCATATTGAGTTTAAAAGGATTTCTCCATGTTCAAGGCCCTCCTGCTGGACAATACCAATGGCTTTAGCGCTGCGCTGCAGCAGGTGGAGGAGTCCCGCCTGCCAGCGGGCGATGTCACGGTGTCAGTGCAGTACTCCACGCTCAATTTCAAGGACGGCCTGGCTATTTGCAACAAAGGCCCGGTGGTGCGCAGCTGGCCCATGGTGGCCGGCATCGACGGCGCCGGCACCGTGCTGGAATCGAGCCATCCGGCCTGGCAGGCGGGCGATGCCTTCGTGCACAACGGTTGGGGCGTGGGCGAGACACACTGGGGCTGCTTGGCCGAGAAAGCGCGCCTGAAGGGCGACTGGCTGGTCAAGCTGCCCCAGGCCTTTACGCCGCGCCAGGCCATGGCCATCGGTACCGCCGGCTACACCGCCATGCTGTGCGTGCTGGCGCTGGAAGACCATGGCATCCAACCCGGCAGCGGCGAGGTGCTGGTGACCGGTGCCACCGGCGGCGTGGGCAGCGTGGCCATTGCCTTGCTGGGCAAACTGGGTTACCAGGTGGTGGCCGCCACCGGCAAGGCGACGGAGGCGGACTACCTCAAGGCCCTGGGTGCCAGCGCCATCATCGACCGCGCCGAACTGGCCAGCGCCGGCAAGCCCTTGCAAAAAGAACGTTGGGCCGCGGTGGTGGACGCCGTGGGTTCGCATACGCTGGTCAACGCCCTGGCGCAGACGCGCTATGGCGGCGTGGTGGCCGCCTGTGGCCTGGCCCAGGGCATGGACCTGCCGGGCTCTGTGGCGCCCTTCATCCTGCGCGGCGTCACGCTGGCGGGCATCGACTCGGTGATAGCACCTTTGGCCAAACGCCAGCGCGCCTGGGACCGCCTGGCGCGCGACCTTGACCCGGCCTTGCTGGAGCGCATGATTGAAGAAGTGCCGCTGGAAGGCGCCATAACCAAGGCGCAGGACCTGATGGCCGGCAAGGTGCGTGGCCGCGTGGTGGTACGCATCGCCGCCTGATTTGAAATTTGAAATGAATAGAGAAGAACGACATGCTGCTTGAACTCGACGACTCCCAACTGGTGCTGGTGGACTACCAGACCGGCCTGATGCCTGCCATCCACGAGAGCGCCGCCGTGCTGGCCAACGCCCAGCGCCTGGCGAAGATGGCGCGCTTGCTGAAGGTGCCGCTGTGGGCCACGGAAGAAAACCCTTCGGCGCTCGGCCCCAACGTGCCGGAATTGCAAGCCCTGATCGCCCAGGCGGGCGGCAAGACGTTCCCGAAGATGCAGTTCAGTGCGGTGGAAGAGGGGCTGGGCGAGATGCTGCGCCCGCCGGCACGCGCGCCGCAGGGCAATGCGCGCAGCCTGCCCAAGCATCTGCAGAAGCCGGCGGCGGGGCCGGCCGCGCGCAACACGGTGGTGATTGCCGGCTGCGAAGCCCATGTCTGCCTGCTGCAGACCTCGCTCGACCTGTTGGAAGACGAGTTCGACGTCTGGGTTGTGACGGACGCCTGCGGCTCGCGTACCGAACGCAACCGCGATGCTGCGTTCGACCGCCTGGCCGGGGCCGGGGCCGAACTGGTCACGACCGAGATGGTGGCCTTCGAGTGGCTGCGCTCGGCGGAGCACCCGGCGTTCAAGGATGTGCTGGCGCTGGTGAAGTAGACTGGCTGAGGTCAGAATCTTGTTGATCGGATTCATGAATCACCAGGCCAAGACGGTGTTTCTGAGAGCTGGCAGCGCGCTGGCCGCATGCTTTTTTGCGGTCGCCGCGCTGGCGCAAGCCGCAGAGTCCGGGGGCGTGATCCTGACGGAAGACGGTGCCTACGTGGTCGATGCGCGCAGCAAACTGGCCTGGCCGCGTTGCGTGGAGGGCACGGTCTGGAACGGCAAGACCTGCATTGGCGAACCACGCCTGATGACGTATCACGAAGCGACGGCATGGGCGGCGAGTCGCGCCAAGGCCGATGGTGTGCCTTGGCGCCTGCCGCGTGTGACCGAGCTGCGGCGCTGGGCTGGCAAGGACGGCAAGGCAGCGGTGGTGGTGGCGAATCTTTTTCCCGCCGCGCCGCTGGACTGGTACTGGACAATGACCGCCAGCATCGATACCAAGGCCGTCAATCCCTACAGCTACGGCAATATCGCTCAAGGACGCGCGGGCGCACTGGACAGCAAGCTGGGCGTGCAGCAGGGCTGGGCGGTGAACATGGCGACGGGGGCGGCCGAAGGGGATGTCTCGCGGCGTTCCCGGCTGGTGGTGCGGCTGGTCAGTTCGCAGCCTTAGGAAGCTAGGAATGAACCACGATTGCTAGAAGGGATGGTGTGGGGTGGGGCAGACGAATGCGTTCGTGAACGGATCACGCTTCAGGCCGGAAGATGCTAGTGGCTTCTACGAGAGCTACTTTCAGCGCGCCAATCACCCTTCACGTCCCTTGGCCTTCTGGATCCGCTACACCGTCTTTCGTCCGCAAGGACGGCCCGGCGAGGCTTGCGGCGAACTGTGGGCCATCTACTTCGATGGCGAGAACGGCCGCATCACGGCGGTGAAGGAAGTGGTTCCGATCGGGGCGTGCAGTTTCTCCGCCACGCAACTGGACGTGCGGGTCAACGGAGCGACGCTGGCAGATGGTGCATTGCACGGCCGAGCAGCATCGCCATCGCATGCCATTCAGTGGGCGCTTCACTACACCGGCCATGAGCCGCCATTGTTGTTGCTTTCCGAGTCCTTGTACGGACGCGGGTTCCCGAAGGCAAAGGCCCTGGTCGGAATGCCAAACGCCGTGTACACCGGCACCCTCACGGTGGACGGTCGCGAGATTCAGATCGACGGCTGGAAGGGCAGCCAGAACCACAACTGGGGCAGCCGGCATACCGATCGTTATGCCTGGGGCCAGGTTGCGGGTTTCGACAACGCGCCAGACGCTTTCCTGGAATGCTGCACTGCGCAGGTCAGGCTGGGTCCCTTCTGGAGCCCGCGCCTGTCTTTCGCCGTCTTGCGCGACGAAGGGCAGGAGATGGCGCTCAACAGTCTTGGACAAGCCATGCGGGCGTCGGGAACTTACGATTTCTTCACCTGGGCCATCGATGCGCAGACCCCCGAGGTCCGCATTCATGGCCGGATTCATGCGCCGGCCTCGGCATTTGTCGGGCTGGCATATCGGAATCCACCGGGCGGCACGAAGACGTGTCTCAACACCAAGCTGGCCAGCGCCGAGATCATCGTGGAGCGGCGCGGACAACCGGCGCGGATACTGAGGACGACGCATCGTGCGGCGTTCGAGATCCTGACGGACCGGACCGATCACGGTGTGGCAATCGTTGCCTGAACAAAAAGCGCGACGTTTGAGGCCATGTTTTGCATGGACGGCCGGACGATGAGTTGTTACCGCGCTCCTCCGGGGGGGGCTTGCAGCCGGAAAGCCGCTGGTTTGCTGCTGCGCTTGCCGTGGTTGGCGCGGCGCCTCAAAATGGCTGAATTCGGTCGGTGAACGGGGCGCTGCGTCAGTTTTCTGCAAGCCCGTTATCCATAATTATGAATTCAGTTATTTATTTCAAGAGCCCGAAGGAGATTCAGAATGACCCGCTACGCCGAGTTTCAGCGCCGTTCCATTGACCAGCGCGACGCTTTCTGGGCCGAGCAGGCGCAGTTGATCGAGTGGCAGACCCCGCCGCAGCAGATTTGCGACTACAGCAACCCGCCGTTTGCGCGCTGGTATGTCGGTGGCACCACCAACCTGTGCCACAACGCGGTCGACCGACACCTGAAAGACCGGGCCGACCAGCCGGCGCTGATCTACGTCAGCACCGAGACCGACGAAGAGCGCGTCTACACCTTCCGCGAACTGCACACCGAGGTGCAGCGCATGGCGGCCAGCCTGCGGGAGCTGGGGGTGCAGAAGGGCGACCGTGTCCTGATCTACATGCCCATGATTGCCGAGGCCGCTTTTGCCATGCTGGCCTGCGCGCGCATCGGTGCCATCCATTCGGTGGTGTTCGGCGGCTTCGCTTCCGCTTCGCTGGCTTCTCGTATCGAGGATGCCGAGCCCAAGGTGGTGGTGAGTGCCGATGCCGGCTCGCGCAGCGGCAAGGTCATGCCCTACAAACCCTTGCTGGACGAGGCGATTCGTCTGTCCAGTCACAAACCCACGTCGGTGCTGCTGGTGGATCGCAAGCTGGCTGCTATGGATTTGGTAGCTGGTCGCGACCATCTGTGGGGCGCCTTGCGCGAAAAACACCTGCAGGACCAGGTGCCGTGCGAATGGGTCGACGCCACCCACACCAGTTACACGCTGTACACCTCAGGCACGACGGGCAAGCCGAAAGGCGTGCAGCGCGACACCGGCGGCTACGCAGTGGCGCTGGCTGCCAGCATGAAGCACATTTATGAAGGCAAGCCGGGTGAGACCTATTTCTCCACCAGCGACATCGGCTGGGGGG
>Ga0209211_10000943_pt1 | contig 57376 bp, 56 predicted proteins | sample RifGroA2_FD_183992 | JGI IMG/M metagenome (GOLD analysis project Ga0209211, IMG submission 183992) | Groundwater microbial communities from Rifle, Colorado, USA - Groundwater A2 (SPAdes) (version 2) | ecosystem: Environmental > Aquatic > Deep subsurface > Groundwater | place: Rifle, Colorado... | reverse complement strand
TCTGGAAAAGATTGGTTCGAACTTTATTTTAAAAGAGCGGCGCTTGATTTTTTCGACGGAAAATGCCATTTCCGACTACCTCAAGCTCGCCCCATATTCCTCGTGGTGGAGGCGGCGGAATTCGAATCCGCGTCCTTCAATATCCCAATAAGAGTATCTACATGCTTAGCTTACTTTTTCCGTCTCGGCCTGCATTCTCCAATAAGCGGGATTATACAGGACATAGCCTTTTCTATGCTCCTCGTCCGCCACTAAAAAGCATAAAGTTGGCGAACCAGCCTGCTAACGGCGTTTATCAGATCCCGCAGGCTGGACCTGTAAACGGGTTGCCTAATTAGGCAACAGCTACCGCCTCGCTAGAAGCAAGGATCGCTTCCGCTTCAGCTACTGCATTGTAGTTGGCGTTTAATTTGTGCAAGGTGTTTAATGAGGCCTCCTCGCAACCTCAACATGCTGCTCTTACCAAGCCTATCAAAGTCGAAACCTTTCGCCCCCGAATTTGCAAAGCAAAATTTGACTTCGCTACTTGTTTATTGCAATTTACTTCTCTTTGCCCTTGCTAAAGCTCTATCTGATTCTCTTTTCTTTATTGTCTCGCGTTTATCGTATTGCTTTTTGCCTTGTGCCAGGCCAAGCTCTACCTTTACAAACCCATTTTTAAAATAAGTCTTTAATGGGATGAGGGCTAAACGTTTTTGCAAAACCTGGCCTGATAAATACTCTATCTGCTTTTTGTGTAAAAGCAGTTTCTTTGGTCTAAGAGCATCTTGTTCTTTACTATCATATTCGTAAGGACTTACATGCATATGATAAAGAAAAATCTCGCCGTCTTCAACCTTTGCAAAACTCTCAGCCAGACTTGCTTTTCCAGAACGTATTGATTTTACCTCTGTACCCATTAATTCAAGGCCTGCCTCTAGAGTCTCGATTATAAAAAAATCCCGCCTGGCAGACCTATTGGTAACTACAGAATTATATTCCATATTCTGGAATTTATTATACCAAAAATCCGCTATAAATCAAGGTAATTGACAGATAGGCTAAATAAATGTATACTTATTTCACTACTAATGCGGAAGTGGTGAAACTGGCAGACACGCAGGTCTCAGAAGCCTGTGGCTGTAAAGCCTTGAGGGTTCGACTCCCTCCTTCCGCACCAAACTTCATATTTTAGAGACGATAAAATTGCCTTCCAAGCCATTTCTGGCACACTTTCCTGGCACAAAAACTTATATTTTTTGATACTACTTTGAGATAAGTGAGACGAGATGTATTTTTAGATAGGTTATTATATTTGGTCTCTGACTTTTTTCAAAACATCCCAGACATAACGTATAGGTTCGTCTATTTTAAATATCATTTCTCCATATCTCTTTTGTATAAATGCTAGCTTTTTTATTGTTTCAAGATATACCTGCATATACTGGCTATTTTTTCCAGCGAATGATAAAATAAGCATACCCTGGGATAGAACTGTCATTCTTGTTGAAACTCTTCCTTCTAAATCTACTGATTCATAATAACCAAAGGGTCCTTTTAGATCAGGCCATTTACTGTCAAGTAACTTAAATAGTATTAATGATGTATGACGATTAACCAAAGAAGCAAGAGCTGTCGCATGAGGCGTGCCAACATCTAAGTCTATCTTATTTTCGCTCTCGGCAAGAACTGATACCCCATTCTCGCGATATTCTCCATCAGGATTGTAGCAAGAAGATAAAAGTGCTCCACTAAGCCCATTTTTTACTGATTCATTTATCTGTATTGCAAGAAAATTATTATGTGCTTTTGCATACCCCTGTGGAGACCATTTTAATTCATCAAAGAATAATAACGGTAACCATGCCTGAAATGCACTGCCATTCCATGTTTTAACTATCCCAACTGTTGTGCCATCTGGAAAGCTATAAGAACCATATACTGTCTCAAGCATAGACCACACATTAAGTGGCACTTTTTCGCTTAAGAGAGCCATCACAGCTGCAATTCTTCCTTCATTATACGATCTGTCAATACACCATTTAAGCCTCGTTTTTATTTGTCCATTTTCATCTGTATAATAACCTCCCATAAGTAATTTTCTGTCTGCGTCATATAATTCATTCCATTCCATTGCAGTTAGCATTTTCTTAGCCATATCCGCTAAAATCCTCTGTTCATCAGGCCCATCCTGAAATGCCCCGACTAATACAGCTAATGATGCAGCAAGATTTCCATTATCAATCGTAGAAATAAGCCTGCCATATAAATCAGAAACTACCGCTCCTCCATTTTTAAGATCATAATAGTAAAAAAAACCGTTTGATTTCTTAATTGACCTCAAGGTCTGCATCAACAATTGCAATCTTTTCATTGCCTCATCAGGAGTCATTGAATCAGATGCAACTATATCACCCTTTGCAACTGCTATAAGAACATTTAAGTATAGGCCGGCATCTGTTGGAGAAATCCAAGTTGACTTTCGTTCTATTATCGCTCCATTTTTACCTACATCCATATAGTTATAAGGCAATCCTGTAGCTGGGTCATAGCCAAAAACAAAATATTTTATATTCTCTTGCAATATCTTCTGTATTTCTTTCTCCGCTACTACTCCATCAAGGTTAAGTATTGCATCTAATCCTTCTTTTAATCTATTTCTCCCTTTCTGGTTATCTCCCATAGAGGGAGTTCTAATGTGAGCTTTATTAGATAAATCTATGCCAAAAGCTATTGAGCCCAAAAAGAAAGTTGCAGCTACTATTACTGATACGACCTTAATACTAAAAACTTTTTTAAATTTTATCATAATCTGGATAAAAAAATAGCCTTTTTTAGGCTTTTAGTTTAATACCCTGTATCATATAAAGTATACTCTATAAAAGTGGGATATTCAAGATATGGTAACTAACTAATCCTGGCACGCTTCTGGCACGCAAAGTGTCAAAATCCTGCTAAAATGTATATGCAACTGAAGGTAACTGAACGTAACTAAAGGTAACTAAACGTTGATGTTTTCTGGGGTTAAGGTGGAAAAATAATGACTGTGAGGCAGGATAGATATTATAACCGTACTACTATGGTATTCCTTTTCTGATAGGCTGCTATATTATAGCCTTTTCATTTAATCCAGACCATCTAAAAACTACAAACTACTATTAAGCCCTATATATCCTCTCTTAGCTGACGATGTACACTGGCGGCATTTGATACTTTTTCTGCGCCTTTCATTCCATTTATAACTGTATCAAAAAAGTCCTGTGGCTCTAAACTTGCGCCACCTATTAAGGCGTTCTTAATCTCTTCATTACTAAATATCCCTTCTGCGTTTTCGCCTTTTACACTTGCACCGTAACCTACATTTACGGTAACTGAATGACCATATTTTTTTTCTAAGGCCTCTAGTACTAAGCGGGACAGATGAGCAGTAGCTACTGCATCAACTTTAATGTTTGTATCCACTACTCCTGTGCCTGTTTTAGTACTAATCAAAGCTGTTGGTTCGGGTGTTATCGGGAAATTAACAACTTGGTCTTCGGGTATATCATCTAACCCTATATTTATCCCATCTCTAATTTCCTCTAAGGCATCTCTTTCACCAGATACTTCAATTGTATACCAAGGAATAAGACGGCCATCTTTTAAAATTGCTTTCATAATTTTATTAGCTTGTTCGTTACTCAAACCTTTACCTTTTATTCTATGCATTGAGTGACCGACATTGGCATATTTAGCGCCCATCGCAACTACTTCGTCAATCTTTGCCTGTAAATTTTCTGGAGTAAAGTCATTTGGATTAGCGTAATCACCGAAGAATTTAGATTGTACGCCAACAACAATATTAGTCCCATCGAACTCTTCAACAACTGCCTTAATCCATTTTGCTTCTGGAAAGATTACAATTATCGCTTGTTCTAGACCTTGTGCTTCGGCAAATTTTTTCTTAAATTCTCTTGCCTTAGCCCGTGCCTCTTCTTCGGTAGTAATATCTTTCCTTTCTTTCCAATTACCGCCAAAAAGAGTAAAATTGACCAATGGCAAGCCGGCGGCGTCTTTTAACGCTTTGATGCCAACAGGTAGTATAACAACAGCTCCTTTTTCTTCTAACATTTTCATAGATTCTTGCGTGCGCTGAGCAGCAGGTAAATCTCCTTCTGCAAATTGTGGTTTCTCCTTGAGGTGTCTATAGTCTCCTTTCAATGTCCTGGTTAAGGCATTGTCCTTATTGCAAAGCTCGGCAAACCTCCTGCCAGAATATTTAAGCCCCCTTGCCAATGCCCCTGAAGGAACATATTCCCTTATTCTGTATCCCATGCCAACTATAGCCCGTTTTATCTCATCTCCCATCCCAAGTAGCATCTGGAACTCAAGCTCAGATTTTTCAAGCCCATAATATTCTGCTAATGCCATTACCCTGGCTATAGACCTTATATTATGTGTCGCAAAGACAGGTTGAAAATATTCTCTATGAACAATGAGAAATTCGCTTAATAATTCATAATTGGCGTCTGTGGATACTTTATAATTAAAGATTGGACTTTTGTCACCGCGTTTTCTGGCTTCTTCTTTCTCATATTTATCATAGGCTCCTTTAACAAGCCTTACAGGCACACGATAGTTCATTTTTTTCGCCCAATCTAAAAGTCCACTAAAAACTCCCTCTGAATCTCTCAAATAACCCTGGATAACAAGGCCTAATCTTAGATTCCCTTCTTCATCTATTGCCAAATCCGAATTTTCTTCAATCACTTCTTTAAATATATCTACTGTTATGTCTCTAAGCGCATATTCTTCCATATCAATGCGTATAAATACCCTCTTTCCTTTTATGGAACTTGCTGCGCGTAAAATATCTATTAAGGCATGTTTGACTTTTGTAACTTTAGTAAACTCATAGCACAGTGCAGAAAACTTAAGAGATAGGTTAATCTCCTCAATATCATCTCTTTTGCCCAGATAGTTGATTACTTTTATATAGAACTGCTTATAATTTTCTGCTGATTCCTCAGACAATGCAGCATCTCCGACATTATCCAAGCTAACACTCATGCCTTTTCCATGCTTATCTTTAATAAAAGCTGCTATTTTATTCATCTCCGGTTCAAATTTAGTCTCATTTTCTATATTTACAGTTAAAAGAAATCTTTTACAAAGCCATTTAACAAAAGGCATGACAAAAAAAAGATTGCGCCTTAGAGAAGGCTTATCTCCTAGATTTCTAAGAAATCCGCTTGTTATCTTGTTGATTAACGGCAACATGCTAAGTCGTATTACCTTATCTCTTGTCCAATCACTCAAAGGCTGTTTTCTATCTTTTAGTATCTTGTCCAGTCCTTCTTCTATCTCGGACAATTTTTCCTGTGTTTTAACTTCAATATATGCAGCCTTTGCAGTTTCTTGTAGGCGTTCATAGTATCCGATGGGTACTCTCAAAAAATCTTTTGAAACAGGATAAGCACATAGCGAAGCATTGCATAAAAATAGTATGCTTAAAAGGATTGATATTATCTTGATAGCGAAAGGTTTTTTAAACTTTATCATAATTTAGACAAAAAAACAGCTTTTCCTTTGGTTATAAGGCTAATTTTGATTTATTTATTTTTGTTATAAATTGTACCATAAAAAGTACTTTTATACAAGTAAAATCTTTGCAAATCCTGGCACGCTTTTGGCACGCAAAGTGTCAAAATCTTGTCCAAAATAGCTACGTAACTGGAAGTAACTGAACGCAACTAAAGGTAATTAAACTTTGACTTTTTAAGGGGTTATGAAATTTGTGCGTAAATCAGGGTTTTTACGTATTCCATCCCTCCTTCCGCACCGAATTTGCCTCTGGCGAATTTGTCCTGAGCAAGCAAGCCCTATCTTTACAATTGGCGAGCGCGTCGAAGGACAAAAACAACGCGGCTACGGCTCTTATATTTTAAGATTAAATTCTCGGGCTAACTCTAATAACGCTTCCGCATTGCCCTTCACACTATCATTTAAACGCTCCCATCGCTCTATTAATCCTTTTAAGAGCAGTATCGAGGTCAAAATTCTCACGTTCGTTCGGAGTCAAGACATCAAATAATTCATTCTCGATTCTCGAGCGCATATCCTTGATTTCAGCATCCGAACGGCCAAGATTGACTCGGTACTTTTTAAGGTCAGTATCTCCGTTATCTTCTTCGATCTTCTTTTTAAAGAGCTCCATAACTTTTTTATCCTCCAAATCGAAGCCATTGCGCAAAATAAAATCGAGGTCATAAAAGTCGCGCGGAGCAATGGTCAATCTAAGGGCCGCGGCGCGCAGTTTCTCGCTAACAATTTCATTAAGCGACAGGCAATTAACTTTTCCCCCGTCAAATAAAGGTTCACCGGTAAACGGATGCAAAAATTTGTGCTGAACCAGCCGCATTTCTGTTTCAAGAATAGGGTTAAAGCGAAGTCCGATCTCAAATTTAACTGTTTGCTCCGATGGCATTGTCACAGGGTCATACACAAAGTAATAAACATACTGTTTTGACTCGTTGCGGCCCGCATTCTCGGCGCCTTCTATGCGCATATCAAGCTGCTTTGCAAAATCCTCGATATTATTTTTTATTGGTTCAATGCATTTTCGCCTATTACCGCGCGTTGTCGTATAGTCCGGCAGCCGGATACTAAAGTCCAAGTCTTCGCTCAAACGATAATAAGAATAGTAAATCTTATTAAGGCATGTCCCGCCTTTAAAAATCAGGTTATCTGAAAGTTCATTTATCCGCGAAAGAATGAGCGTCAGATAATAATCCTTTTCCGTGAGAGGCGCGTAAAAACCTGTGAGCGTTGCGGTTCTATCTACTAATTTAAGAAATTTGTCTTTATCTTTGTGGATTAACAATGACTCTCCATCTTTCATTTTTTGTTCCTTTGCGGGAGTTTGAAAACGAAATCAGCGATGTATTCTTTACGCTTTTTTCAAGCGGCTTCAATATTGAATCAGATACGCCTGCTTTTTCAAGAATAAGCCCTATTCGCTTTCTCGTTTTAATTTTGGGAAACCGTATGGTATATTCAATCAGTTTCTTAATATCGCATTTCTTTTCTTTCACAAACCGTCCAAATATCTCTATGGCCGCCTCAATACCGCCCACTGGTTTATTATAGTAAATCAGATCTACCAGTGTCCTTTCCTTCGAGCTGACAATAACCTCTCCGCCTTTGATGTTTATTTTCTCTAACCCATAAAGCCTGTTGGAAGGGATTTTTGTAAATTTAAAAGATAATCCGGCGATTGTTCTTTCCCTGGAAAGTGTCGTATTTAGCACATACACTGCCTGAAACTGCTGATCGGTAAAGTTATAGTAATTAAACATCGTTGAATAGCCGACATAGTAGTTATTTTTGGGAAAGAAAATAGGCGGGATTAGAAATTCGCTGACGCGGCGTCCGGTTGGCACAGATTCTAAAGGCACAAATATATAAACTCCGCCTTTTATTGTAATCAATATCCGTTTTTTCTTAAGACTATAAACTAATTTCCTTCTGTACTGAAAATCTACAGGCAAATAAGAATCTAGCTCTTTAGCTGTTACAATATTTTTTTCCTCATACGATAAACGTGCGACAATTTCAGCCTCTTTTTGGCTAAGGGCGCTTACTGTATTTCTGTTCATAGAAAGTACCTCCTGGAGGAACAACCGATTAACATTTATACATATCTAAAATATCACACTTTTCCCATATGTCAATAAAAATCTTGCCCCTTGTCATAGTTCTGAAAATAATGCACTCCGTATAAACTATCAATACTTATGAATAAGTATATACACTTTATACGGATTAGCAACAGGGTTCTCTTAAAGAATTATTGTAGTAATATTGTAGGAGCTGAGGGGTAAATCTGGTAAGACACAGCTAACTCTGGTAAGATCTGGAAAGAAGTGGTAATTCCTATAAAATCAACAACTTACGCCTTAATCTGCCGTACTATTTAGGGTTATGCGAAAACCCTTAAATAAACTCCCTCCTTCCGCACCATATATCTTTAGTTTCCTGCAAAATAAAAGAATTTGGCTTGCCATGAACTCAAGCAAAAACTATTTTTAACATCTAATTTTTAGCGAGTGGTTCATGGTGCCGGGGGTGGGAGTTGAACCCACACGAGGGGTCACCTCACACGATTTTGAGTCGTGCGCGTCAGCCAATTCCGCCACCCCGGCAATTATACCACAGCCCCCATCTTCCTGAATTTTTCGTAGCGGAGTTTTAGAAGCTCTTCTTTCGGGATTGATTTTAATTCCTTTAATGCTTTCTTAATAACCTTTTTTATCGCCTGAGCTGCCTTTTCTGGATCCCTATGGGCTCCGCCTAGAGGCTCTGGGATTTCTTCATCAATAAGACCTAGGCCAAGAAGATTTTTTGCGGTAAGTTTTAATACCTCTGCTGCCTCAGGAGCCTTTAATCTGTCTTTCCAAAGAATTGCAGCGCAGCCCTCAGGAGATATTACAGAATAATACGCATTTTCCATTACATAGACTCTGTCGCCTACTCCTATGCCAAGAGCCCCTCCGCTCCCGCCTTCTCCTATCACAACAACAATTATAGGCACTTTTAAAAGCATCATCTCCCTTAAATTATAAGCTATTGAATTTGCCTGGCCGCGTTCCTCTGCCCCTATTCCTGGATATGCGCCGGGCGTATCAATAAAAGTAACTATCGGAATATCAAATTTATTGGCAAGCTCCATCAGCCTTATTGCCTTGCGGTATCCTTCAGGATGCGCGCTGCCAAAACTCCTTATAATATTCTCTTTCGTATCCCTGCCTTTTTGATGGCCTATAACAAGCACCTTCTCTCCATCAATCTTCGCAAACCCGCCTATCATGGCTTTATCATCGCTGAACATCCTGTCGCCATGGATTTCAACAAAATCCATCATTGTCATATTTATATAATCCATTGTGTACGGCCTCTTGGGATGCCTCGCTATCTGGACTCTCTGCCATGGGGTGAGAGCCTCGAACACTTCTTTTTTTAATTTCTCAAGCCTTGCCTCAAGAGTCTTGATCTCCTCTTCAAGATCAATGCTTCCGTCTGAAGCAAGAGATTTCAGTTCATTTATCTTACGCTCTAATTCTAATATGGGCCTTTCGAAATCCAATACTATGCTGGACATTATCTCCTCGTTTAATCCACTATCGTAACTTCAGTGCCTACAGGGACTATCTTATAAAGCTCTTCTACTTCAGCATTAATCATCCTTACGCATCCCTTTGTAGCCTGCTGTCCTATCTTTTCCGGAGAGACTGTGCCATGAATGCCATAACCCGGCAAGTTAAACCCCATCCATCTTGAACCAAGCACATTATCGGGACTCTCCGCTGGCACCATTGCCTTCTCTGTATACCATACAGGGTCTATGATCTTATTCACTATCTTGAAATTCCCAACAGGGGTACAGTTATTTTCTCCCGTTGAAACGCGGTAAACCTTTATGATATCATCATCGCTCAGAAGCGTTAATATATTCTGAGATTTATCAACCAGTATTTTATATTTTGCTTTTGAAATCTTTAATTTTCCCCTGGCTTTTATATTTTCGCTTTTTAGAGAATTAGCCATCTTTATAAGATCAACTGTAGTTTTGAACTTTTTTGCAATATTTATAAGCGTATCGCCTGGCTCTATTACATAAAGCGTATCCTTATCAGTTACGACCTTGGAGAAAAGAATAGCGATATTAAGCTTGCCCATCTTGTCCTGAACCTCTGAAATGTTTTCTACATTCTGGTATTTTTTCAGGATGAGCTGGTATAAATCCCTTGCTTTTACTATATCATTTTTATTTTCATAAGAACCTGCTAGTTCAAAATATATTTTTCCAAGGGCTTTAGCATCAGGTTTTTTTTCTGCTATCTGATCTATGATTATCTTTGCTTCATCCAACTTACTGTCTTTAATAAGCGCCTCTATGGGCTTAACATCCACATTATTGCCTAAATTTTTCATGCCGAATATAACTAATATTATTAAGCCTATTCCCGCAAGCCCTATGCCAACCCCAGTCAATATCCTGTTCACCTTGCCTCCCCTCCTTAGCGATAACAAAAAAGAGCTACAAGAATTCCTATTGCAGCGCCTATAAATACCTGTATAGGCGTATGCCCCAATAATTCCTTCAGTCTTTCCTGTTGAATGCCTTTATTTAGGTATATGTCCTCTATAATTTGATTAAGGGCCTCTGCCTGATGCCCACTCTGACGCCTCACACCTTGCGCGTCAAACATTGTTATAAACGCAAAGAAAAACGCGATTGCGAAAAAAGGAGACGTAAAACCATATGTAAGTCCTACTGCTGTAGCAAGAGCTGATACAGTAGCTGCGTGAGAGCTAGGCATACCGCCTGCCCCGACAAACCATCTGAAATTAAACTTCTTTTCGCGTATAACTCCTATTGCAACCTTTATAGTCTGAGCTACAAGCCATGCCATAAGCGCTGTAAAAAATACCGGATTCTTGGCAAAATACCCCACATTGCCTCCTCAACCTAATCCCATATGTTAATTTCTTATTATATATAATAGATAGGGCTTATGGCAAGTAAAAAGAAAAGGATTTAAAACTTCATCGTGCCTGACAATGTAAAGGCTATCTCGTTAATAAGCCTTAATTCAAAGCTATACAAGTACCAGCTCGAAAGAGAAGGTATTATATCGCACCCGAAAACAAGGCCTATAGGGCTCTTATCCCCTGCATTATAAGTAGAATAAAGCAAACCTGATGTACTCTGTGTAAAATGCACATTAACATCTGAATCTGAATAAGTAAGGCCCATATATGGAACAGTATAACAATCCTGCATACCCATAGGAAATATGAATTTTTTACTGGCCAATAAACTTATCTGCCACTCTTTTATATAAAATGTCTCATTAGTGACAAAAGCCGTTGAAGTTGAACCGTCTATCTTAGCTGTATCAAAATCCAATTGACTATCTTTATACTGGCCGTCTAGAGTCAATTTTATGCCTGTAGCAGGAAATTGCCATAACTTTGCCTTTATGCCTCCTCCTAATACAAATCCTGGCTTAGCATCCACTATGACATTCTTCCCATTCTGTCCCCATTTCACCCTTAAGTTAGATGTTCCGATTTTTACGTATGGTTCTAATACGTCTGAATAATTCATTGAAAATTTAAAATTCATATTCTGGCCTTCTAATTTAACATTTGTATCCTCACTAGACGTAGCGAGCCTTTTGTTGAATATAAATTCTACATCAAAACCCGCCTTCATCTTTACTTCTGATTCATAAGAATCCAACGCATCTCCTACAGCCCTTTCTTTTGAAAAGAAAGACGCTTCAGGCACGCTCATATCAGCCTGGCCGCCCACAGTTAGAGCAAAAGAAGTACCTGTAAAAAATAATGATAAAATTATCGTTATTATGAAAATATTTTTTCTCATTCTTATGCCTCCTTAAAACTTCATTGCGCCGCCTAAGCTCAATGCAGTCTCATCCACAAGCCTAAGCTCTATGCTGTAAATAAAAGAACTGCTTAAACTGGGCACAATATCGCATCCTAATACAAAGCCATAAAGTTTTTTATTATTTGCGTCAAAAAGCGAGTAATCTACTGTTGGACTATTGGCATTACGAAAACTCACATCTACGTTAGAATCAGCATAACTTATGCCAGTATAAGGCACTATATAGATATTTTGCAATTTCAATGGGATTTCAAATTTTTTGCTCAAAAGAAGGCTTACCTGCCATTCGTCAACTTTAAATGTAGCTCCAGCATCATTTACTGCAATTCCATTAACAGTAATTTCGTTAACATCAGGCTCAGTAGTTCTATATTGCCAATCTCCTGTTAACCTAACTCCACCTGAAAATTCTACTATATTAGCCTTTAACCCGCCTCCCCAAGCAAAACCATTGTCAGCGCCCACTTCTATTTCCGTTGCGCCGCTTTGTTTCCATCTTGTTTCTAAAGTAGATGTGCCAATTTTAATATACGGCTCCACTCTATTTAAAATAGTCATCCCAAACTTAGCCATATACCACTGACCTTTTATTTCAGCTTTAGTCAGATCAGGATTAACATGTAAATCTTTATCAAATACAAATTCTATATCAAACGACCCTTTGATTTTAACTGCCTGTTCATACTCATCCAAAGTATCTTTTACTATCTCTTGACGCAATACAGCTGATCTCTGAGGCAGATCTAGATCAAGCGCATTTCCTACAGTAGCAGCAAAGCCATATTTTGCTGTTATGCAACATATTGATATTATTAGGGACAAAATAAGAAGGTATTGTTTTTTCATAAAATAGTACCTTTCTTTATAATAGATTATAATATACTATATTTATTTGTAATGAAGTATACCTTATAGGGCCCCAATTGTCAAGCCAGCCCATTATTTTGGTAACTTTTTTGAAAGAAAACCCCCTCGAGATGTGTCATATATGGTAGTGTCAAAAGTGTAAAGTTGTTCAACCAAAAGGAGACGCATTATGCTTTCAAGGATATTTTCATCTGCAACAATAGGCATTGAGGCAAAGCCTATTGAAATCGAGGTTGATATAACAAGGGGCTTGCCAAATGTGGTGATAGTCGGGCTTCCTGATGCTGCTATCAGAGAATCCAGGGACAGGGTAAAAGCAGCTATTAAAAATAGCCAGTTTGAATACCCTTCAGAAAAAATCACCATAAATTTGGCTCCATGCGATATTAAAAAAGAAGGCCCTTCGTTTGACCTGCCTATTGCAATAGGAATACTTGCTGCGTCAGGCCAGATAGATTTTAATATCCTTAAAGATTTTGTATTTCTGGGCGAACTTGCCTTAAATGGGAAGATAAGGCCAATAAAAGGCGCGCTTCCAATAGCAATGTCTTTGAAAAATTCTCGCAAAAAACTAATTCTACCTGAAGAAAATGCTCGCGAGGCAAGTATAGTAGAAGGCTTAGAAACTTATCCTGTAAGCACGCTTAGTAATGTATCTAATTTTTTAAAAGGTATTGACATAATTGCCCCTCTCTCCCCTGATAAAGAAATCTTACTTGAAAAAATCCAGAATTACGAATTGGATTTCTCAGATGTAAAAGGCCAATTTTTAGCAAAAAGAGCAATGGAAATAGCAAGCTCTGGAAACCATAATATAATAATGATTGGCCCTCCTGGCAGTGGAAAAACTATGCTCGCTAAAAGGCTTCCTACAATAATCCCTGAAATGACAATTGAAGAATCTTTGGAAACTACAAAGATTCACAGCGTATTAGGCCTTATCCCGGCAAAAAGCTCTATTATACGAACAAGGCCTTTTAGAACCCCTCATCATACTGCCTCTGACATATCTTTGGTCGGAGGCGGGACTGTTCCTAAGCCAGGGGAAGTAAGCCTTGCTCATAATGGGGTATTATTTATGGATGAACTACCTGAATTCCACAGAAATGTCCTGGAAGCATTAAGGCAGCCGCTTGAAGATGGCTATGTAACTGTATCTAGAATAAACAGCATTGTAAGATTCCCTTCTAAATTTATGCTTGTCTGCGCAATGAACCCCTGCCCGTGCGGATATCTTACAGATACCAAGAAACAATGTCATTGTACTCCAAATCAGATACAAAAATATATGTCAAAGGTATCAGGGCCATTGTTGGACAGGATTGATATCCATATAGAAGTGCCTTCTGTAAAATATAAAGACCTGTCAGATGAAAGTTCTGGAGAAAAATCAGAGGTAATACGGAGCAGGATAATGCAGGCAAGGGAGATACAGCTTGCAAGGTTTAAAGATGAGGGTATTTTTGCGAATTCCCAGATGAGCCACAAACTCGCAAGAAGATACTGCAAACTAGATGACGCAAGCAGGGATTTATTGAAAATAGCTATTACTGAACTTGGCTTCAGCGCCAGGTGTTACGACAAGATACTGAGAGTTTCGCGGACTATCGCAGATCTGGAAGGTAAACCTGATATATGGCCTGACCATGTATCTGAAGCAATACAATATAGGAGTTTGGATAGGAATATGTGGGTGTAACCTGAAAAATCCAACCAGGTTAGAATAGGTTATTTCTTGAATAAAATAGCTAATAAAAAAGAAGTATTTGCTAAAATCACGAAACCAATAGCCCTCATTGATAACGCGTTACGTAATATAGGAAATGTAAATTTTGAAAGTACCGCTATAACTAATAAAAAACAGCCGATAACTATAAATGATTTGGATAAATTTTTCATACTACACTCCTCCTTTCATTGCCACCCTTTGTGGCTTAGTAAATATATGATACTACTTCTTGATAATATAAGCAATGTTAAAAATAGCGGGAACAGTCAAGACCACTTTCTATTTGGCTATTCTTTTTGAACGTTTACGGACTAATGGGTCTAAGATCTTTTTTCTTAGCCTGAGATTTTTAGGGGTCACTTCCAGGAGCTCATCGCTGCCGAGATATTCTATGGAAAGTTCCAAGGTCATTTCCTTGGGAGGCGTAAGTATAATAGCGTCATCAGAACCTGCAGCCCTCATATTGGTAAGTTTTTTTGTTTTACAGGGGCTCATATCAAGGTCTTCCGGCCTGGAATTCTGGCCGATAATCATGCCTTCGTAAACGCCAACGTTCGGGCCTATAAATAATTCACCGCGCTCCTGAGCATTATTGAGAGCGTATGATGTGGAAATGCCTTTTTCAGAAGACACTAACGAACCATGAGAATTGATAAAAGAAAGACTTTCGTCCATAGGCTCATATTCATCGAATGCATGATTTATTATAGCATTCCCGCGCGTTTTTGTCATAAACATGGCTTTTAAACCTATTACAGCTCGCGTTGAAATTTCATATTCAAAATAAACAATGCTTTTTGAACCCTGGAACATATTTTTAAGACGAGCCTTGCGCCTGCCTACTTCCTCTATGACCACGCCCTGATATTCCGAAGGGACTTCAATGGTTAAAAATTCAAAAGGCTCCATTTTTATTCCGTCTTTTTCAATAAAAATAGCTTCCGGCTGAGAAACCTGAAGTTCAAAACCTTCGCGCCGCATGGTTTCTATTAAAATTGCCAAATGCAATTCTCCCCTGCCTGACACAAGAAATGTATCCGGGCTGTCTGTTTCCTCTATGCGCAAAGATACGTTTGTCTCAAGTTCTTTAAAAAGCCTTTCGCGAAGCGCTCTGGAAGTAACATATTTACCGTCCCTTCCGGCAAGAGGGCTTTTATTCACGCCGAACATCATCCGGACAGTCGGTTTTTCTATTTCAGGAGGATTAAGCGGAGACGGGTTATTAGCATCAGTTATAGTGTCTCCTATGCCTATTTCCTCAAAGCCTGCTACAGCCACTATTTCCCCTGATTCAGCGCTCTCGCGTTCCATCTGCTTAAGGCCTTCGTAACTTAAAATAGCTGTAACCTTGGAAAGTTTCTGGCTTTTATCCCTTCGGGCGAGAATAACATTCATGCCCTTTGCAATAGAGCCTGCTGTAACTTTTCCTATACCCATCTTGCCTTTATAAAAATCCGAAAGAAGCGCTAATACTAAAATCTGAAGAGGCGCATCAGGATTTACCACAGGTTTGGGTATTGTTTCTAAGATAGCATCCAAAAGAGGAAAAATATTATCTGATGGTTTGCTTAGATTCAACGTCGCAAAGCCTTTTAATGCAGAGGCATAAATAATTGGAAAATTTAGCTGTTCCTCTGTCGCGTCAAGCTCGCAAAAAAGATCAAACGTACGGTTTATTGCATGGTCTATTCTGGCATCAGCCATGTCTATTTTATTAATTACAACTATTGCCTTATGTCCAAGCTCCAGGGCTTTTCTCAGCACAAAACGCGTCTGCGGCATTGGCCCATCCTTGGCATCTATGAGAAGCAGTACCCCGTCCACCATCCTCAATGTCCGCTCAACCTCTCCTCCGAAATCAGCATGGCCCGGCGTATCAACTATATTAATCTTTGTATTTTTATAAATAACGCTCGCGTTTTTTGCTTTAATGGTAATGCCGCGCTCGCGCTCCAAATCCATGGAGTCCATAATGCATTCTCCCATTTCTTCAATGTTGCGGTCTACGTGAGTCTGGCGCAGGATGCTGTCCACAAGCGTGGTCTTCCCGTGGTCAACGTGCGCAATAATAGCTATATTTCTGATATTTGTCTGGTTTTCCATAAATTTTCTATGGTTAGTTAAGAATTTCTAATTGCGACATATCGTGAAGTATTATCTCAGGATAGCCTTTATATTGTTTTATTATACCATAAACCCGGACTATTTTACCTTTAAAATATTTATTGGGCGAACGCGCCATATCCTTCATGCTAAGAGGTATGTTATTTTTATATATCACTACCTTAAATTTATCCTTGAACTTCAGGATTAATAACTTTTCCGTCAAATGCGTATCAATAACCTCGGATTCTATAATTCTCATCATCCCTATATTGTTTTTTGCTTGAGATGTAGAAATTTTATTTTCCTCTAAATCAATCCACAGGCCTTTTCTGTTATCCCTTGCTTCTTTCTGAGCATCCAGAAATCTTTGAGAATATTTTAGATTCGGCGGGTATGTGTATATCATCGCAAAACCTTCTCTCACCATTTCAATATTTACCATCTTATCTCCTCTATACACATACGCAAGAAGGCGCTTATATTTATCTCTTTTTTGAACATCAAACTCCAATCTTACAGATTTGCCTTCAACAAGTTTTTGATTAAATTTTTTGGCTTCTTCTGCATAAGGCCTTGGTTTATAAACCCACTCGGCATTCTTTTTTTCTCTTATCTCAGGCGTATCTATGCCTATATATCTCACTGTTTCTCTGTTAGAAAGCTCTATAGTGTCTCCGTCCACAACGCAGCTTACTGTATAGTTATGCGAGCGATTATTATAAACCTGCGGTGTTGAATTTATGCGCCTGGAAAAATTTATAATTAAAAATACCGCGACTATAGCTATTAGGGATATCGCGTACTTTATTTGGCATCTCATACTATCAGTCTAATACAAGCGGGTTATAATTATATTTTGCGAATATTGCATAGGCTGTGCCTGCTGTTGAACCTGTCCTCGTTCCATTGGCAACCCTCCATCCATGGCCAGTATCCACATCATCTTGTGTTGCGTAAGGAAGACAGCCATAACCCTGGCCTACTCTGGAAGGGCTGGATATAACCATTTTTTCTATCTCGGAAAGATAAAAATTTGCTTTTTTATCATAATATCCCGCCTTATCAAATTCCCTGTTTTCCTTGTAATAATCAGCCATTATCTTGAATAACATTATCATCTGGCTTGTCCACTCAGTAGAAACAACCCAGCCATTTGCCATGTGCTCATATTTTTCAAAATCAAATCCTGCAATTTTGACCTTTTCTACCTTTTGTTTTATATAGTCTACTGTAACCAGGCAGTTTGTCTCTGCAAAATCCATGATTTGTTCAGGATCCATACCGGATTCCTTTAAAAGTTTTGGCCCTATTGCCGCAATAGCCCACGCAAATGTATTTGTAGCAATAGTAGCATCGCCTTTGCCTCTATTCAGCTTGTATCCCAGCCTGCTAAAAGAATTTTTCTTAAGCCAGTCAAAAGTCCTATTTTGCGCTTCCATGTACACGTCGTCTTCTGTTATCTTATAAAGCATGCCAAAAAACGCATAGGCATCCAGGTTATGCTCTATGCTGAACCATTCAAATTTAGGCCCGCCTCTTATACCAAAATCTTTATCCCGATTCTGCAGCATAATAAGCCATCTGGCAATATCCTCTGCAACTAAAAGATATTCCTCATCTTTAAATTTTTTAGTATACTGGGCTATTGCTATCCCAAGCCATATATTAGGCCCGCTATGAACATTGTATTCCACTATTTTTCCGGTAGAAGTATCATAGGCGTTTGCAAAAGCGCCTTCTGATATTTCAGCTATATCTTTATAGAAATTCAGGATCCCTTTTGCATTCTCCTTGTCTCTCATTAAAATAAAAGCCTGGCAGGCAAGAGACTGATCATAGGTAAAAGCCCATTCTTCTAAATTTTTATCACCCTCATAGCTCATCACCAGGCCCGTCCGCATATTCTGATGGTTCTTTATCCATTTATACATGTTGGATATATTTTTTTCTTCGACTGGATTAAAAGACGACATAAGATCTTTTAAACTACTCTCGGCTAAAGTTCTCTGATTTGAAAGTTTTGAAACCCTATTTTTTAAATATATATTCTCTTTACTGAGATTTTCAACTTTTCCATTAAATCTGGCTCTCTGATAAAGCACGTGTTTCACTATTGCCTTTGTTTTTTCCTTATCCTTTTTTAAATACGTGATAAGCTTATCTTTTGTTTTAGTATCAGTACTAACCTTTTCCAGATCTTTAATCCTGGCCTGATATTTTTGAATATTGTCATCATTCAATACAATCTTGCATCCTGCAGCCTTATATTCCTTGTCAAGCCCCATGATTTTCTTTTCAAGTTCAGACTTTTTAGTGGAAAGTTGATTCAGTTCTTCTACTAATTTTATATTGTCAGACTTTGATTTAAAACCAGTGAAATAAAAATAGGCAGACCCTGAAACAAGAAAGAAAAATAAAATTGCTATAATAGCCGGGGTTAAGGTTGCTCTTGTGGCGTGGAAATAGATCCTATTGCTATCCCTTGAATCTATCTGTAAAAATGAAAGGCCTATTAGATATTTATTCGGATAACCTGACTTTATTTTTTCGTACCAGGCAATCTTTGCTACTGCCTTGGTCTCAAGCGCAGACAAAGGTATATGAAGCCTGACGTCTACTTTAACCTTGCCCTCTTTTACAACTTGCTCAAGGCCTTCTTCTAAATTATTTACCTCTATGCAGATGCCGCCCTTACCGACATCCCTTGTGAATCCCTGCTTTATCTCGCTTACTGAACCGGATGTTTCAGGGTCTATAAACTGGAATTCCACAGGAAATATAACATTAAGCCTTATATATTTTCTGCGTTCATGAGTTTCAGGATTTTCGTTCTTCAAAGATAGGTCTTTATTCCCCATTAAATAAAATATTAACAGCAATATGCCATAAAATCAAGCAAAATTCAGCAAAGCTGAATTTTATCCTGAGAATGCGACAAATCTCTGCCAAAAATATTTAACTTAACTATATAAAATTAATCTGTATTATTTGGATGTGTTTGCGAGAACTTCTTCTTCTACGAATATAGGCGCTTTAGCCCGTATGGCTATTGCAATACTGTCGCTTGGCCTGGCGTCTATTTCTTCTATGCGGCTATCCACTGATATAATAAGCTTTGCAAAAAATGTGTTGTTTTCTAATTTATTAATTATTATTTTATCTATCTTTGCGCCTAGCTGGGTTATCGCATTATAAAATAAATCGTGCGTCATAGGCCTTGGAGGATTCACCCCGCTTATCCTCATTTTAATAGCAGTGACTTCCATTATGCCTATTACAATGGGCAATATGCGCTCTCCCTGTTTTTCCTTAAGCACAATAACCTGCTCGCCCCTATTCTCATCTATCCTTATTTTATTCAATTCCATCTCTACGATAGCCATGGTAAGAAAAAGGTTATCACATGAATAACCTGTTGTCAAGCCGCTCCTGCTGCTAATTTACAAAACGAGTATGACTTGTTTTGTCACTTAGCAAAGAGATGAGGTTATTTAAAGATTGTTTTACAATCGGGCTTAAGGGTTGGCCAAATTTATTTGATTCCGGTTTAATACCCAATATATAAATATTCGCGAGCGTAGTTTCTTTTAGATATTCTATCAACAATTTCGGAGAAACGTCATGCGTTGAAATCTTCCCGGAACGCAGGTCTTCACCTGAAAAGATCCTTACATCTCCAGGCTCTCCTTCAAAACATATTGCATCCACTATAATAATCGTATCTGGTTTTAATCTGGCTGCAACGCCTGTCCAGTTTTCAGGAGCAACACCTGCATCTATAATTTCATAAGGCACTTTGTCTTTTATCATTTTCGCAAAATAAGGGCCTGCGCCATCGTCCCCGCATTCAATATTCCCGATGCAGAGCATAACAACTTTGCCTTTTAGTATATTTTTCAAGGAAATCATTTTATGTGTTAAGAAAATAGGGACAGCGACCATTTTTTTTGTAATGTATATAAAAAAAATGGTCGCTGTCCCTATTTTACTATTTTACCTCATGTATTCAGCGTTACTTCTCTGCGGCATTTTGGACAAAGCACTTTAATCCTATCCTGGCGAGTCAAATCTTCTGATTTTTGAATATCAAGATATGCTAATTTAAGTTCTTTTAAAGCGGATAGATAAGACGTGGGGCTTGAATATGCCAAAGGCCCTAGCTTTTTCGCAACCCAGGACAAGTGGTCTTTTGCTCCAATTACACAGCCACAACCTTCGCATAAAACCAGTTCCTTTTCAACAGCTTCTATAGCCTGACTCCTGTCAAATATTGCCAGATCAAATTTATTGGAAAGCTTTATACCTTCCTGGGTAATACACGCTGCCTGGCACTGTCCGCAGAATATGCATGAATCATAACGCAGCTCCAACCTTCTCAAAGGCGTTTTTGCATTAGGCGCATCCTTCACTTCTATACAACCTGCAGGACAAACTTCAGCGCACGCCTTGCAGCCTACGCATCCATCTTTAAAATACTCTGGCTTTCCCCTGAAACGCTTTTCAGGCACATGCGGCTGGAATGGGAATTTCGATGTATATGGGCCTTTTATTAATGCCCTGATTGCTTCCATTAATTCTCGTAATTTTGGATATCGCATCAGTTTCCATCCTGTTCGTATTTATCAACAACGCTTTTGGGCCAGAGCTTAACGCCTGATTTATGCGCGCCTCTTGCAAGCGCATGCGCAGCAACAGGCGAAGTAAGAAGTAAGAATATTGCCACCAGGATTGCTTTTATTCCTGTCGTGCTTACTCCTTTTAATATAAACGCGCCTAAAAGAATACTGCAGGTGCCAAGCGTAACGCATTTGGTTGTAGCTTGCAGCCTGTTATAGACATCAGGAAGCCTGAGTAAACCGATACACCCAAATATATCAAAACCTAACCCAACAATAATAAATACCATGCCCGTTATCTGCTGTATGCTATTCATCAAATCCTCTTCCTTCCAGATATTTAGCCAATGCCAGAGCTCCTATAAAACTCTGTAATGCCCATGCAATTGCAATATCCAGATACCAGTCTCTCCCTGTAGGAATGCTCAAAATTGCGCAAAATCCTACTATTAGAATTCCAAGCGTATCAATTGCCACTGCCCTATCAGCAGGCGTTGGGCCAGCCATAACCCTGAAAAAGCACATAACAAAACAAAGCATGAGAACAAAAAAACAATGCGCCAGAAATCCGGACTGCCAACTCAATAAAGACGGGATTGGATATAGCATTATAAATAATAAACTAGCTGCCAGAATACCAAAACCGATTAACCATTTTAAATTTTTCATAATAATCATTCAAATATTTTTTTCAGAATTTTTTCAAAATTACTCACAATCAACTCTGTTGCCTTATCTATGTCCTGAGTCTTTACATCAATCCAATGAATATAAAGTATGCCTTTTTCAGCGTCGATATCCACGCATAAAGTTCCTGGAGTAAGAGTGATCGAATTCGCAAGAAATGTCAATCCGGTATCAGATTTCAAAGTAGTCTTCACTTTTACAATTCCTGGATTAATTGGAAGTTTTGGATTTAATACTCTCATTGCAACATCTATATTCGCTTTCAGGCACTCCCATAAAAATACAGGCACATAATAAGAGAACCAGAGATATCTTGTTATATGCCCAAAATGATGCGGCCTTTGACTGAATAAATCGCCTGTTATAAACGCAATAAAAGCCGCAACTATCAATCCGGCTATTAAATGCTGGAGGTCCAAAGGCCATGTCAAAAGAGCCCACACCAGAAATCCTATTATGAACAATACAATTTTACTCTTCATTTTGCCGCTGCCTCCAAAACAACACTAGCATAGCCTGTGCCTTTTAATATTACAGCTACTGCATCATCAAGAAAAAACCTCAAAGATGGTATTAGCATAAGGCCCCCGAATATACATATGATAGCAAGGCATACCATGGAAAATAGCATCGCAAAAGGCGCCTCTTTGATATTTTTAAATTTATCTTTTATCTCTCCAAGGAAAGCAAACTTTTGCACCTTCATAAATGAGGCCAAGGTAAGGATACTTCCTATCACTGCGCAAATAGCATAGCCAAAATTGCCTTTTTCCAAGCACGCAATAATAATTATGGCCTTGCTAAAAAATCCATTAAAAGGCGGTATGCCTGCGATAGACATTGAAGCTACAAGATTAGTTTTTGCAGTCACTGGCATTAATTTCCCAAGTCCGCCTGTTTCTTTTAAATCCCTTGTGCCAGTAGCGTAGTCTACTGCGCCTGAATTCAAGAAAAGTAATGACTTAAAAACCGAATGGTTAAATAGATGAAATAGCCCGCCAAGTACCCCTAGAGGCGTCCCAAGCCCAATGCCTAGAACTACATATCCAATCTGGCTAATAGAATGATATGCCAGTAATCTCTTTAAATCCCATTGCGACAAGGCAAGCACAACTCCTACTATCATAGAGATAGCTCCTAAAAACATCAATACTGTAAGATAGCCTTGAGTAGGACCTATTATATTAAAGAAAATCCTGATCAGTGAATAAATTCCGAGCGTTTTTATTAAAACTCCTGAAAGCATGGCAGAAATTGAAGCAGGGGCAGACGGATGAGCGTCTGGAAGCCATGCATGAAACGGAACAAGAGCGGATTTTAATCCAAACCCCATTAAAAACAGCACCCCTACAAAAGGTATAACCCATTCATTCTGCTTATTGCTTAAAACCCTAGCCATATCTGCCATATTCAAAGTAGAAGTAAAACTGTATAAAAATGCAATGCCTATAAAAATAAAAGCTGAGGCAACAGAACCCATAATCGCATATTTAAAAGACGCCTCCAGCTCTTCTGCTTCTGTGCCAAATGCTACCAGCGCATAACTTGCAATAGAAGCAATCTCAAGAAATACAAAAAGATTAAACAAGTCTCCTGTTATTATTAACCCGTTCATACCGCAAACCATTAAAGAAAATAATGTGAAAAACTTTGGCTTGTCAGTGTATTGCTCCATATAGGATAAAGAATATACTGCTACAAAAAATGCAATAAGGTTTACAGTTATAAGCATAAAACAAGACAGGCCATCCAACACCATGCAAATGCCAAATGGCGGCGCCCAACCGCCTATCTTATAAATCATAATCTTTCCAGCGCTAGAATTAAGCAAAAACCTGGCATAAAGAGAAAAGACCAGAAGTACCAAACTGCTTATAAAAATTATAGTCTCGCTGGAACGCCTGATAAATTTGCCTACAAGCGATATCAAAAACGCCGCGGCCAGCGGAATAATTACAAATAAAGGAATTATAGTTGTGTTATTCATTAGCCCTTAAGCCTCTTTATCTTTGTGATATCAAATGTCCCGTACTTTTCATAAATCCTAACCGCGATGGATATAACAAGCGCTGTAACCCCTAGGCCTATAACAATAGATGTCAGCACTAATGCCTGAGGAAGCGGGTCTACCATATTAAGTATCTCTTGGTCCTTTGCGTATATAGGCGCTCTTCCATCGAAACGATAGCCCAAGAGCACAAAAAATAGATTCATGGCATATTCCATTATACCTAGTCCGATTATCATTTTTACAAGGTTTCGCTTGCGCAATACGCCATAAAGCCCAACGCAGAATAATATAAGACATAAAAAATAAAGCATCATGATATAATCCTTATTTTGATCTCTCCAATACTACCAATGCCAGAAAAATTGCAAATAACCCTACGCCGACCTTTATGCCTATTGCGATATTACATAAAGGTATAATCCCTGCGCTAAACAGATTAAAAGGCGTTCCTTTTGGCAATATATTCAAAAAGAATGAGCCGCCTAAAAAACCCAGAAGCGCTATTGAGAGAAACATAAGCGCTCCTATAGATTCTAGATTTGATGCCAAATTTTTAGAAACTCTTGATACAGCAATGTCTTTTCCAAAAGCAAGCATAAGATGCACAAAAGATAATGCCACAATTACTCCGCCTGCAAAGCCGCCTCCTGGAGATAAGTGGCCATGCAGAATAATATAAATTCCAAAAAGCAGAATCAGCCCTACTGTCAGCCGTGTAATTGTTTTTACTATCAATGTCATGCCTGTTTCTGGATTATTTCTCATTATTTTTCTTTCTCCCTGGCCTGCGCAATATAGCCATTATACCTATTACAGAAGTAAATAAAACCGTTGCCTCTCCCAAGGTGTCATATGCCCTGAAATCCAGTATTACCGCAGTTACAATATTGACAGCGCCTGTCTTGGATACGCCTTCTTGCAGGTATTTTTTTACAACTTCCATTATAGGTTCGCCAAAACGAGGAAGCTCTCTTAATGCTAACCAGCTGAACAATAAGAAAACAGCGATAAACCCAAGTGTGGAAAGCGTATTAAAAACCCATCTGCCTTCAATGACAAGCGGCAGGTCTTTATTAATTGTGGCTCTGATTAGAATAATTAAACACAATATCTCTACCACTAACTGTGTAATTGCCAAGTCTGGCGCTTTAAGCACAAGAAAAGCCAAACATAACGCGAAGCCAACCGCTCCTACAGCAATTACGCTTGAAAGAAGATCCTTCACCTCAATCGCAACTATTGCAGCAAAAATCATGAATATTAAAAGTATATGCAGTTCCATCTTACCTCAGTAAAAACAGAAATAACCCCATCATGCCCAAAAGCGTCCATACTAGATATGTAGGCAAAACTCCGTTATGCAAATATTGAAAAAATCCGCCTATCCCAAAAACAATTGATTTTCCCTGCTCATATATATCAAAAAACCCTGACTCTGCTTTTTTATAAATAAACCTTAATAGCCTAATCTCTTTTACGGTATTATAAAATTCTGTGCCGGAAAGCCTCATATCTTCCTGAACATCTTCTCCCCCTATGTAAGAATCGCTGATCCTCACACCCTTAAAATTTCCAAGCATGTATATAATAATTCCCACTAAAAGGCCTACTAGTAAAAATAAAGTAGATTTTAAAGAAGGCCATATTCCTGTAAAATTAAGGGCATCATTTAAAATCGGAACTATAAAATGCTTCAAAGGAATATTGTACGCAAATATTCCGAATATTATGCATAGAATTGCCAGGATAAGCGCTGGAAGCCACATCTGCCATGAAACCTCATCCCTTGTCTCTTTGCTGGATGTTCCCAAAAATATAGCGTGAATCAACTTTATAAACGACGCTAGAGTAAGAGCGCTTCCAAACATTGCTGCCACAAGGCAAATTATCCATAATATCCCGCCTGATTTTCCCTTCTCTATCAGGCCCTGGTAAATCATCCACTTTGAGAAAAATCCATTAAAAGGAGGAACGCCTGATATTGCGCAGGATGCAACCAAAGTTGTAAAAAATGTTATTGGCATTATCTTACTAAGCCCGCCTAAATTATCCAGTTCAGATGTTTTTGTTTTATATTCTACATTCCCCGCTGAAAGAAACAAGCAGCATTTGTATATAGCGTGATTCAGCATATGGAAAAGCCCACCCGCAATACCTATAGGGTTGCCTGTTCCAATGCCAAGCACCATATAACCTACCTGGCTCACTGCGTGATAACCCAAAAGTTTTTTAAAATCGTGCTGTACTAGAGCCATCATTACAGCTGCTATTATTGTAATTGAGCCTATTACCATAAGAATTGCATAAGTAAAACTATTCAGAATAAATACATTCAGCGCTAATCTAGCTAGCAAATATATCCCTAGTAATTTATCCAGGCTCGCAGGTAAAAATGCAGTTACGCTGATAGGCGCTTCTTGCGCAACCCCAGGTATCCATGTATGAAAAGGCATAGCGCCTGCTTTTGCAAATGCGCCAATTGCTATGAATAAGAATGCCCAGAAAGCCAAAGGCGCATTTATATCTATCCTCATATCGCTTAAATTTAAGGACTTGGTCATAAGCCATATTATACCAAAACCAAGTATCATAAGGCTGTCTGAGCCGCCTATTATAATAAATGTTTTCTTGCTTATTGCAGCTGCTTTTGGCCCGGATATATTTATAAGCATATAAAGAGTAAAACCCAGAAAACCCCATGAGGCCAAAAGAAGGACTATATTATTTGAAACTGCTGCCAGGATCGATGCGCCAATCGTCCATATTATATAGGTATAATAAGAAGATATATCTTTATAAGAAGACATGAAGCGCATTGAATACAATGTAACTAAAAATCCGAAAAAACCTATTGCGAGCACGATAAACCTGGATAACCCGTCTACATACAAATAACCCGCATTGACAGGAGAAGCAAAAAATATCTTTATTGCTGCTATAAATAAATATATGGATGTAATAAGGCTAAAAAATTCTGCAACTTTTCTGAATTTTTTAGGTATCAGTAGTATAAATAATCCCGCTATTATTGAAACTAATATAGGTTCTAATAGTATTTTTATCATCTTACCAGTTTATTTCTGAGTCTCTCTGTCTTCTGTTGCGAAAGCTTTATAAGATCTTCTCCATCCATTAATTTTTTGCCCGTCTTATAATCTACCACTGCCATTCTCTCTGTGCAGCAATAACATGGGTCAACTGCAGCCAGGATTATTGTAGCATCTGATATAGTCTCTCCAATTACTGCTTTTTTATTAGAGGCAATATTCATATAGCTAGGCGCTCTTATCTTATGCCTGGCAGGGCTATTTCCGCCATCTGACATGATGTAATGAATTACCTCGCCTCTTGGCGCTTCATGTCTGCCAATACCTTCGCCTATAGGCATATCTTTTATGTTAGAATCGATAGGCCCTTTTGGTATTTTATCAAGGCACTGGAGTATTATATTTATAGATTCATAAAGTTCGAGTATCCTTACAACAGCTTTACTGTAGACATCTCCGCCTTCATGTGTAATTACCTTCCATTCTACTTTATCGTATGCCGCATACGGATCGTCTTTTCTGACATCAATGCTTACGCCAGACGCCCTTGCAGTAGGCCCTACTAAACAATAATCATGTACATCTTCTTTTGTAAGGACTCCCACGCCTTCTGTCCTGGCATGAATAACAGGATCATCCATTACAGCTCCTTTAAACATATCAACTTTTGGAATCAAATCCTTTAACGTCTTTTTTATCCATGGGAAATCCTCTTCAAATATATCCCTTCTTGCTCCGCCCGGTTTCATCATTGCATAGTTTTGCCTGTTGCCTGCAATACGCTCAAATATATCAAGCACTGGTTCCCTGTATCTCCACGCCCACATCCATACTGTGTTATATCCAAGGAAATGTCCTGCAAGGCCAAGCCATAAGAGGTGGCTATGAATCCTTTCCAGCTCTCCTATAATTGTCCGTATATAAAGCGCTCTTTCAGGTGGAGTCACTCCAAGCAGATCATCTATAGCGTTCACATAAGCAAAAGGATGCGAAGTAGAGCATATGCCGCATATTCTTTCAACCAGAAATGTCACCTGATCAAAACTTTTGGATTCAGCTATCTTTTCAATAAGCCTGTGGTTATACCCTATCTCAATATCTATATCCACTACAGTTTCGCCATCAACGTGCAGTTTAAAAAATTCAGGCTCTTCCTGTAATGGATGGTATGGGCCTATTGGAATAATCTTGCGCGCCATGTAATTACCCTCATATAAACCTAATGTTACAAAACGAGTATGACTTGTTTTGTAACATTAGACGACTTCTATATATCTCTCCTCAATGGATAATTCCCCTCTGGCCAATCGTCTTTTAGCAACAGATGTTTTAAATTCGGATGGCCTTTGAAATTCACGCCCAGCATTTCATGCATCTCCATCTCTATCCACTCTGCGCATTTCATGAAAGGCGTCAAGCTATCCACTTCCAGATCTGGCTTATCCAGAATAACCCTCAATGTAACAATAAGCCCTATCTCGTCTATTGAAAAATGATACAGGATCTCAATTGCTTTTCTTATGTCAACCCCTGAGGCAGTAGAAAACCTTGCTTTTACATCATTAAAAAGATATTTTACTGTCTGAGTTAATATATCTTTATTAATAGTAAAATATATCCTGGTTTTGGATTTATCTGTAAATTCTATCAGGCTTTTCCCTGAGCGCACCTTTATGTTTTCAATTATCGCTTCTCTTTTCATTTTTTGCCTGTCAATTCCTTAATCAACTTTACAATACCTGCAATCATTGCCTCTGGTTTTGGAGGGCATCCTGGTATATAAACATTTACTGGTAAAACTGAATCTACTGGGTTTGGGCAATTTGGCCCGTTTTTAAAAATGCCCTGTCCGGATGCGCAGGCCCCTATTGCAATAACCACGCATGGCTTTGGAGCTTGCTCATAGACTGCTTTTACGCGCGGTATTGTCTTCAGGTTTAAAGACCCTGTTACAAGTATTGCATCCGCGTGCCTGATACTTCCCACGAGCGTTATGCCAAATCTCTCTACATCAAACCTCGGGGTCAGCATATCAAGAATCTCTATATCACAGTTATTGCAGCTGCCAGTTGACATGTGATATACCCAAATAGATTTCGTAAGCGCTTTTAATTTAAGATTCATAATTTAAGAGGTTAAAACCCCTTTACAGCCAATAATACCGCAAGTATCGCCATTAAAGTCATCTTACCCCAAAAAAACCTTACTGCTTGGTCAATCTTTACCCTTGGATTTGTATTTCTCATCAAAATTATTATAACCAAAAGCACTACATACTTCCATAGGCTCAGAAAATTAAACCCCTGCCAGAATAATGTTATCAAAAATAACGGCAGGGCCACCATTAACATTGTTTTTGTAAGTTTAAATATAGCTAAAAGCATGCCTGAATATTCTATATATGTGCCTGCCATTATCTCTGTCTCTGCTTCTGCCATGTCAAAAGGCACAAGGCCAAGTTTTGCCTGCATGCAGAATATCATAACAATAAACGCGATAATGCCAGAGAGGCTTGAAAGAAATGCGCCATGAGCTGCCTGGTAAGCTATGATATCGCCCAATCTTAACATCCCACCGCTCTTAATAACAGGCACCAGTAATGAAATAATAAAAGGCAGCTCATATGCCATTACCAGTTTTATCTCTCTTGATACGCCAAGAGATGCCAAAGGATTTCCGCTTGCAGAAGCGCCCAATATAACAGCTATTGCAGGCAATGTCAAAAGATATAGGATTACAATAATATCTCCTGAAAAACCATTTGAGCCAGGGTATATATTGCTAAGCCAGACAAATGTTGAGACCAGCGTAACAGCGCTAAGGCCTATCATGGGAGAGAGGAAAAATAATCCTTTTGACGCGGATCTTGGGACTGTAATCTCTTTTATGCTGAGTTTCACAAGATCCATTAATGGCTGGTACCATGGCGGCCCCACTCTCCATTGAACCCTAGCAGTAACCTTGCGATCTATCCAACTCGCCGCCAAGCCAATAATCGCTGTGAATAAAAAGCCTGGAAATATTAAAAAATTAAACAAAAGTTTCATCATGGGTGATATTTCTTCCACGGCATAGCATGCACTGCCACATATTTGCCTACTAAATATATATCGTCTTTTTCAGACTCTTCTATTTCTATAAATTTTACCGCATCCGGTATCGAACACGTTTTAACACAAGGAGGTTCTTTTATATCACTCCTATCTATACATGCATCGCACTGGGATATTATATAAGGTATAGTATCAAGAGGTATTGTGCCAAACGGGCATGCAAGACTACAGGATTTACACGATATGCAGCGCATGGTAAAGCGTTTTATTATTCCGTCATCCTGCCTTATTATTGCTTCCTTGGGGCAAGCGTTTACGCAAGGCGCTTCCTCGCAATGCCTGCAGATATACAAGAACTGCCCGATTTCCCTCAGGCGAGTTATACCTGAATTTTTCGGGTGATAATAATAACTGCACTCTGCAGCCACTTCCCCGCACTTATTCAATTTTTCTAAATCTACGAACAATCTCTTCATCTTATATTATATTGCCCACTTACCCTAACTTTACAATTCGTGCCAGGCACTATTTGTAAAGTTACCGATGCTACTTCTTATAAAATCATCCTAATCCCAGATTTCATGTATATGACTTATCTTATCGTATCTAAATACTGGGCCATCCTTGCATGCATAAAAATTTCCAAGTCTGCAATGCCCGCATTTCCCAATGCCGCAGCTCATGTTTTTTTCCATTGACAAATAAATCTGTTCCGGCTTATACCCTACTTCCAAAAGTTTAAATGTCGTAAACTTCATCATAATAGGCGGCCCGCACACGATTGTTACGCTATTCTTAAGATCAACATCTAACTTATCAATGGTTGTGGTTACAAGGCCTACGTTTCCTTTCCAGCTATCATCTTTCCTGTCAACTGTAATTCTAAATTTAATCCTTTTTTTATCTAACAACTGCCATTTATCTAGGACACAATCTTTATAAATTATATCCGACGGAGTTCTGGAGCCGCAGCAAAATAAAACACTTTTATATTTTTCTATATCATGGGCCAGCGCCAAGAATAATGCCCTGAGCGGCGCAAGCCCTACTCCTCCGCCTACAAGTAAAATTTCCTTTCCTTCAAATTCAGAAAGAGGGTATTCCTTACCATAAGGCCCTCTTAGCCCAACTATATCGCCTTTCTTCAAATTATGAATCATAGAAGTAATTCTTCCTGCCTTCATTATAGTAATCTCTAGTTTATCCTTTTCATACGGAGAAGACGATGGCGTAAAAGGCGCCTCGCCTTTACCAGGGATACTCATTTCTACAAACTGTCCTGCCTTAAATTGTATTGGAGCTTCTGGCTTAAGACTAAAAGTCTTTATAGTAGGGCTTTCCTCTATCACATCAAGCACTTCTGTTTTTATCGGCAAATACAGATTTTCCATAATTTTTATTCTCTATCTCATCTCATCCAAACAACTTTACAAATCAACATTGTTGATTTGTAAAGTTGTTGCGAGTTTACTAAGCACTTCGCGTATATCTATCTTACCAGGGCATGCCTCGGTGCATCTTCCGCAGCCAGTGCACCCAAATCTCCCTATCGTATCAGGGAAAAAATTGAATTTTTTGTCAAAGCGGTTCCTCAGGCGCTGCGCCAAAAGTTTCCTGGGGTTTGCGCCGCCTGCAACCCTTGCAAAAGACATCAGAAGGCAAGAATCCCACATCCTTAATCTTTCAAAACCTTTTTCTTTTTTCTGGTCCATTAAAATAAAACAGTGGCACGCTGGACATATCATGTTGCAAGCGCCGCACTCAACGCATGTCTTCGCAACCTCTTCCCATAAAGGCGAATCAAATTTACCCTTAAATGCAGGCTGTATGGAATCTTTCGGAGGAATCTTGCTTTTCTTTACATGCTCCAACAAGTCCTCTTTCAGCTTTTTTCTATATGAGTCTCTTTTTTCTATATAAGGCTCTGCGCTTTGAAATAATTTAAAGTATTCCTTTATAATAGCTTCTCCCTTGGCTGAACCAGATTCTACAACATATCCTCCTTCTACCTCTGAAAGATTTATATCAAAATCTTCAGTCGGATATGGCATAATCCTTATTGCTACGCAGAAACAGGTTTCTCCGAAACACGTGCAGTCACTTGATACTATAAGGCTTTCTTGTCTTTTGGAGATATAATTAGACTCTTTGAAGGGGTCTCTGGCATAAACATAGTCCATTACCTTAAACGAGGCAAGATCACAGGATTTCGCGCCTATAATGGCTATAGGTCTTTCTTTTTCACTAGAATCGTCTTTAGAAAAATATTCCGCTATTTTTGTCCTGGCAGGAAAATAGAAGCTCTTTATAGGCTCTATAGCTCTTATCTCTCCTATGACAGAATCTCCCAGACCGTCTTCTCCTATTTTTCTGTAGAATCTTTTATTATCTGATTTTACAGGCGCGAAAATCTTATATGTTTTAGACAAAGATTTTACCAGCCGGTCAAGATTAGGTTTATTTATAAAATACAGGTCCAAGTTGTCCTTTCATAGGATTGAAAAATATTAACTATACTATACTACACAAGTAGGGATTAATGTCAAGTCTAAAAATGCAGTTCCATTGCGGCCGGAGGGCAGGCCTTAATGCATAACTCGCATGCAATACATTTTGTATCATAAAAAAGCACTTTACGGGTCAATGGGTCTGTTACCAATGCTCCTGTGGGGCATATTGGGACACATGCTCCACAATGAGTGCATTTTGCATCATTTCTTATTATATTTTTTGAAAGCAGCTGCGTTGTAACGCCAAGAGACTTCGCGTATTTCAACGCCTTTTCAAGTTTCTCATCCTCGCCTGTAAGCTCCAGAACCATCAGCCCTTCTTCTCTAGGCGTGACATATGCTTTCAGTATATTGAACTCCAGATCAAAATCCTTTACCATCTTATACACTATTGGCTGATCCACTAATCTATGTGGAAATTTTAAAACAATGCGTTTAGAAATCATTTTAAGCTCCGATTTTTACTTCGTAAAAATCGCCCCGAGCAGCCATAGCTCTCAGGTAGATGCTGCGAAGGGCTATTACCTTTACACTAATTCTATATCTCCCATACTCCCAAATTCTTTCCCTAGAATTGCTACTGCAGCCTTAACCCCTTTTATAGACAAAGCAAATTCAAGGCTCGGCGCAATGTCCTTCTTTTCTTTAATCCTATTGCACGCCGCAGTCGCAACCGCATCTGCAAGAGTTGCAGATTTAGCTATTATAACACAAGCGTCTGCTTTTCCAAAGCTTAAAGAATGGCCTATAGTGCCGGAAGATGTGCAAACCCCAATAGGCGTATCTTCTGGCTTTATCTTTATAAAAATTTTATTGGAGAGAGGCGAATCGCCTGCGTAAATCGCAACTGTGCGAACTTTGTCTGATTTTATAAATATATCCCCGCCGTTTTCTATTATAACCTGTTTGGAATAAGCCAGCAGTTCATTTCCTACAAAATTATCTATAGCCCCTGCAACGCTTGCCATTGGGCCAACTCCTGCAAGTCCAGTTGTCCGGATCATTTCTTTTATAATATCTGCGGCTAGAGGATCATGGCTGATTGGTTCAAGACTTGTCATAAATTCAGGTCTGTCGCTTATATAATCTTCTATCTCAGCCCTATATTTTATGACAATTCCCTCTGCTATAGGCCTAATATCCTTTTCTGCGAAGATAAAAAGATCTGTTTCTTTTACAATGACCTCTTGCCCAATAAGGTCGCTGCCCTTTGTCAATTCTCTATAAAATCTTTTTTGATAAACTTTACTCTTTGTCATATTTTCAACAAATCCTTGGAAGCTGCTCTCCTGTAATCATATCCAGAATCCTTAAACCACCTGACTGAGTCTTGAGATAAACTTTTTTATTTTTCTCTTTTTTGACCTCGCCTATAATTCTAGCATCTTTTCCAAGTGAATGTTTCTTCATCTTCGACAATATACTACCAGCAGAATCTTTAGAAACTATTGCAATCAGCTTGCCTTCATTGGCCATATATAACGGGTCAAAGCCCAGTATTTCACATAAAACTCTTACTGATTCCTTTATGGGAATATTTTTTTCTTCTATTGCAATATTATAATCTGAAGCTAGGCTAATTTCATTCAGAGTAGTAGCTAGTCCACCTCTAGTGGGATCCCTCATAAATTTTATACCTCTGCATATTATTGAAGATACTAATTTATTGAGAGGGCTGCAGTCACTTAAAATCCTGGCTTTAAATTTTAATTCTTCCCTTGCTAGAAGTATTGAAGCAGCGTGGTCTCCTATAGTACCGCTTATTATAATCTTATCTCCAGGCCTTATCCTTGAAATAGACATATTTGAATTCTTAAATACCTCTCCTATGCCTGACGTATTTATAAATATACCGTCAATAGCCCCTTTTTCAACAACCTTAAAATCCCCTGTTACTATATTTACGCCTGCAGATTTACATGTATCTCTGATAGAAATTGTTATTTTTTCTAAACTAGCGTAACTAAACCCGTCTTCCACTATCATGCTGCAGGATAAATATTCAGGTATTGCTCCTGAAACAGCCAAGTCATTCACTGTGCCGCATACTGAAAGCTTTCCTATGTCGCCGCCTGGAAAAAATAAAGGCTTAACAACAAACGAATCAGTGGTATAAGCCAGTTTATTTGCTCTTAAGTTTATAAGCGCCGCATCCCCAAGTTTATTCAGAAAAGGATTATTCAGATTTTTTATAAATAAATCTTTTATCAAATCGTGCATCAAAGTTCCGCCGCTTCCATGTGAAAGAGTTATAGTTTTCATTTTCTGTACCTATAATATGCAGCGCATGTGCCTTCGCTTGAAACCATACATGCGCCGTAAGGATTATTCGGATTACACTTTTTAAAAAATAATCTGCAATCCAGAGGCGTTTTTATGCCTTTTAACACACTGCCGCATATGCATCCTTTATCTACGCTGGTTTTTGGTTCCTGTAAATTTATATTATTCTCTATATCAAAATCCGCATATCGCTTGCTTAAGATTAATCCGCTCTTTGGTATGACCCCTATGCCTCTCCATTCAGAGTCCTTTATTGAAAAAACCTCTTCAATAAGACGAAGCGCTCTAATATTGCCTGAAGCTTTAACCACGCGGTTATATTGATTTTCAACCTTTGCCTTTTTTGATCTAACCTGCCTTACAAGCATTAAGATAGACTGCAATATATCAAGAGGTTCAAAGCCTGCTATCACGCATGGTATATTGTATTTCCTGCTAATTTCATTATAAGATTTTACCCCTATAATAGCGCTTACATGAGCAGGGCACAAAAATCCTTTTATATTTACATGCTTATCTCTTGCCAGTAATTTCATTGCAGGAGGCATGATTTTATGCCCAGAATATACAAAAAAATTTTTTAGTTTTTTCTTTTTTGCGTATTTTATGCTAGCCGCTACAGTTGGAACAGTAGTCTCAAATCCTATTCCAAGAAATACTATTCTTTTATCTTTATTATTTTCCGCAAACATAGCAGCATCCATCGCTGAATAAACAACCTTCACTTTACCACTTGGCCTTTGTTTTAAAAGGCTGGAATTTGTGCCAGGAACTTTTAACATATCTCCAAAACTAAATACGATAATATCGTCAATAGCTGTAAGGGCTATTGCTTTATCAATATAATCCTTAGGAGTTACGCATACAGGACATCCTGGCCCTGAAATAAGCTTTACATTCTCGGGAAGCAGCCGCCTGATGCCAAATCTTTCAACAGCCATAGTATGAGTGCCGCATACTTCCATAAAATTCACCTGGCGCAAATCTTTAGCCTCTTCATCTATCAGTCTGTATAATTTTTCAGCGATATCCAAGTTTCTGAATTCGTCTATATATTTCATTGGAGTTCTTCTAATATTTTCAATGTCTCTTCTGCTTTAACAGTATCTAATTTTTCTATTGCAAACCCAGCGTGCACAATAACATAATCGCCTATTTTAGGGCCTTTCAAAAAATTTATCCCTATAGTGCGTTGTATTCCTCCACTGGATACAGTTGCCCTATCTCCATTTATCTTTAAAACCTTCATTGGTATAGCTAAACACATCTTACGCTCCTGCTAAAACTGCCTGCCCTAATGCAATGCCACCGTCATGCGTTGGGATATTTTTATGCGTGTAAACACCAAATCCTTCTTTTTCCAATATCGGCTTTATGTGTTCGCTAAGATATTTATTCTGAAAAACTCCTCCACTCATACAAACCTTTTCTATCTTATATCTTTTTCTCAATAAATTACAGGTTTCTTTTATCATATCGCAAATAGTATTATGAAACTTTACTGAAATCTCTGGTTTTTTCACGCCACTCTTTAAATCTTTAACAACGCCTCTTATAACAGATTCCCAATCTATTATTATAATACCGTTTTCATAAGCATATTTAAATTGATATTTTCTTTGAACCTTGCTTCGGCACCTAGATGAACCTTGAACTGATATTCTTTTCTCTAATTTTATAGCAGCTTCCCCCTCATATTTCGCAATCCCGCATACCCCTATCAGCGCCGAAACACCGTCAAATAATCTTCCCATGCTGGATGTTAAAGGCGAGTTTATCTTTTTATCTACCATCTGTTTTAATATGTCATTGCGATCCGCCACAGGCGGAGAAGCGACCGAGGACGAAATGTCCGAGGAAGTGCCGAGCCCTCCGGGCGAGGCCGACCGAGGACGAAATGTCCGAGGAAGTGCCGAGCCCTCCGGGCGAGGCCAATCTCTTTCCTTTCCATATACATCATAAAGATAACTAAACGCCATCCGCCATGGCTCTTTAATAGAAGCTTCTCCGCCTGGCATTGGAATATACTTTAAATGCGCAGCCCTTTTTAACCCTTTTATGCCCCCTACAAAAAATTCTCCTCCCCATATATTCCCATCCGAGCCAAACCCTGTGCCGTCAAACGCAATTCCTATCACCTTGCCCTTTATATTATTATCTACTATGCAGCTTGCTATATGCGCTTCATGATGCTGTATTTTCGTCGTTCGCAGAGCATATTTAGTAGAAACATATTCCGGATGTAAGTCACATGCAATAACCCTGGGTTTTATTTTTAATTTTTTTTGAAGCCCTTTTATATCCCTCTCAAATTTTTTAAAATTCTCCAGATCACTCAGATCGCCTCCTGAATCTGATAAATAGGCAGTATTGCCTTTAACAAAACAAAAAGCGCTTTTTGATTGCGCGCCAAGCGCCAGAACCGCAGTCTTTATGCTCAAATGTAACCTAATCCTAGTATAATTCATATCTCATATTTCCCCTAACTTTACAATTCGTGCCAGGCACTATTTGTAAAGTTAGGCGATTGATTTTGCTAATTTGGCTATATCAGTTAGTTTTTTTATTATATCTTCCGTGAGATTCTCTGACAAGGTGCCCATTCCGCAGCTCGGGGCGAGAAGCGAATTTGATATTATTAAATCTCTATCTATTGATTTTTTCTCCAGATTCTCTATTTGCAAACTTAATTTCTTAAAAAGAGAACTGCCTGTCTCCTTTAATGTATCCTCAGAAGTAGGCACAATACCCCACGCTAAATATCCCCCTTTTTTTAAAAATCCCTTTATATCTTCAGAATAAAGCGAAAGGTTATCCGCATATAAATAAGCGTCAAAATTTATAATATCAACCTTTGTCCCTGTGATCACTGACCAGTCTGTATTGCCACAGCAGTGTATTCCCGCTATCGCGCCTTTTGAATGTATCCCGTCTATAATAGAATCAAACATTAATATAACTTCTTCTCTTTTTATATTTACAAAACTTGACCCAAAACTTGTAAGATAAGGCTCATCTATGAAAATTATAATCTTCTTTGCTATATCTTTTAATTTACCAATCTGCCACATAGCCTTCATCTCTAATAATTTAATAAAGGCCTCTTTCAGCCCGTCATTATAAATAATAGACTTGCCTTTTTCATCAGTCACTCCCAGGCCAAAACTCACAGGCCCTGTAATATGGCCTTTTGCATATTCCGGTTTATATCTCTCTGCCGTTTTAATAAACGCGTAAAGCCCTTCTGCGAATTCCTCTGTAATACCAAATGAATCATAATCGCCTGAAATATATGCTTCATATATCCTGGCCAGTTCCTCGCTCAAATCTTTAGAGCTATCAACATGAATGGTTCTTTTTTTCTCATCTATAACAAGCCCTGGCAAGCCCTGGCTGAACTGGCTGTACATATTTTCTTTGAAACTTCTTTTTGGAAGCTGAGGCCAAAAAGGTATGTCAAACGCCTTGAATATCCGATCCGAGCTTTTGACTGCGTCAACATATGGTAGGCTTCCTATGCCTAGTGTAAGAAATTTGCCATTGATTTCCATAATAAGTTATTTTAACATCTTGTTTAACTTCGGTCAACCCGCTTCAGTTATATATTAAAATGCCCGAATTTTACCTTCGCAAAAAACTCTGCTAAGAAAAATATAATATTTGCCAGCATATTATTAAAATATGAAAATAATCCTCCTAAAAAAGGCAGCCATCCAAACGCAATAAAGCACATACCTCCTATCATCAATGCGAACATAAGCGGAACTATAAAGATATTTGAAATAATAGCAATAGGCGTAGCCATTCTAAAATAGTACAAAATAAAAGGAAATGTGCCTAACGTAGCAGAAATTGAAACTGCAATGGGTTCCAGTAAATATTTTCTAACATAATAATTCCAATCCTTTTTTACCAATTGCATCAATTTCGGCGTAAGATATGCCATAGATAAAACCGCTATAAAAGAAAGTTGAAAACCTATATTAAAGATATCCTTGGGATTTATTATCAATATAAAAAACGCCGCTATGCCAAGAGAATTGTAAATATCCGCAGGTCTGCCTAATAATAAACCTGCAAGAAAAACAATACACATGATAGTTGCCCTTACAACAGATGCGCTCGAACCTGTTAATATCATCAGAAAAATTAACAATAACATGGTAATTATATAAGAAATTTTTCTCTTAAGCCTCAGCAGCCTGAAAAGATATAAAAATGCCGCTGCTATAAGCGCTACATTCAACCCGCTTATGGCAAGTATATGCATTGTGCCTGAATTCCTGAATGATTCGTTGAGTTTCTTAGGAAGTTCTGAGCGATCGCCAAGAAGTATTGCCCTTAAAAAAGCCCCGCTTTCAAGTGGCATCTTTTCCAGAAACTGATTCTTTAGTTTCTCGCGGATAAAATAAGCAAATCTGATAACAGGATTTACTCTATAATTATGCGATAATAATGTTACATTCTTTTCTGATGCGTTTATAATGGCGAAAATATCCTGGTTTTCCAAATACTGCTTGTAGTTAAAATTAGTTCTCGACTTCGCTCTGGATAAACTTCGTCGAGAAGTATCATTAGGCAATCCCGGCCTCTTTATCGTGCCTTTTACAAACAGCCTATCCCCATACTGATAATCCTTTTCCGTCTGTATCCTGACGAGCGCCAGGCCTGTTATTTTTAAACCGTTTACGCTCTCTACCTCAAATACATATCTCGAGTTAACCTTCCCAAAATACACCCCTCTTGCTTCAGCAGGGCTTTTTATAATGCCTGTTATTTCTGCTTTAACTTTATCTTTTCCCAAAAAGCGGCTTATATGATCTGGTGGGAATATATTAGAATTTAAATATAAAAGCGAACCAAGAGAGATTATTGATAAATATAAAAATATTTTTGAAATTTTAAGGAATTTTAAAAATATTACAGCGAATAAAATAAAAACTAAAACTACTATGAATATATGGGTAAACTCTAATAAATTTGAAAAATATGCTGCTAAAAATACGCCTATGATAAAGAAAATACAGATTGCAGCGATAGGTCTTTTATCCACTAAATGAAAATATTGCTATTTAGGCTGGGCGTTAATTTTTAGATCTTCTTCGTTAATTATACTTATGACATTGACTGGGATTTCCTTGCCTGCTTGGTTAAAAATAATTCTAACTATATCTCCGGTTTTAATATCCTTTAAAACAAGCGCTGCATCTTTTTGTATTACGCGCGTCTTCTTTGAATTAACATTTATTCTTACTGTCTCATCAGAAAATCTGTCTTTAACATCTAACCATAAAATCTCATCTTTCTTTGATCTTATATTTACAACTGTCCCTAATAAGCCTTTGATTAGCTGTATTTTTTGCGGCAAAATAGGAACGCTTGGAACAGATTTTGTTACGCTAGTTGATGGCGGTAATGTTGGTAACTTTGGCAACTTGGGCAAAGCAGGGATATTTATAGGAACTACGGGCGGCAATATAGACTTCGGTGGTGTTTGTTCCGACGTTTGGGAAGATTTTTCATCTGAAACCTGAGATGACTGCAATTGTGATTTGTTATTATCTTCTGCGGAATATAATATGCTGCAAAATAAAACTGAAAAACCAAATAATAAAAATATCTTTATAAAAACTTTTTTCATATACCGTCACCCTCTTCTATATCCTTAAAACCTGTTACATAATCTCCTGTAAAATATATGCATTTTTTTCTTGAAAAATGCCTGAAATCAAGCGGAGCATTGTGAAACCACGCATTGTATATCCACGCCTCTTTCTTCAGGCCAATGTCATCATAGCCAAGATTTTTTATTTGGCTAGGCTCTCCCCATTTTTCAATAACCTCGTCTTTGCTAGCCCCCATAGAAACCATTGTCTTTGTGCTTAAAGGATGCGTAAATGCATAATGCGTAGTAGGCACTTTAATATCTGCGCATCCGTATAAAAGAAAAACACAAAGAACCGGCAAAAATCTAATCACCATCTTGTTATCTTCCGAGTTGGTTTCGCAATTCTCATTTTACAATGTATTCTACCAACTTTATATTAAAATCTTCTATATCTTTAAAATCTTTTCTGTAAACATTGGAGATGGCATCCTTAAATGGCTTATCCTTGAGTATAATATCGCAGAACTTCCTGAATTTTTCCCTGCCGCATTGCGTTATCAAAAACTCCACCAATTTTTCTGACTGCGCATAAAAAAGTTCCCTTGCCTCTTTGCCTTCAGGATAGGCTGTCATGCGCAAAAGATCTCCTAGAAGTATATGCGTGCCCTGTTTTATACTCTTTGTAAGCAATTCGTTTGAAATGCTTGTAAGGTTCGCCTCATAATTTGCCAGTCCCTCATTCAACCACAATGGTATAATATTTTTGCCTGCAATCTCTTTGAAAATAAGATGAGTTAATTCGTGCGGAAATGTCAGCGCAAGGTATCCTTCTGATATCGCGCATAGAAACATCTCTTTTTCTCCATAATTAGGCACAAAGCCTCCTATTAAGTCGGCATTAAAACCTATGCTCTTTAAAAAATCTTTCCATTTATCAACGTTCTCCACAATAAATACCTGGCATTTCTTATCCCACTTTAAATCTTTTTCATATCCGAGATCGTATATAATTTTTTCAAAGTAATATTCTGCTTTATCTCCTACTATCTTTGCCTGGTTAAGATCTCTGTAAAATATATCAAAATGTTCGCTTTTGCGCGAAAACCAGTTTCCTTTGGACAATAACTTCTTAGCAATATTTGACCTTACGATATCGTCATCTTTTAATGAAAACCTTCTCTCCTCAGAGCCTTTATCCGCATCTCTGGCAAGGCTTGCAGCCTGAAGCCTTTCTTTTTCTTCAGCGCTCACCCATTTGTCTTTGTATTGAACAAGGCCTTTTTTTAGCTGCTCTTCTTCAAAAACATCTTTCGCAATCTCTTTGACCTCTAGTTTATTTCTCCCTATGCCCCACTCTTCCTCCAGTTTTGCGCGCCCGCCTTCAGATTCCTTTTCTATGCTCTTTATATCATCCTTTGAAAATGTAACCTTTGCGCCTGGATTTATCTTTAGTTCTATTGATTTATCTGTCTCCTTAATAATTATTCCTCTGAGCCTGTTGCCGTTTTTCAAATAAATAGTATCCGCAAAGATTTGCTGCGCGGAAAATAATACCACGAAGATAATAAATATAGGTATTTTTCTAATCATATTACCAAATTTACCAATTTGCCCTTTACTATTATAATCTTTTTAGGCAGCTTCCCCTCTATCCATTTATTAATAACAGGGTCTTCTAAAACTAATTTTTTAATGTCATCGTCGTCTGCGCTAGAAGGCGCTTCTATTTTTGACCTCAGCTTGCCATTAATCTGGATGGGCAATTCAACTGTGCTTTGGTTCAGCGCATTTTTATCATACTCGGGCCACTGCGCCCTGAATACACTCTCTTTATTACCCAGTTTCTCCCACATCTCTTCAGCAATATGCGGCACAAATGGCGCCAATAATATTACAACTGTCTGGATTGCCTCTTTGATCTCTATACCCTCTGCTTTATGATCTTTACTCAGATATTCATATATCTCATTTACTAACTCCATTATAGAACTAATTGCAGTGTTAAAATGAAACGTAACTTCCATATCTTCTGTAACTTTTTTGATCGTAAAATGCGTCTTGTATCTCAGGGAACTATCTGCATAAGCATCCCTCTCTACTCTATGCTCTATATCCTCTGCTCTTTCTTCCGCCAATTTCCAAACGCGATTCAAAAACCTCCACGCGCCTTCAACCCCGCGATCGTTCCATTCAGCGTCTTTTTCAGGCGGACTTATAAATAATGTATAAAGCCTGACTGTATCTGCGCCGTATTTTTCTATTAGATCATCTGAACTTATGACATTGCCCCTTGATTTTGACATCTTTATTCCATTTTTGGTAATCATGCCCTGGGTGAAAAGTTTTGCAAAAGGCTCTTTAAATCCGATATGCCCCGTATCGTACAAAACCTTGATAATAAATCTGGCGTATAATAAATGAAGTATCGCGTGCTCTACCCCTCCTATATACTGGTCAACAGGCAGCCATTTATTCACTAGTTCTTTATCGAAAGGCCTTTTATCATCTCTTGGAGATAAGTATCTGAGAAAATACCAGCTGGAATCTACAAAAGTATCCATTGTGTCTATCTCGCGCCTGGCATTGCCGCCACATTTAGGGCACTTTGTATTTACGAATTCTGGCGCGGCTTTCAGCGGAGATTCTCCGGCCGGCTTGAATAAAACATCCTTCGGCAATAAGACGGGTAAATCTTTTTCATCTACTGGCTGCATGCCGCATTTATCGCAGTAAGCCATTGGTATAGGAGCACCCCAGTAACGCTGTCTTGAAATAAGCCAATCTCTTAATTTATAATGAACTTCTCTTTTACCAATTCTATTTTCTTCCATGAAATCAGAAATCTTCTCTATGGCATCAAGGCTTGGAAGGCCATTAAATTTTCCTGAATTCACCATAATGCCTTCTTCTATAAATGCCTCTCTCATTTTCGATACATCCAAATGAGCTTTTGGATTGTCAATCACAACCTCTATATCCAAGCCATATTTTTTTGCAAACTCAAAATCCCTCTGGTCATGAGCTGGCACTGCCATTACAACGCCAGTGCCATATTCTGTTACAACATAATTTCCTATCCATAGAGGCACGCTCTTATTATTTACAGGATTTATAACTAATCTATGCGTAAACACCCCTTTTTTCTCAATATCAGCCCCGACCCTATCCCCAGCATTTTCTTTTCTGGTTTCATCTATAAATTTTTCTATCTCTTTTTTATTCGGCGCATCATTTATTAACTCTGGAATAGCAGGATGTTCATTGCTAATCACCATATATGTAACGCCATAGATTGTATCAACCCTTGTAGTAAAACATGTTAATGTAATATCAGAATCCTTTACCTTGAAATTAATCTCGACGCCTTCGCTCCTATTGATCCAATTTTTCTGCATCAGCTTTACGCGCTCTGGCCAGTCTTTAAGTAACTCCATGTCATCCAGTAGCCGCTGACTGTAATCAGTGATTTTAAAAAACCATTGCTCTAAATCCCGCAATGTAACCTGTGAAGAACACCTTTCGCATTTTCCTTCTATAACCTGTTCATTGGCAAGCACTGTCTGGCATGAAGTACACCAGTTCACAGACGCCTTTTTCTTGTAAGCAAGGCCTTTTTTGTAAAGCTGCAGAAATATCCACTGTGTCCATTTATAATACTCAGGAAGGCACGAAACAACTTCCCTGTCCCAGTCATAACCAGCGCCCCATGAGTCAAACTGCCTCCTCATAGTTTTTATATTATTTAGAGTGGATGTTTCAGGGTGGATTTTATTTTTTATTGCGGCGTTTTCTGCAGGGAGACCAAATGCGTCAAAACCCATTGGCGAGAGAACATTGTATCCCCTCATGATCTTATACCTTGTTACTGAATCTCCTATTATATAATTTCTGCCATGGCCTACATGAAGAGCTGCAGAAGGATACGGAAACATCATAAGGCAATAATACTTCTTCTTGGGAGAATTCTGGTCCATCTTAAACAGACCCATCTTTTCCCATTTCTTATGCCATTTTACCTCAATCTCTTTAAACGAATAAAATTCCTGTGCCATAACACCTTTTATTCCTAAATATATGGTGGAGCAGACGAGATTTGAACTCGTGATCTCCGCAATGCCATTGCGGCGCGATACCAACTTCGCTACTGCCCCATTTTAGAATTGATTGATGAATAAGGATTATATCACAAATAAATCAGCTTATAAAGGCTAAAATGCTATCTATTACCAATTATTACTGATGCTTTAATGTCAAAAGGATTTGTTCTTACTGCAAGAGAATAAAGATAGGGGTAACTATTATGCAGGTGCCTCATGTAAATAATCCATTCTACGATCAATAAGCTGTACGCCCTTTTCATGTCTCCGGCCAGGTGTTCATAATCAGCTTGTGGAAGGTTCTTGAAATCAGGCCTTGCGCATAACTCTTCTGTAAGATGGAATACAGCCCATAATAAAGCGGTAAATGTCTCATGTTCCAGAAGATTAGGATTCTCCAGAAGCCTCAGGAGAAATTCCCTTTTTGCGCTTAAGAATGTTTTTAAATGCGCGATATCGCCTTTATGAATATTAAGTTCCGGCTTATGGTTATTGAATCTTTTCTTGAGAAGATAATAGTCATTCTGCTTCCAGTCTTTATTGAAAATCAGATTGGCCCTGAGATATTCAGTGTCAGCGTCAAATTTCCAAAACAGGCTCAATAATTCAGTTCCTGCCTCGCTGAAAAAAGCGCCTATTACCATATTAAGCTTTTTAAACATAGAATGTTTTTCCTGCTTCTGTATCAAGTGCTCCACCACAAGAGTGACAAAAAGCACACTAACTGGCAGGAATGCCAGATCGCCTAATAGATAAATAAAAATATGGCGCGCATCGCGGAATATATAATAATGCAGCAGGTGCAGTAAAAAAGAGAGCCCTATAAGAGCTATGCTTAAGATTATTTTCCAATTTTTAAGACCCATGTCGCCCCTCCATTTAAATCTCTGACACTATACCCATTTTAACATAGATAGGCTGAAGTATCTTCCTCAAAGAAGGAATTTTAAATACAAATACAACTGAAGCTATTATGCAGCAGGATCCGCTTATTATCAATGTATTACTAGCTCCCAATCTTACTGCCATAGCCCCTGCCAGAAGACTCCCTAAAGGCGCCATGCCCATGAATGCCATTGTATAAAAACTCATTACCCTTCCCCTTTTATCATCATCAACAATAGTCTGCAATATTGTATTGCTCGCAGCCATCTGTACCATAATACCAAATCCTGATATAACTAACAATACAAGAGAAAGCCCTATATTATGAGAAAAAGAAAATGCGATTATGCCTATACCAAACACGCCTACTGAAACAGGCAATAGATTTCCAAGCATAATTGCCCTCTTCATAGAAGCGAGATACACTGTACCTGCTAACGCGCCCACGCCAACAGCTGCCATTAGGAAACCTAATGTATGGGGTCCGCCTCCCAAAACATCCCTTGCAAAGACAGGCATCAATACTGCATAAGACATGCCCATAAGGCTTATAATGCCCAACAGTAATAGAATTGCTCTGATAGGTTGAGACCTTAAAACATAATCAAGGCCTTCTTTTAAATCTTTAAATATATCATAGTTTTCTTGTTTATATTTTCTGATTTTAACCCCTTTATCCATTGCGAGAAGAGACGCTATGACAGCCAGATAACTTACAGCGTTAATAAGAAAACATGCGCCTTCTCCTGTAATAGCTATAAGTACGCCTGCTATTGAAGGGCCTATAAGTCTGGCAAAATTGAACATCATTGAATTCAATGCAATTGCATTCCCTAGATTCTCTTTCTCTTCTATCATCTGCAATATAAAGGAATGCCTGGCAGGTATATCAAGTGAATTTATACATCCTAGAAATATGCCCATAACTATGATATGCCACACAGCGATATTTCCTGTCAATGTCAGGAATGCCAGAATAAACGCCTGTAACATAGCAAGAGCCTGAGTAAAAAGAAGTATTTTATACCTATTATGTCTGTCAGCAATTACTCCTGTAAATGGCGATAAAATAAAAGTTGGGATTTGGCTGGCAAACCCTACAACGCCAAGCATGAAAGCAGAATTTGTCATTTTATATACCAGCCAGCTCATTGCAACATACTGCATCCATGTGCCTATAAGGGAAATACCCTGGCCAAAAAAGAAAATCCTGAAATTCCTATATCTCAGCGCGCGAAAAACCATATATTATTTTATGCGTCCCTCAATAGCTTCTGCTCCAGCCTTGAAATAATACTTGAATTATCAATAAATCTTGAAATCTTATTAAACTGGTTCATGGGGCCCCGGTTATTTTCATGATGAAACGTAATAAATAAATGGCTCTTTGCCCTTGTAAGCCCTACATAAAATAATCTGCGCTCTTCCTCTATCCCCTCTTCATCGCTTAAAGAAAAACTCACAGGAAAAACTCCATCAATAAGCCCTATCAGGAACACCGCCTCCCACTCCATGCCTTTTGCAGAATGAATTGTGGAAAGAGTAGGCTGTTTTTTATAGTCTGCCTGATGATGAGCCTCTTGAGAATCAGGAAGCTCTATTGCAAAATCGCTCAATAAGTCTTGAAGCGAATCATATCTGTAAGAGATCTTCTTTAGCGTCTCCAGGTCATTGACCCTTGTATTCCAATCGTCAAATTTCAATTTCATCAAAGGGTTATAGTAATCAAGGGCTGATGCAAATTTATCTCCTACCCTTGTTTTTTCATCCGAGAGGCCTTCTATCAATAATCTAAGCCTCTGGATACCATTAGAATATTTAAAACCCTTTTCATAACTTGCAAAAGATTTTGAAATAATGCCTTTCAAAATCTTCTCGCTTGTCTTAGGGCCTATGCCTTCTATTAATTCCAATGCCCTGTGCCAGGACAACTCGTCTTTTGGATTTGCCACGATTTTTAAGTGCGCCACAACATCTTTTACGTGAGCGCTTTCGTAAAATTTCATACCGCCCATCAACTGATAAAATACGCCTCTCTTCTTTAATTCTGCCTGCAGCGCTATTGATATATAACTTGAACGAAATAATACGCATTGTTTATCAAACGGTATGCCTCTATCTTTTAATTCGTTCATCTTATCCGCAACCCAAGCCGCCTCTTCATAGGCATCATTAAAAAACCACATCTGGGGCATTGCGCCTTTATGTCTCAGGCTAGAGACCAGCCTCTTAGCGTATTTACTGCTCATCTCAGAAAGCACTGAATTAGCCGCATCTAAGATAGGCTGAGTGCTTCTGTAATTTTCTTCCAGTTTTATTATCGCACAGCCTGAAAACCTTTTCGGAAATTCCATTATATTTTTATGGTCTGCACCCCTGAAGCCATAAATACTTTGCGCATCATCCCCCACAATCATGATGTTCTTATGGTCTTTGGCTAATAAATAACTTATATCCCCCTGAAGCTTATTTGTGTCTTGGTATTCGTCCACCATTATATATTTATATTTTGACGCAATATGCGCCCTGATACCATCATCCTCTAACAGTTTTTTAAGGTAAACCAGCATGTCATCGTAATCCAGATAATTTTTTTCTATTTTATATTTTACGTATTTTGACTTTACGTTTTTTATATATTCACTGTATTCGGCCAGATGCGGATATTCTTTTTCAACGATTTCCTCCAGGGAGCCGTGCTTATTTATAGACATGCTTATTATATTTCTTATTGTATTTTTTTTAAGAAATTTTTTATCGCGTTCAGAAATATTGATATCGCCCGAACACTTGCCGACTGCGTCTATGGCGTCAGATTCATCAAGGATGGAAAATGGGCTTGTGAAACCCAAGGTCTTTCCGTAACGCTTTAATACTTTATACGCGAATGAATGAAATGTCCCGCCTTCCACCATTGCGCACCTGGGATCATGATTAGCAGCGCGGGACAGCATAACTTTGGAAGCGTTTCTGGTAAAGGTCAATAGCAATATAGAGGCTGGATCCACCCCGTTTTGAACAAGGTTCAAAACCCTGTATTCTATGACCCTTGTTTTGCCTGAGCCTGCGCCTGCAATAACAAGAACTGGGCCATCTGTTGTTGTGGCAGCTAAAAATTGAGATACGTTAAGATGTTTTTTAAGGTCAATCATAACAGTACCTAAGTCAAACAACTTTACATTCTAACAATGTTATTTTGTAAAGTTGTTTGGATAAAGTTTATGGAATCGGTTTGATTATGTCTAATTTTACAAATATCAATATTAACAAAGTATAAGCAATAGACAATAATGCATCTCTCAGGAAATCTTTCCCGGAATATTTCTTTTTTTCTTTAGTATCTTTCTGCATCTTCTCCAGGCCTTTTTGCAATAACACAAATCCCGCAACATTCGTTAACCAATAGAAGATAATAAATGAGCCTAAAAATGAACCTTTGTAGACAAAATTCGCTGCGCATGCAAAAACGTAGGCTATTGGAAAATTTATAAATAGGTCATTCCACCAGGAAAGAGGCGATAATAAGAATCCTATTGTGCCCAATATGCTGCCGTATAGTTTTTTGTTCATAAACAAAATAGCCCTGCGCCATTTAAGGCACAGGGCTAAAAGGCAACAACCTCTCCGACAAGGTAACCGAGCTGCCGAAAAAAGCCCGATTCAGCTGCCGTTGTTATTTATACCACAAAAATCAGCCTATGTCAAGTCAAATACCAAAAGATGTCCCTACTGCCAGAGCTGACTTAATAACAGGATCATTTAAGCTTACTCTCTTTATATCCCCTACAACCTTCTTTAAATCTATTGCCTTAATTTGGCCTGATTTTAAAATAACTACTTTCCCAAAGTCCTTTTTAGCTACTAATTCGCAAGCTTCTGTTCCAAAACGCGTAGCAAGTATCCTATCAAATGGCGTTGGTTCCCCTCCCCTCTGAAGATGTCCTAGCGTAGTAACTCTTGTTTCCAAACCTGTAATTTTTTCAATATCACTAGCTAATTTATTTCCTATACCGCCTAACCTAACAGGGTCTGTGGAATCCTTTACAATCTTTCTTATAACCATCTTGCCTGCTTTAGGCCTTGCGCCTTCACTGACTACTACAATGCTGAATCTCTTGCCGCGCTGATTCCTCTTTGAAACAACATCGCAAACCTTTTTAATATCATAAGGGATTTCTGGCAATAATACTATATCTCCGCCGCCTGCCAGCCCTGAATATAAGGCGAGCCAGCCAGCATACCTGCCCATCACCTCTATAACCATAACCCTGTGATGGGACTGCGCAGTTGTATGAAGCTTATCTATAGCCTGAGTAGCTGTAACCAAAGCAGAATCAAAACCAATTGTTGCTTCTGTCTGTTTGAGGTCATTATCTATGGTCTTAGGAACTCCTATTAACTTAACTCCTTTCTTATATAACTTATAAGCAATATTAAGGGTTCCGTCGCCTCCTATGCAAACCAAACCATCTAGTTCCATAGCGCGATAATTTTCTACTGCAATATCAGAAACATCTTTAAATCTACCTTTAAAATCAGGGTGCCTGAAAGGATTTGCCTTGTTTGAAGCGCCCAGGAAAGTGCCGCCTAAAGTCAAAATCCCTGAAACATCCTCATAAGAAATAAGCTGAAACCTGTTCTCAATTAAACCTAAAAAGCCATCCTTTATACCTACAACTTCCATATCGTAATTAAGGATGGCTGTTTTTGCAATTGCCCTGATGCTGGCATTCAAACCAGGGCAGTCTCCGCCGCCTGTAAGAACGCCTATTCTTTTCCTACCCCGTACCACTCGCTTCGCTCGGTTACGGGGCATGCTTCCTTGCATGACGCTTGCCTTTGCGTTTTCTCTTTTGTTCTGCGCGCCTGTTTTTTCTAGTCATGCTCATATTATATCCCCCCTTTTTTTTACATACTTTTTATTGAAACAAGAATACCATTTGAATACATCTCCACGCGGTAATCCTTTATATAACCATGTCTGTCTCTGTAAACATCTGGAATCTTTATCTCGGTCTTGTGCCAGCCTTTTTTAAGATTATTATATCCGGAGCTAGTGAAGGAAAGCTCTGCGCCTTTGGAGAATATGCAGAAAAGTTTTAATATCAGGCCATCTGTCCATTCCTGGGTTGTCTCATAATTAATCTTGAATGTATAACCGTCTGATTTACGAACTTTTGATATGCTTTCTATAAAAGAACTGGATGCCAGGCAAAAATCCGCGCCAAGAAAAAATAATATAAATATTAAGGCATACTTTAATTTACGCATCTTCTATTTTAAAATTATAATGCGGAATTAGGCATTAGTCAAGATTTTTTGAACTAATTTTGAACCGATTAATGGCAGGATATATTAGTAACCGCTCTTAGTATCTATCAATATCCCTTTGCAGTATAACTCTATCTTGTATTCTCTTATAGAGCCATATCTTTTTTTCATGACATCAGAGATCCCGATCTCTGTCTTGTGCCAGCCTTGAGGGATATTATTAAGGACTGCGCTTGTAAATGTGAATTCCTCTTCATTAAACTTGCAATAAACTTTGAAAAGAAGATTGTCTGTCCATGTCCCATGCGTCTCATAATTTATCAATATGATATAGTTGCCCATCCTATTTATCTTCGTAACATTTTTTATTTCTGCAGAAAGCGCAAAAGAATTCTCTAAAGTAGAATACAACAAAATAACCGCTATAAACACTGAGATTAATAGGTTTTTAAACCTCATATCCGCACCTTTTTCCTCATCATAAGTATACCATATAAAATACCTAAACACAAGCTATAAAATAACTTAATATATTTTAAAAACTATATAAAAAGTGTTAAAATTTAAAGAAAAATTTTTACTTCGGTATAACGAAAATAAACCTGGAACCTTTTCCGCTTTCACTCTCCACTCTTATGCGGCCTTTGTGTAGAACTATGATATCTTTTGCTATTGGAAGGCCCAGCCCAGTTCCTTCTTTTTTTTCAGCAACCACCCTTACGAATTTATCAAAAATCTTGTCCACCTGATCCAAAGGTATGCCAGGCCCTGTATCTTGTATCTCGACTTGCGCCTCTTTCTGCAGATCAATTATTCTAACAACCACATTGCCTTTATCGGTAAATTTAATGGCATTACCCATGAGATTTATAAAAACCTGGGTCAATTTATCCTTGTCAGCGTTCACAGTCACTGCCTTGTTAGGAAATTCCTTTATAAGGCCTATCTTTTTACTGCCAGCCAATGTTTCAAATGTCTTTACAGTCTCGCCAGCCAGCGTAACTATATCCAGGCTTTCTTTGTTAAGCTCCATTTTACCTGATTCTATCTTAGAAAGATCCAACAGGTCATTAATCAGCCTGGAAAGCCTGTTTATAACCCTGAAAATATCTCCCAATATCTCTTTCTGCTGCGGCTGAACCTCTCCTGCGAAACCTTTGTCAATATTATCCAGATTGCCCTTTATTATGGTAAGGGGCGTCCTTAATTCATGCACTACATTTGCCACGAAATCTGATTTCATTTTGTCCAGTTCCATAAGCTTGGCATTTGTCTTTTCAAGTTCTTCCTTTTTCAGCGCAATCTCTTTCTGCAAATTTTCCCGTTCTAACTTTGCCCTGAATTCAGCTATTGTTTTTCTTATCATTAACGGTATTGAATCTTCATACCCGTCTCTCTTTGGCAGATAATCAAATGCGCCTTCTTTTATAAGCGTAACTGCCACCTGCTCATCCCCCTGGCCCGTAATCATAACAATAGGCATTTCTATATTTTTAGCCTTTATCTCTTTTAATGTCTCGAGCCCGCTTTTCTTGGGAAGGTTATAGTCTAACAGCGTGATATCAAAAGAGTTATTTTGTAAAGCTAAAAGAGCATCTTCCCCTGACACAACATGAGTGATATCGTACTCAAACGCATCGTCTCTCTGAAGCCTCTTTTTAGAAATAAGCGCGTCAGTCGGGTTGTCCTCTACCATTAATACCTTTAATTTTTCTTTAGCCATAGTTTAACCTATCCAACTTTTGGTAAACTAAAATAAAAAACGCTTCCTTTGCCAACCTCTGATTCCACCCAGATCTTGCCGCCGTGGTTTTCCACGATCTTCTTTACAATAGTCAGCCCTGCGCCCGTCCCCTCGTATTCGCCCTTGGCGTGCAGCCTCTGGAATATTTGAAATATCTTATCATAATACTGCTTCTCTATGCCTATGCCATTATCCTTCACATAAAATTCATATAAATCTTTTTTATCAGACCATCCTATTTCAATAACAGGCCTTATATCCTTTTTAGTGTATTTAATAGCATTTGAAACAAGGTTTGAAAAAACCTCTGAAATCCTTATCTTATCGCATGTGACTTTTGGAAAATCCGGTTTGACGTTAAGGTCCACTTTTCTTTCCTCGAGCGCATATACTAGATTCTTTTTAACATCTGAAAGCAGTTCATTAAGATCAATGTTTGGCTCTATATTTTTTTGCCTGCCTATGCGCGATAGATTCAGAAGATCTTCTATGAGCCGCGTCATCCTGGCGCTCGAATCAGATATTGTCTTCAGGTATTCTTTGCCTTCATTATCCAGCTTGCCTGAATAATCTTCTATAAGAAGCTTAGCAAATGCCTTTACCCCCCTTAAAGGCTCTTTTAAATCATGGGATACTATATACGTAAAATCGTCCAACTCTTTATTTGTCCTTCCAAGCGCATCATTTGCCTCAGCCAGCTGAGCAGTTCTCTCAGTAACTTTATTCTCCAGGTTTGTATAAAGGCCTTTCAATTCTCCTGCCATCCTATTAAACCCTTCTGCCAACTCTTCTATCTCATCGCCTGTTTTTATATTAAGCCTATAATCAAGATTGCCATGGCCTATTAATTCAGCTCCGTTATGCAGTTCCTGTATAGGGCTTGTTATAGATTTTGTAGTATAGAAAACTACAAACCCCGCTATAAAAGCAACAGCCGCCATTATAAGGAATATCAGAGTATTTATAGTGGCTATTTTATTCCTGATATCTATTTTATTTTTCTCTATCTGTTTTAACTCATTATCAAGTTCCTTCTGTAAATTTGATTTTAACTCATCCTCCAATTTTATAAGATTCCATCCTCTTCCCTTTATAATCTTATCGTGGTTGTTTATAACATTGAGTATTGAAGAATTGAATTTGTCCAGGCCTGATTCTATATCATTTATCAACTCAATATCTTTATCCGATGCCGCTAAATTTCTATAAGCGTTAACATATTTTTTCATATTAAAATATAACTCTGAATAAAGGTCCTTATGTATCTTCTCCTGATTGAAAAGATAATTTACAACCAGTCTTTCTGCGTCAGACACACTAGAATTAAGCCTGGATAGGGTCCATCTCGCAGAAACCAGTTTACTGAAAACCTCCTCTTCGGCCCCTTTGGCTTCTTTTATCAAGGAATCATTTCTCTTAGACAATTCTCCTATCTTTTTCTGCAAATCTGATTTCATTAGCTCTATATCTTTATAACCTTTTTCCCTGCTATTGAATATGCCCATGTCAGAATTTATATTTTCTACAATCCCCTTATCCGCCTTCACAATTGCTTCTAAAAATTTATCCCTGGCCCTCAGCCTTGCATGCACCTCATAATCCTTAAGCTCCCTTTCAATAACCTCCCTCAATGCATAATATGAATTTTTATACACATCGTCTCCTGTAAGAATATATTTGCCGCTCAATCTCCAGGACTGAGCAACATCCTTTTCTATCTTGGAAATATTGTGGACCGCAGGGATATCCTCTGTAAGGGTATTGCCTATCCCAAGATTGGAAGAAATCCTGGCCTTTCTAAAGCTGATTGTTTTATCCAGGGTATTCATGATCTCTTTTTCTTTTGTAAATAGAGCTTCCAGATGAGCCCTTGCATCCTTCTTAAGCTCCACAATAGATTGCGCCTGAGACCTTATATCTCCTGATAAATCTAGAAGTTCTGAGGCTATAGAACGCTCCTTTTCAGAAAGCGAATATCCGTGATAATTCTTATAATCCTTTATATACTTATCAAGATCCGGGAATTCGTCCATAAATAATGCGGGGCTTTCTATTTTGCCGCTAAGCGCATACTGCATAAGGCTGTCCAGAATACCTGAGATCTTTGATTTTGCGTCTATAATAAGCTGGGACGCAGGAATATACTGGGCATTTACGAGAAGCAGGTCTTTCTCTGAAAGCATTTTATTCTCTTCAAAATCAAAAAGCTTATAAAGATTACTCTTATATTTTATTTCTAGCTTTGCCGCATCTTTAATTAAACTCTTTGATTTTAAGGTATTCTTGAATACTGCCTCGGAAATATTATTTATATCCTCTGCCAGCTCTTTTATCTTTTCAAAAAGCGCTTTTTCCTCATCCAGGACAATAAAATTCTTAAGAGTTGATATATTATCCTGCATATCTTTATATGAACGCTCGTAATTTATCTTGAAGTTCTCATTCGTAGTTATGAGGAAGTTATTTAATTCTGAGAGGCTGGCTTCCATTGAAATGGCTATCTGGTATGTTATTCTAGAGGCAGGGAGTTCTTTTGAAAAAACCTGATCCAGCCCCTTATATATGTGCCTGAGGCTGTAAATAGAAAGCGCTCCTAAAAGTATTACAAGAAGAAACGTTATAAAAAAACTCAGGCCTATCTTTCTGCTTATGCGCATGGATAGATTGTATCATATTAAATATTGCACTTCAAGAATTGAATCAATTTTTGTAAATTTTCGTTTGTGGTTTTTTGTTTTGAGGGGTATAATTGACCTAATATGAAATTTCGTTTAAATTAACATAACGGATTGGCGAGGTTTTTTAAATTGAAAATAATAAGAAAAGCAATTGATTTCTTTTGGATTCCGTTCAACCAAAGAGCTATAAATAACAAAAATACTTATGAATCCGCAGACATCATTGCTAGTTTTAGTGTTGTAGACGATTTATTCCTTCCTGAATCTACGATACTGGATATGCTTAGAGATAAATTAGCTCGAATGAAAATGCTAGATATAGGTGTTGGTGGTGGAAGGACAACGCGTAATTTTGCGCCATTAGTTAAAGAATATTTTGGCATAGATTACTCAAAAGGCATGATAGATCTATGCAGAAAAAAATTTCTAGAACTGTCCGGAAAGTTCTTTTTTGAAGTTTGCGATGTTAGAAATTTGGGCATCTTTAAAGATAAGTATTTTGACTTTATACTTTTTAGTTTCAATGGCCTCGACTGTATTTCCCATGAAGACAGGCTGGTTGCTTTAAAAGAAATAAAGCGTGTGTGCAGTGATGGCGCGTTTTTTTTCTTTTCTTCGCACAATCTTTTATCCTTATGTAATCCGCTTAATTTTAAGGCCTGTTTTAAATTGCATGATCTTTTGTACAAAATTCGTAACAATATACTTATCAGGGTAGTTAATAAAGATTATCGAAGATTGACAAATCTTAAATATGCGATCATCAATGACGGAGCTCATAATTTTCGTTTAAGACTTTATTACATAAAGCCAGAAGAACAAATAAGACAATTGGAAAATCTGGGTTTTAACAATATCGGCATCTATTCGATTTTTGATGGAAAGAAAGTGGATAAAGATTTAGATAAGTTGACTGACGCCTGGCTTTATTACTTATGCCAAGCCTAAGGATTCCTGTGATAGGAAGAAAAGAGTTATGGGAACATGCCCCTTTCTGACACGTCCCCCTTATCCCCTAAGAGTACTACTAGAAGGAATGTTATAAAAAAACTCAGACCTATCTTTTTGCTTATGCGCATGGATAAATTGTATCACATTAAATATTGCGCTTCAAGAATTGAATAAATGTTTATAGCGGCGGGGGGTTTTTAATTTTATAAACTTTAAAATCTGGGTTAGAATATGTTTCTTCGAAGTTATTTCTATATTTTTCTACAAAAGGGCGAAGAAACTTGCGATCGTCTTCAAACGGCTCTCCTGCAATAATATAAGATACATGGATTTCTTTAAAGTATTTCCATAGTTCTTTGTAATCCCATGCGCAATGATAAACTGATGCATTTCTGTCCGTATAGAGGGCTAATGCCCTTGGTTTTTGAAATATAAAAATATCGTTCTTTTGAGTATTCTTTCTTATATAATCAAAAAGTTCCTTGGTTTCTTTTTTGCCAATCCCTTCTCTTATATAGCCATAATCTAATGTTGTGTATCTCCCAATATAGGAAATAAAAATAATTGCCATGGTTATTGTAAAAATAAGCTTTTGCGCGCCTTTTTGATTAATAAAAAAACTGTTCTCAATACCTATAAAAGCATAGAATATATAGAGCGGTATAATAGGTATCAGAAATCTGGCCCCTTGGTTTGCAGGCCAGATAAGAACAGATATCAAATATAATGCTGGGAATATCTCAAAAATTGTTATTCTGCGTTTGATTCTCGCTATATATCCAATGAAGCTGAATATAGAAAATATTATAGAGAAAATGCCTTCGAATATCTTGCTGTACCCGTTATCCCAGATATTTGACAACGCCCTGGCATATAGAAACAAGTTGCGAAGAATAATCTTAAATTCAACTGCAAATTGGTCACGATAACTAATGTCAGTATATAAGAAAACTGACTGTAGTATAATAAAAATAAAAAATATTAAAGTCGTTATAATAAAAAATAGAGATACTTTTTTAAATTTTATTATGTCATAAATAAAAAGGCTTGGTATCAACAAGAATCCTATATTCCTGGTTCCATAAGCAAGATAGACAAGAAAACCTGCAAGAATTGAATATATAATACTAAACATTCGTAATTTGTCAGTTTCATATGCTCTAATGATAATTAAAAAACTGCTATATAAGAAAAAAAGAAAAGGCACATCAGACTTTATATTATCCTTGAAATTCCAAAAGAAAGGACTAAAACCAATAATCACAAGCATAATTGCAAGAGATAAAAATGAAAGTTCTTTTTTGAAAATCAAATAAAGCACTAATAAAAACAGCAGAAATATCAGCGCATTCTCTATTTTCATAGGGGTTAGATCAAGCCCGTAGTATTTATATAGCGGGGCTAATAAAAAAGGAAAGACGGGCGGATATACCCTGGGCCCAAGACTTGGGTAAAAAGGGTTATAAATGTATCTGGTAGTTTTATAGTCAATGCCTTTGGTTATGTTTTTGGCATGGTTAATATAAGCGCTAAAATCATCTCCCCAATCATGCCCTTCCCTCATAGTAGAAAGATAAAATACACCGACTACTGTAATAATAGTAATGATAATTAAATTTTTAACCTTATCTGATACCATAAGAACACCACCTATGATCTAATAAAAATTTCACAACAGCGCTGCCTGCCAGAAAATGCCATCTTTCATTCCAATGTTTATCATATTTAAAATTAAACTGCTTCTTGTTATTTTTATAATCTGCGATAAAAATATCGTTAAGATCTATGAATGGTATTGA
>Ga0209211_10000940_pt1 | contig 57388 bp, 62 predicted proteins | sample RifGroA2_FD_183992 | JGI IMG/M metagenome (GOLD analysis project Ga0209211, IMG submission 183992) | Groundwater microbial communities from Rifle, Colorado, USA - Groundwater A2 (SPAdes) (version 2) | ecosystem: Environmental > Aquatic > Deep subsurface > Groundwater | place: Rifle, Colorado... | reverse complement strand
CATGTCCATGGTCATAGCTACAGATTATGGACGGAATCCAACGCTTTTTCAAGATTGCGCCAATTTCACCATCATGTTGCGTTGGAAATGGGGATATTTTCACCATCATCTTGCATTGGATAATTCTAGGATATTCTACGTCAGGAGTATTTTTTGTATAGTCTTCACCGACCGAAACGATCATCATCGGGCGCGGTGCGGCTAAAGCGGTAATCTCAACATTGTTGGTCTGAAAATTCTTCGCTTTATGTATCGGCATACCGATTTCACACATGCACCCGCCGAAATGATGAGCGGATACCTGCACGACAGGAACGGAAACTGCAATTCTATCGTCAAGCGCGGTCAGGAGGAATGTATGGGTGCCGCCTCCGGATTCTCCTGTACAGGCGATCCTTTTCGGATCCACACCCATGGAAATGAGAAAGTCGACCGCGCGGAGACCATTCCATATCTGAAGTTTCAAGACCTGGGGATATTCATGTATCCAGCCGAATCCCTCAAGCTGCCCAAAGCCGACCATATCGTAACCTAAAACCGTCGCGCCCATACGGGCCATTCCAGCGAATCTTTTTTGAGAGTTATCACTGTATCTGCCATAATTACCAAGATCCTTCCAGTGTCCATGTATGCCTAAAATTCCTGCGGGAGGCCCTTTGGCCCTTGTTGGCGTATAGAGGCTTCCGGTTACATAAACCCCTGGAAGGCTCTCAAAGGCAACATTTTGAACCTGATAGCCCTTATACACCCTCTTTTTACCAAAGACAGGATTAAGGGGGCACTTTACAGGAAACTTTTCTAATCCGGCACCTTTGAGGATCTGTGCGCGGATCATTTCAGCCCTTTTTTTCCATGCGCCGGCTGTTGTATATGATTTTTTTTGTTTATCTAGAAACGCCTTCCCTTCCTCCTCGGTCCAGAACGCGCCTTCACAAAGCATTGATCCGGTATTTTTTACCGCTGATTTGTCTTTGCAGCCGATAATTGCGAGAGAGAAAATTATAACGGCCGCCCCCAGGCGAAGGGAGTGAATAGTCTTGAGTTCAACATAATCACTAATTGCTTTCGTAAAAACTCCTTCCTGACTTTTCCCTAAAAACCGGGCTGAATTCCGGGAAAACCGGTATTCCCACCTACAGAAAAACCTTTGACTTGCCTGCCAAAGGGCCCTCTGTTCAAATTGGCTCCCTTGAATCTACAATGCTCGAACAATTTGAAGCGGAACTAAAAATCGGCGTCTTCTTACAATAGCCCTCATACATTACTGTATCCTCAAGAGGTTTTCTCTCAACCTCATGGCGGGCGGGACTTAAAAACCCATTGGCAGGATAACCCAAAACAAGTAATGCGGTTGGCTCAATGTATTCGGGAATGTTAAATTCTTTCCTTATAATTCTGGGGTCAAACGACCCCACCATCACACTTCCAATATTCAATTCCCTTGCAGCCAGCATGATGTGGTCGCAAACGATGCCGATATCCAGGTCCCCCGAACATTTCCCATCAAAAGGCCGTATTAAAGGATCACTTTTATCCTGACATACAATAAGGACACATTGAGAACCAAACGTCTTATATGCCTTTCCCACCTTAAGAATATTATCCGGTTGCTGAACAACAATAATACGCTGTGGTTGTTTATTGCATGCGGTTGGCGCCACACGTCCAGCAGATAAAATCCGGTCAATGTCATTTTTACTTATCCTTTTATTTACAAATCCCCGTGTAGTGCACCGTTGTTTTGCTAATTCCAAAAAATCCATTTTAAATCCCTCCGCGGAAAGATCAGAAATACCAATGGCCAACTACTAATTCTACTTCTTCCCATTATTGAAGTATTTTATAGAACGACACGCAATAGTCTCATTAAATACAATAGCCCCCTGCCGGGGGCTAAAATACAACTGACTAATAGCCTGACGCTGTTCAGCCAGCCGACAGTGACCGGGCTGCCGTAGACTCTTTTTAATTTTAAGAGGAGGGAAAAGCTGCCCGACTTTTGCCCATTAAACTGCCTGGTTCTTAATAATTCTTTCCGCTTCTAACCAATCAGATTGGTCAGTGCCATTTTTTCTGCCCTGCTTTTCCCATAACTCGTATGCTTTTGCTTTAATCTGTGTACCCAGCGGCTCTTTATTTTTTTGAGGCTTGTTTTTGGTTGTTGATTGGATCGTGGTGCTTGGTTTCATAGTATTCCTCTTTTACCGGTTATTTGTAATTTGCCAGCGTTGGCGTGATATACAAGTATAGCCCCTCATCAATTCGGCATCTATTAGGAATTCTGCTCGGCCCGTTCGGTACTATTACTGACCTCCCCCCCGATAATCGTGTGTCGGGAATACGGTGACATAATACCTAATTCAGGCATTCAGGTATTATGTCACCGCATTCCAACCGCATTCCATAAACGCCAATTTTCAAGCCTCTATTCCGCACATTTACCACAGTTTAGACCGCATGGGGTTTCGCCGGCATTACTTCACTAAAAAGGTCTTTATCTTTTCCAGGTCATTCAGGTAAACATAGGATTTAAGCAGCTCGTCGTGAAATATCTCGCCTAGAACTTTGCCGGCTGCAATGTCGGATGGATAATGCACGCCGATTATCACACGGTCAAACGCTATTTGATCAGCTTTTGCGAAAAACCCGGCTTTCCGCTCCGGCACTATGTCGGTCAGAACGTAGGCAAACACCCTTGACATGGCGGCATGACCGCTGGGATAGGAATATCCACGCGAGCTCGGCCCGGGACAGGGATTGTAAACCTTGGGACGGGGACGCTGACAACGGTTTTTCATTACCCTGGCAACGTTCCCAATATCAGAATCCAGACGGTCGAAGAAGTTTTGCACCTTGGCTGGTAAAGGCTGCGGAAAAGGACTATTCTCTCCCCAGAAGTAAGGGAAGGTCACAATAAATGTATTATTAGCCCTTTCACAGTCGGCGTCGGTACGCTTTCCCTGCCAGTCGAGCATAACCGCGGTATCGTTTTTCCAAACTTCCGAATCAGCGGCCGGGGCAGGCATGAACGGAACTGTATTAAACTGCTCGGCAGGCACATAGTTGGCCTGTGTAGATACTGAACGGACTTTACCGTAAATCAGCCCTACACTTGACGTAAAGAAAGACCCCACAAACAACGCCACAGAAAGGGATACTATTCGTATTTTCATAAAGTAACTTTCCTCAATATGCGCACCATTGCGCCGCGAAGTTGCTAAAGATCCGATGCATTTGACTATTTGATTGTTTCCGCTCACAGATGACACAAGCATCCTACTAATAAAAAAGCCCCTTCGGAAGGGGGCTAAATTTTCTCCCCGGGTCTAACTTGGGGAGATAGTGCGGCATCTAGCGTGGTAAAACACAGTGCCAATGCAATTGATACTATTTTTTATTTTTCCTCACTAAACCGGCTTTATTTTATATTTGTTGTCGCGCTATTTTTCCCGGAGTCGGTTTGCGCTGCGTCGCCGATGCTTTTGCGCGTTTTTTGCAACTGCTCTCGCACTTTAAGATTATCAACCGGCGTCGCCTCTTCAGCTTGGTTGATAGCGGTGAAGGCTTCTGCATAGCGCTCTTGCCGGAGATAGATGTTCGCCAGTGTATCCAGAACATACGGCCGCAGCGGGCCGGAATTCCTGAGCGCGTCCTGCGCCAGCGCTTCGGCTTCAGGAAGACTGCCATTTCGCGCAAGAACAACCATCGCCAGGTTGTTGGAGGCGCCGGGATTATGCGGGGCAGCTTCCAGTGCTTTGCGAAAGGAGATTTCGGCGTCGTTCAACCGTCCCTCAGTGAAAGCTGTATTGCCCAGGGCTAGCCAGCACTCGGCACAGGAGGGGGCGAGGCGGACTGCGGCTTCATACTGGCCAACGGCTTCCGAAAGCATTCCCTGTGCCTCATAAGAAGCTCCCAGACGCAGATGCTCCTCCGGGGCCAGGGTGTCGGAGGATGAGCCCATCTGGGGCGTATGGGCGCAGGCAGTAAACATGCCCACAACCGCAAACACAAGGGCGCCCTGCGCGCAGCGCCTTATTTCGGATCCAAAGGCTGAACTAATAATGCCCATTGGTCAGTTTTCTCCCATTGTCTGCTAAATTTACTGTAAGAAATCCGTTGATTGCGTTTCATACCGGAGTGCGCATATAAGCACTGCCGCCGGTCGTCGTAGCCGGTAATAACCAGGTAATGGCCTACGGGATAAAAGCTGTAACCCGCATTTACAAAGGCGATCAAGGGGTGCCCGGCGTCCAGTTCCGCCCTTACCCGGGCTATGCTGGCGTTAAGTATCTCGGCTGACAGGCCGCGGCTCTCAGCCGCAAGCAGCAGATCTATGGTTAACGAGCCTTTCAGCTTCGCCGTATAAATATCCTGCCGCAAACTCTCCGGCGTCTCTGGCTTGCCCCAGTAATCCAGCACGCTCGCCAGGGCTGAAGGCCCGCATTGGTCGGTATGGTCGGGGAAAAAGGGGATCGCGAGTTGAACCTGCCGGCCCTGCTCGATGTTCACCGGCACCATAGCAACACGCTGCGTGGCGCAGGCGGAAAGCAGGCAGGCAGCAAGGGCGAGTATGCCTCGCCCGGCCACCCGTGCCAATCCTGCAGTCGCTGTCATTTACTCTCTCTTGTCACACAAGGATCAGTATCAATAGGACCAGGACTACTACTTCCAGAACGTAGACCAATCCGCCGCCCGGATTAAGCGCTTTTACATCTTTGGCAAATTTGTGCAGCTGCCGATCGGAAAGCCGTCTTAGGCGGGACTCTATCTGTTTATCGTTCAGCCCAAAAGCCGCCAAGCGGTCACGCACGATTTTAAACTCTAGAGCGGTCTGTACCGATTTTATGTCAGTTGCCCTGTCAAAACCCGTACCGTCCGCGGCTAGCGCGTTTTGGGCGGGCGCGAGCATGCTCCAACCGCCGTTAGGGAGCAGGTAGACCATGGCGGCGCTTAGAAGCATTGCGCGCAGCAATATGTTTGCTTTAGTTTTTGCTTTTAGAATTGATTTCATTAGTTTTATATCCCCTTTTGCTAATTCCGAATACGTACAAACTAAGTATAGCCTCCATGTAATAATGTGTCTATTAGGAGTTTTGCCCGACCTGCTCAGTAGTATTACGGGGAGGGTAAAAAAGAAAAACAGCGTCCGCCTTAGGCGGACGCCGTCAGTTCGACCCTGTCTAAAAAGGAAGTAGGGGCCACCCATTTCCCGATTATTACCCTCTAATTTAATCCGAAATTGTTCCCAAAAGTTTTCGATAAGGAACGGATATCTTCTCTCCATCAAAACTCCGGACAACATACTCACCTGAAAGGCCGTCACCCTCTCCCAAAACCATTTCATATACTCCATCGTGGTCCAAATCGGTTATGCTGAGTATGCCGCCGTGCAGAGTGACATCCTTCTTTTCGCATTTCATCGTGCAAGTCGAGACACTTTGTTTATCATCCCCAAGACCTTCGGGGGGATAATAACTCCCGCCTTCATAAAAACACTTTATACCCGTATATGGCAATTCCCAAGTTTCTTTTTTTCCTTCCACTAACTTATACGCTTTAATTGGTTCTGTAGAGAAAAAAGTGGAAAACTCCACTTTCTTTCCGACACTTTCCCACTTCGGGCTTATAGTACTGTGCAGAACGACGAAAAACGACGCATGCGAATCAATCGCCGAAAGTTGAGTCTTACCTCTAGCCTCCAAAATTCCGACTTTTGTTAGCGGCTTACTGGTATTCACATACTTCCCCCAATTCGTATTGGCAGGATCAAAAGTATTAGTTAGGATTGCCTCCACTGGTGCAGCAGAATCAAATAAAACATAAAAAGTATCCCCAACAGATACATCGTCATCCTCATCAATGTATATAACGGCGTTTTCCTTAACTGCGATAGTCCCTTCATCCATTAGCCATCGCCCACTTTCAGCTAAAAATAAATATTTTCCAATCTCAAAGTTGGGTGTTGTGACCGATTCTGAGCTGGCTGTAATAGTCTCCAGTTTTAAATCCACAACTCGCTCATACTTCGCGTCCTTATTTTGTTGCGCCCCCGGCTGAGCCTTACACGCACACACACCGAACAGGATGATTATACAAGGCAGATGTACAATATTCCCAACTTTTAAATTAGCTATGAGCATTTTGTTCTACCCCCGAAAACCTAACCCGATTTAACTATACCAAACAAAAAGACCCAGGCAAAGTGTATTCCCGGATGGGGGACGTTGCTTAGTTTCTTAGTTATTTTAATTCCCCCCTCATAAATGCATTATCGGCAAAAGGAATACGGTGACACAATACCTAATCCCACATTAATTTATATTGTGTCCCTGAATTAGGCCCTTGTGGGCCTGGGACTAGGATTCGAATCCTAACGCGAGACATAATTATGTGTCGCTGTCCCGGAATGATGAAAACACCCTTTTCAGGGGGTTTTTAAAAATTTTCTTCGGGACTAGGATTCGAATCCTATCGCGAGCCAAGCAGTTGGCTCGCTGTCCCGGAGCCAAGAAAAAACCCCCTTGAAAGGGGGTTTTGAAATGTGGCTCCGGGAAACAGAGGCAGTTCGAAATTATTTCTTGACCACGACGCCGACGCGCCTTTGCCCCACTGCCCACAGCTTTTGATTTCTAAGCTCGGGTTTTGTCAGGAAAAGTGTGTCTTTTTCTGACAAATTTCTTTATTTCCCGCTGGTTATTTCCTCTAACATCGTTTTTACCATAACGATACGGCCCGAAGATTTTGATGGAGAAACAAGATTCCCTTCAAGACTTTCCAGAAACCTTTCATTGGCGAGAAAAGAAGCGAATTTATCCTGCAAATATGACTTTACAGGTTCTGGCGCTTTGAGGACCTTCTCGGCAACATTCTCTGCGCCATCCAGCACGGCGATAATATCCTCCATGTCGGAGCTGCATAGAAAATCCCCGTGTCCCCTGTCCTGGAATGCCTCTATTTTGGAAGCCAGGAAATACGGCAGGCTGAAAATCCTGATTATTTGGCCGCCAGGCAGTTTAACCTCTTGCGAATTAGTGTATCCGTCCGGATACCATTTGTTTTTGAAATCCAGCACCGAGCCCTCAGTCGGCATAATATCCGCTGTCAGACCATGATAACGCCAGCGGCAAATTGGCGCATTAGCGTCTGCGGTATGCTGAAACCCAAGTTTCCGCAACTGATCTTCAAGCTTATAATACTCGGCCCTGGTGACCAGTTCTATAACGCAATCCACATCCTCGGTCGGACGTATCCCCGGCGCCGCAGGGTCCGTCAGATATAACGCCACCGTACTGCCGCCCACGAAAACGACTCTTTCGCGAAGCGGGCCAAGTCCTTTAGCGATCTCCATCAACATTTCTATGCTTTTCACTTATCTTCCATCCCCCTGCCGAGCTTGGCTTCCAGTTCCTGGATGGCAACAGCCTGTTCACGGGCCCGACCGACTCTTATCGCGTCAACCAATGCCAACAATTCATACAGTTTACGGTCTTTCTGCGCAGCCGCCGGCACATTGGAATAGAGGGGTTCTATAGCCTGCCCGCGCACCTTTCCCTCATCCCAGGGCCATACATACATATCTTCATCCGAAGCCGCAATATTTTTTGATAATGGCGGCGCGGAATGAGCTGTGGGAACGCCACGGCAAACCGGACCTGGTTTGACCGGAAACGTATATTTAAGGCCATGAACCAGGAACTCCAGCAAGGCCCCTCTCATTACCTTCTTTTTGGAGGAATCCAGAAATCCCGCCGCCAGGCAGCGAGTCAGGACGAAGCTTATTTCACCCTGCGATAAGCCCAAGACGTCAACCAAATCCATATGACGCCACTTATCCGTGTCCAGCGTGGTCAACTTAAGCAGCACCACAATATCCTGCGGCTTGATCCCGTTAAAGTTTCTCATGGATATAGTCTAACAGATAATATTACATATTGCAATATGTAATAATATGTAAAAATGCACATTGCTTTTACGGCAAATCCGCATGTTAAGTTAAGGATTATTGAAGTTCAATAATTGTCCCACAATAATCCCTTTAACCGGTCATGAGCCGCCTATTTGAACTCTTCGGAATTTCCAAATAGTTACCACGGTACCTGCCGGCCCGGCTTACAAGTCCGCAGCCATTGCTTGTGCGGTATTTGTACGATCGTTTATTTGTGATCTCCGGGTAGAGGGCAGTCGCATGGCTTGTTCTTCAGTATTATCTTTTGCTTTTTTATCGTATCCAGGAAAACCCTCTGGGTTCCGGACCCCATAGCGAAACGTCTGTTTAAGGGGGAACGGTGCTTGTATCCTCGCCGGCGAAACTCTTCTACCAGCGCCTCGTGTCTTTTATAAAGCGCATTTTGACGGCCCACCCAACGCAAGGTTTCCGGATGCCGGGAATATCCGCCCCTGCATTTGTGCTTTGTGAGGATATTCCAAAGGCCGTGCAGTTCCCGGTGCTCGGCCAATAGGTGCTGCCGGCATAAATATTTAGGATTGACGTCCCATATTCGCATAAGCGTCAGCGTGCGTTCAGATACGTTATCGTCCATTGCAGTATGGACGCGAAGATTATCCAGAGCAGATATGGAATATTGGCAAAAGCGATCCATTTCATGTGCCGGTAAATGACGGCCAATGCCCAGATAAGCGTGGCCAGAACAAGCAAGATGTCCAGCGCGGCGAGATAATTGTTTCTCAGGCCGAACTGAAGCGTCGTGAAGGCAAAATTAAAAACCAGGTTGAGCGCAAACGGCAGCGCGCAGCGCCAGGGCAGACGCTTTGCAAACGCTTTATAAAAAACCGCGCCGAAAGTGACGGCAATAACCGCGTAAAGGACGGTCCAGACCGGCCCGAAAATCCAGCCGGGAGGCGCCCACGAGGGCTTTATCAACTGTGAGTACCAACTATAAGCCTCGTTCATTTTTTAATGCGCCCTTCAGCCCCAAAAGATATGAGTGGGGTCGCAGTTGACCTCGTTACCCGGACAATGCTTTTAAAGCCATAAAAAGGCCATTAGTTTTAACCTAAACTTCCGAAAAAGTCATAGAACACATGCTTCCTGACCGCATAAAAGGCGATTACGACTCTCCCTAACCAGGGGCTGTTGCCTTTTTATCCCCCTCTTTTCGCGTTTAATGTAGTCAATGGCAAGCCCATCAATCCGCTTCCACATATAAGAGGAGAATCTTACTGGTTTTAGGACTCCTTTTCGGTCACGGTAGTTCAAATTATAGGTCTCAACCTTCCGATATAGTTCCAAGATCGCTGCTGACAAGATATCATCTCCATGCCGCTTAAGGTATTCCGGAAATATTTTCTTCCGTAAGCGCCACATGATAAAACCTATATGATGCAATACAATTTTGTTTCTGATGCTTTTTGACCCGGCCTGCGCCCGCGCAATCATGCATCGCTCTTCATGGAATAATAACCTAGGATAACGCCTAACCACCGCACTATAAGTTTCCCACATCAGGACAATTAGTATGCCAGCGAAGGCAATTCTATTTTCTGATAGATATTGTCTCTGTCCACTGTCGGATGCTGTAGTTCCCCGGTTTCCCTAGCGACTGCCGCTGCAACAAATTCCTTTAGCTCATCCGAAGAAATACTTTTGTCGCCATTTGTGTCAGCGGTTTTATCTGTAAGCGCGTTAAGAATCTCTTCCGTGAAATATCCATTCTCTATCGAGGGACTCTCATAGGACACCTCCCCACCACGAGAGGATGAGAACACAATGGCGCCGGAGCGCCTGGCCAAATTATTATATATGAACCTGTCTTTCTCGTAAAGGTAACTTCGCCCCGGAAATCCCGCTTCCCCGCGCGTTTTCAGCGGCTTACGGGATGTTCGGGGCTTGAATCCCCGTGCATCCGCTATAGCATAATACTGACCATATGTTTCTTCGTCCAACTCTCCTGATTCGCAGGTGTCAAGCAGAAACAGCTTTTTTCTCGGTTTTATATCGTTAAGCAGATCCTCTATTGTTTCAAAATCCACAGAAGTGGCCGGAAAATTTTCCGGGTCCGCGTCGTAGAGAAGATAGTAATATTTCGGATCTTTGCCTTTATCATAACCTCCGTGTCCTGCCGCAAAAAGTATAACCGTGTCATCAACCTTCGCATTTTTCAGAAATTCTTTTGCTTTTTTGATATTTTCAACCGTCACATCGGCATTTATAAAGGTTTTTGTATGCACAGCGTTATAATTCTGACCCATTTTTAATATTGAGTTTTCCAAATCCTTGGCGTCTTTATCGGCATATGCAAGGTGAAGCTCGGGGTTTTTATATTTGGAAATTCCTAACCCAAGGTAGTACAAGTCCCCTTTTTCCTTTCCGTCGTAGTCGGCGTATGTTGAGGCCCGGTATGATTCTGCTCCGGCGGAATTAAGCGCGGAAACCTCTATTTTGTTCTTTCCGGGCGCCAGTTCTATTTTTTCACTTCCGTTGAATACATTACCGGATATTATATTCCCATAAGCCGGTATTACCGGGACATTGTTGACAAAGATGTTGTAACTTTTTAACGGGAATTTCGAATCCGCAACAGTAAAACTTAACGCTAGAAATTTGCCATCGCGCACCATGGAATTTATTTTAGCTTCCGGCACATGCAGCTCGCCGCTGAGGTCCGCTTCCGTAAGCCCAAGTTTTTTCAGGCGTTTCTGGTATTGTGAGTAATAATGGGATATCTGTTCCGATGAACCTATCCCCATCCGCTCAAGTATCAGGTCGGGCCTGTTATTTCGCGCGGCAAACTGTTCTATACCGTAGGCTTCAAGCCCTTTAACCATGGCTGCCAGCTCTCCGCCGTGCGGTGATGCGTCAAAATATCCGTCCGGAGTGTAGACTAACCAATCAGCGCCGCTTGATATCATCGCAATGCTTTGGTCATTGGCCAGGTTCCATAGGCGGATCGCACCATCATCGCCTGTTGATGCCAGGAATCTGCCATCACGGCTGAAACTTAAACTATTGACATGTCCGGCATGCCCGCTTAATGTTTTTTTTATTTTAGATGTTATCGGATCCCACATTTGTATTTTGCCGGAATCCAGCGTGACCGCCAACAGGTTCCCCGCATCGCTTAATTTTACTATTGGCTGGTCCGGCAGTCCTTTTATTTTAAATTGCGACTGCAATTTTCCGTTGAACGAAATAATCTTCACTGTATCGTCCGTTATCGTAGCCAGCATATTTCGCCCGGGAGAATAGGTTAAATACTTGCTGTTTTGATATTGCACAAACCAGCGCTTACGGTATATATCCCATATACCGCTTGAAGAAATCAAGAACCTACCCGTAGCGTCGAACAGAATTGTTAGAGCGTGCCTTTGCTTAACCGGCATTTCTCCCACAACATTCCCGTTGTCAATATCTTGTATTTTTACAACTAACTTTTGATTCTGAACCGGCGGATTTCCACTTACACTCACAGTAACAAAAGCGATAAGTTTATTGTCCCAACTTAACGCCACCGGACCAGCGGCACCCTCGAATATTTTGAGTGTTTTTCCGGTGGAATCTCTTATGGTTACCGGCGTGTCGGAAATAATCCGAGACCCGTCACGGCTGAAACCCACGCAACCTTTCTTACCAACGTCATAGCCCAACTCTCTGATTATTTCCCCGCTGATGCCCCACAACTTAAGGCTGGGATAGACGTGCTCGGAAATTATTTGTTTTCCGTCAGGACTGAGATCGGCCATTACAGGCTGATCATTGGCTTGTTGTATGATTCTCTCTATATTTCCTGGTAAAACGTCCAGAACAACTATTCCGTACGCTCCCATACTGCTTGAACTCGTATGACCTGGAGAAACCTCAGTGTTTTTTTCAAATGTTTTTATAACTAATGTTACAGCCAGATGCTTTGAATCAGGGCTGAAAGACACCCCTGCCGTTTTCCCGGACAGTAACGGCAACGGCAAGTCCGCGATCCTTATATTGCTAAGATCTTTCGCATTAAAAAAGAAAGCCTGCATGGTCTTGTCGGGATGAAAAGAATCCATCGGAGTTATTAGCGCAAGCGTTTTGCCGTCAGGACTAAATTTTAATATCGGAGGATCGGACATTCTTTCCCGGTTGAACTTAATGTTCGCACTACGTATCACATTAAAATTCGAGTCCAACAATTGAATGTCGTTGGAGAAACGAGGTACGGCCGCTGCAAAGCGGCCGTCGGGGCTTAAAGCAAGTGTTAGATACTCTGATGAATAATGTGCCAGCTCTTTGGCATCAGAGTCCCACCGTTTTATTACTGACTCTCCAAAACTAGAAATAGCCATAGTGATAAATTCCCCGTTTTTTTTAAACCCGACAAATGATACGAAGCCGTTATGTGCGGCATTTCTAACGATAAGGCGCGAGGTCTTGTAATCCCATAATTCGATATCGCCATTTAGCCTGCCCACAAGGACTTTTTTACCGTCCGGCGATATTTGCATTGCCGTTATAGGGAAGGTTGCTGGCGAAGAAAATGTGCGTAGAACAGAGCCGGATTTGAGATCAATTTTTTTTATGCCGCTGTTCAGAAATGTTAAAACAAGTTTGCCTGCGTTATCGAATGTGATACCGGTTATAGTATCAGTGGAGATGGAAAATTCCCTTATAAAATGTCCATTGGGACTCCACAATGTTACATAATTATTATTGTCGGAAACGGCGATTAGCCGGCCACCCGGACTGAAAGCCAAAGGAAATGAATTTCCGTGCCCTTCGGAAAGCGTTATTTTTTGCGGCCGTATTTCGAACGGCGCCGTTTCTTTGGCGTAACCCGGTAAACTGGAAAAGAATATACCAAAGGACAACGCTTGAGCCACTAAGTGTCTTTGTTTCATTCTTATGCCCCCGGCTGAAGATACAGATTCCTAAAGTTATAGTAGCAAAAAGGCTATAAAAAACTGAATGGGATTTAGAAGGATTGACGTTCCTCAAAAAAATGGCCCGGTTTTCATGGGGAAGGTTAACCCCACCTAAGTCGCGCCTCCCAATAAACTGGCCAACCATATACCTTCAATAACACGGGAATAGGGAGGCAAACCGGTTAACCTGTGAAAACGGGAAATACTCTGATTTAGATGCTTTGATGGTTACTGGCAAGGCCTTGGGCGGCAATTTGGTGGAATGGATGATGGATTTATCGCATCTGAACGGGGACGGGCCAGATTTCCCGACGGGAAAAAGAAAAGCGGCGGTTAACCTTAACCGCCGTCAGTTCGAACCATCTAAATCTGGCTCCCCGAGCCGGAAAAGAATCCGAACTTCGGAAAACAGGGAGATTGGCACCAGGAGCCGGTGTAGAATCCGAACTCACTTCACTTTCCCTCTGATAATCGGCTTAAATCAGGCAAGAAAACAACGGAGCGGCATTGTTCTGCCACTAGAGAAGGGGTGGCTCCCTCTGGAAGAACTCCCGAGGCCCCGCGTTAAACCCTCTTTGGACGCAATTCTAGCCAGTCTGGGCCCTATAAAGACCATTGGACAGAGAATTAGATACCACCGCGTTAAAAACCGCTTAAAACAGGAAGACTTGGGTAAAAGACTTGGGGTTGGAAAAACAGCAGTGTGTCAGTGGGAACAGGGGCAGACCAGCCCCAGAAAAGAGTTTATCAAACCCCTTTCGGCGGCTCTGGGGGTTTCTTTTTAAACTTTTCAGCTGAGGCTTCTTTAGTGTTAACGTTCTCTAACGAAACCCTATTATTGTTTTCATCTACCCAACCCTGACTCCGGGCATAGAGATAAGCTCCGCGGAGTAAAAGCCGCGCGAGACGTTCCTTGCGTTCCGATGGAGTCAAGTGTTCCATAATTTATTTTTTTCCGCATCTCCGGTAGAAGCTTATTAACGCCGGCGTGAACGTGTTCGGATTCGGGACAAAGCCCGGGTTCAGGCTTATGACCTGTGAAAAATATCTGCCAGCCTCGCTACGCCAACCCAAATAGAAAGAACATGCGCCGGCATAGAAAATCGCCTGCGCTTTAGATTCAGGTGAATTCGCTTCTGCTGCCGCGATCAGCATTTTAGCCTTACAATTCTGATACCTGAACCTTTTAAAATCTTCCTTCCCCTCCTGAAAGGCTGGCAAAATGGGGTTTTTGGCCTGAGGTCCAGCAACACCAGAGCCCGGATTATCAGAACGCATTGCGCTCGAATCAGAAAGGTTGGAGGCCGGGGAATTAAAGCCTGTGCTTTCGGGTATGACCACTGTTCGGGGAACATCATCGCTCCCACGCCTAGGCTGCGGGTCCCCGTCCCTTGCGGCCCTTTGGCGCTTTCTTGATTCATGTGCTTGCGCAAAAAGCGAATAGACTCCGATCCCCAGATAGATATGCCCCGTAGTGGTTCCGGCGCAGCCTGTCTGCAAGACCAGGCACATTATAAGACAACAGGTTCTGAGCTTCATCTCTTCTCCCAGTCAGCCACCTCAGCGCTTTCACACGTCCCTTCATCCAGGTGGACTTTCAAAACATATTTGCGCTCCCGTTCAATTGGAATGCGCTGTTCTAAGGCCGGATACTCAGGATTAATAAAGCGAAACTCCACTGTGCCGCCGACATCAATCCTAAGGGGATTTATAAAAGGCGCACTGGCACAATATTTGCCGTTTATATACACCTGAGCCACCGGATCAGATAAGACCAACACGTACGCTGAACTCCCCCCGGTGCCGCTTTTCCGGCCGCCGAAAAGGCCTATCATGCCCATCATAAAGCTCATCCCAAGGATTATAGCCGCAACCTGTGGGGTGGTGTTTAGAAATTGGGAAATAATGCCTAGGAACCTGCACAATTCCCCAAAAATAAAATCAAAGGGACCGACGTTCGTATTTATCCCACCGCCGGCGTAGCCTGGGTTCGGCCCATGTGTATATATTGGCGGCGACTGCCTCCGTTTGGTATGTCTATTCGAAGTTGAAGGGTTCGGCGAGGGAGGTGCCGCAGACACATTTAAAAGAATATCCTTGGCCTCCCCCGCCTTCACCTTTTCCCTGTCCAAGCGGTCCTGCTCAGGACCAGCTGCTAGAACATAAGCATTATTCAATCCCCTCATCTTCGAAGTATAAGCGTCCTCCACCTGTTTCTTGCTATACGGTGGGCGTATCTTTAGGAGCGCCTCTGCCTCTGACAAGGTCATTGAACCAGTCATAAGGATTAGCCCCCTTCCTTTATAACCAACTTATTGCTCATCTCGATGAAATGGCGCTCCAGGTTCTCCCTGTCGCCTATCCAGCGGTAGAGCACCCCCCTCTTGTTATGGATACTGGCTATCTTGCGAAGCGTGTCTTCATCCAGCAACTCCCGGTCACCGATACCAACACACTCCACAATTATCCCCTCAGCCTTAAGGGAGGCCGCCACCTTAACGGGGTTCCCAATTCCCGAATGCCCACCATCGCTGAGAAGAATAATCCTCCGGCTTACAGAAACTTTTCTAAACCAGCCAGGGGCTATCGCCCGACCTGCCTCCTTCAGGCCTGCTACCATTTCGGTGGTGCCTTTGATCTCAATAGCTTTTACTGCATTGAGCAGCTTGTGATATCCGGTCCGCACCGGCACAAGCGAGCAGCAGATTTCCGCTGATGAGCCAAAGGTAATTATTCCAACTTGGTCGTCAGGGCTATCCGTATGTTTACGTTCGATGAATTTAACCGCCGCCTCCTTCATAGCTTCCAAGCGGCTAGGCGGGTAATCATCATCGGCCATGCTTCCAGAGATATCCAGAAGCAGGATCACAGCTTCCGGCTCGCCCGGAATTGCTTCCAGGCGGCCTGTAGGTATTCGCCACAGCATAGGCTTACCCCTCCTTCAGCTTGTCCAGGTCTCTTTTCTTAGCCTGAACCTCGTCCTTGCTCAGCCCCGTCTTGTGCTCAATCTCCTTGAAGACGGTGCTCTTGCCGGCGGTATCCCTCACATAGCAGCGCAGGATTCCAGACGGCGTGAGTTCCAGCTTTACTTCTATCCGCTCTGTGGGGTTCGCCTCAGGTGGAAGGTCAGTGAGCTGAATCCTGAAGATTTCCTTGCAGTCATCCGCCAGGGTTCCAGGCTCACCCTCAAGCAGGCGAACAAGCGCTACCGTCGATGTCGGTTCCTGGAGCATGTACTTCTTTGTAATGCTTGTGCCCAGGGAGAAGCCCTTCTCAAGGATGACAGATATCTTTTCCTTGGACTCCCCCATCAGGATAGCTCCGACACCTATGCCGTGAGTCAGGATATCACGGATGTCGGGCAGGCGCGCACCACCCACCACCAGAGACTTCCCTTCCTTCTTAGCGAGCTCTGAGGCTCCATATATTCCGGCCCCCATCGCTACTGCGAGGTCTATGTCTACTATCCCCTCTTTCAGCGGCTCAACCCCAGCGATGCTAGCCATGAGAGGGCGGAAGGCGGCCAGCCGTGAACTGCCGCCGACCAGCAGCACTTTGTCCGGCTTAACCTTGTTCTTCTCCAAGAGGCCCCTGGTTATCTCAACGATCTTGTCTAGTTGGGGCTTCGCCAGCGCGCTGAGCTCATCCTGGGCGTAAGGGAAAGAGACATCCTGCCCTTTGGCCTCCATAGAGAACACATGCTTGTCCTTCGATGCGAGGATGCGCTTTGTCTGTTCCGCGCGCTCCCGGATCATCTGTAAGAAGCGCATATCTTCGGAAGAAGTCCGGTCGAACTTAACTCCGACCTTGTTAAACTTCCCCTCAACATGCGCTGCCAAGTTCCCCGTAATGTCCTCTCCACCCAAGCTGGTATCGCCGGCCGCATCTAGTATGACCAGTTCATCACCCTCTTTGCGGAGCAGGGTGCTGTCGTAGGTCCCGCCGCCGAAATCGCAGACAAGCAGGATTTCATCAGACTTCAGCCCTGTGTTGTATGCGATAGCCGCGCAGACAGGCTCATTGACGATGCGCAGCACCTTAAACCCCGCTATCTCAGCGGCCTGCTCGGTGGCCTTGCGCTGCCCTTCACCGAAGTAATGGGGAGTGGATATCACCGCCCACGTGATATCCCTTCCCAGAGCAGTCTCAGCATCCGCTTTCAGCTTCTTAAGCAGGATGGCTGAGAGGTCTATCGCAGAGTAGCTTTTCCCATTCTCATCTCGGTAGGTTTCCAGCGGCTTCCCGTCCGAGTCAAGCTTCCCCACGGAACGCTTAAACTTGCTCATGGTTTCAAACTGCATGGACTGGTTAGCCGCAGCCCTCCCAACAAGCGGCGAACTACCTGGCGGAAAAGCGATAACAGATGGGGTCATCTGCTCACCTTCCGCGTTCCGCAAGGTCTCCACCTTGCCCTCACTGTTGACCCACGTGACCGCGCTGTTGCTGGTACCCAGGTCGATACCTACCACCAGTTCACTTATCTTGTTCATTGTGTCCTCCCTTGTTTTTGCACCGCATCTGAACCACAACTCCGGCCGGCCTGACCACCTTATCTTTCACCTTGTAGCCAAACCTCAACTGCTTTACAATGCACGGAGATTCCGAGGGCCCTTCCACAACATGCTCAGCCCGGTGTAGCAGCGAGTTAAAGGCTCCATCTATTGAAATGGGCTCAAGGCCCGCCCGCTCAAGTATTCCCTCCAATTCCAGCCGCAGAGAGGCTAATTTGGGCCCGCGCCTTTCCAGGCTTTCAAGACGATCCAAGAAAATCAGAAGGTCCCGGACGAGGCCTTCAAAAGCCCCCATCGGGATAACAACCCCGCTGCTCTCAAGGCGCTGGATGATACCCCGCGCCACACCAGCCGAGAAAGCAGGACCATTAATTTCCTCAATTATTTTCCCGACTTCCTGATTGTTTTTTCCAAGGCTGGAAAAAATGTTTTCTAGCCGGGAATTAATCCGCGACAACAGCAGTTTGACCATGTGCCTTTTCATATGGCTCCTTTAAGTATTAATTCCTTATATTACTGCCGAAATACTTTTTTCCTCAAACCTTCCGTTACAGATGACACCCCCTTTTTTTCCTGTAATTAATCAGGAATAAAGTTGAATGCCTTTATACTAGGGCAATCACACCCAAAGCCGGCCGGCCATGCCCAGTATGCGGCAACGGCACCGTTTTAACCAAGCTCTTGGCTTTCATGGTGCACAGAACCCTCTGCCAGGCGCCTCCATTAAGGCCTGTGTGCTGGCGGAGTTCAGGAATGCTGATTGCCCGCCCGTGCAGCTTCAGGTATTCTCTGGCTGCGGTCAGAACGCCTTCCTCAGCCGGGCTGCGGTCTGTTTTATAGATTATGTTGGCAGTAGACTGAGGGTTTGCCCGCAAGGCCATCCCAAAGCCCTGATTCACCGCCCGTATCTCTTCATCACTCAATTCGCGTACCGAACTGAGGGGCGGCCGTATATAGGTCTTGATACCCGGTATCCCGGGAGCAATTATGAGCGCCTCACCAACATTGAGGGTCTTCACAGTCTCGGCAGCCGCCTTTGTAGAAAAACCAGCCACGTACTCAAGTTCGGCCTTATCAGTGGACTTGAGGAGAAACCGTGCCCCCACCATATCTCGTACCGACCGTCCGCCTGCGCCTTTATAGTCACAAAGCGATTGGGAAATAAGTGTCATTGATAAGCCGTACTTGCATTTTTCGCGGGCTATGCGGGTTATAAGCGTGAGAACCTCTCCTGCCATAGCCTTAGCTTCCGGCGACCTTACACCGCCGGGAAGACAAGAATGAGCTTCCTCAATAACCAGCGAGAGGGCCACATCCGTTGTTTCTACGGACAGCTCGTTATTGATCATTTGGAGTATGTCGCGTACGTAGGTGCACCTGGCAAGGTCAGGATCTTCAGAGCGCGTAGCCAAGTCTTTAAAGGTTACCGCAGAATAACCGACCATCAAGTCGCGCAGGTCATCAGGAAGGGGCATACCAACCGGGCTACCAGGAGTATAAATCCTGAACTCAAAGCCCCTGGCATAACTGCGCGGAATCTTGAGCGTGTCATACCTTTCCATTACCTTGGAATCAGAGGCCGGCTTTGTCAGCCCAGTTGACTGCCTGGTTGGATCTAGTATCAGAATTGTCTTTACCCCAGCTGCAATCTCATTCTCGGTCTGGACTGCACGGACATAACTTTTCCCGCCCCTTGTTGCACCACTGTCATAAGTTATCCCCGGTTTTATCGGGTAATACAGAGGGATTTCGCTAATATTAGCTCCCTCCATAACGAAACCGAGCAGTCCACCATATTTCGGCAGCGAATAGGTGGGCACTAAGGCGGCCGGTGCCGTATCAAGCTTGACCAGGACGTTCTGAAACATTTTGGCCGGCATGGCCTTGCTTGTCTCAACAACAACCCCTTCCTTGGTAATGATGTCTTGATTGCAGGAAAGCATCAGGCAAGCTTCTATTTCACGCTTAAGTGCTTCAAAGCCGGCGGAGCCGAGGCAGGCCAGTTGGCGGGGGCTATCAACGGCCTCCCACTCTGCCATGAAGAACATGCTGGGGACCTTCATCTCAGAAACCGTTACTTTGAACGCCCCCATCAATTTCTGCTTAATCTCGAATTGATCCACTTCAGTGACGTCCTTGAGTATTCCAGCGAGAGCAGCACAGAACTCATCGCCATTGCTGGCAACTACAAGCGGTGTTGAGTATGTAAACCTAAAGAGGCTCAGTCGGCCATGGGTCTGGTATTTCCCCTGCAGGTCCGCTATATTCTCTGTGACCTCGCGCCTTTCCTTAGTGGCCGCTGCAAGTTCCTGAGTTCTAGCCTTTATGGCACGCTCTTTATCGAAGAGGTAGCCTTTGGCTACCCCGTCAGTGGCCTCTCCGCGCTGTAGCAGCTCACGCATGCTTTTGGTATAGGAAAGTTCTTGCGCGTTCTTTTCTGCAGCCTTATTTATAAAGTCTAGCGCGGCGTTCGGATCCGAGTCGACCGGCACCTTCAGTACTTCCTTTGCCCTGAGGAGCGACAAGGTATCTGTAGCATCCCCGAGAAAAGAAATACTGAGATGCGCCGTCCCAAGACGTTCAAGTGCATCCTGAATATTGGGCAGTTCCCTGACGAAAGTCTCCCCGTCCTTAGTGATATTTTTGAGAACATAGGATTTTGCTGCCTTAAGGGCAATCATGTTTCCAACCAAGCGAGCAACTACGAGCACCCCGTCCTTCAACCAATATGAGGCTGGATACTGCACCTTGCTCTGGGCTATCCTAATAAAGCCGGCGGCACGCATAGCCCGGCGCATGTATGAAGGGTTATGGTTCATGGGTTATCTCCTTGGCGATATCAGCCCCCAGTTCCGCGAGTTTCTTTTTAAGGCGGTTCGCTTGCATAATCACCATAAGGTCGTCACCTTCCTCCGAAGAACCGCTATGGCCGGATTGAAAGATAGATAACTCTTCTTTGAGAAGTTCTATTTTTTTATCAAGTATGTACTTGCGGTTTTCGAGTGCTTCATTACTCTCGATACCCTGCTTCTGCTCAGCAGCGCACTTGGGGCAACATTTCTGCGCTTTGGCAAGTTCGCCAACGGAGGAACGGTGGCTCTTGCAGAGAGGGTTGCCGCAAATACACTTGGCCTCACATAAAACGCAAGTCGCAATGCCGCAGACGCTGCAATTCCCTCTCTGGTCCCGGGCTCCCCCTGCAAGCGCAGCACCACAGTTCGGGCAATTGGAGAAAACATTTATATGAGTCTCCGTTATCTGTTCCCTCTCGTCGTCAGTCATGTCGGACTTATGCTTGGCATAGGTGCGCCCGAACTGATCCACCTCAAGTTCATTTTTTATTACCCTTTTCATTGCCGCCTCCTTCTTTACTGCGCATCCATCTTCTTTGCCTCTTCCTCCGCCTTCTGTCTAAGCCGCCAAGTGTTGGCCTTTTTCCAAACTTCCGGAAAGCATGTAAGACAGTATTTTTTGTCACCGCTTCCGTCATCCAGTTCCTCGAGATGAGACGGGCAGAAGTAGCGTTTGCATTTAGCGCAGTAGCCCATCCGGGATTTAAGCCCATACCCATTACATCCCGGATACTGACACTGCCCCCCTATACCGGAGAGATCTGTATGTTCGCCAAATGAGCTCAGGTGAAAAAAGCGCTTTACGTAATACCGCGGACCGCTCGCAGTCTCCTGGGCAACTTCCATCTTTGTGGGAAACCCTTTGGAGTTGATTACGGCAGGTTGCTCATGACAGACCCTGGTGCCAAACTCTTCTGATGGGGATATTGGGATATCATTGGTCGGTGGCACCGCCGGCCCCGTTGGCGGCGTAGTGGGGACCACCGGTGCCTGTATAAGGAATTTTAATATCTTCGCGAAGATACTATTCATTAGCCTTGCCTCCAAGATATAATGAACTGGATAATTACAAGAAACACGAAAAGGGCACGGAAGATAGTGGTTATCGTTCTCTGGTTGCCTGCATACTGCGATAAATAGAAGGCTATGTGCTCCGGGAGCCTGATGCAAGCCAGCGTGGCGGTTATAAGCAAGAAGAGGTATAGTTGGGGGCACAACTTTCTGAGTAAGTAGAAATTGATGCTGAAAACTGTAGTTGTAGCCACGTAGAACACAATGACATTCAGGAAAGAGTTTTTAATCCCCCTGTTCCACGCCAGAGTAAAAAGCAGAAGGGCGAGCAGGAACCAGAGCCCGAAGCGGAACAGCAAGCTATGCATCGGAGAGAATCTTGCCGCATACGCGGTGTTAACTATTTTTTCCCAGGTCAGCCCAATGACATCCATAAGGTTATCTCCTCAGCTATCTTTTAGGCTCCGTGAGTAACAGCCCACCATTCACGGCCACTTTGCCCTCAAGGCCCCAGTCCGAAAACCATTTCAGGACAACCAGGTCCTTTTTAAGGTCTACTGAGAGCACCTTAACACGGCAGCCGCGCGGCGATAAATAAAGCTTGCCTACAACAGCTTCACGTGCAAAAACCATAACAACCTTCCCGCCCCACACCCCAAAGTTCACAGGGTGTGGGGCACACATTACATACGACACGGATTACACGGAGTGCGTGCTTACCTGTTGGACACACATTGCCGCGAGTTCAGATAACTCTTCTTTAGACAACGCAATCAACTCTTTTTCGAGCACAGCATTGTCTGTTATCCCGAAGAAGGTTTTAATGGCCTCTAACGATATTTCCCCCGTTGTGTTCATAATTCCTCCTACAAACTGACCTTTCCGCTTTACATATAATTAAACCTAATGCAGTTACACTAATTAAGGTGGTTTTAGTGTGACTTTATTTCACCCCAACAAAGGAGAGCGTCCGAATCACTCAATAAACTCGGATACGCACGCTCATCGGTTAAACGCTGTGGAAGGATTAGGCCCGAGGCCGTAAGGATAGAACGAGACAATACGCAAACCACTCACGCAGGACAGTCAATACATGCAGGGAGTCATACTTCGAAGGAAGAATAGATTAACTGCTTGGCTCTTAACATCAGCTACCGGAAAGCCAGAAAGATTATGGCGAGGACAATAGAGTTATTAGGTGTAAGGCTTATTTAAATAATACTGTGAAGGACTCATAAGAAAAGAGTCATACAGCTTTCCCAATATGGATGCGACTTTTATCTGTAATTCAGTACGATCGTGCACATCAAATATTTTAAATAAAGCATCCCTATGACTTTTAAATCCATTATCATCCATCGCTTTTTGTTGTTTTCCCTTCACAATCTTTTCGAACCCCTCTATAATAGACGCATATTGCTTGTCTTTACATATCTCACGCAAGACGTCAATTCGCGCCGGGGTTAACTTGTCTTTTTTATTTCGCGCATAGGATTGGAGCATAATCACTGGGTCAGAACATAATCCCATAAAAGCTTTCAGGCCATGAGGCGTAACCTCAACAAGCTGCTTTCTTTTCAACTCTTTCGTCAGATACTCAAAGAATTCGGACTTAGATATTAAGTAACCGGATAAATCTTTTGCTCGAATCTTCTCATACGAAATGCGCTTAGGTCTGCTCAGGCTCTCCCGATAATTCTTATCTATGGTCCGCATTCTTTCTTCAACAAGAAATGTGATTAATGCCTTTAACATGTGTCGAACAATACGATTAGAATACGCCCCGCGCATAAACTGAGAAACCAAGAAATCAATTTCGTTATTAATCTCCACATAAAGATCTGCTTTACCCTTTCCCCTCCATTTATATGCCATTACTTTTACGGCATCCTGAAAGATGGCAAACGATAGATTTTGAAATGCATCATTCAAATTTTTCTCCCTCAACACTTGCCATCCCGAACGCAACTTAAAAGTCTTTTTAATGCGTAATTGATAGATAGGTTCCATATTTACCCCTCCGGGCAATGCGTCGAATCAGCGCTCGGCCAGTTTCTCTAACTTAACGGCGGACTACTTCCAGCCATCTTTTCAAGATTCCTGATTCTTAAACATGAATATTTGAAGTAGTACCTCAGATTTCCCTAAATTTATTTAGTTATTGTGCAGCGTCCCGTATCTTCTTACCAAACATATCCCTGATATTGATGTGTGGAAATTGGATCGAAAGGTAATCTCGCAGCAAGCGGTCAAGGAAGTATCAAGTTGCAACTATTCTTCCTCATAGCCTTCATATACATACCCTACTAGAACAGGTTTTTCATCAACATAGGTATTAACGCGCAAGCAAGATTCACAGAAAAGTCCCATACTAGTCCTATAAACATTTGTTTTTCTATAAGCGTAAAAAGGCGAACCGCTACAGTGAGGACACTTATTATATACTGGCAGACCGTCAACTTCAGTCATTCTTTTGAGTTTCTTATCCACCATAAAATCCCCTTATAGGCCCCCGGTAAGTTACAAATAGTTTGACGTAGGTAAAAGGCACCTTTTGCCTAGCAATTACGGATTCGATACAGATGTTTACTTACTTATTATACAGCCGTCCACACTTTTTTCGTCCAGCCTAAAATACTTAAGGCTATATTTAGTTAATGACACCAACTATGAGTTTATAGGACCGTGGCTCCCCATTAATCATATAAGATACCGGTAGACTACAACAAATGAGTGGGGCGATTACTATAGTATTCCCTGTTTTTTTGTAATTATCAATAAACGCTTGGTCTTTTATCGGTAATGCATAATGAACCCGGCAATAGTCAAAGTACCCATAGAATTTCGGTTTACCATCATAATCCGTTTCAATGATTGTTAGCTTATCAACCTTGATTAAATATAACGAGTTTTTAACTCCTAAACATTTTATCTCATCTAGCGTTAAGTATTTAGTCTGTGCAGGTGTGCCAGATGGCAGCCAGATATTTTTGGGATTATCTAAATATTCGACAAGCTCATTTTTGCTTTTATGCCCTTCTTTTCGCCATGTCTTTTCTGTGTATAGATGGTTTTCTGTTTGATGGAAGTCAGGTCTTGGTGCAACTAGTTCGACAGTAACCACATCGCCTAGTTTAAATTTAGAAACTTCTTCATTAGGTGCGGCCCCCAATGTAGATACCGGACGTATCCAATCATGTGTTTTTATGTCTTTCCCAGCAACACATTTGGCTTTATTTTTTTCTGATAAGGCAAGCAATACGATTTGTCTTTTCATTCCCCCCCCCCGATAACTAGACTACAGGTGTACTATTTTCGCATCGCCAAACAACTCGGCTAAATGCTCAGCTGCAAGACGCCTATGGCATTTTTCCGCCGTGGGCTCGCTACAAAGCAAACAGGCATCCTCAAAATCAGATTTTTTTAAGTTAAGTTTTCGGTCCTTTAAGAGTTGCTTAAACTTAACTTCGTATTCGTCCCAGGTCATCTTTTTGCCCTGATACGCATCTAGGATTTCGTCGGTTGGAGCTAAATCTTGCAGATATACATACCCAATCCCGCAAATCACTTTCAGGAAGTATTCTAAGTCGTGGCCTTTGGCAAAACCTGCTAGCTGGGATTTGTTGTTTAGCCGGATATCAAAGAGTTTTTTAACTTTATTGGTTTGCAGTTTAGTGAAGAACTGCTCGGCGGTCTTTTTGGTGAATCCTATAGTATAAATCGTCATCATTCCTCCGGTTCTTCTACGCGGTATGCGATATCAATATTGCGTTCTCTATAGGCCTCTTCAAGGAGATCTTCTTTTAACCGTACTACTTTTTCTGGCCCATCAAATAGCGATGGTTGAGCGGTGTTTTTCTTTTTCTTTTGAAGGAGGCGGTCTTCAATGGCCTCGTTGGTTACTGTGCCTCCATCATCTAAGATGTGAATCACGTTGATCCCGGCCATCTTGAGGGCATAGGAGACTAGCACAAACCTGTGGCAGTCGAGCGGATCTTTTTCTGTACACATTAAGGCAATTTTAAAATTTTGATTAATGCCATCAATAATTCTGTTTATGCCGGCTTTAAAGTTAGGCGTATTTCTGACTTTTTCGAAATCTACGCCGCCGTCGTCGAAGAAAAGTTGTGAGTCGGTATATCTGGCTCCAAGTTCTTTTCCCAGGAAGAGGTATTGTATCCCCGCCTTTTTAAGCTCTTTATCTAAAACTTCTTTGTTGAACTGCGGGACATGCTGGCTATAAGGTGAAGACCGAACATCTGCAAGATAGGCTATTTTGTGCTGACGCAGGAGCCCCACAAACTTTTCAGTTGTGTGGTTGGAATGTCCTATTGTATAACAGATAAGTTCCGGCATTTAGTGTTAAGCCTGCTGATTGCTGGGAGGCATTGGTGTGGGCTCATGTTTATGTGTAGAATTAGCTTCGCGTTTTTCACCGGAAATCTCAGCAGTATAATAGAATTCGCTAAGGGCTTTAATAACCACATCGGCATTAGCGTTTTCCAAGACTAGTTTGCCACGGGCAATCTGAACAGGGAGATTGTAGTCCTTAATGTATTTCTTTAATTTCGGGAATTTTTCGCGGGTCAGAAGATCGGCTTTATTTTTAAGGATGTTCGCAATTCTGTTGCGATTGCGAGTCTTTAGATTTAAATCGGCGGCAGGAGCAAATATTTCCGAGCGGGTAAATGTTGCAACCTCCTCATCAGTAGCTGCCCGGAAAAATTTGTCTAAGTCAGGGAACATGCTGTGGGCCTTCTCGAACTTGTGGAAATACAATCTCTTTGTATCTTCATCCCAAATCGAATCCACATAGGCATGTAACGCGACAATGTCGGTTTCTATCTTGATGTGCGGCTCTCCGGCCAAGGATAAATAGCCCGCCTTGTGCATCTTTGCGCTAGGCAAGACTTGCTGAAAATATAGTTTATCAATGACGGTCTGGCCGTTATGTTGCTTCTTTGTAACGTTATAGAAAAGATGTATGGATTTAATGTCAGCTGTGCCGAGTGGATTTAGATTGGTGGTGTTAAGTGCCGCATTTTTAAAAGGATCGATGATTCCTCGGTCGTTGCTTAAATCGATATATAGCCATTCACCAACATCTGCCCTATAGTTTGACTCGAATTCCATTGCTTGCGACGTGGAAATGTGCCCGGTGTCCAAAAAGTTCTTAAATTTGTCCACCTCCGTGGTTGAGCTTAAAACCTTTACAAAATCCCCGCGTTTCCCTTTTAATTTTCCAAGAATCATAATGCTTTCTCCTCAATGAAAGTGTAGTTGTTTATCCGGCGTACAAGAAGCCCGCCTGTTTCTGCTTTCCAGTCTTGCCGCTTGGTTATAAGAAGATATTGGGAGCCATCATTACTTATCTCATAGTAGCGGTAGCCCATTAGAATCCACATGATGTTGAAGTATAGATGTTGCGAGAACCAGACAAAGACCAGCAAGATGGCGGAGATGCAGAGGAAAATGTCTAATTGGGAAATGCTCAATGCAATAAAGAAATACCCGAGATAGACAGGGACATACATGACTTCGGCTGGTTTCTGCCCAGAAATCTTATTTATGTGGTCCTTGCCCAAAAACCTTATGAAGAATAGCGGGAGTCGGGCGATAATAACTGCCAAGACAAAATAAACAATAGCGGATTGCCATACTGATAGGCCAAGAAACGTGCCCCGTATGTTAACAAGATATACGGCGCCCATTAATGACATTGAGCTTATCGCTAGTAGAAGTTTAAATATGAACCGCATTTGTTTTCCCAGGAACCCTTTACTTAACTTTCACTTGCCCATTCATGAGCATTGGGAGTATCCAATCGCGGAGCTTTGCCAGCTCCTGTGCTTCTAGGGCATTTTGCTGTATTGTCTCAAACAACGGGGAAACTGTTTTGTAGAACTTTTCCACCAGATTGTCTGGCGGATTAATAATCTTATGGGAGTTGATAAAGATATCAAAGAGGAAGTTCTTCAGGCCTGTGGTCTTACCCTCATAATTAAAGAATACACCAGCGTTATATAACCGCTGCCACTCAAGATAAAAGTTGTATGTAAGTTGCGGCTTTTTTAGTGAAATTGCCTTGCAGAAATTAGATGTGATAATAGCTGTGCTAAATCTTTTTAGTGTCCCGTGATTGATATAGCAAATTCGACCGGTAGACTGTGACGGGCTTCCGCCGGATATTTCAATAATTAAATCGCCCACGGCTAAAGTTTCTGCTTTATTCTTTTCCAAAATATATCGAATGGGCGCGTCGGGAGAAACACACTCTGATAAAGCAGGAAAATCTGCCCCGCGGATACAAGTCACTTTATATGTGTTGTTTCCGGACGGGGCTTCCTCTCCCCAGTCCCCTCCCTTATCCTCATCAATCCATTCTTTAAGTGTTTCTGCCCCCCAATTAGTGGGTGTTTCGCGCGTTAAGTCATGGTTGTAGACTAGTTCCCCGCCAGAGGTTTTGTATGGCTGTCCATTTGTATCTGGGAAATTAAACTGTACGAACCAATAATCGTAAAGTAGTTTCGCTAACTGTTCGGCTTCTATATTCGCCCTATTATTTGCGGCAATCTTTGTGTCAATGGTGTATAAAAAATCTCCTACTTTTTGCTGATACGCTAATTCAAAGTCTGAAATGGGAAATAGCTTTATGTGGTTTTCATCACCACGGGGCATTTTAGACCCTGTTGATCCACGCATTGTGTATTCGAAAAATATATCTTGAGAAAGACAGGATTTGATGTATTTGTTGTCGTAGCCTGGTTTGGTTCTTAATACTAAAACATCAGCGGAGCATCCACCATTAAACTCGGCTAGCCAGATTTTCTTAAAATATGGCCGTATATTGGATAAAAGTATGTCTCCTCGTTTAAAAGCACAGACAGCACTCATTGGTGGGAGATTTCCCGCTCTAGATATGCCCGCTTTATTGGGCAACATGCTGTCCGTGGTAATATAGGTGTCTTCGGTCAGTTCTGCAGTCGTGACCCTTTCTGATACATAATCAGCACAATCTAAAAGCTGGCATTGTTTCATATGGCTAATTTCTTAAGTTGTGAGATAATCTCTTCTCCACTGAGTCTGGATTGTTCAGTGTATTGTTGTAGTTTCTTTGTGTGTTCCGCAAGTTGATTCTTGAACTGTGCTGGCGTAATATCTATGTGCTCAATTTTAATTGGAAAATACTGTCCTGCGGCAAAAGAGTAGTTCTTTTCTTTGATTTGGTCGTAAGTCGCTGCAATTGAAAAGTTATCAGTGGTTAGCTTTTTATGGAATGTGCTAATTATTTTATTTTCCTCGTCAGTAGATAAAACTGTTTTCCGGTTTTTCCCATTCTTCACCTCAGTTCCGAGGTGTGAGGCGTTAACTAAAATGACACCATCTGAGTTGGTCCGATCTATAAATAAGACTGAAACATTTGTAGTAGTGCTAGCAAAAATATTGCTCGGCATTGAGACAACACCTTTCAGCATTTTATCGTCTACTAGTCTTTTACGTATAGCGAACTCAATTCCATTTTGGGCTGTCAGGAAACCAGTCGGAACGACAACGGCAGCTTTCCCCTTCGTGCTTAAAGTGTGCATTATGTGCTGAATAAACAAAAGATAAATTGCCATCGTCTCTTTTTTATTCGGAATTTTTGGTATTCCGGCAAAGAAGCGATCTGAATTGCTTTTAGTATCAAGATTGTTTCTAAAATCACTAAAGTCCAGCTTAAATGGAGGATTAGAAACTATATAATCAAACTTTTGAAGATTCCCGTCTTTGTCTTTGTGGTATGGGTGTCCCAAGGTGTTGCCTTGAACGATGTTTTGAATGGAGTGGTCCAGGTTATTTAAGATAAGGTTCAGGCGTAACATGCCAGAAGACTTTTGTGAAATATCTTGTGAATAGATGGAGCATCTATCTTCACCTATGGCGTGGGCAAGGCTCATTAATAAGGTGCCTGACCCGGCTGCGGGATCGTAGCACTTAACATTTTTTACTGGCCCATCCACAAGGATGCTTGCCATAATACGGGAAACGGCATGTGGCGTATAATACTCTGCATATTTCCCCCCGCCGTCTTTGTTGTAATCTTGGATTAAATACTCAAAGATGGTGGCAAAGAAATCATACTTCTGGTCAAAGACTGCTTCAAAGCTGCTGGATACTAACTTATTAATGAGCGCGCGACAGAAGTCGTCGCGTTTTGACTGGTCCGAAATAAATTGGCTCAAATCATCAAACAACTGAACTTTGGCACCGCCTTCAGTTTTGACTGAAAATATATCCGAATTGTATGTAGCTATCTCACGAAGCGTGTTGTCAAACAGTTTTGCAAAGTCAGCTTCGTTCTGGCGGTTGAAGAGGTTGTGCAATAGATGTTCTTTTTTAAGGCGGGCGGAAGAGACCTTCATCAAAAGCATCTCGTAGTCGTTCTTGTTGTATTTAGAGAGTGCCACTTCCCACTTCTCGGCGTTGGCTAATATTTTGTCAGCTTTCTTAACCTCATAGCCGAACTTATCGTTTAAGAATTTATAGAGGAATGCCTGGGTAATTATTTTAAACTCGTTGCCGTCGTTGCCCAGCCCGTAGTTGGCGCAAGTGCTTTTAAGCCCGTCAATTAGCTCTTTGGTCTTTGAAATAAAATCAGCGTTCATTGGTGCGTGTCCCCTGCTCGGTATTCATTCTGATATTCCCGTGAAATGCAGCCGTTGATGTAATTGGCTGTGGTATAGTCCAAGTCCATGTTCTGGTTTTGAAATTCCGTAACCACCAGGCGGCCGATTTCCCTGTTGAAAAAACCATCATTATCAAGGATTGTTCTATTGAGCAGGACTTTATCGTCCACCAGCTTCTTAATCCTGGCCAAAGCCTGATAAATGGCTTCCTGATTTTTCTTTATGGTCTCTTTCTCCTGAATCCTCTTATGGACGCGGGCATACTTGGCATCATTTTCATACTTAGCCTGTAAAAGCGCGTTCTTGCGGTTTAGTTCCGTTATACGGTTGTATATACCGTTAAGCAGTGCAATATTGGCTTGCATTTCTTCTTGCGAGATCTCATCCAATTTTCTTTTGCTGAATACCCGCTCGAGTTCTTCAAGCAGGGAAACCCAATGCGGGTCTTTATGGTCAAAATTACCAAAGAGTCCTTCCCTTGCACGTTTAAGAGCATTCTTCAAATCGTCTGCAATTTTAAGCTCTGCTTCGGAGGTCTTTGTGAATGTGAATAACACATCTTCCAATGCTTCATTTAGAAGGGCGGAAATATTCTCTTTATTGGCAAGAGCAGAGTTGAGGTTTACAAGGTCGATGTGCCGCTGCACCTCAGACAATAGTGTTTTTAATTTCTTAAAGTCTAATCTTTCCAATAACTCCGGATAATTGGAGTAGCGTATTAGATTGTAAAGCTCCTGGGCCAGCTCTAAAGATTTCTTTATCTCGGTAAGTTCTTTTTTGTCTTTAATAGCGGTAATCTGTCTGGAGAAATTCTCTTGGTTGTTTGTGTCGTAGGCCCAAAGTTTCTCTTTTATATTTGCTATGTCCGCTGCTATTTCTTCCTTGGTCTTAAAGAGATTGGAATAACTCTGCATTTCGTCGCCTAAAGTGTCCTGCAACTCTTTCCAATAGGCAAGGTTGGCTTTATCGAATTCTTTGCGGATGTCTGCAAAATCAACTACAAAGCCATAACGGCATTGGTTGTACGGACGATTTACACGGGTTAGTGTCTGTAATAGATTGTGGTCCTTCGGCGCCCTATTGAGGTAAAGCTTCTTAAGGCGCGGTGCATCGAACCCAGTAAGAAGCATGTTGTAAACGATTAACAAATCCATCTTCCCGGCTTTAAAAGCCTCAATGTTTGCCTTGCGGATTGACTTGTCGTCCACATCGTGAAGAATTAAGCTTGCGGAATTTACGTCGTAAGAGTTCTTACCCTTGCCGGCATACTTGGTTTGGAATAGCTCAAATAAAGCCTTGGCCTGCTCCGAGGAGTGGCAGACTATCATGCCTCCTAAGGAGGTGTCGCCTAACTGGAGACGGGCTTTAGCGAGGTCGGAGGTAATATATTCGAGCATAGGCTCGATGAACTTGTGGTTTGAGTACACCACCTTCTCGCTGGCGTCGCCATGTTTAACCTGAATCTGCGCCAGTACTTCCGCCATCTGGGATTTGTATTTTGTCTCTATCTCTTCACGGATCAGTTTTAGGGTGTAGCCGTCTGCAATGGAGGCATTGTAGAAATACTTGTGGATATACTCCCCGAAGATTGCCTTGGACGCGATCCTCTCATTGTCTTTTCCAATGAGCGGCGTGCCGGTAAGCGAAATCATTATGGCATTGGTGTTTGAATTAACCAGGTTGGCTAAGAAAGTGCCGGTCGGGGCGTAACTGCGGTGGGCTTCGTCTATGAAATATATCGGCTGGGTATTTATGGCGTAATCGCTCTGCTTGGGCGCGGCGGCATTCTCGTCGAACTTTTGGATATTAACTACAGTTACTTCACGCTGGCCTGAGGCGTTGGCTATCGCTGCGGGCCTTGTTATGTCCTTAGCCAATTCCTCACGGCTTTCTGCCGTATTTACTTTTAGCCCTCTGCTGGTAAATTCCTTGGTGGCCTGAATCTTTAAGTCTATCCGGTCAACGATGAAATAAAAGCGCGGAATTATATTCTGCTTTTGAAAGTAATCGGTTAGCCATTTGACGCTATAATAGGCCAGCGCGGTCTTGCCGCTGCCCTGCGTGTGCCAGATGATCCCTTTCTTCATCCCATTGCCCAACTTCTCCTGTATGGCCAATGAGGCGAAGAACTGCGGATATCGCATTATGTGCTTTTCAATTCCCCCCTGCTCATTTCTGAGGTATGCGATACCGTAGCGCAGTAGGAGGTGTAGGCGTTCTTTAGAGAAGAGGGAAAGGATTAATTTGTTTGTCGGAGTATCCAGCTCTTTATTGGTGGCAAATTCCGGGGTGTGCTTAATGGACTGCAAGTTGTTGTCCTGAAGAACCAGGTTTTCATCTTTCTCGTTTCCCGGACTAAGAGACTTAAGTAGGGAATTTTCTTTTTCTTCCCTGAAGCAATTAAAGAAAGCCTTCGAGGTAGAGGTTGAGGCGTAAAATGCGCCTTGGATGGGAACAATGGATTCCTCATCGTAAGCCATATTATTCGAGAACATCAAAACCTGAGAGACATTGATAAACCTGCGGAATTTCTTATTGCCAAAGCGTTTATCAATTCTGTCCCGCTCTGCAATGATGCCTTCCCGGTTGTTGGGTTTTTTAACTTCAACAAAACAAAGGGGCATCCCATTTACTAACAGCGTGATGTCCGGGCGAAATTCTTCCTCGTCTTTAAGGCAGGGGAGCTCGGTTACAACATGGAAGGAGTTGTTGGAGAAATCGTTAAAATCGATTAGCTTTGTTCCGGAAGTGGCGGTAAGCCGCTGATAAAAGGCCTGCCCGAGATCCTCATTGTCTAGTTCGGCGGAAATGTCCTGCAAAAGACGCTTGATGTTTATGTCAGCGCCAGGGTTTATTTTCTTAATGCTGCTGGTAAAGATTTCAGGGAAGATGTTTGTGTTTTTGTCCCACTGTGCGTCTTTTAGGGAGAGATAGGTGTACCCGAGGCGTGTTAAGGTTAAAATAGCTGGAATCTTTACCCTGGTGTTTTCGTTAAAGGCCATGGTTAGTTTATACAGCCAAAACCTCCGGCTTTTGGCTGTATGTTTTGCCGTCCAACATGCGGCCAGCTTTCTTTTTGTTTACACCGCCCCACTGCTTGAAGAAAAACGGCACAGAGAATTTAAGGCACTTGTTTCGTATGGCTGTAACCCATTCTGGCTTCATGGGGCGTGCACCCGGGCCGGATTCCCCCCCGACGATAACCCAATTAATGCCGTTAAGGTTCAGGTTGGGTAACGGGCCAAGCAATGGCTCCAGCGAAAGGAACTTCGTCATTGCGCCGATTTCTTTAAGATGGGCAAGGCGGTTTAGATGGCTTTCGCTTTCTACGGTAACGCCCATCAGGATATTTTCCGCCCAATGTAGCTCTTTGCTCATGCAGAGAAGGCGCTCAGAGCGTTTTGTGAGAATCTGGAACTTGTGCCAATAGGCTTTCTTCATCACCGCGAACATCTCATGGATAAAAGCGCTCGGTACGTCTTTGTGAAAAAGGTCGCTCATGGAGTTTACAAAGATGATTTGCGGCTTTCTCCATTTAAGCGGCAGTTCCAGGGAATCCCGGTGGACGGTCAATTTAAAGCCGTTTTTATAATGGGCTGAGCCCATGGCTTTTAAGCGCTTGGTCATGCGCTCTGCGTAGCAATGCTGGCAGCCGTCGCTGATCTTGGTGCAGCCGGTTACGGGGTTCCAAGTAGACTCAGTCCACTCTATGGCGGAGTTTTGTGACATAATATAGTTATCTATTATATTTTATGATACTTTTGGCCTTATCCCAATTATTCTCGGCAATGTAATAGCCCTTTTTGCCATCGTTCACATGAGTAACTGAAATCTTGCCCGATTCCTTTAGTTCATCAAGAATCTTTTTTGTGTGCTCGCTGAGGAATCCGTGCGTGGCAGTAAGCTCAATTATCTGCTGGTTGTTCATGCTACCCAAAGACTTTAGCGTGTCCTCAAAAAGCGCCGCATATTGGCGGAAGTCTTCGCTGCATGTGCCGGTATTGAACAGGTGTTGTTCTCCAACACCATCCCGAATTCCTAGCCCGTCCGGGGATTTATCCCAAAAGATTTTGTTCGCCAGCATCATACCGCGAATGTGTCGAGTGAGCAGGAACAACGTGTGCTTACGTTGGCCCCCGTCTAATAAAATCGGACGGACAAACTTTAACCCAAACGACTCTCGGAATTTTTGGCAGATAGACTCGTTGAACTCTTCTATCCCGTCGTAGTTGTATATGCCCTTCGTTGTGAAGTTGGCTAGAAAATTCCTGGTGCCGGGCGGGATGTTTTCGGTGGCCGCAAACCTGTAAACATCCTGAGCCGGCAAGAATAGCAGGACTTCTGTGTAGTCAGAGCCGATTATTTGCCTAATGTCGTCCAGTTGAATGGTGCTATATGTGAAAGGATCCAGAAAGAAAAACTTTGGTATCTTCAGTTTGAGGACTGGCTGCAATTCCTGAAGGATATCTGCAAAAGGTTTGTTTTCAATTCCAACGATGGAAACATGAGGTATTGGACCGAATGAGGCAAGCTCGGCCTTTAAATCCACAGTGTATTTCTGGACTATGTCATTGAAAAGAATTTTCACTTCGGGATTGTGGTGTTCCCGTAGAAGAACGTCCGAGGCAAGCATTCTTTTTGCCTCTTCGAGTAGAACCAGCGGACTACCAAGCTTTCCGCCGTTCTTGCCGGGGCCACAGAATAAATCTGCTACAAAGCATTTTCCAAAGGTCATCAAGACTTTGATTAAGTACCCGCCGATGTAGTCCTTGTAGAATTTAACTTTCGCTGCTGTTATGTCAGTCTGGGTTGTGTAGAACTCTTCGGGCATAAAATCCCTCCTAACCATAAAGATATTATGGCTTTTTTTACATATAAAGCGTAGCAGATAAACCCGACAAAGATGTGTCTGCATAAATTGCTTATTTTACGCCAAAAACCGCAAGATTTATAAACTCCGAAGGCTTTGATTTGGTGTCGCTCAATAGTGGCAACAGGAAAAATGGCTATAAACATTGATAATTATAATCTAGTGAAAGCTCCAACGACTCATGACCTGGTAGCCAGGCTTTTCGGAGACAGGCTGGAACGGCAAAGACTTTCCGTGGCCGAGATATCTGCGCTAATTTCAGAAAGACAAAACATGCTCCAGAAAAACATAAAGACTCTGGATGATCAACTCTGCACTGTCGGTGGCATTAAAAGCACTTTCAACTGGATACATTATGCCCCAGATCTTGCCACACTTCTTAAAGATAAGCTTAGCCTGGAGAAAACTGTAAATGAGCTGGACATGAAAAAGGCGGATGAATACAAGCAGTGCTGGAAAGACATAAGCACGCTCAGGATGGAACTTTTGGAAGGCCTGGCGGAATACATGTCCATCCACAACAAAGCGGAGATGTTGGCCCCGACATATTCCAATCCGCCGGCCCAGTCCCCGGCACAGCCATTAGCCTATGCGCTGCGCAAGCTTAACCCATACTCATGACATTCAAAACCTCGGATGAAAAAGTGAAGGAGATGCTTATTAGCCTGCGCCCCGCCATGGGCGCGCAGGAAACCGAGAACATCTGGCAGGCCTATTGCCTTAGTGACGAAAAGATGAAGTCCGAGCTTGAGGAGTTGATAGGTCTTATGGTTTACAGAGAGCTTGGCAACGGACTTGGCGCAGAATTGGCGTTCTTTGTTCCCCCTCCCAAGGAAATGGCCGACGGCAAATACCCGCTGGGCAATGTTCTCTACGGCGGGAAACTTCTTTACCCGTTCGGCCTTAATGAAAAGGAAGTGGCGGAACACGTTTCCATAACGGGACGTAGCGGCGCCGCCAAAAGCACGCTGTTGTTCCATATACTACAAGGAATGCTTCAGAAATCCCCGGATGTCAAAATTCTGGCCTTCGACTGGAAGAGGGAACTTCGGGCCCTTACCCTGCACCCCGTATTCGGCGATAAAGTGCAGGTCTACACGGTGGGCAGGGAAGATGTGTCGCCCCTACGGTTTAATCCGCTTATCCCGCCGCCAGGGACCACTATCACCAATCACATGGAGCAACTGCTGGATATTATCTGCCATTGCTTCTATGCCGGGGAAGGGGTGTTTGACATACTTACAAGGGCCATAGACGCCTGTTACAGGGATTTTAAGGTGTATGATGGCAAAGCGACCCAATACCCCACCTTCAGGGACGTACACGTCAAAATAGACAGCTTTGACCTGAAGGGCAGGCAAAACGAGTGGAAATCCTCGGCTTTAAGGATAACCAGGACGCTCGGGTTCGGCGAATTCGGGAAGGTTGTAAACACGCCGCAGAATGACCTAAGCGGCCTTATAGAAAATAACACTATACTGGAACTGGACGCCCTGCCGATGGCAAAAAGGGTGTTTTTCATAAGCGCACTGCTGGCTTGGCTTTATAATTACTCGCTGGCCAGAAAGACCAACGAGGCAGACTATGGCAGAAAGCTGAACAGGATTATTGTTATTGAAGAAGCCCACAATGTGGCAATGAAGCACGCAGCCGGCGCGAGGGAGTCAATACTTGAGCTGATGATAAGGCAGGCGAGGTTCCTAGGCATGGGCATGATACTGGTGGACCAGACCCCCAGCCAGCTCTCCTCCACTGTGATGGCCAATATACACACAAGCATAAGCCTGAACCAGAAGAACAGCGGAGACATAAGCGCGGCCGCCGCCAACCTGCTTTTGGATGAGAAGCAGCGGGATCAACTGAGCATGCTGAAGGTCGGAGAGGCCATAGTGAGACTTTCAGACCGCTTTTTAACACCGTTCATGATAAAGACCGACATCGTGCCAATAAAAGAGCAAACCGTGACCGACGCGGCCATACGGGGGCATACAGCGGCCCCGAGCGGTGGTTATTCCGCCTATTCCCCTCCGGAAGCACCGCAGATAAGGCCGGCGCCAACTGATTCCGCCAATGACAAACTAATAGATGATGAAATTAAAATTCTAAGGGACATTATGGAATACCCATTTATAGGCGTGGCAAAACGCTATAAAAGGCTATTTTTAAGCGCCAGAAAGGGCAATGACCTGAAGGAAGCATTGGCCGGCAGGGGAATTATAGTAACAGAGGAAATAAACACCGGCAACGCTAACCTTGTGCTGCTAAAGCCCACGGAAGCCGGGCTTAAACTGGCCAAGGAACTTGGCCTTGAGCTGAAGAAAGTAGATTACCGTGCGTCACTGGAGCACGAGTATTGGCGCCACAAGGCGGCTAATTTTTGCAAGGCCCTTGGCTATCAGGTGGAGTTTGAGGTGCCGGTTAACGGCAATGCCGATATTGTGGCCAGAAAATCCGATTTAGCAATAGCTATAGAAGTTGAGACCGGCAAGAACAATATTCCATATGCAGTAGGCAATATTAAAAAGAACCTTACGAAGGGGTTTGAGCGGGTGATAGCGCTGGTAAGCGACGGGGCTTTTTTGGAGAGACTGCGCCTGCAATTAAAAGAAGAGAACCTGGATTCTGACGAAAGAGTCAAAATTCTGCCGGCCCACCAGTTCTGCGCGGGAAAGACGGATAATAAACCAAACTGAGATAAGCCGTATACCGAATAACTCAGAAGAAGATGTCTGAACGGGGTATTGGGGCATTTTGAAAATTAAGCGCACTTCTCAGCCGCGTTTCCAGATCACGCATTCTAAGCTGCCGGCGTTTTCCCACCTTGAGAAAATCTATCGTTCCTTTAACTTCCTGCCACTCCATATCCAGCAGTTGTAAATATGCCTGGCTGTCTATAACCTCAAGCTCGGTACTGCCATGAAAGAAAGAGTCCAGATAGTTGCCCGGCCTACGCTCTTCGACATTCATCCGATGGAACCCGGCCAGCGACTCCGCCCTATTAAGCGCAGTCGCTATTTGATTAAGCCAGGCATCCAAGACCTCCTCTGTTCTGTTCTTTTCATCGGCCATGCTATCCCAAAGAATGCCGACTTTATAAATATTTAGGCGATTAGGCTTCAATAATCGCTGTAATCTTCTTCAGGGAAACCGAGACGTTTTTGGGCTTTTCCACCAATTGTGTAGGTGTCCGCCAGGTGATCTAAACTGAAGGAGGTGCCTCTTAACTCCTTAACTATATGATCCATTTTCTGGCTGATGTCGGAAACCACGTGAGAAATGTAGTTAACATCCCGCTTCCATTTGCCTTTTGTTTTTTGCGCTTTTGCCATTATGAAATGACAACAGCGATCAAGTATATAAATCTTTCTATTTTTACGGCGGGAAAGGCTTAAATACCCAGCGCGCCTTACCATTTCATGCTTAAATGGTTAAAGAGACTCACGAAGAAACCGCGGACGGACGGACGAAGATATAAGAGAGCGAAAAAAGGCTTCATTCTTGAAGAGATAAAGGCGGAGTTGGCCAGCATTAAGAGCGCGCAGGCGCAAGCGGCCGGCGTTTCTGAGCGGGTAAAATATCATTCCCTATGTGTTAAAGATAATTCCGCAGCTATTGAGAATCTTCAGAAGCAAGTCACAGCTATAAGTCAAAGCATCTTAAAACTATCGACTACACTTGAAAACGCACCAAAGACGTCGCCGCCTACGTTGCCTACGCTCTCGCCTACGCCGGACGCGAAAGATTTCACCCATCTACAGGAATGCGCGCTAGTAATACTCTGGAAGCTGACTGTAAAAGGAGACAATCAATGGATATCAATGAAGGCTTTAGTAAACGGCATTTATCCGGGACAGAACTATAATACGGTGCGCACGACGATCTTTGAGTATGTCCGGATATTTGAAGAGCTCGGTTTGGTCAGCCGACTTAAGCGCGGAACCCGCACTTTTATCGCGCTCACCCAAAAAGGCACCGAAACAGTCAAAAAGAGGCTAGCCGGCAAAAAAGAAAAGTTGTTGCATTTGCCAGAAATAGAAGCGTAGGCGACGTATTGAATACGCTGGCTACGTTTCCCCCTTTGCAAGCAGAGCGGTGGCCACGCTTAAAACAAACGGAAACAAAAGATGATAGAACAGAAACAAATACTTCAGAACGTTGAATTTTGGGAGCAGTTAATTCATACGCTGCATTTTTTAGATATAAGAATATTAGAGCACGTTTATCTCCGGGACTCCGGGGCCAGTTATTTTGCCGCGCTGGAAAAGACTATGGGAAAAATGAATGTCAGGCGGACTGCCATAAGGAGCCATGTAACCAAACTTGAAACCTTGGGACTAATCAAAACAATACGCAGCGGAATTTTGGTGGTTAACTCAGTGCCGGAAATATCCGAAAATGTCGGCAAACTGATAACCCTTTGTAAACTGAGGTGGCAAGGATGAGACTTGATGAAAGGGGTAGGCCCGGGCTGGAACAATTAGAAGCAATTAAGCAAAGGATACTCGGGCTTATAGAGGAAATGAAAGTGGCGCATCCTGAGAGGCTGAGGAAGGCCTATAACGAACATTACCGGCAGGGGCAAAAGATAGCTTGGATTACCATGCGTAAATATCTGAATCAACTTAAGAATGAAAGCAAAATACGGGAAGAAATAATAAGCAAGGGTAAAAAAAGGACCATTTCTCTGATACGGGCTAATTTCTAAGCATAGCAGCCAAAACCTGATTTCGATCTAAGAGGTTTTTCGAAAAATACGTCTATCTATATCTATCTATTTATCTATTTCTATCTATCTCTATCTCTCTACTGAATTACTAAGCATAATGACACTATTTCTAAGCAAAGTCTCACATTTTCTAAGTATGATACCGCTATTTCTAAGTAAAGCGCCCCCTAAATTTACGTGCGGTAGAAATTAATTTTAACATCAAGAACATGGCCGAAGAATTGCAGATCCGCGAGGTCTTGCTTAGAAATCCCCATTGAACGTTCCTCACAATGCTAAAAGGTTTAATCGCAAAAAGGCATCCATCGGATATTGGGCGAACCATATACTCAATGATTTATGTAAATTAATCTGGCAGTTAATTCTAAAGGAGGTTATATGGGATACAGAGAGCGGTGTTTCTATGGTGAAAGCAAGGAAATCAAGCTGAGATTGCCTGGTGCAATGTTGACAGAACTTAACCGATTGTGTATAGCTGATGAACGTCATTCCATAAGCAATGAACTGACGTATCTGCTCGGTTGCAAGTTAGAGTCAATAACATATGCGTGCCAAAGACAAAACGATAGGAAAACACGCCTTAAGGAATTAGAGAGCCTTGAACAACGGCGCGCTACCCTATGGAAGGCAATTATAATGGCCCAACGAGAGAAAGATCTTGACCAATTGGTGACTGAGCTGCGACCATTGCTCAGTGAGCTACTTGCAGCCAAAGAGGCCTTAGACGACGTAATTGTGCAACCGGAAGAAGGAATGCCTGTAAATTGGCAGGAGGACCGATATGCGGAATGAAATGTATGACAAGTTGCGTGTGAATTCATCTGGTTCCGGGCCAATGCTTGCTGAAGCATTAGAAACCGCAATCAAAATGTTTGTGAACTTGGTTCTACAAGAATGTGCCTCTCACCAAAAGCCCCGACCTGACGCAATGGGCATCCCCAAAGCGCCTGCCTCAGATAAAGCGATGGCTTTTGGAGATGCGCATAGTCACCGCCGACTTATAAATATAGGTGATCTATCAAAGTATCTGGGCACCCCTAAAAGTTCTATCTATACCATGGTCTGCTTAAAAAAGATACCAGAGAAGGCCATAGTAAGACTTGGCCGCTCCCTTAGGTTTGACTTGGCAGAGATAGATTCTTGGATCGAACAAAACAGGGCGACAATATCATAAAAAGAAGACGGCTATCCAAGAAAGCAAACAAGGGTGGCCGTCTTTTATTTTAAATATGATAAATGTAGTTCACTTCTGAGAACGCCAGATCTAACCCGAACACAATTCTTCGCATTCAAAGAAATCTGTTTCATTGTTCCAACAATAATGACTAAAATTACCAGCCGCCCAGCCGATATAATTCCCATTCGAAACATGAAGAATGCTTTCCACGCTCGTTGTCATATAGTGTAAATCTTTAAAGCAGGAAGGGAATTGCAACATAGCATAGTTTTTAACCAGAAAATCAGTACCGGCCTGCTGGCTTTCCAGATCATTGTATCTTTCATCTATGCAGTCATAGTAAGCGCTTTTTAAATCCTTAAGGTCCTGCTGGCAAGCCGCATTGGTATCTAAGATATTCATATACGACGCCGATGTTTGCGCAGCATAATTTATAAAGTGATCAACAAGAAAAATGCCTAAAATTACCCCCCCCGCTATTATGGCGATTAACCGCCACTTATTTTTTTCTGCCATCTTAGAATATTGGAGGATTCAAGGATTAATAAAGCTTTTGTTTTGAAAGAATAAGACTGGTATATTAAAAACGCGGCCGGGGATGGAACCCGGCCGCGCTATTCTACTACCCATCCGGCATTTAGTCTATGTCACCAGTAACCTGCCAGGATGCCACTGCGGTGTTGGGGACAGCCTCCCACCATCCCGCCAGATTAATGTCCTTGTGCTCCCGGCCGGTATGCCGTACAAGTCCGGACACAAGAACAACGTCGCTTAGCACAAGGAACTTCTCCACGCGGTTGGGCCGATTGTTTCCCTGCCTAAGCTCGCCCTCCCTGGGACTGAAGCCACTAACCTTTTCCACAGCTTCCTGCCACTCTTTAACTTTCTGGTCATAGAGCATCTCCTGAGCCTTATCTATGAAGGTATAGCAGTAAGTTCTCCCAGGCTCATAGTATGCATTAGCTGTACCGCCCATTTGGCGAGCGTCAGGCGGGTTGTCAGCCAGGTCCTTAAGCTCCTTGGGCGGTTCAGGCAAAGGCGGAAGATTATCCATCCGATGGATAAAGAACCACTCCCCCTGCCGCTGAACAGACACTCCGCCTATTTCCGCCATGGTGACTTTAGCCGGTTTAAGAGACGCATACGCTTCCGCTATCGTTTTCGGATTGCCGGGCAGCTTTACGATAAACGGGTTAAACATCTTGTGGACGAGTTCATTTCGGTCTATGTCGAAGAGGAAATACTCTACGCCAACCTTTAACAAACAGGCCCCGACATAATGCCGCGTCTCATCCTCATCAACCCAGCCGTTGTTTTTCCATTTCTTAATTACAACGGTGATGGTTTCTGAAGGCGCCTTTTCAATGACTTCAGCCTCGGCCAGGTTAAGTTTGGCCTCCGCAAAGACACGGAAAGGCACCGGTATGGCGCCAGCCTTTTGAAGCATAGCCTGCGCAGGGACCTGCCCGGGCGCGTACGACCGAGGACCCCCGAAGACCAGATGCGTGCCGCAATACTCCAGACGGTTCGCATTCGACAACACCAACCCACATGCCAGACGCACAGCCAACTCATCGGTGCCATCTACGATCATCTCCGTGACTTGCTTTGCGTGATTGAAGGAGCTGCTGTACGCCGTATAGATGAGCTTTACAATGTCTCCTTCCTGCTTCAGACTATAGTTGTTGTACTTCGTCCGATCGCCGAGCGTGTTGTTTACAAACCCCGCAAGGAATCCTTCGACCGTTTTAACCGCAACTTTGGACTTTGGTTCCGCCGGCTTCTGTGCCGTTTCCTGCGGAGCCATCTTTTCCTGTTTGACCTCATCGTTAAGCCCTGCCTCTGCATTTTTCATCGTTTCCATTTTAGTCTCCTCCTGTTTATACCGACATTCGGTTCTTTTCTTTGAACGAGAAGTACCCTTCCCCGCTGATTATCACGTGGTCGAGCACTTCGATTCCCAACAGCTTTCCAGCCTGAACCATCCGTTTTGTGAGGGAAAGATCCTCGTCCGAAGGTTCAAGCGCACCAGAGGGATGGTTGTGCACCAGTATCATGGAGGCGGCGTTAAGCAACACGGCGGCCTTAAAGCATTCACGCGGGTGAACGATTGAATAATTAAGGCTGCCTATAGACACCGTCTCCACCCCAAGCACATTGTTTCGTGTGTCCAGATGCACGCAGACAAAGTGCTCGCGGTCCTGCTTTCCCAAGTGAGCAAGCATTTTCGCCACCTCACCGGGATTAATGATGCTTACGCTGTATTTAACCTTCCCTTGGCGAACCAACTGCACGCCGACACGAAGCCCAGAGGGCAGCTTCTCTATGCTCATTTTATTGCCTCCATAAAAAGCGACAGGCGCCTCCTTTTTTTCAGAGACGCCCGTCATTTTTGTTTAGAACTTACTTCTTCCCTTAAATCGCCCTTTTTTATTTCACCTCCCGTTTTCTTCTATACCACGCCGCACTTCAGCCAAGCTTTTAGGTTTCCAGTAAAGATCCCGCTCCACACCGCCCAACGGTTTTACGTTGCAGGAATTTTGTTCAATCTCATCCAAACTGAAGGAGCCGAGTTCGACTTCAAAACCTTTAACCAAACCAAAGAAAATACGGTCCTTTGGATCATACTCCGTAGCCCACCAATCCCAAGAACCGGCAAAGTAATGCGCCAAGACCTGGGTTTTTTCTTCACCCTTCCCGTCCGTATACCCCTGCTTAGCGAACTCTGACTCCAACTCTTTAGTCAGCATCTTCATATGTTTTCTCCTTTGATTATTTTGCGTTGAGACCATACCCATGCTTTTCCAGAAGGACTTTCGCCAAGGTAAGGTCCGACTCTTTCAGCGCTTCTTTAGACCTGGCCTGAAGGTCAGGGATAAACAGCGCACCTACACGGACCATCATTCCATTGATGTCATAATACTCCCGGCTCACATCATTACCGTTCCGCAGCCAATCCTCACCGCCATATTCAACGCTCCAACAAGGACCGGCCTGATCAAACTGGCTGAGGAACTTAAGAGTCATCGCCGACTCTGTGAAGTAATGCTGATAGAACCCCGCCCGACTGTAATGCGCGATAAACGAGCAATGCAACGTGAGGTGTTTATACAGCCTTTCACTAAAGTCTTCCTGCCGAAGACCATTTCTAATAAACCGCTTCCATGCCGACAGCACTAACCATTTTTCTCCAGCAGTCATAAACCGCACACTCGTGAACGTATTTGCCATAAAACCTCCTTAACACCAAAAGAATAAGCACCGCTACCAGAACTACTTGGTTTCTTCTATTTCAAGGGTAAGCCGTGGAATGACCGGAATTACCAGCACCAAAGCAAAAACCCCGACGGTGTTTTGTTTTTGGCAAAACTGTCGGGGCTTTTACGCAACTTTGTAATAAGGCTGAAAAGGGGATTAACCTTTAACAGCCTGTGTTGTTGGTAATTATTACAGGTGTCTGGAGTTTATATATTTTACGGTGTGCCTACCCGGCCTGGCCCAGTCTTAATCTCCACCCAGTCATGATATAACACAATTACCCACTAGAGAGAAGAAAAACCGCTTGATTGCTGTGCACTGCTTAAGGCTAGGTTAATATATAATATAGTCAGAATGGCGAAAGGGGTGGTTTGCATGAAAAGAATTTGTGAATATTGGAGTTTTGGGATCATAGCAGTGTTTTTTGTGTTAATCGGCTGTTTTGTTTATGCTCAGCCCTCGATTGATACTCCTCGAAAGAACCGGGGTAGCGATTCTCAAAAGATTACAACCACTAAGGCGCAGAATATTTCAGCAGAAATGATTGATAACGCGAAACAGGCCACTGATAGCAGTGAGAAGCGGCTGATGTTTTATATTTCCGAAACCATAGGTTTCTATAAGTGGATGATTTCATTGCTGCTGAGCGTAATCGCCGCAGTGTTAGCTGTAGGATATTATTTTTCCACTAAGAAAGCAGAAGAGATGGCTCACAAAGCTTTAAGAGAGGAGTCTTTTCAGTTGATTTTGGAGAAGCGAATTCAGGAACGCCTTACAGAATTGTTCAATAATAGTAATCTGGCCAATTTGGAAACTTCTGTCAGTGAACTCAACAACAAGATAGTGGGGTTGGAAAAACAGATTTCTGAAAAGAGCTATAAAATCCTCGATACAGAAGGGGGTGAGGCGTAATGGGCATAATCCGTCGCCGAAGTTTTTCGCAACTCCAAATCCCTTCATCCAATCGTGTGGAATTGATAGACACACCGGAAAAATTAATTTCATTTGCTAAAACCAGCAGCATCGAGACTGTTCCGTTTGAAGCGGAGAAAGTGGCGTCCGCACTCGGCATAGTGGTCAAATACGAGGGGCTAAAGAACGATATTTCCGGGATACTGCAGAGGAAAGAAGATTTGAGCGGATGGGAAATATTGGTAAATAGTGCCCATCACTTGCATCGCCAGAGATATACCATCGCTCATGAATTGGGGCATTACTGTCTGCATAGGTTTTATAGTAATAATTTTGAGGATGATATTTTCTTCAGGAGCGCAGAGACATCCCAGACAGAATGGGAGGCAAATGATTTTGCCGGAGCTATACTGATTCCTGAAGATGTGTTCCGGGTAAAATTGCGTGAAGGCATTAATGATGTTGAGGCGTTGGCGAAAACGTTTAAGGTCTCTTCTTTGGCGGTTAGGATGAGGGCCAAGAAATTGGGGATGTCGGGGCACGGGTTATGAGAGTAATATCTTACGTTCCAGTAATTAAGACGGCGGATGCGGAAGTGCGGGCTCTGGAAAAGCTATCAGAAACGGTGAAGAATAAGATTACGCCTGTCCTAGAATTCACGCGTTCCAGGAAAAGCTCAAAGATTACAGATGGAGATATCCATCGCAGAGTTAGGCGGCTCTCTGAAACCTTCAAGGATCGGACATGTTTTTTCGACTTAACTACCGACCCCAATTTAACCAATGACCAAATTAAAGAATTGCAGAGCAATGTCGCTGGCTATAAGAATTGGACGGACTTCCTGCTCACATACAAGAAAGACTTCTTAAAATTTATCCCCACACTTCAGATATCCGACGAGAATCTGGACAGCGAAGATGAGCATTATAAAAGATTAAAACAACAGGTCAAAGTCTTGGCCGCAAATTTCGGCAAAATCCTTTACCGGCTTCCCCTTGGATATGAGTTCGCTGAAAAAGATATGCAGGAAATATGCACCGAGATTCCTGCGGACAGGGTGGTCTGTTTGGTTGATGCGGAGTATATCCCAAAAGATAAAGCTTCCGTCTACTCCACAAATGCCGTTTCTATCGTTAAGCAGTTGTCTAAGTTTTCTCCGGATAAGATTGTCGTCGCCGGGACATCATTCCCCAAAAAACCTACACAGCACGGGAGCGAGACGGAAGGACGAATGGCTTTGGAAGAGAAATTATTCTATCAGAATGTCACAAAAACAGAAAAAGACGTAATCTATGGAGATTATGCGACAATTCACCCTTTTCGCAACGATCAGTCTGGCGGCAACGGATGGGTTCCTCGGATAGACATGCCGACTGAAGATGAACTGTTTTATTTCCGAGATAAAAAGGATAAGTCAGAGTCGTCGTATGCGGGAGCCTACGAGCGGGTAGCAAAGAAAGTTGCCGAGACAGTGGACTACAGAGCTGTCGGTAAAAAGCTTAAAGATTGCTGGGGGTTGGAACAAATCAACTCAGCTGCGAAAGGATTGCCGCCTGGGCTTTCGCCGTCCTTCTGGATATCGGTCAGGATGAATATCCATATTTCGCTTGTCACATCGCACTAAGGTGAAATCTTCTCTATTTTCCCCGTCAGTCCTCTAAGATCATCTCTTAAAATTATACCCTCGGTGTCGCGCATAAAAAGTTTGAATAAATTGCGGTATCTTTCTCGTAATAGCTTTAATGCTACGAGATAAATCTTGCTTGTCGGTTCTCTATCCTCAATTCTATTCCGTAATGCCTGGGTGGAGAGCGTTCGGCCACTTTTTGTTTTAAATTCACGTATTAAATCAGCTTTCGATAAAAACATCAAAAGATTGTCTTTACGCGGTTTCGTTTTCGTTGTTGCTTTCCTTTTTACATAAAAATTGCCCGATTCAAAGAGAATTAGTCCAGTGCTATTAGGCGCGAGTCTTTTGACCTGTTTTAAATACTTTGGGGTAGTAATTACGGAGAATCTGGGAAAAGTCTGAAGGTAGTCCGGTAACTGTGCGTAGAATTTTTTAATGGTATCCCTATCACTTTTAATTTCAAACGCATGAATGGATTTAGAAATTAACAGTAAATCTGCCTTTCTTTTATTCCGCGAAAATAAAACCTCAGTTCCAATCGCATCGGCTGCGGCGGAGAACGATAGCCCGCCGCGAAGTAGCCAGCCTATAAATTTAACCTTAATGTTTTCCGCAGTGTCGTGCATATTATAGTAAGGAATATTATAGTATTTGCGTGCTCCTGCCTTATTACCCCTGTCCAATGTTTACTTCCGCTGACACATTAACCATGACGATATCCCTAAAATACCAGACAAATTGCTAATCGACAAGTAAACTTGCTAACATAGTTCGGAGAAATAAATATTGCCCCTAAAGGTGGAGTTATGGTCAAAGCAGCTATATACACACGCATTTCCAATGAAGAAAAGGCCAGGAGCGAATCAAACTCCCTGGGCACACAGAAGGAAATCTGCGAGCATTACATCCAAGTGCAAAGAGAGAAGGGCTGGCAGTTCTCTGCCCTTTATGAAGACCCTGGCTTTTCCGGTAAAGACATGCACAGGCCCGGCATGCAAAAACTGATGGGAGATATCCGGGCGGGAAAAGTGGATATCGTGGTGGTCTATAAAATTGATCGCATTTCAAGGTCACTAAGGGACTTCTACCAATTCTGGGAAATATTAAAAAACCACAATGTGGCGTTTGTCTCGGCCACTCAAAGCTTTGACACCTCAAATTCAACGGGCATGCTGATGTTAAATATGCTTTTGAGTTTCGCTCAGTTTGAACGGGAATTGGCAGTGGAAAGGACATCGGCCAGAATGGCCAGCAGGGCGGAAAAAGGCAGATGGAACGGCGGCTGGTTTCCGATGGGATATGACTATGACAAGGAGAAAAAGATTCTAATGATAAACCCTGCGGATGCCCAAACAATCAAAAAGATTTTCGAAATGATTGTTGAAGGCTACAAACTTTCTGAAGTGAAAAACAAACTAAACGAATTGGGCTATAGAACCAAGTCACGGGCTGTTGTGCGCAGGGGAGGAGAAGCTAAATCCGTTGGCGCTCAACGATTTGATGAAGACCATGTGGCAAACATTATTCATAATCCTGTGTACAAGGGTTTTGTAAGATACAAGGACAAAATTTTTCCTGGTGTCCATAAAGCGATAGTTGGTGAAAAATTATGGGTAAAAGCCAATAAAGCACTGGATTCAAGGTCTGTTAAAATTGTTGTCCATAAAGACGATCATGTTCATCTTTTAAAAGGCCTAATTAAGTGCGGGGATTGTGGATTAAGCATGACGCCGTTTCCGGCTGGCAAGAAAGACAAAAAAGGGGAACCATACCTTTATTACTCTTGCACTGCCAACCATCCGGACGGAAAGGACTCAAAGTGCACTATTAGGGCCATTCCAGCCAGGCCTTTAGAGCAAACTCTAAAAAAGGTGTTAAGGAATCTAGGCCAGAACAAAAACCTTCTTGAAAGCGTTATGGATGAAGCCAACAAGGAAAGCAAAAGCTCAATTAAGCCTTTAGAAAGAGATAAAGTGAAAATTGAAGACACAATCGCTAAGATAACTCATCAAATCAAGCGAATTGTGGAGATATTCAAACAACAAGATCTTGTCTCACAAGAAATCAAGGATGACTACAAGAACCTTTTGAGTGAGCGCGAGCGTAAGCAAATAGCCCTTGAGAAGCTTCAAATAGACATAAACAGGTTAAGAGGCAAATCCGTTGATTTTGAAATTATCCAAAGATCTCTGCAACATTTTGACAAGGTAATAGAGCTTATGTCGCCTATTGACCAGAAGGAACTTTTCCAGCTTCTGGTTAAAGAAATAAAGATCTATCCTTTCCACCCGGATAAGGAAAGCAAGCTTGAGAAGGGCTGGTTCTCAACGAGAATCAACACCAAGTGGTATAAGGCGAATCTGTCTTTATACGAAATCCCCCCGCAGGAACTGAACCTGCCGGGGGAGAGTTCGGAAAACAGGGAGATTGGCTCCGGGACTAGGATTCGAACCTAGAAAAGAGGATTCAGAGTCCTCTGTGATACCGTTTCACCATCCCGGAATATGTTTATATTATATATTTTCCTGCGGTTTTAGACAAAAAAATAGCGCGCCCGCACGAAGAGAGAGACAATTTTTAGTAGAATAGTACAAGGAATGAATTACGTCTACTATCTGACTAACGTGGACTCAAGTTTTCATTATGTCGGAGTGACTGAAGATTTGGGACGGAGGATTGCGCAGCATAATAACGGAGAAGTTCAATCAACCTGTCCATACATCCCGCTAAAGATCGTGTACTATGAAGCATACCTAAGTAAGAACGACGCATGTAGCAGGGAATATAAATTGAAGCATCATGGCAGCGTAATCGGTCATTTGAAGAAAAGATTAAAAGACAGTTTAAAGCTGGCTACAATATAATATCCGGTAAATACAACGCTCAGGCAAGTGGGTTAAAAAGGAGTTTCGCGAAGGGGCATGGCCCCGCCCTTTTGCCCTGAGCTTTTCAAATCTGTTGGCAAAAGGGCGGGGCATGGTGAAACGGTATCACGCGTGCTTTGGGAGCATGAATCCCGGGTTCGATCCCCGGTGCCCCGATCTTTTAAAAACCGGACTTCCCTGAAAATTATCGTTTAACCGGAATAGCCAGCGTAAATATCATGCCGCCCGCCGGGTTTATCTGCGCCAGGATATCGCCGTCGTGCAGCAGCGCGATTTTTTTTACCATGGCAAGACCCAGCCCAACCCCGCCCACTTCCCTGTTAAGATAATACGCCGCCTGGTAGAACGGCGTAAACAGCCCCGACATGGCGCCGGGGCTCATGCCGATTCCGGTGTCTGAAAAAACAAAGCTTATGCCCTGCGGGGAGTACCTGACCAGCACAAAAACTTTTCCGCCTTTTTTATTAAACCTTACGGCGTTCAGCATAAGCTGCCTTAAGGCCTCGCCGATCAGCGTACCGTCCACAGCCAGGTTAAACTCAGTACCTTCTTTAACAAGCTCAACCTTAACGCATGTTTCGGCGCAAAGGTCTTTAAGCCCTTCCCGCGCGGCCGAAAGAAGCGACCAAAGGTCCGTTTCCCTTGTTTGAAGTTTCCGCCCTTCCTCGCGCAGATCGCTGTAGAGTAAAAGCTCCTCAATAATCGAGTGCAGATCCCTGAGCGAGCCGTCCAGTTTTTTCCATATTTCCAGATTCCCCGTCTTCTTCAGCTCAGCGCATATAACTTCCGAGGAAGTTATGGCCACGGAAAGCGGCGTGCGCAATTCATGGTTGACGCGCGCTAGAAAAGCGTCCTTGGCCTTTTCCGAATCTTTCAGCTGGGAGTAAGCAGCTTCAAGTTCCGCCTTCATTTCCCTCTCGCGGGCCAGTTGCGTGGAAAGACCGGTTTTTTCAAGACAATTGCGGATCACACTCTGAAGATAATCGTCGGAAAAAGGCTTTATGATATACTCGCAAATTCCCGACTTAAACCCCGCCACGGCTGTTTCAAGCGACGGATCGCCGGTCATTATAACAACGGGGATTTCAGGGAACCTGTTCTTGAATTCGCGCGCGAGGGAAATGCCGTCGCCGGTGGAGTCTATGTTGATATCCGCAAGCATCAGGTCGCAGCGGGCGGAGTTAAAAGTCTGCCTGGCCATGGCTGAAGAGCCGGCTGGGAAGATTTTGGAAACCAGCCCTTCAAGGGCCAAAACGCAAAACTCCAGCATCTCCTCATCGTCGTCCACTACCAGCACCGAGGCTTTAATTTTCTCCATTTTATGCTCCGTTTTTACGCAAGGTGTTTAGAGAATTAAAGAACCTGCCCAAAGAACAATAGGAATTTTACGCTGGAAATTCAAGGCCAAGGCCGTTTTAAAATTTGCAAAAAGTCTTCCCCTACCGCTATAATAGTAATCAATGACCGATTCCAAAGGCCGCATCCTGGCGGTCACTACCGGAAAGGAACTCCTTGACGAGATGGCGCCGTCCATATCGGGCAGGGGCCTTGAGCTCGTCTGCGTACCGTCCTTGAAATACGCTGCTGCACGGCTTGGCACCGGGGACTGCTCCGCTATGGTGGTGGACTTCAGCCAGGTCGCCCCAACCGAACGCGAGAACTTCCTCGCCTTGCACAAGCAATACCCCAAAGTCCACCTATTCACGCTGGAGTCAGTCGCCAGCACCGCGCCAGTCCTCTCCGCGCCTTTGCGCCGTCTAAGCTGGCCGCTGCCGAAGGGGTTCGCGGACCAGGTCAGGGTCATCACACATCCGGTCATAATTCTGGCCGACCAGATACTTTTCATGACCGGGGCCGTACAGACCGCCTTCCAGCAGGCCGGCGTACAGACGGTGTCCTTGGAATCAACTAAGGACTTGCCCGAATTCATCAGCCGGCAGACCAAGGCCCACGTTTCCACCTCCCAGCCCAAAAAGTCACATACCTTATGGGAACTGGTGGTCGGCTATGAGGAAGAGGAAGACGAGCCTGAGACCACGCTGCAGCCTGGCAATGTGGTGGTAGCGCAGTTCACCGGGACCACGGAAGAGGCCGATTCACTGGACTCCGCAATCCGCAGCAAGATCCCGGAGGCCGTCTGCTACTCTATTTCGGGCATGGACATGACGCATTACGCGATCCAGGCGCTCAAGGACCGGCATCCCGTGGCCCTTCCACGGGAACAGGCAGGGCGTATAGCCGGGATACTGATAGAAAGCAGCGAAGGCAGGGACGTCCGCCTTAAGGAGAGGGAGAAGGCGCGCATTCTCCTGCTGGATAATTTTAAACCAGCCCTTACCGCCCTGGACCAGGCTCTGCTGGGCGCCGGCTACGAAGTCACCGCCTCTATGGACGGCGAGGAGGCCCTGGAACTATGTAAAAAAGGCACCTTCCATCTTGCGGTTATCGGCACCGCTATCACTTTCGCGCAGCATTCAGGGGCGGAACTCGCCCAAAAACTGCGCGAGCGGGATCCTGACCTGCGCATCATCTTCATGGTGGACCGATATCCTCTTCAGGCCGCGCTGCAGGGAGTCAGCCAGGTAGTGGAACTGGGCCTGGACGACGCGATCTTGAAGCCCGTAGAAGCCTCGCGCCTTATCTTCTCGGTGGAGAAGGCCCTGGAGCGGCGCTTCCTGCTTCTGGAGAACGCGCGCCTGTTGAAAGAGGTGCAGGAATTCAACCGGCAGCTGGCCCAGGTAAACAGCTTCCAGAAAAATTTCTTCGCCACGGTCGCTCACGACGTCAAAAGCCCGCTTACCGCCATTCTCGGCTACGCCGAGGTTTTAAACTCAAAGCTAAAGAACCAGCCCACCGAGCTTAAATACGCCTCAAATATCCATTCCTCGGCGAAAACTCTCAATCTTCTGATATCCGACCTGGTGGACCTGGCCGCGATAGAATCCGGCAAACTGCGCGTAGAGATGGGGACGCTGAACCTGCTTACGGTGGTCAACGACGTGCGCACGCGGGTGGAGATAACGGCCCGACAGCGCAAGATCAATTTTGACGTGCAGCTTCCGCCCGTCCTTCCGCCGCTTACCGGCGACGACGCCCGCATCGGCCAGGTGATACAGAACCTCTGCACCAACGCCATCCAATACACAAAACAGGGGGGGCAGGTGACCATCAAGGTAGAACCCGCCCCCGACAAGGTTACCGTAAGCGTGGTAGACACGGGCATCGGCATCTCCAGGGAAGACCTGCCCCGCGTCTGGGAACGCTTCTTCCAGACCGAGGAGGCCAAAAGCATGCGCAAGGCGGGCTTCGGCCTGGGCCTTAAGATAGCGCGCGAGATCGTGCAGAGACACGGCGGCGAGATGGGCATAGAGTCCGAGCTCGGAGTCGGTTCGCGGTTCTTCTTCCACATCCCGATAAAGAAATAAAACCAGTCGGCGTTAAGGCGTCCCGGAAAGTTTGTGCGCTGAAAAAATATTGCCGGTTTTGATCCCTATCTCCATGACAGCGAAAATAATAGCCCGGAATTATCCAGTTTCAACTTTTCGTTCTTTCACCCTGGCCCATTTCCTGCCCTCGGATTTTTACGGGGCGGAGTTTAACGGACTGGCGGAACCGGAGTTTGAAAACGGCGTCTTCAGGCTGGTTAAAAAAAACTCCCGAACACCGGAAGCCTCTCTGGTTTCCCGCGAGATAAAGGCCGCTTTCCCTTTTAACGAACTGCTGATGAGCGCCAACTCCGACCTGGGACAGGGCGGAACCGCGCGTATTGAAGCCAGGGTAAAAACCGCGGACGGCTGGAGTCCGTGGTTTAATTTCGGGCTGTTTCAGCCGGGCGCCGCGGCAAGCGTGAAAGGGCAGGAAAATAAATTCGGCAAAATGGATGTAGATATTTTAAAACTTAAAACGAAAGCTTTCGCCCTGAGCTACCGTTTCACGCTCGGCTCAAGGGCGGAAAAAGCCGCTTTAAGGCTGATTTCAGCCGCTTACAGCGACACCACGCTTCCTTTTAACGAACCTGCAGCCGTAAAGAAGGGCAGGGACACAAAACCGCTAAAACTTGCGGTCCCCTCTTATTCACAAATGCGCCAGCATGTCAGCTATTCGGGCGACATCTGCAGCCCGGTATCTCTTGCCATGGTCATGAACTACTACGGACAAAAAGAGCTTCCGCTTGAAACCGCCGCCGCGGTGCTTGACGGCCCGGAAAATATTTACGGCAACTGGACCTTTAACACGGCCTACGCCGGCTCAAAAGGGCTTTACGCCTTTCTCACAAGGATTAATTCCATAGCCGAGGCCGAAGCCTATCTTTCGCGCGGAATTACGCTTATAGCAAGCGTAACTTTCGGCCCGGACGAACTTAAAAATTCTCCGCTTAAAAAAACAAAAGGCCACCTGCTGGTTATAAAAGGCTTTGACGCCAAAGGCAATGTGCTGGCGAACGACCCCGCCGCCCCGGAAGAAAAAACAGTGGAGCGGGTTTATAACCGCGGCGAATTCGCGCGCGCCTGGCTGAAGAACAAATACGGCACCGCGTACGCCGTGTCAAAAAACCTTAACGCTTTTTTAGCCGTTACAAAGCCCTTCACTGAAATGTTCTCCACGCCGCCCGCCAACGCGGGTGAGCGCAAAAAACTGATAGAGACCCAGCTTTTGCTTAACGAACCCGCGGCCATTCTTGACGCGCGGGGCCAATGGGCTAAAATAGAGGCCGGCGGGCAGAAAACCGCGGGAGCAAAGGATTTTAAGCCGTACTCCGGCTGGGTAAAACTTGAAGACCTTGCCTTTTTCCCCCCGCTTGAACCGGACGCCGTTGTTAAAGTAAAAAAATCCGCCGCGGCGGCCGGCGGCGAAAGCAAAACCCTCTCGTTGGGCACTGAAATTAAAATTACAGGCGAAAGACCGGGGAAACTGGAAATCATAACGGCCGGCGGCATAACGGCTGAAATAAGCGAAAAAGACATAAACCGCCTGCCTTTAAAAATTCCGGCGCCGGAACTGCGCAGAAATATACTGGCCACGGCCGGGCTTTTTCTTAATGACAGCTATTACTGGGGCGGACGCTCGGCCTGGGGCGTGGACTGTTCCGGCCTTGTAAATCTGTCCTACCGCGCCTGGGGCGCGGCGCTTCCAAGGAACGCCGCCGATCAGTTCAATTACGGGAAATCGGTCTCGCGCGAAAACCTCAAACCGGCCGACCTGATTTTTTCCTCCAAAAAGAACGCGCCGGGAAACATAAACCATGTAATGCTCTACGCCGGAGCCGGCCGCCTGATAGAGTCCACGCAGGACACAGGCTCGGTGAGGGAAGTCTCTTTTAAGGAAAAATTCGGCGTTGATCTTGCCAGAACAAAGAACGGGGCGCTGATCAACGGCAAAAAGATATTTTTTAAAACGGTGTTAAAATAGGGCATAGGGTAGAAGTTAGAGGAACAAGAACTGCAAATTGAAGGTTACAGGCGACAATTATGAAAATAGCTGAAAAGGTCAGAAACATTTTTCCGGCTGAAAGGGATATCCCCAAAGAAGCTCGGATAGCCCCGCTTGAACAGAGGGATTATCTGGTTGACGGAAAGATCAGGGTCTGGCGGGGACAGGTCCGCGAAGTATTATCTCCCGTAAGCCTGCGCGGCAAAAAAGGCCTTAAACGCGCACACCTTGGTTCATACCCGCTGATGACGGAAAAAGAGGCCCTAGAAGCGCTTGATTCCGCCGTTAAGGCTTACGATGAAGGCAAAGGCCTGTGGCCTACCCTTGGCGTGGAAGCGCGAGCGGCGCACATGGAAGAGTTCGTCTACCGCATGAAGGAAAAGCGCGCCGAAGTTGTTAACCTGCTTATGTGGGAAATAGGCAAATCACTTGAGGACTCCCAAAAAGAATTTGACCGCACAGTGGAATACATTGTGGATACCATAGGCGCGCTGAAAGATCTGGACCGCGCCTCTTCGCGCCTGTGCATGACGCAGGGCGTGATCGCGCAGGTAAAGCGCGCGCCGCTTGGCGTGGCGCTCTGTATGGGCCCGTATAATTACCCGCTTAATGAAACCTTAACCACGCTTATACCCGCGATACTTATGGGCAACACCGTGGTTTTCAAGCCGCCCAAATACGGCGTGCTGCTGCACCGCCCGCTGCTTGAGGCTTTCCGCGACTCTTTTCCAAAAGGCGTGGTGAACACACTTTACGGAGAGGGCAAAAAAATAATCGGTCCTTTAATGAAAACGGGGAAAGTGGACGTGCTGGCTTTCATAGGCTCAAGCAAAGTAGCCGACATCCTTAAGAAGCAGCACCCCAGGCCCCATCGTCTGCGCTGCGTGCTTGGGCTGGACGCCAAGAACGCGGGGATAATACTGCCCGACGCAGACATTGACCTGGCGGTAAGTGAAAGTCTGACCGGCGCGCTTTCCTACAACGGCCAGCGCTGCACCGCGCTTAAAATACTGTTCGTACACCGCAGCGTGCAAAATGAGTTCATTGAAAAACTGGTAACTGCGATAGAAGAAATGAAACTGGGCATGCCATGGGAACCGGAAGTTAAGATCACGCCGCTCCCTGAAGACGACAAGATACCCTACCTGGCCGCAGTAACAGCCGACGCCCTGAAACACGGAGCTAAAGTGATAAACGAAAGCGGCGGACTTGTAAACGGCAACTTTGTCTACCCGGCCGTGGTCTACCCGGTCAATAAAAAAATGCGCCTTTGGCGGGAAGAACAATTCGGACCGGTAATTCCCGTAACGCCTTTTGACGATATAAAAGAGCCTCTGAATTACGTGGTGGACTCTAATTTCGGCCAGCAGGTAAGCGTTTTCGGGCGAGATATGGACAAAATAGCAGCAATGATAGACACTTTGGTCAACCAGGTTTGCCGCGTGAATATAAACAGCCAGTGCCAGCGCGGGCCGGACATTTTCCCCTTCACAGGCAGAAAGGACTCGGCGGAAGGCACGCTTTCAGTATCCGACGCTCTGCGCGTATTTTCCATAAGGACACTGCTGGCGGCGAAGGATTCTGACGCCAACAAGAAGCTTATCCGCGAAATATTAAGGAACCGTAAATCCAAGTTTTTGTCAACGGATTTTATACTGTAGAAGAAGCGAGTAGGCTTGTAAGCATGTAGGCTAGTAGGCATATAAGGAACACCTTATAAAAGATATCCACCTGCTAGCAGTAGTCTCCACGGCATACAAGCATACTAGCCTACCAGCCATAAATTCATGAATGGGAATAAAAACACAGCCGAGATAATTAAACTTTTAAAGAAGGCTTATCCGAAGGCCGGCTGCTCGCTTGGCCACAAAAATCCTTTTGAACTGCTGATAGCCACCATACTTTCAGCCCAGTGCACCGACGAACGCGTTAACCTGGTAACACTGGAACTGTTTAAAAAATATCCGGGACCGGCTGAAATGGCGGCGGCTCCGTTGAACGCGCTGGAAATCCTGATACGCTCCACCGGCTTCTACCATTCCAAGGCGCGCTCAATTAAAGAAGCCGCGCGCGGAGTAGCCGAGGATTTCGGCGGCAAAGTGCCGGCGGAAATAAAAAAACTTCTGACGCTTCGCGGCGTGGCGCGAAAAACCGCAAATGTGGTATTAGGCTCGGCCTATGGCTTGGCGGAAGGCGTGGTTGTAGACACGCATGTAAAGCGGCTGGCTTTCCGCATGGGTTTTACAAAAGAAACCGACCCGGTAAAAATAGAGCGGGTCCTGATGAATGAAATTCCAAGATCAGACTGGATATGGTTCGCCCACGCGCTGATATTGCACGGCCGCGCTGTTTGCAACGCCAGAAGACCGCTCTGCGCACAGTGCCCTCTGACCACGTTGTGCATGAAGAATGGACTGGGGGCTAAAAGAAGGGGTTAGGGACTGGGGGCTAGGGGTTTAGGGCAGAAAAAAATATTTATGTTGCAAGAGAATAGAAATGTCCTGGTTTGCGTATAGTAGAAGTGTCATGGTCGTAGTTTTTCTTTTTTGCTTCTTTTTTCTTTTTGTTTATCGTGTTGATAGTGTTTACAAGTAGTTCACCGGCG
>Ga0209211_10000938_pt1 | contig 57521 bp, 60 predicted proteins | sample RifGroA2_FD_183992 | JGI IMG/M metagenome (GOLD analysis project Ga0209211, IMG submission 183992) | Groundwater microbial communities from Rifle, Colorado, USA - Groundwater A2 (SPAdes) (version 2) | ecosystem: Environmental > Aquatic > Deep subsurface > Groundwater | place: Rifle, Colorado... | reverse complement strand
AGTTGCTGCCGAGCAATTGGAAACCACCGCTAAAAAAGGCGAAAATTGCAGAAGACGACATCGCCGCATAATTTTTTACAGGGGTGCATTTGCTCGGGAAGTTACGAGTCATCCACCGCCACCCGCGGATCATCCGCGGGCTTCAGTGAGTCATCCGTTGCTCTCCGCGAGTCATTGCCGGCCTCCGGGAATCATCCACTGCTCTCCGCCGGTCATCGGCAGGCTTCAGTGGGTCATCCACCGCCCTCCGCCAATCATCCGCTGCCTCATAGTCTATGAACCTGATAAAAAGCCAATATGGGTCGGTACTCGCATTACCGGCGTAACCTCATGGCCAGGCCCCGGTGCGCTCCCAAACTGGACATTTTATAACGGTAGCGTTCTTCTTGCGCTCGACCCGAATCGCACATATTTATTTGACGAATCAATTAAGCTGCCACAGGATGCCTTTCACATAACAAAAGTTCCAGCAGATTACGGCCGGCATATCCAGAGTCAGGAGGTCGGTGAAAACGGCGATTTCTACAAGTACGTCTTCTCCGGCAGCGGCAGCATTGAGGCTTACGTCCCGGATGATTACGATGTCTATCTGGATGGACAGAAACTGGAAGTTGACCGCATAGTGAAAACGGTATCGGCTGTCATAAACGCCTCCCTGTCAAAAAAGCCCGGCGACCTTGGATATTTTATCGCACTGAAAGCCGACAGCAATACGCCCTCTGAAGATGCTGGCGGAAAGAAAACATCATCCTCAATGCTGCTGGCATTCAAGAGGACGGATACGGAACTGAAAGGTAAATGGGTCAGCTCCCCATGGCAGAGGGCTGTGGGCGCAAACAAAGGGTTTGTCGCCGTTACCGGCGATGGCTTCTTCAACCACGTTAACGGAAAGGCCTATATAGTCGGCAGGCTGCCCAATGTTAAGAGCCTTCGGCTTAAGGGCGCGTACGGTATGTTTGAAAATCCCATTACCCTTGGCGATGGTCATGTGCGAATCAACGGCGCCGTAGTACTCCGAGTGCCGCCGGGAGACAAGCCGTATCAGATGCAGCCGTTCGATGTGGACATATCAGCTTATGCCGGGCAGTATGTTCTCTTTGAATTTGGCTCCGATGGGAGCGGCGGCCCATCGTACGCAGGCTGGACAGCCCCGGAGATAGTTGCCGAGCCGTAGAGCTTTCACGATGGTCGGGTTGCTCACGTAGCTCACAAACACCAGATGTCGGCGTTTGTGAAACCTGCGCCAGCCAAAATTCTCTCCGCCTTTCTCAAATCGATTGCAATCTGATAACCGTCTATGCTGTAATCGGGGCCATGGCAATCGGAGCCAATACTAAATTTAACGTTTCTGGATTTCATAAATGATAACCAGTCTATGTAGTCGGATTTAAACCTTTCTGTCCACTGGGGTCCCAAAATCATAACCATGTTTATTTCCACAATCTTATTATTTTGGACTACTGCCGAGGCGAACTCATCATGCATTGATTTAGGAATTGCACCGGCAAAATCATCAAACCACGGACCTGTCAGCATTTTGCCGTCTGGCTCCGCCCAGTATCCATTAACGTCCCCAAACCACCACGGATGAGCGATAACTGTTACCAGCGGATTATTGGCCAAAAACATATTCTGGCGGTGATAAGAACTAATAACGGCCTCTCGCTCTAATGGAACATATAGAGCGAAATGAACTCCGGCGAGCACATATTCAATATTGTATTTGTCAACAAGCTCTTTTGTCAAAAACATAGCAGGCTCATCGTCATAAGGCCCGCCTTGGCGAATGCCCAAATTTCTATCTCCCAATCCCTTCTGAAGCATCGTTTCCAATTCCCATTTCGATATTGAGCTTGCTTCAATCCCAAAATGAAAATTCAATGAGCCGGCAGATGGTTTAATCGCATCAAACTCCATGCGTGAATTGATAAGGTCTATTAACATTTTTGGAGTGCTAAGGTGGTCAGAAACGCCAAAATTAACAATGCCTTTTTCCGGCATAATTTTAATAAGGTCTTTAAACGCCATATGTCCGTCGCAGGAACTCGTAGAATGAATATGCCAGTCAGAAGTTATATTTATTGCCATATTTTGAACCTCCTGAAAAAATGGGTTAATGCCTGAACATTTTTACTTTGCGCTGCTTAGCAATAAAATGCTGACGCAGGCCAGAACCATACCTATCAATACTCTTTTGGACAATTTTTCTTTCCAGATGAACCACGCCAGCAGCGTTGTTACGATAAAGCTCATCTGGGCTATTGGAATAATAACGCTTGCCTGACCGCAGGTCAATGCTTTGGCAAAGAAAAATACTATTCCGCATATCAATAATCCGGACAGCAAACCGGTCCATATATTCTCAAGGTGAACCTTAAATACTTTATCCGTGAACATAATGTTCAGTAATCCGGTCAGAGTCCAGCACAGTCCGTTTCCCGCCAAAAACCAATTATGCTGTACGCCTTTGGCCATAGCTAATTTATAACCTATACCCATTAATGCGCGAAGCAAACTGGCCGTTATCGCTATAAAAACGGCGGCGGACAGCACAGAAGACGTATTATTGGAACGGTCGAAGAACAGTATTATTGAAACTATTGCAATCAAAACGCCGATGACTTTAAGCGAAGAAAGAGTTTCGTTCAGGAATACAACCGCCGCAAAAACCGCTATCGCCATATTGAGCCTGTAAATCGTAGCCGCGATACCGGCCTGCAGCTTTTGCATACTGTAAATAAGTAAATAATTCGCCGTCGCGGAAAACAAGCCTGTTATCAGAGAATAAAATATTGTAGTTGAATTAGGCGTATATTCATTTTGAATAAATGCCGCCGTCGAAAATACGACTGTCCACACTAAGCCGACAATAATCATATATTGTCCTACACAGTGTCCGCTCGTTGCCTGCTTTTTGAAAACAGTGTCGCTTGCTCCCGCAAAAAATAAGCTAAGCAACGCGTAACCGATACCTTCATTCATTTCTATGCTGTCCCTGTTTTTTTTGTCCGGTTCTTATTAAATCTCATCGGCGATAGCCGATTCCACGACTTTGTGCCTTTTATCCCGTCAATCCTGCCCGCTGCGACGCGCATCGCGGCGAGTTATCCTGTCTAAAAAAGTTTTGTAGGGTGGGCTTTAGCCCACGCGGTTTTCTTCAACGCACAGCTTTGCAAATTTTGCCGGCATCATATAACTCAAGGGCATCTCTAAAAATTGACCATCAAATATAATAAACGTTGTTTTTGACCGCTCCATTACTGTCGCGGCTCTGTTTTACATTTTTAGAGATTGCCTCAAACTTCAGGATACATAAATTCAGGTACTCGGTGCGGTTTGCCGTTGTCATCAACGCAGGCGAGTATGCTCGAACCCTCGACTAACAGCAGGCCGATTCCGGGTCGAATCAATTTATATGAGTGTTCAATCCTGGCGGATGTGATTTTTGTGCATTCGGTAATAAGCTCAAGTGTTTCATCGTAATAGGCAGGTCTGCGATATTTCAGATGCAGCTCGGCAACCACCATATAAAACCCCTCGCGTTCGAGGTCTTTATAGGCCAGACCGTTGACACGCAAAAGCTCGGTTCTGCCCATCTCAAAATAAATCGGATAGACGCTGTGATGAATTACGCCCGCCTGGTCGGTTTCGCAGTACCGCGGCACGATGGTTATCGTGTGCGACTGAATAGTTGTATTTTTTGGAAATTTCATAGAGAGAGCATAACGTAAAAAAAAATATATTCAAGGACTCAATTTGAGGGGGAAAATCGTTCGTCCGGTAAAATAGGCTAAATTTGCTCTTTTTTTGAGCATTGTCTCGGCACAAATGCCGGGTAAAAATAAATTTTTGCTTTAAAAAATTACCTAAATTGACATATAAGGAATTATCTGTTAGAATATATGTGTACAAAATGGCTTGTAGCTGTTAAACTCATTATTGTGTTGTAGTTAGCATATTTTTCCCTTAGGGAAGGTATAATGAAAAAAGTTTTGATTAGTATTCTGCTTGCGTTTGTTTTGACGGTAATCGGTGCATCTGTCAGCGGCTGTCACGGTCTTGGCGAAACCGCTGCCGAAAGAGCGGACGACCATAAGCGTCAGAGAACGCTCACCGACCAGATGATAACTGATGACGTTGACGCGGCCTTCCAGACAGACCGGCCGAGCAGACTTACAGAATATACAGTTAGATAAGGCATCGGCGTAAAAATCGCCGAGAGGACAAAAAAGGATTTGAGGCCTGAAATAGTTTGGATGCGATTTTAGAATATTTCGGTCGAGTCGAGACGTACAATCCGCTGATTGTCGCAATCGAGCTGCTGCTAATCGGTCTTGTTGTCTATTGGGCGGTCGATTTTCTTGAAGGCACACGCGGCGAGCGTTTATTCCGAGGGGTTATAATTCTTCTGCTTTCCGGTTCAATGATACTTAAATTGCTGATTGTGCAATTTGAGTTCGAGAGGCTTCAGTATTTATACAGCAGTTTTCTTATTCTCGTATTGATAATCGCGGTGGCGGCGTTCCAGCCGGAACTGCGCAGAATGCTGATACAAATCGGTCAGGCAGGGGCGTTTCTAAGTTCGCATCAAAATCACCTTTCACAGACGATTGAAGAAATCGTTCAGGCGGTAGTAAGTCTTTCAACCAAGAGCATCGGCGCGATAATCGTTATCGAGAAACAAGTCGCGCTGGGCGAATTTATCGAAAGCGGCGTGAGAATCGATGCCCAGGTTAAGGCATCGCTTTTGGAAACGATTTTTTACCCCGGCAGTCCTCTGCACGACCTTGCGGTTGTAATTCGTGGTCAGCAGATAATCGCGGCAAGAGTTCAGCTTCCACTGGCAGAAGTCGGCAGCACAGGCGGCGCTCTCGGTTCCCGGCACAGGGCGGCAATGGGTATCGCCCGTGGAAGCGACGCGGCTGCAATCGTCGTGAGCGAAGAAACCGGAATAATAAGCATCGCTCAAGGCGGAAATTTCGACAGGCATTTGACCATCGAGCAGCTTAGAGCGAAATTGACGGAAATAATCGCCGGCAGCGGCAAAAATAAAAATAATCTCGTTCGCCTGAACGGTTCGGCGAAGGAAGCTTAAAAAAGTATTTGGTCGTTGGTATTTAGATCTTCTAACATAATGAAAAAAACGCAAATGGTGAAGCGTATCTCGTGAAGCGTATTTCGTTGTTTTTTCGCTTCACGCTTCACGAACGACGAAATACAAAAAATATGCATAGATTTCTTTTTGTTAGAGTTTCTTAGGGATTTGGTATCTGGCAACATACTATATACCAAATACTGCTTTTTGGATTTTTAACTGATGTTCGCAAAAACAAAAAAAGCCGTTCTCGTAGTATTCATTACCTGCCTGATATGGGTGTGGGCGGATTTGAGTTTGGACGATGTTCTGGAAAATCAGACGGTAACGATTATTGCCAGCAAGGCCAATGAATCGCTGTGGGTAACAATTGAAGGCAAATCGGAAATACAATTAAAGGCCAACATCAGCGGGCCGGTGGGCAAGATAAGAGAGATTGCGCAAAAAATAGACAGCGGCAAAGAAAAACTTGAAGTTTCATTTGACCCTGAAAAACAGAATATGGCTGTCGCGGGCGATTACAAAATTCAGGATGTCCGAAAATTTCTCGCTGAAAGCGATAAAATCCGTGATTATGGCCTCGGCGTGAAATTTGTTCGGCCTGACACGCTGAATATAAAAGTTGTCGAACTTAAGAACCAGACTTTGTCAATAAAATGCGTCGATGAAACAGACACCGAAATACCCGGCGCTAAAATGACTCCCGATATTATTACAACTCTTGCGCCGGAACTAACGGACTCGGCAAAGATAAAATTATCCTCTCTGATGGAAAAAAAACAGGCTCGCGGCGGGGCGATAGAAAAAAAGCCTTATATCGAACTTGCCAACGGCGAAATAAGAAATATAGATAAAACCGTCAAGGTCGAACTGCCAACCACATCGGAAGATATGAAGCCGCAGACAATCAGCGGCACTCTTGGTTTTATCTTCAGCGCAAATCTCGCCGGAGGTTACAAAGTGGAATTCACCAAGAAGCCGGACATAGGTAGCATCCAGATAATCGCAACCGATGAGGCAAAGGCGGCCTATGAAGAAAAAGGGTTCGAGGTATTGCTTGAGATACAGGACGACGATGTAGGTAAGCCGGAGATTACAAGACCGATTATTTATAACTTCCCGGCCAAATATGTGAGCGAAGACAAAATCCGCTTAAAGGGCAATCCCGTCGAGGCGAAGTTTAAATTAGTTCCTGTTTCCTCTGCTCCCGCCGAACCAATAGCCGCACCGGCGCTGCCGCCAGCGGCTGAATAAATTACCCGCACAGATGATTGTTTAGTGTTTGAAAAGTTGAAAATTTAAAGTTGAAAGTGTAAAACCAAAATTTGAAGCTCAAAATTTTTCATATCGTATAGTCCAGCCAAAACTATAAGCGGTTTTGAGTTTTAAGCTGTGGTTTTGGGTTTTTAGCTTTAATTTTTAAGTTGTTTTAAGGATTTCGTTATGGGCGAAAGAATGGCCAGATTTAACGTCGCGACCGAAGAGACCTGGCGGATATTCAGGATTATGGCTGAATTCGTCGAGGGCTTTGAAGAGCTTGCGATGGTTGGTCCCGCCGTTTCCATCTTCGGCTCGGCGCGAACAACAACAGAAGATAAATACTATAATCTTGCCGTCGAGACTTCACGGATACTGTCGAAAGCGGGATATACCATAATCACCGGCGGCGGCGGCGGAATTATGGAGGCCGCCAACAAAGGCGCGGCAATCGCAGGCGGAAAAAGCATCGGCCTGAATATCGACCTGCCGCACGAACAAAAACCTAATCAATATCAAAACCTCTCGCTGCATTTCAAATACTTTTTTTGCAGAAAGGTTATGTTTCTCAAATATGCAAACGGTTTTATCGCGTTTCCGGGCGGATTTGGAACGCTTGACGAATTTTTCGAAGCCCTTGTTCTGATACAGACTTTGAAGCAGGGGCATTTTCCTGTGATTCTTTTCGGCTCTGATTTCTGGGGCGGTATGGTGGACTGGATTCAAAATGTAATGCTCAAAAAACATCAGTATATCTCCGATGAGGATATGGCTTTTTTCTGCGTTTGCGATGACCCGCAAAAAGCCGCGGATGTGATTATCGATTTTAATAAATCCGACAAACAGGCTGGCATCGTTGAACCGCCGGGGCTAAAAAAAACATAATCAGGAAAATCAATGATTCCGGTAATTGTAATTGCAACTATGCTCATTTTGCTGCTCGGCTATCGAATTTACGGGCGGATCGTTTCAAAACAAATTGAGCTTGACGATTCCCGACCGACTCCTGCGGTGGAATTAAACGACGGCGTTGATTATGTGCCCGCCAAAATGCCGCTATTGCTCGGTCAGCATTTTTCCGCAATCGCCGCTGCGGGGCCGATTGTCGGGCCGGTTTTGGCCGGCATTTGGTTCGGCTGGCTGCCGACAATTCTGTGGCTCGTATTCGGAGCGATATTCATCGGCGGCGTTCACGATTTTTACAGTCTTGCCGCGTCAATTCGTCATAAGGCCGTCAGTATCGGGCAAATCGTCAAGCAATACACTTCGCCAAAAGTTCACATTCTCTTTTTGCTGTTTGTCTGGCTGACGCTGATTTATGTAATCATAGCGTTCACGGATATTACGGCGCAGACTTTTAAGACCGTAGTCGCCGAGGCTGCTTACGGCCCCGCCGTAGCGGCATCGTCGATTCTTTATTTGCTGCTTGCCGTTGTGCTGGGCGTGCTGCTGTATAAGTTCAAATTGAAACTGCTGCCCGCGACAATAATTTTTGTGCCGATGGTTTTGTTTATCGTCTGGTATGGGCCGAGATGCCCCAGGCCGATTCTCGATTTTTTCGACGGCTTTTCGGTAAAACAGTGGGATGTCATATTGCTGGGTTATTGTTTCATCGCTTCTGTTATTCCGGTCTGGCTGCTGCTCCAGCCGCGCGGGTATCTTGGCGGATGGATGCTTTACGCGGTTATAATCACAGGATTCATCGGCGCGTTCAGCGGGAAGTTTTCGATACAATATCCTGCCGTTAATCTCGACGGCTTGTCGAGTCTTGCCAACGGAAAAGTTTTAATCCCGGCTCTGTTCATCACCGTCGCTTGCGGAGCATGCTCCGGTTTTCACAGTGTCGTCTGCGCAGGCACGACATCGAAACAGCTCATGCGCGAAAAAGACGCGATGCCGATTGGTTTCGGCGCAATGCTTTTGGAAAGTCTTGTCGGCGTGCTTGCCCTGATTACGGTTATGATACTACCGAAGGGCGATGCTCTTCTGAAATCCGACCCAAACCTCATCTACGCAAACGGCATTGCTAAGTATCTCGGCCTTGTGGGAATAAATTTTAGCATAGCGTTTCCATTCGCGCTTTTGGTTTTTTCGACGTTTGTATATGACACTCTCGATGTCGGCACAAGATTGGCGAAATATATTTTTCAGGAGATTACCGGCCTCACCGGCAAAATAGGAAATATTGTCGCTACCGCGGCAAGTCTGGCTCTGCCGCTTGCTTTTCTGCTGCTTACAAAGGAAAAGGCGTATCTTGTCGCCTGGCCGATTTTCGGCACCAGCAATCAACTGCTTACAAGTCTTACACTTCTGGCAGTTTCGATATGGCTGCTGAAGACCGGCAAGAAAGCCATTTATGCGCTCGTGCCGATGCTCTTTATGTTTGTGATGACAATGTGGTCGCTGTTTAATCTGATAATGCCTTTCGCCAAATCTCTGCCGGCGATTATCCGCGGCCAATCGGTCAAAATCGATATTGTTATCGCAGGCGTTTGCGGAATTGTTTTTCTGCTGTTGAGCCTGCTGCTGATTAAGGAAGCAGTCCAATCGCTGCTGTTAAGCAAAAAGAATTGAAGATTGAAAATTTAAGATTTAAAATTTGTGGAATCGCCTTGCGGCGAAACCGTTTCAATGATTTATCTCTCTGTGAACTCTGTGTCCTCTGTGGCTAAAAATAAAATCTTTAAAAACTCTGTGGCTATTCTCTATTATTTTTGCAGGTGTTTCAGCAGATAATCTTTATCTGGGCCGCCGAGGTGCTGCCAGGGCAGGATTTCATCATAATCAAATTTTCTTTCGGCTGTTTTGTGCAGGTCAAGGCCGCAATGCGTAAAGGCCTCCTGCCACAAATTTAAATTAAAGCACTCGTCCCACAAATCAAACCTTGCGCCGTTTTTATAAACGTATTCCAGCACATCAGCCATTCTGCGGTCTGCTCTGCCGATGGCCGATTCGAGGACGCTTCTGCGAATGTCGTGGAATTTAAAATTGACGCACCTTGCGCCCAGTCGGCTCTTCTCCGAAATGATAATATCTTTTACGTTTCTGAAATACGCTTCGCTTTGCTGGGCGTTCCAGCCGAATGGCGTGTGAGTCTTCGGCACAAACCAGCTTATCGCTGCGCTGATGGATGCGAGTTTGCCGCAGACTTTTCTCCGCAGCCCCGCCAGATTGTAGCAGAGTTTTACGATTTCTTTTATATCGTCTTCGGTTTCGCCAGGCAGACCAGCCATAAAATAGAGTTTTACGCTTTCAAAGCCCTGCTTGTATGCCTCTTCGAGCGCGGCAAAAAGATTTTCGTTTGTAATCGGCTTGTTGATTATTTGGCGAAGTCGTTCGCTTGCCGCTTCGACTGCGATAGTAAGCCCGCTTTTGCGAACGCTTGTGGCAAGTTTGGGCAAAAGTTTTAACTGTGTATCGACGCGCAGAGACGGCAGAGAAATTCCAACGTGCAGCGGCTCAAAATATTCTTTAAGCGAAGTTATCACTTCCTCAAGATACGGATAATCCGCCGTCGAAAGGCTCAACAGGCCGATTGTATCGAAGCCGGTCGCTTTATACGCGGCCTTTGCTATTTCTAAAATTATTTGCGGACTTCTAAACCGCACCGGTCTGCGGCAGAAGCTCGCCTGGCAGAAATTACACCGCCCCGGACAGCCGCGCATTACCTCGATGCTTATTCTCTCGTGAACAGCCTCCATAAACGGCACAATCGGCTTATCAGCTACGAGTGAAGTGTCGAGGTCATCAACAAAAGCATCAGTAAATTTTGTCGGCAGGCCGGGTTCAATCGGAGCAAATGATTTTATTTTTTCTCCCTCATATTCAAATTTATAAAGCGATGGAACGTAAATAAAATTGAATTTCTTCGCGACGTTTATAAGCAGTTGTCTTTTTGAAATATCATTTTTTTTCTGCTCGATAATAAATTTTGCAAGTTCTATAGCCGCTTCCTCGGCCTGTCCCAGCAGAAACATATCAAAAAATTCCGCCGCTGGTTCGCAGCAGTTGGCCATACCCGCTCCGCCGAGAATAAGGGGGTAATTTTCGCCGCGAGCGTTGCTTCGCAGCGGAATGCCGGCCAAATCAAGGGCATTTAACACGCCCGTCCAGCACATTTCGTTGGTAAGACTGAAACCGAGAACGTCAAAATCCGCGACCTTTGCCTTTGATTCCAGCGTATAGAGTGGGATTTTTTTCTCTGCCATTATTTTCTGCGCGTCGAGCCAGGGCAGGAAAACCCGCTCTGCGGCGACGTTGGCGACGCTGTTAAGAGCGGCATAAACGATTGCAAGGCCGGTGTGGCTTGTGCCGATTTCATAAGCATCTGGAAAACACAGAGCAACTTTTAACTTGCAGAGGCCAAAGTCTTTTTTGATTTGATTGACTTCGCCGCCGATGTAACGGCTCGGCGTTCTGACAAACGGCAGAAGCTCGCTGGCGACAGTATCTTCGAGTATTTCAATTTTTTTCATTTCCATTCGGGCAGTATAACATTTTTTTGGATAAATGTAATTGATATTTATCGGCAGATTCGGGATAATACCAATATGGAAGAAAATCCCAAAAAAATCTTTTATATGCTTATTCCGGTAATAGTTTTGTGCCTGCTGGTGTACAGTAAGCACAAGAAGCCGCAGATATTGGTCGAAAGCGGCAATATCATCGTGATGAACACCATCGCGAAAATTACCGCCGTCGCGAAAGACGAAAAAACCGCAAGAGCCGCTATCGATGCAGCGACGAAGGAAGTCAAACGCCTCGAAGGCCTAATGAACAGATATGACCCGAACTCGCAGCTTTCGCTCGTCAATCGTCAGGCGGACAAAGAGCCGGTGAAAATCGACAAAGACCTGTTCGAGGTTTTCCAGCGAGCGATTTATTACAGCAAATTAACCGATGGAGCGTTTGATATTACCGTCGCTCCGCTGATTGACCTGTTTAGGGCTTGCGCCGAGGCAAATACTCCGCCAACCGCTCAACAGCTTGCGGAAGTGAAAGAAAAAATAGGCTGCGAAAAAATTCTTTTAGATGCCAATGATTTTTCGATTCGTCTCGCTGCCGGCGGAATGAAATTGGATTTGGGCGCAATCGCGAAAGGCTACGCCGCCGATAAGGCCGTTGCGATAATGAAAAATCATGGCGCAACCGGCGGGCTTGTGAACCTCGGCGGCCAAATCGGCAGCTTCGGCACGACCGAAACAAAGGGCAAGTGGATGCTCGGCGTTCAGGACCCTGCCAATCCGCAGGGCGATAAGATAATCACTGCATTCGCCCTGAACGATTCGGCCATCGCGACCAGCGGAAATTATCACAGGTTTTATACTATCGCCGGCAAACAATACAGCCACATATTTAATCCCGCCACCGAAACCAGCGCAGATGCACTGTCCAGCGTTACGATTTTCGCCGAGACCGGCACAGCCGCCGATGCTCTGGCCACAGCCGTCAGCGTAATGGGAGCGGAAAAAGGGCTTGAATTGATTAAAAAGCTGAAAAACACCGAAGCGATAATCATCGTTGCAGAGACCGGCCAAACCATCAAAACCGATGGAATACAAAAATTCCTGGCAAAGTAAGTTTTTCAGCAGCCTGAAATCTTTTCCACTTAAAAACTTGACAATTCTGCCGAACGGCATTATAGTAGGTGATTATAGAGCTTTTTTTGTCGCAATTTTTCACGGAGGGTTTGAAATGCGGCTGGTTGTAAAACGCGGGGACAATCTTGTGAACGAGGCGCGATTCACTCGCGGCCCGATTTACATCGGCAGGCAAATCGGCAGTCAGATTTTTCTTCCCGACAGAGCGGTCTCGCGTCAGCATACCGTTCTTTACACAACCACCGACGGCAAATGGGTTGCCGAAGACCTCGACTCGGCAAACAAAACATATCTGAACAAATTAGCCATTCACAAAACGGAAATTAAGAACGGCGACATAATAACGATTTCCGATTTTCAAATCGAAGTTCACATCGATGATTCAGACAAGCTCGACACAGCGGCAAGCCTTGAAGACACTCTGCACGCGACGCTGCACGACCCGCAGATTATCATTCGTCATCTGGAAGGCACAGAATCGCCGCTTATAAGAATGCAGTCCAAAAGGGCTAAGGATTTTTCTTTAGTGGCCTCGGCGATGTGCAAATGCAAAAACACCGAAGAGCTTGCCACGACGCTTCTCGATTTGCTGTTTCGCCAGTTCAGGACGCTTCATTGCTGGGTTGCCCTGCGGAAAAATCCCGCCGGCGATATGGAAATCGCAAAAGGCAGAAAGGTCGGCGGCCTGACTATTAGGCTGGAGGATTTATATCTTGAGCCGAGAATCAACGAAGCGGTGAAGAATCAGCATTACATTCTCGTCCCGCGGCTGCCGATGCAGTACGAAGGCGACAAAGAAAAAATCAATTCCGCGATAATCACGCCAATCATCTGCGATGGACAGTGTTTCGGCGTGCTTTACGCCGATAACTCGCTCGACCACGAACACTACGGCCTTAGCGACCTCGATTATCTAATCTTAATCTCTTTCACGGTCGGGGCGTTTATTAAAAACCTTTGATAAGGTATAATTTTTCGACAGGTGCGATATGTCCCAAAAAATACTTGTAGCCGTTGCAGACGGCATTGAAGAACTCGAAGCCATCGCAATAATCGACTGTCTCGGCAGGGCGGGTGCCGAAATCACCGTTGCCTCCGTGAACAAAATCCAGATTACTACCTGCCGAAAGGTAAAAATCACCGCTGACTGCCTGATTGCGGATTGTCTCGACAAAACATACGACTTAATCGCTCTGCCCGGCGGAATGCCCGGCGCCGAACATTTTCGCAACAGCAGAGAACTTGTCGAAATACTGAAAAAACAAAAAGACTCCGGCAGATTATACGCGGCGATTTGCGCCTCGCCTGCGGTAGTTTTTGAACATCACGGCTTGCTGTTCGGCAAAAAGGCCACTTGTTTCCCTGCTATGGCTGAAAAACTCAAAAACAAAGAAGCAGCGAACCAAAGGGTAGTCGTTGACGGCAATTGCATCACCTCACAAGGCCCCGGAACAGCGGTAGAATTTGCGATTAAGCTCGTCGAGTTGCTTTTTGGCGAAAAAAAAGCTGATTCCGTCGCAAAAACAATGCTTTTTTGAGCAAAACTGCCAAACTATTGTAAAAAACTTGAGAAATCCTCTTGAAACGCGGCAAAATCTGTTTATACTGTCAGAGCTTTACGCGGGTGTAGCTCAGTGGTAGAGCGTCACGTTGCCAACGTGAATGTCGTGAGTTCAAGTCTCATCACCCGCTTTGTATCAGTGAGTTATCGACTAAACCGTAGTCTGGCGCAGGTCGCTGATGTGTCAAAAACCATAAAAGGCTTTGGGACATCAACCCCCAAGGCCTTTTTTTATAACGTAATACTTTAGCCGAGTGTCAAATACGACTTGTCATTCCCGCGCCCGCTGTCATTGCGAGTAGGTGTAGGGTGGACAGCTTTGCTGTCCACGCGTTTTAAGTTTTGTAGGGTGGGCTTTAGCCCACGCGGTTTCTATATATTTTTCAAAAACTTAGGAGTTTTAGAATGGCTGCAAAAAAGAAAACAGCAAAAACAGAAGAAAAAGAGCAGGAAAAAACGATTGAAAATATCGTAAAAATTGAAGATGCCGGCCCATGCAAAAAGAAGGTCAGTATTGAAATTCCCGCTGAAAAAATAGGCAAGATGTTCGATGTTCAATACGAAGAACTTAGAAAAGATGCCCTTGTTCCAGGCTTTAGAAAAGGAAGGGCGCCCAGAAGGCTGCTCGAAAAGCGGTTCGGCAAGGAAGTCGGCGAGCAGGCAAAGGTCAAGCTGCTGATGGAGGCAAGCGAGGCCGCTCTGAAAGATAATAAACTTGATTCGCTCGGCGAGCCGGATATTGACCCGGAAAAAATCGAGTTGCCGAAAGAAGGCTCGATGAAGTTCGATTTTGAAATTGAGGTAAGGCCGGAATTTGAACTGCCAAACCTTGAAGGCGTTCCGGCAGAAAAGCCGAGGCTCGAAGTTACCGATGCCCAGATTGAAACTGAAATTATTGAGCTTCAAAAGCGGCTTGGTATGTATAAGCCGAAAGATGGCAAAGTTGCCGCTGAAGACCAGATTATCGCTGATGTTGTTCTCAAGCCCGAAGGCGGTCAGGAAGAAAAGGTTGACAATACCGAAATTTACGTTCGCAGTCGCGGCTTTGTCGGCAAGGTTTCAGTTGAGAATCTCGACAAGCTGTTAGTCGGCACAAAGGCAGGCGACACCAAAACAACATCGACAGAAGTCGCCTCGACATATTATGACGAAACATATTGCGGCAAAAAAGTCGATATCGACATTAAAATCAACGATGTCAAAGAACTTGTTCCCGCTGAAATGGACGACGCTTTCTTCAAGAGATTCGGCGTTGCTGACAAGGCTGAACTTACAAAAGTTATAAGAGAAAGAAACGAAGCAAACGTCGAAAGACAGCAAAAAGAAGCGATGAGACAGTTTGTTCGGGAATATCTGCTTGGTAAAGTTGATTTTGAATTGCCCGGCAACATCGTCGCCGACCAGTCGAAACTGCTCCTGCAGAGACAATACACAAGACTGCTTATGCAGGGTTTAAAGGCCGAAGATGTAGCGGCGGAAATGGACGAATTGAAGGCTTCCAGCGAAGAGCAGGCCAAAGAACAGCTCAAGAGCTTTTTCGTTATGGATGCCGTCGCCAAGAAATTAGACATTCAGGCGACCGAAGAAGAAATCAACGGCTACATTGCCCAGGCCGCGATGTACAGACAGACCCGTCCGGAAAAACTCCGCGAGCAGATGTCTCGCGACGGCTCGCTGACGCAGGCTGCCCTTGAAATTCGCGAAATCAAATGCATAGACAAGATTCTCGAATCGGCGAAGATTTCCGAAGTGGAACCCAAAAAAGCCGAAGAGCCAAAGCCCGCGAAGAAAGCTGTTAAAAAAGCAGCCAAAAAAGACGATGCGGACGAATCCGAAAATACTGAAAAGCCCGCAAAGAAAGCCGCAGCCAAAAAGGCCGACAAAAAATAGCATATAGAAGTAGTTTAAATATATTAAATAACCCCGTCTTTTTTATGGCGGGGTTATTTTTTGTGGATATAATAGTCGCTGGTATGATAACTTTTTTTAGCCGGAGGTTGCAAATGACTTTTGATAAAAAAGAAAGTTCTGTTTGTGTCAAATCCATAGTCTCAATCCTTATCGCGATTTTCATTCTCACGGCAATGTCTGAAATTTTCGCGCAGGACAGCAATTCAATTCCACAGGCAATTCAGGATGCTAACGCTGTTGAGCAGAAGCCGCAGGATGTTAATTCTGCGCCGATTAAGCGAAAGCCTGTCGGCAAGGTTCAGCTTGTTTCATTTGTTCTCAACACCGGCCAATCCGTCAGCGGCAGGGTCGAATCCGAAGACGCTTTTGAAATTAAACTTTCGCAAATCCAGGGCGTTGCGTTCGTGTCCGCCAAATACTACAAAAACGAAATCGATAAGAAAACCATTATATACAAAAATATTTCCGAGCTGGACTATTGGCGGAACACAGGCGATTATTTTCTGCAGAATGCCTGGGATTTCCAGAACGACCCGGACGAATTTATACAGGCAATTCGATGTTACCAGCGGGCAAAAATTTTAGTTGTCGATGCGCTTGGCGAAAATCACAAACTTGTCGCCGAGCTTGACGCAAAGATAAAACAAATAAACGCCGATATGCAGAACTGGTCGCAGCAGGCTGAACTGCGGGCTAAAATGCGTAATCTTGAAACGCTCGCCACACTCGATGCCAAACTGGAAAAGTTCCAGCAGCAGCTCGAGGAAAATTCAAAAGCCCTTGCGGAACTTCGCGCCGAGTTAAAGGGTATATCGTCTTCATCGAGCGATTATGACAATCTTCGCGAGAAAGTCAGCAGCGCAGATATTCTGCTTCGCGTTCTTGAGCAGCGGATGACAAAGCTGGAGGGCGATATGGACAGTCTCTGGCGGTGGAATCGCAACCAGCCCCGATACTATTATAATACCCCAAGAACCAAAACCGATGCTAATTCACACTGATTATTATAGTTGGGCGTTTTTAAGAAAAAAGTTAAGAAATATGGGTTATTTGACGATATATATTGCAGTATTTTATCTTTTGTGATATAATAATGCAATGAATTTTGAAAATTTACTAAATAAAGCATCGGGCTTATCCTGTTTTACGGTAAGATTTCTTGCCGCCGGCCAGAATATCTCGCAGGTTAGATTGCAAATCAGCCGCTGGGTCAAAGACGGCAGATTGGTCAAACTGCACAAAGGGCTGTATGTTTTAGCTGAACCTTATCGCAAAATCACCCCTGAAAAATTCTGCATTGCCAACAAACTCAAATCCGCCTCGTATATTTCTCTTCAATCCGCGTTAGCGTTTTATGGTTTGATTCCGGAATACGTGCCGCAGATTTCCAGCGTTACAACCGGCAGGCCGCAAACAATTGAAACGCCGCTGGGAAGATTTGATTTTAGGAACGTCGGCAAAAAGTTTTTCTATGGCTTTAAAGGAATTGAACTGGCCACGGGACAGAATGCTTTTGTCGCCTGCCCCGAAAAATCGCTGCTCGACCTTGTGCATTTAAGCCCCGGCTCCGACAGCGAAGAGTTTATCGAACAGCTTCGATTGCAGAATTTTGACAAAATTAATAAAAACATTTTATTTGAATTTGCGGACAAATCCGACAGTCCAAAATTAAAACGTGCGTGCAAATATATTGAAAAAATTATTCAGCGGGGCGAAGGGATTGAATTGTGAAAGATTATATCAGAGAACAAATTGCGAATATCAAAGACGCGAATCTTGCGGGGTGTATCGTTCGTGAATATCTTCAGGCTCGAATCCTCGAATCGCTTCAGGAGGCCGGAGCTTTTGTGAACTGGGCGTTTGTGGGCGGCACGGCATTGAGATTTTTATACGCTATGCCGCGATTTTCGGAAGATTTGGATTTTTCGCTTTCACAGGCAGGCGCCGAAGATAATTTCACAAACTTTATGAAAAAAGCAAAAGCAGATTTTGAGGCGGAAAATTACAATATCGCAATCAAAGTTAAAACATCAAAAACAGTCAAATCCGCTTTTATTAAGTTTGCCGGCCTGCTTTACGAGATGGGACTTTCTCCGCTTGCTTCTGAAACGGTTTCAATCAAGGTCGAAATTGATACCAATCCGCCGGCAGGTGCGGGATTGGAAACAAGCATTATTCGCAGACATATTCTCTTAAACTTTCAGCATTATGATAAGAGTTCGCTGTTTGCGGGAAAACTGCACGCATTGCTTATGCGTAAATATGTAAAGGGAAGAGACATTTATGATTTGATGTGGTATTTGTCCGACAGAACCTGGCCGATGCCGAATCTGCTTCTGCTCAATAACGCTCTTACACAAACCGAATGGCACGGCTCACAAATTACCGAAGAGAACTGGCAGGCTGAAATTGCTCATCGACTCTGTGAATTCGACTGGGGCAGAGTAGTTGCCGATGTAAAGCCTTTTGTTGAAAAGCAAAGCGAGCTTAATATGATTACACTTGATAGTATTCTCGCTCTCTTAAAACAACGGCGTAATACGGCAGAGCTGCCACTATGATAAAAATTGACATTGTCCTGCGAAAGTGGTAAAGGAAAACAGTCGATAACACATTAAATACCGCTTTTGAGCGTGTCGCTGATTATTACAGGAACTAAAAAGGAATTAAAATGTTTATGAAATCGCAAAGTCCGATAAATATGCTTGAGCCGAGAAGCCAGACGCAGTCCTACCAGCGCACAAGGGAAATGACCCTTGACGATATGCTGCTGGAGAACAGGATTATATTTATGATTGGCGAAATCAACTACGCGATGGCAACCGGCGTAATTATGAAAATGCTCTATCTTGACAATCAAAAACGCGGCAGCGACATCAGTCTTTACATCAACTCGCCCGGCGGAGACGTTGACGATACTATGGCCATTTTCGATACGATGAGCTTTATCGGCTCGCCCGTCTCGACGTTCTGCATCGGCAGGGCCGAAAGCGGCGCCGCTGTGATTCTTGCCGCGGGTCAAAAAGGCAAACGCCACGCGTTGCCCCACGCCAAAATTATGCTGCACCAGCCCTGGGGCGGTGTTACAGGCCAGGCTTCCGATATTAAAATCCAGGCCGAAGAAATTTTAAAAGCAAAAAAAATGCTGAACGAAATTCTCTCTAATCTTACCGGCCAGTCCGTTGACAAAATCACCGGCGAAACCGAACGAGACAGATATATGACCGCTATGGAAGCGAAGGAATACGGCCTTATCGACGAAGTCCTCCACGAAGTCGAAGACGAAAAAACAAAAAAAAATAAAGAAAAAAAATAAAATTGGCCACCAAGGCACTAAGACACGAAGAAAAATATATTTAAAACTTTGTGCCTTTGTGTCTTTGTGGCGATATAAAAAGGAAAACTTATGACTGCCAATCAAACTCTTGTACCGATAGTAATTGAGAAAACAGGTCGCGGCGAACGCGCTTATGACATTTACTCGCGACTGCTGAAAGACCGAATCATTTTCCTCGGCGGTCAGGTTGACGACGACTCGGCAAATCTCATCGTTGCGCAAATGCTGTTTTTGAGCAACGAGGACAGCAAGAGCGACATTCACTTTTACATCAACTCGCCGGGCGGAAGCATCACGGCAGGCCTTGCGGTTTATGACACAATGCAATTTCTCCGCTGTCAGGTCGCGACATATTGTGTCGGACAGGCCGCGAGCATGGGTTCGGTGCTTTTCACAGCGGGAGCAAAGGGTAAAAGATTTATGCTCAACAACAGCAGGATTCTGCTGCATCAGCCCCTGCTGAACGGAGTTTATCAGGGACAGGCAACCGATATCGACATTCAGGCAAAGGAAATTATCCGCCTTCGCGCAAGATTGTATGATATAATCGCAAAACACACCGGCAAATCGCCGGAAAAAATTATGGCAGACTGCGACAGAAATTTGTGGCTTGAGGCTAACGAATCAATCGAATATGGTTTGGCCGATGAAATTCTCGAGCGTGCGCCGGATGTCGTGCAAAAAAACGACAACGACTAAAAAAGAATACAGAATACAGTAGTCAGTAGACAGAATATAAAATAATCGGAAGTACGTTCCAGTCGTTTTGTTATTTTGGAAGTATTTTCGCAAGCGAACCAATATAAGCAGTCAGTAGCCTGCTTATTTCTTCGGCGTGGTCGGATAATTTTGATGTGTCGCCGTAGCCCAAATCTTTTGCCAGCAATAAATAATACCGACATTCCTCAAGAGAACCCTGGGCTATGTTGTAATAACGTATCTTGTCTGCTTTGCCGGTTTTCTTAAAACCTTCGGTAATGTTGGCCGGTACTGATACAGCCGCTCTTCTGATTTGCGAAGTCAGACCGTATATTTCCGTTTTGGGAAAAGCGTCGGTCATTTTGTAAATCCCAACTACAAAACTGTGCGCTTTCTGCCAAACAACCAAATCCCGAAAACTGCGAGCAGGCTCACTCATATAGCTCCTGTCTACTGAATTCTGTCTACTGTATTCTTTTTATAATCTCTCTGCGATTTGCACCGCGTTCAGCGCTGCGCCTTTGCGAATCTGGTCGCCGGATACCCATAAGTTAATGCCTTTTCTGTCTGGCAGAGACTCATCCTGACGGATTCTGCCCACATAAACATCATCATGGTCAGCGGCATCAAGCGGCATCGGAAAACGATTATTCGTCCGGTCATCTATCAGCGAAACGCCCGGCGCGTGTTCCAGCAATGCGCGAACTTCGTCAGGCGTAATCGAATCCTTGAATTCAAGATTTATGCTCTCGCAATGACAGCGCGGAACAGGAACTCTAATACAAGTGCAGGTAATCGCAATATCGGGGCAATTGAAAATCTTGTGCGTTTCCTTAACCATTTTCATTTCTTCTTCGTTGTAGCCGTTAGGACCGATGGTTGAATCGTGGCTGAAAAGGTTAAACGCGATTTGATATTTAAATTTTTTGCAAACCGCCGGCCTGCCCGCCAGAACATCTCTTGTCTGGTCAAACAGTTCGGTCATACCAGCTTGTCCGGCTCCGCTTACCGCCTGATAGGTGCTGACTACCATTCTCTTAATCGGATTGGCTTTATGCAGCGGCCAAATCGGAACGTTCGCGATAATCGTCGAGCAGTTCGGATTTGCGATAATGCCGCAGTGCTGTTTAATCGCTTCGGGATTTACCTCCGGCACAACCAACGGCACTGTCGGGTCCATTCTAAATGCGCTGGAGTTATCGACGACAACTGCGCCGGCATTCACCGCTGCCGAGGCGAATTGTTTGCTGCGTGATGCGCCCGCGCTGAACAGTGCGATATCAACGCCTGCAAAACAATTTTCGGTCAGCTCTTCAACCGGATAATCTTTGCCGTTGAATTTCACCGTCTTGCCGAGCGACCTTGCCGATGCGAGCATCCTGATTGATTTCACGGGGAAATCGCGCTGCTCAAGAATATTAATAAATTCCTGACCTACCGCTCCGGTTACACCGACGATTGCGACATTTTTTGCCATTTGTTTTTCCTTAATAATTTAGCCACAGAGGGCACAGAGACCACAGAGATATAAATTATTGAAGAATTAATAGTTCAAATAAATTCGCCAAAGGCGATTCCATAAATTTTCAATCTTCAATCTTAAATTTTCAATTCCAGTCTAAAGCCGAGACATACTAATGATTGACGGGGGCAATGTCAACAAATACGTCGAAATTTGGCAAAATAGACGATATTTTCGGATTTTTTCACAGGAAATGTCACATTTGCACGGTTTTATTAAATTGTATCAAGTCTTAGTCAAGTCATTTTAAAGATTCCCATTTATAAGATACCAGACGAGAATACAGAACACAGTAGTCAGTAGAAGCAGTATTCGTTTGGTAATGTTAGACGGCTTTTGGCCGCCGGCCTCCAACGTCGCCACTGGACGATTCTGCCAAAGATTCCGTGTGGACAGCAGAGCTGTCCACCCTACCGGCTTTCTTATGCAGACACAACTACTCAACACCAACATCCTGTCGGAGTGAGAGAAAGTTACGCACCTCCGTGTGCGAAAGCCCCCTGATTTATATGCCGCTGTGGGTCTTGGCGGCTCTGGGAATAGAAATTGCAATTAAGGCACAAAGCAGCAAAGGCATCCGCCGTCGCTGAAGCTATGGCGGGACAAGCATAGGCACAAAGAAAATCGCGTGGGCTAAGAGCCCACCCTACTCTGAATTGTTTTTAAATGCTGAGCTTCTATTACAGAAAATTTTGTTCCTTTCTTAAATTAGAGACCTCTCTATGGTTGAGATGACATATCTTCACTTAGTACGGCTAAAATCTTTGCGGCCTGTTCGTCAGTAAGATTTGTTTTTGTATCTCCAGCGTCATCCTGCTGCGGCGGTATTTTTTCAACGGTTTCGCTGTTTAACTGCAAAACGTTGAGACATGCTTTTCTGCTTACTTCTTCCTTTTCGGAATTGCAAAGTTCCAACAATCTCGCCGATGCCCATGAACTGTGCTGCAAAAGCAGCATTTGGCCATTCTGATTGAGCGTTTTCATTTTTGCTTCAAGAGCCCTGCTAAAGGGCTGCTGCGAACGCCATCGCTTCCATTTTGAAAGACTGATTGAAAATTTTTGCAAAACTGCGTTCTCGTTTCCGCCAGATGCGAAAAGTTCATCAATGGCCTGTAATTGTCGATTTGTTATAATATTTGGTTCCATAAGTTTTTACTCCATAAAAAGAGGGGCAAAGGCACTAAGGCGCACAGGCACAGAGTTAAATTGCATCCCTATCTTATAAGAAGAACTTGCGCGTTTTTGCTGAAAATTGGCCGAAAATTGAAAGGGGCGGTTTTGTAAGTGGTTGCGGGGCAAGGATATAAAATTTTTATTTTTTTGAGGGGCGCAAGTTTTCGCTTGCGCGTTTGGCCGTTTTTTTTAATCGCTGATTACGCTGAATTAATGGAATTAATGTACCGGACACCTTTAATTCCCTGGCAAAATCAGGGGTATTTTTAGATTTTTGTGGTTAAAATTGAAGAGTTGAAAATATCGCTTATTTTTAAATCAAAGATAAAAAGTGTACTGCTGGCAGAAATAATGGTAGCCGATATTTATTGACAATAACATTTTTGGTGGTAATTTCAGTTCATGTTGAGATTATAAAACGTGCTGGCAACTGGCCGTAATTAAGCCCTGCAGTTCGATAGAGAACGCTAACTATGAGACCAAAAGGATGACCTAAAAAATACCGGACACCCTTAATTAATTTACAGGAGCATGATATGAAAAAATTATTATTATCTATTATAGCTATATTTCCTTTTGTAGCTTACGCTAACGATCCCAATAATATAGCTTCGGAAACAATAGTAGACCAAAACACAGTAGTTTTAGGAGTAAAGGCACAGCCTCTCGATAAGACCATTATTTTGGCATTAAAAGAAGATGAACTACCAATCCCTGCCGTAAAAGGAATATTTATACTTTCAGTTATAAAACATAGTCCAAGCCCTGCATTTATAGCAGGCCTTAAGGATTATGATTTAATCATAAAAATTAATGACATAACAGTAGAAACAATCTCTAAATTTAATAAGATTATATCAGCTAATGGAACCCAAAAGACATTGAGGATTGTTTATTTGAGGATGATAAAAGAAAACGAAAAATATATATGGAAGAGATTTGATACCACAGCAGTACCAGTAAAATATAAAGATTTATTAAAAAACTATACAGAGAGGGAGTTTATTGAAAATGCAATTTCAACAGATGCGTCACAGGCATCTAATAATAGGCCAAATTGGGTGAAACTTACTGAGGGCGTAGAAATATATTATGATCAAAATTATCAATATCATCCAGCCGAAATGAAACTTTCAAATGGAATGCTACTTAGAAGCGAGGATTGGACTAACTGTTTAAAAGGCTTTGTTGAATCTATTCCTGCAAATAAACGCTATGATGTAATAGATGGCATCACACGATTTTATTTTAATTATGACAAATTTGAAAAGGCAATAAAATTCGAGCCCCTTCGCTATATCAGCGGACCATATGCTTCTAATTCTTATATTTCCTTAAAAGGGTCACTAACAAATCAAAAAACTCAAGCACTTTTAAAAGTCCAATATATGGGTGATTCGTGGATATTTGCCGACAGGATAAAAATAGTTGCAGACGATTTTTCTTGGCAATCACCCACAATAGAATTTTACAGAGACAGTACCTCAGTTGTTTGGGAATACACATATTTCGACTTAGCAAACCCAGAAATAAGAAATCTCGTTGATAAAATTATATCAGCAAATGAAGTTGTCATTAGATTTATCGGCCCACAATACTACTCTGATTTCGATGTGCCTAACAGAATGAAAACTGATATTGCAGCTATGCTAAAAGCTATAGACACCATTAATCGACATTAGTAATTAGGGCTTGCTGAAAAAGCCATCTGTCCCCATTTTCCTTTCAGTCCACTGACTTATGCGGCTGTTGCGGCCACTGCGAACAGCCCATGCGACTGGCCATACAGCCATCGTCTCTGTCCGTCCAGCAGCCACCGACACAATAAAAACAAAAAAGAAATGATCCCAGCCAGTATCTTTTCCAGATTCATAACCATAAACGACACCATCACCACCGCCTCCGATGTTATCGCCAGCTTGGCCATTATGCGAGCCAGCGTGAATCGGCGTTTACCCTGGCCAAACTTGCCCTCAATCGGTATCCGGTCAATCTCATCCTGACGCATAAGTTGTTTTTGCTGTTTGCATATCACCATATCTTCACTCGGTCGGCCAAGCGATGGCCCAGACATTCGAATCTTTTTTGTCTGACAAAAGTTTCGATTCTCTCGCGTACGATACAGCTTGTCAACATGTACCGATTCAGGATAAAAACCAAAACGCTCCCGATAGCGTTTAATCTGCTCTATTAAATCGCAGGACTCATTATACGCATCCCATCCGATTTTTTCGACAAAGCTGAAACCCCCGACTAAACTCACCGAAACTTTGGCGCCGAATTCCACCGGGCTTTTCGCCTTGCCGCGAACAATCGGACGAACGTGCGGCTGATGCAAACTGATAATCCTGTCCGGAATACTGTGCGTCCGGCATTCATACATCAATCGCTGCTGACGAAACAGCTCCTTGCTCACCAATAGCAAACGATACAGGCGTTTGCTCAAATAAAGCAATCTGCCGTTTGAAGCCATATAATCAATAGTTTGAAGATTCCGCTTCAGATACCGAAGCTGCCTGCCAATCGCTTTGCGGATTTTCTTTGCTCCGGGCTTTTTCTGTTTGGCCACTGCCAAATATGCCTTCCTTGCTTTCTGGCGACAGGTACGAGGCTTCTTTTCTGCACCGGCAAAAGGCGCGTGCATCACATCAATCATTTCTTCCGTCTTTTCCCGCGCCTCGTTAAGCAGATTCAAATCCGTCGGATACGCCACATCCGCAGGTGTACAGGTCGCATCCACCAGCAGCTTGCCCTGATTTGAAGGCTCATCGTTATCTTTATCATCCGATGACGCGTCGGCTTTGTTACTGTCTGACTCCATCGCCTTGTCAACAATCAATTGGTTTATCACAGCCAGAGTGTCCTTATCAAAGCGTTTGCGAAAGTGCGTCATCATCGAATGATGAAATAATTCCTCATCAGTGTATTCCGAAAGGCCGAGGAAGTATTGCAGGTATGGATTTTCGCGGATTTGCTCTACCGTTTCACGGTCGGTTGTTGCTAATCGTTCTTTGATGATCAATGCGCCAATCGCGATACGAGCCGACTTGGCCGGAGAGCCGTTGTCGTCGCAAAACTGCCGGCCATAAGTTTTTTCGATGTCCTGCCATGGAATCTGCTGAGCCATGATAATCCAGCGATTGTTACTGCGGAGTTTGCCGCCAAAAGGAAGATAAAAGTCCTCGAATTTCAACTGACTGACATCTTCTTTGCGATACATTCGCGCCTCCGTGTGCAGGGGTTCTGAAACTTTTTCCACTTAATCCATTCACTCGGCACAGCATAAACAGAACATATCTCCTTGTCAATAAAAAACTTATAGTTTTTTCAGCAAACCATAATTATTTCCCCACTATTGCTCATAATCGCGGTGCAAATCCAGTCTGTTGCAAGTCAGAACAAGTAAAAAAACAAAGGTATCTGGTGCATTTTTTGGCGAAAATAATTATGCTAATACCAGAAATCTGCCATTAGCATCCATATAGCCGGTCGATGATTTCGCGCAGATGTGCTTCGTCGCGGATGGCGACGAATTCACGTCTTGCTTTTTTAATCGTATTATGGCTGGTGCAGTATTTGCTCAAAAATTTTCTAAAATACCAGATACACTTTCTCGCATCGTAAAGCTCCTTAAGCATTTCAAAATGCTCAAGAATAATCTGCCCCTGTGTTTTTAAATCGGGTTTGTAAATTTCCGCTTTGCCCTCGATAACATCCGCAATCTGTCTGAAAATCCACGGTTTGCCGATTGCGCCTCTTGCGACTGCAACGCCATCAACGCCTGCGGTTTTAAATTTGTCCACGATATCAGCGGGGTCGAATAAATCGCCGCTGCCGATGATTGTTGTCTGCGGAAACTTTTCTTTAAACTGTTTTATTGTTTCCCAGTTTGCAAAGCCTTTAAATCTCTGCTCAACGGTTCTGCCGTGGAGGATAATTCCATCAACGCCGGATTTGACAGCGTTCTCGGCGATGTACCAGAAATTCTCTTTGGCCTGTGCACTGTCGTCTGTGCCGATTCGCAATTTCATCATTACAGGGCAGCTCACCGCGTCTCTGACGGTTTTAAAAATTTCCAAAACTTTCTGCGGCTCTGCCATCAGCGCGCCGCCCCTTGCTTTTCGCAAAACTTTCGGAGCGGGGCAGGCGAAATTCAAATCTATAATATCGTAGCCGGTCTTGACCATATTTTTTGCGGCTGTGGCCATTTGCTCCGGCTCTGTGCCGAGAAGCTGTGCTCCGATTGGGTGTTCATCGTCTTTTATTATATAGTTCGGTCGTTCAAACAATGGCTTATACGATGTGCATTTGTCGAGGATTACGCCGCTGAAAACAAGTTCGCATCCGAATTTGCGGGCGAGCATTCGCATAGCTCTGTCGGTGTAGCCGGCCAGAGCAGCCTGAATGAAAGGGTTGGTTATAACTATGTTTCCAATTAGCATACTGTCTGAATTACGAAAATCAAAAATCAAAGATTAAAAATCAAAATTGAGGAATCGCCTGCGGCGATGATATTTTACTTTCTGCTCGTCATATAAACTGCCTGTTCGGCGAAAAGGTTCGGTGCGAATTTTACCGGGCTTACTCTGTTGCCGATGAGCGGAATCTTCGCTTCTATTTTCGCTCCGAGCTCCTGGCAGAAATCCTCAAAATCCTTTAGCGACAGGAAATGAATATTCGGCGTGTCGTACCAGCCGAATGGGAGCTGCTTTGTTCGCGGCGCACGACCTGCTAATAAATCCGCTCTGCATCGCCAATACGCGAAATTCGGAAAGCTCACGATAACTCTCTTTGCGACTTTCAAAAGCTCGGCGAAAACCTGCTTTGGATTTTTCAGCGTTTGCAATGTCTGCGACAATATCGCGTAATCGAATGTGTCGGCAGGATAATGCCCAAGCCCGCGTTCGATGTCGCGATGAATTATATTCAGCCCGCTGTGTACGCATTGCAGCACAAGCTGCTGGTCCACTTCAATTCCCTCGGCGATGATATTTTTATCGTACTGCAAATTTAACAGAAGCTGGCCGTCGCCGCAGCCTGCGTCAAGCACTCTGCTGTTCGGCTCAATCAGCGATTCGATAAGTTCATAATCAACGCGAACGCGTTTTATTTTTTCAACGCCTTTAATCGCTGATGCCGTCGCAGGTTTGGCGAACTTGGGTTTTTCGAACGTCGTCGAAATGAACCCGCTAATCAGGCTGCCCAGCGTTTTCGGCTCAAGCAAAAACGCATCGTGTCCGTAAGGCGAGGCGATATTGCAGTAGCTGACCGGTTTTCTGTCCGCTACCAGCGCGTTGACCATTTCTTCCGATTGGGCGGGCGTGAACAGCCAGTCGCTTGTGAAACTTACGAGCATAAATCTGGATTTTGTTTTCGCAAAAGCGTTTTGCAGCGAGCCGAAATCTTTTTCAAGGTCGAAATAGTCCATCGCCTTGGTGATATACAAATAACTGTCCGCGTCGAATCTATCGACGAAAATCTGTCCCTGATAATCGAGATACGTTTCAACCGCGAATTCGGAGTTGAGGTCGTAACTGTACTTTTCTGCGCTGCGGAGTTCTCTGCCGAATTTTTCGCGCATACTCTCTTCGGACAAATATGTGATGTGTCCAATCATTCTGGCGGTGGCTAAGCCTTTTTTGGAAGGCTTGTCGGCATCCATATCCGACATAATCGCGTTTCTACCGACCGCGTCAAACGCAATCGCCTGTGCGCCGAGTTTCGATGTCGCTGCGATTACAATCGCCGATTTGACGATTTGGGGAAATTCAATCGTCCACTTCAAAACCTGCATTCCGCCCATCGACCCGCCGATGACGCAGAGCAGTTGTTTTATGCCGAGTTTGTCTAACAGCAGTTTTTGCACGCGTACCATATCAACGATTGTTATCATCGGAAAATCAAGATGATAAGGTTTGCCGGTCTGCGGATTTATGCTTGAAGGCCCCGTTGTGCCGCTGCAGCTTCCCAGAAAATTCGAGCAGATAACGAAATATTTATTAGTGTCGATGGCCTTGCCCGGCCCAATCATTATATCCCACCAGCCGGGCTTCTTGTCATCGGGGCTGTTGAATCCTGCCGCGTGTGCGCTGCCGCTCAATGCGTGGCAGATGAGAATAACATTGTCGCCTGCCGGGTTTAGTTTGCCGTAGCTTTCGTAAGCGACATCAATCGGGCCGAGAGTTTTTCCGCTCACAAGTTTCAGCGGACTTTCCGCCTCGACGACCCTTACGGTTTTCGTTTGAACTATGCCGACCGAATTATTCCTGTCTTCTGCCATTAATCGCTGATTATACCAGTGGGTATATTTAATTGCGTGTTGAACAATTCGTAAGTATTTACGCCAGCTTCGCTTGCCCGCGTATAACGGGCGCAATTATTTAACGCCGTTGGTATTATATACGCTCGCGGCTCTGTTTTCAATTTTTGAAATTAATTTCCAGTGCGGATTTTCTGCGATTTTCTATCTCCGCCAGATTTTTCACGCATAAGCCCGACCATGTTTCCATAGTATCGAAGACTTCCAGCAGTTCAGCGGCAGTCATAAATGTCATTTGCGTAATCATCTGTTCCCGCCTGCTGACGTTTGGAGCGTCCAATTTCCAATAGTGGACTATTCCAAGATGCACGCTGCCGACATCATTGGACTCGTCATTAAGAAGGGCGACGATGTGGTTGGTGTGGCCTGCTTCTATGGAAACTTCCTCGGCTACCTCACGTTCAACAGCGGCAAGATAGGTTTCATAAAAATTCGTATCAAATAGCGGCATATTATCCGGCGGGTTGATGTGGCCGCCGATGCCGATTGACCTGTTTCCGACTAATCGCGTCTCGCCGGCTCGCTTTCCTCTGACATAGCTAAGGTATTTATCGCCACAACTCATTATCACATAAGGAATAAGCTGCTTATAGGCGGGTTTTTTTTCGACCTGCGAGCGAGGCATAAAACAGGGAACGCCCTGGACGAAGATTTCGCGAAGATAACGTTCGACATCAAACATAAGCCCGTTGAACATCCCTATTCGCTCAACGACTTTTCGCTCTATTACTAATACTTGTTCTTCCTGACTCATTATGATGTCCTTTTAATGTATGATATTAGATTAAAGATTGCTGCGGGAATATATCTTATTTTATCCCCACTGTAAAGGAGTTCTATTTAACGGCTTGCATAAGTCTCTATTTTCACTTTTCACTCTATATAATACCGATATTATAGGGCTATAATCGGGGTAGCGGGTAAAAAGGTTTCCTGTGTCTTGATTGTTTAGGCAGGATTTTTGGTCCAAAAGAAAAATTTTTTAAAATTTTCCTTTTAATAATTGCATTTTTCAGGTTGTTGGCTATACTTTCCCTTTCGCTCTGGGCGGAAACTGTACAGGGAATCCCTTAACAATTTTCGCTAAATAGCGAGCAAATAACTGTTTCAGTACTGTAAAAGGCGTTTCAGCCGTCTGCGAATTGTAGAGATTTCAGGCGTGTTGGGGCGTATGTATTAGTAGTCAGTAGTTAGTAGAAATAGCTTCGCCGAAGGCGACTTGTTTTCGTTTGTACTGTAAGTTGCTGAACCGCTGCTGCTGTAGCTCAGTCGGTAGAGCGCGTCCTTGGTAAGGACGAGGTCACGGGTTCAAATCCCATCAGCAGCTTGATTTATTGAACCTGCGTGCAGCAGGGTGTTATGGTAAAAGCCGAAAGATTCGACTTTTTAAGATAAAAACAATTAATGGCATTTAAAATATCGAACATTGGAGGTTAGTACAGTATGGCTAAAGAAACATTTACGAGAAGCAAACCGCACGTTAATGTCGGTACTATCGGTCACGTTGACCACGGCAAGACAACTCTTACCGCTGCGTTGACCAAAGTAACAGAGCTTAGCGGCTGGTCGAAGTTTAAGAGCTACGACGATATCGCCAAGGCATCGGCATCTCAAGGTCGTCGCGACCCGACGAAGATTCTGACGATTTCGACGGCACACGTTGAGTATGCCAGCGGAGAACGTCACTATGCACACGTTGACTGCCCAGGCCACGCGGACTATGTAAAGAATATGATTACCGGCGCCGCTCAAATGGACGGTGCGATTCTGGTAGTAAGCGCCTGCGACGGCCCGATGCCGCAGACAAGAGAGCATATTCTCTTGGCCAGACAGGTTAACGTTCCAAAAATCGTAGTGTTCCTTAACAAGGTTGACCTTGTTGACGACCCGGAATTGATTGACCTTGTCGAAATGGAAATCAGAGAGCTGTTGAGCAAGTATGATTTCCCCGGCGATGATACACCGATTATCAGAGGCGTTGCGAATAAGGCAATGACGGCGACTAAATTAGATGACCCGGCCTGTAAGCCGATACTTGACCTTCTGGCGGCGATGGACAGCTTTATTCCGATTCCTGTTCGTGAAGTGGATAAGCCGTTCCTTATGCCAATCGAAGACGTGTTCAGCATTAAGGGTCGCGGCACAGTAGGTACCGGCAGAATTGAACGCGGTATGGTTAAGGTTGGTGAAGAAGTTGAAGTCATCGGCATCAAGAAAGATACAAGAAAGACGGTCGTAACCGGCGTTGAAATGTTTAACAAGACGCTCGACCAGGGTCAGGCGGGCGATAACGTCGGTCTGCTTCTGCGAGGCGTTGAAAAGACAGAACTCGAACGCGGAATGGTTTTGGCCAAGTCCGGTTCGATTACACCTCACACGAAGTTTGAGGCGGAAGTTTACGTTCTGACTAAAGACGAAGGCGGCAGACATTCGCCATTCTTCGCGGGTTACAAGCCGCAGTTCTATTTCAGAACAACCGACGTAACGGGCGCAGTTCTGGCAATCAAGAGTCGTGAAGGCAAACCGGCGGAAATGTGTCTGCCAGGCGATAACATTGGTATGGAAGTTGAGATTATCAACCCAATCGCTATGGAAGACGGTTTGAGATTCGCTATTCGTGAAGGCGGCAGGACGGTCGGCGCGGGCGTTGTAACAAAGGTTCTTAAATAACAAATGACAATAAACGGCCAGGCTGCAAGTGTCTGGCCGTTTTAACCGTTTTATGCGGATAAAAAATGGCCAAGGCTAAAAAAAGAGAATACATCTGGCTTGAGTGTAAAGACTGCGGCCAGCGGAACTACAGGACAGAAGTCAACGTATCCGGCGGTACGCCGAAGTTTGAGCTGAAAAAGTTCTGCAAAAGCGAGCGAAAACATACTGTTCACAAGATAAGACGTAAATAGCCGAGAATTACTAACCTCGATTTAAGGCTTTTAGGTGTTTGGTTTGGAATTTACGAAACAGGCCAGTAGCTCAACTGGCAGAGCGTCGGTCTCCAAAACCGAAGGTTGGGGGTTCGATCCCTCCCTGGCCTGTTAGCTTTTGAGACGGCCGGCGGATAGTCGCAAAGGCACGGAAAACTGTTTTTTTGAGGGCTTTATTTAAATGCTGATGGAAAAATATAAATGGGGTCAGGGTAAAAACACCCGGCTCTACAGCGCGGTGGCGGTGGCTCTGTTGGCGGCGATTGGCTGCTGGCGGCTTTATCAGAAACTTGTCGCATCGATTGACGTTACTGAAACGACCGGTTTGTGGATTACCGTTGTCGTGCCGTTAGGCGTTTTTGCGGTAATCGCGGCGTTTCTCTATTGGTTAGTTAATAAGCCTACGGTTGCGGATTTTATGATATCGGCCGAGGGCGAGCTGAAAAAAGTAAGTTTTAGTTCTAAAAAAGAGATAGCCGTTTCGACGTTTGTAGTAATTGCTGTTGTTTTTTTGATGACCGCGATGCTCGGCGTGGCGGATTTTTGTTTTAACCTGTTTTTCTCAAGCGTTTTGGGAATATAGTCAATCTTAAATCCCAGGCAAGGGTGATAGTTATGCGTTGGTATGTTTTGCGAGTAGCCTCGAATAGAGAGGAGCAGGTTAAAGAAGCTCTTATGCGTAAAGTTACGCTGGAAGGACTTGAATCTGTTATCGGAAGGATTGTCGTACCTGTCGAGCAGGTCAAGCGAATCCGGAGCGGAAAGCAGAAAGTTCACAAGCGAAAACTTTATCCCGGATATGTTTTTATGGAGCTTGAGCCGGGCGAGGGCGGGAAAATTAACGACAAGGCGTGGTTTCTTATTAAGGAAACTATGGGCGTCGGCGATTTTGTCGGGACTGAAGGCGTTCCTGTTCCGATGAGCGATACGGATGTCGCGAAAATGCTCAACGAAGTTGAAAAGGCGACCGTACAGGCAAACGCCAACATTAAAGTTGATTTTGCCAAAGGCGATGTGGTTAAAATTCGCGAAGGCGCTTTTGAGAATTTTGAAGGCGTTGTCGATTCGATTGATACCGAAAGAGGCGTTGTCTGCGTAATCGTAACGATATTCGGAAGAAGCACGCCGCTTGATATTGAATACTGGCAGATTGAGAAAGTTTAAAATTTAAAGTTGAAAGTGCAAAATTGAGGAATCCGCCTGTGGGCGGATGACCATTGAAAATTATAAAATACTGATTTACATAAAAGGTATAAGATGGCAAAGCAAATAACGGGAAAAATTAAGATTCAGGCACCCGGCGGACAGGCGACACCAGCACCGCCGATTGGTCCTGCTCTTGGTCAGCACGGCGTTAATATCGGTCAGTTCGTTCAGCAGTTCAACGAAAGAACAAAAGAACTCAACGGAATGGTTGTTCCCGCTGAAATTACAGTATATTCAGACAGGACGTTTGATTTCATCGTAAAAAGCCCGCCAGCTTCGGTGCTGCTCAAGCACGAGGCGCAGGTTGCCAAAGGCAGCGGCGTTCCGAGCAAGGATAAAGTCGGAAAGGTTACCAAAGAGCAGGTTAAGAGCATTGCTCAAAGAAAGATGGTTGACCTTAACGCTTTTAGCGTTGAGCAGGCCTGCAAAATTATCGAAGGCACCGCCCGCAGTATGGGAATAGAAGTAGAAAAGTAGCTTAAAACTAAAAGCTAAAAACTTAAAACTGTGGAATCGCGGCAATGCCGCGATGACTTCCTTGTTTTTTATTTTTAAATTTTGATATTTGAATTTTTTGTGGCTTACCACGGCTTGCCGATTGCGAAAATCGCAGGTTGGCGAATAGTGGGAGCGAAAGTTTATTTTTTAAAACGTTTTTCGCGGAGTAAAAATTATGCAGAAAAGAAGTAAAAGGTATTCAGCGGCGGCAAAAAATGCGTCCGAAAAGTCGGTGAGCATTGCCGAAGCGGTGAAGAAAGTCAAATCCTTCAACCCGACCAAATTCGACCAGAGCATCGACTGTGTTATATGGCTCGGAGTTGATCCAAAACAGGCAGACCAGCTTATCAGAGGCGCTGTTTCTCTGCCGCACGGCATCGGCAAGAGCAAAAAGGTTATCGCCTTTTGCGAAGATTCCGATATCGAAGCGGCCAAGAGCGCAGGCGCGATTGAAGCGGGTTGCGACGAATTGATTAAGAAAATTACCGGCGGGTGGCTGGATTTTGATGTTGCTATTGCCTCTCCGAAGGTTATGGGTAAAGCTGGCAAGCTCGGCAAAGTTCTCGGCCCGCAGGGCAAGATGCCGTCGCCGAAGAACGGCACGGTTACCGCAGATGTTATTACGGCTGTCAGAGAGTTTGCCGCGGGCAAAGTCGAATTCAAAAATGATACGGGCGGAAATGTTCACGTTGTTGTCGGCAAGGTTAGTTTTGAAGATTCCAAGCTGGTTGACAACATCAGAGCGTTTCTGGAACTCATCAGGAAAATGAGACCGGCGACCGCCAAAGGCACATACATTAAGAAAGTATCGCTGTCGGCGACGATGAGTCCCGGCGTACAGATTGATAATTCTGAACTATAACCCAAAAACTTACAGGTGATAATATGAGCAGATATATAAAAGATATGCTGGCCAAAGAACTCGAAGGCAAATTCGCCGCGGTTAAAGAGTTTCTCGTAGTTGATATGACCGGCATTGACGGCATTACGAACAACCAACTCCGAGGCAAACTCGGCGCAAAGGGCATCAAACTTACAATGGTCAGAAACGCAATGATGCGGCAGGCGGCTGCGTCTTTGGGTATGGCTGCCGCGACGAGTTTGTTCGCGACAGGCTGCTGCACGATTGCTTATGGCGCAGACAACGTGGTTGACCTTGCCAAAGAACTAAAAGCTACGGCAGGCAAAACAGTGATTAAATTTAAAGGCGCTTATCTTGAAGGTGCCGCTCTTGATGCTAAGGCTGCCGCGAACCTTGTCAATATGAAGAGCAGAATCGAGCTGCAGGGCGACATTGTTATGCTGGCAAAATCGCCGGCAAGCAGATTGGCCAGCGCTATCGCTTCTCCGGCAGGCAGAATCGCAGGCTGCATAAAGACAATTGCGGACAAAGCGCCGGCAGTTGAACCTGAACCGACGCCTGCGGCGGCGTAGAGAAGTAAGAAGTGAGAAGTGAGAAGTTAAAAGTAAGAAATTAATTTGTTCACAATGGAGTCCCTAAAAGGGTTAAACCGGATTCGTAATTCGGGCTGCTGCGGAACACAAAGTAACAGGAGTTTTAAAATGGCAGAATTCAGCACAGAAGTAAAAGAACTTGGCGACAAAATCGTTAAGCTGACCCTCATTCAGGCTAAAGAGCTTGGCGATTATCTCAAGGAAACCTATGGCATCGAGCCTGCAGCAGGCGCTGCGGTTATGATGGCAGGCCCGGCAGCAGGCGCAGCAGCGGCAGTCGAGGAAAAGACGACTTTCGATGTAGTCCTTAAAGAAGTCGGCGATAAGAAAATCCAGGTTATCAAGGAAGTTCGCGCTTTGACAGGTCTTGGCCTGAAAGAAGCAAAAGACCTCGTTGACGGCGCTCCGAAGACCGTTAAAGAAGGTGTCAGCAAAGCTGACGCGGAAGCGGCCAAGAAGCAGATTGAAACTGCCGGCGCTGTTTGCGAAATTAAGTAATACAGTTATCAGAAATTCAGTTATCAGTTATCAGCAGAAATTTTGCTGGTAGCTGATAACTGTTAATTAATTTAACACATTTTATGGAGTGTGTGATGGGCACAAAAACCGTAAGAGATTTCGGCAAGGTTCAGGACGCGATTGCTATTCCGGATCTTACCGAAGTTCAGCGTGCCAGTTATGAAAGATTCCTTCAGGCTGAATGCGCAATGCAGAAACGAAAGAGCATCGGCCTTGAGGCTCTGTTCAGGGAGATATTTCCCATCGAAAGCTACGACAAGACGATGAGTCTTGAGTTTCTGGGCTACGAAATGGACAGTCCCCGTTATACGCCGAATGAGTGCAGGGAACTGCGGCTCACTTACGGCTATCCGATGAAAATATCCTGCCGGCTGAAAAGAAAAGATATCGAAGACATTCAGGAGCAGGCCGTTTATATTGGCGAAATCCCTGTAATGATTGGCGGCGGCGAATTTATCATCAATGGAGCAGAGCGCGTTATCGTCAATCAGCTCCACCGTTCGCCCGGCGTTGATTTTCTTGTCGAAAGCAAGGAAGGCGACAGAGTTCTGCACGGCGGAAGAATTATTCCGGAACGCGGAAGCTGGATTGAAATTTCAGTTACCAAAAAAGACGTTCTCATTGTCAGAATTGACCAGTCGAGCAAAATTCCTGCGACGATGTTCCTTCGCGCTATGGACGGACAGTACAGCAGTACCGAAGCTATTATCAGAATATTTTATGAAACGAAAACCATATCGGTTGACAAGCTCGACCCGATGATGTGGTCGGTCGGGCCGATAGTTGATACCGAATCCGGCGAAATCATCGTCGAGGCAGGCACGCAAATCGGCGACAGGACAGGCGCAATACAAAGAAGCTCGATTAAGAAAATCGAAGTCGTAACGAATGTTGTTGACCCGCTTGTTCTTAATACGCTTGCCGAAGACGATTGCGAAAGCAGAGAAGAAGCTCTGCTGAAACTTTACGCGAGACTTAGGCCTGGCAATCCGCCGAATATCGAAAAGGCAACGACCCTGTTCAACGAAAAATTCTTCGATGGCGACAGATACCGCCTCGGCAGAGTCGGCAGGTTCAGACTTAACAGAAAATTCAATCAGGAAATCAGCGAAGACGAGATGACTCTTCGGCCTGAAGATTTCCTGAATACAATAAAATACATCATCGATATGCGAAACAATCAGGGCGCTGTTGACGATATCGACCATTTGGGCAACAGAAGGCTGCGAACCATCGACGAACTGGCCGCTGACGAAATCAGAAAAGGTCTGCTCAAATTAAGGCGCACCGTTCAGGAACGAATGAGTTTGAAAGAGCCGCAGCAGGCTGTTCGCATTGCTGATTTGGTCAACTCAAAGAGCGTTTCGAGCAGTATTGAATACTTCTTCGGCAGAGGCGAGTTGAGTCAGGTCGTTGACCAGACGAATTCGCTAAGCCAGCTTACGCACGAAAGACGACTGTCGGCGTTAGGCCCGGGCGGTCTTAACAGAAAACGCGCAGGCTTTGAAGTCCGCGACGTTCATATCAGTCACTACGGCAGAATTTGTCCGATTGAAACGCCGGAAGGCACGAACATCGGCCTTATTGCGTCGCTGGCGACTTTCTCGAAAGTTGACGAATACGGCTTTTTGCTGACACCTTATCGCAAGGCTGAAAAGGGCAAACTCACCGGCGAAGTAGTTTATCTTCGAGCCGATGAAGAAATGAAATTGACCTTTGCTCCTCCGGGCGCTATCGAGAAGGGAAATAAACTTCACGACGGCGTTGTTCTGGCTATCAAGCAGAGCGAACTGTCGCAGGTTGACAGTAAAGAAGTGAACTATGTCGATGTTTCGAGCAAACAGATTGTCGGTATATCGGCTGCGCTGATTCCTTTCCTCGAACACGACGATGCCAACAGAGCGTTGATGGGTTCTAATATGATGAGGCAGGCAGTTCCGCTGCTTACGTCGGAAGCTCCTGTTGTTCAGACCGGAATGGAAGAACACGTCGCTCAAAACTCGAGTATGGTTGTTCGGGCAAGAAACGCCGGCACAATTACCGCGGTTGACGCGCTGAAAATCGTCATTGACGACACCGATGTTTATACGCTCGAAAAATTCGTCGGCCTCAATGAGAGAACTTGTCTGAATCAGACTCCGATAGTCTCGCTCGGCCAAAAGGTCAAAAAGAACGAAATTATCGCCGACGGCGGCGGAACTGATAAAGGCGTTTTGGCGCTTGGCAAAAACGTGCTTGTCGCTTTTATGATTTTTGACGGCTTCAACTTTGAGGACGCTATTCTTATCAGCGAAAGATTGGTAAAAGACGATGTCTTCACAAGCATACACATCGACGAGTTCAGCGTTGAAGTAAGAGAAACAAAACTCGGCAAAGAAGAGTTCACCAGAGACATTCCGAACGTCGGCGAAAGAGCGATGAGAAATCTCGACGAGACCGGCGTTATCAGAGAAGGCACAAGAGTCGATGCCGGCGACGTTCTTGTCGGCAAGGTTTCGCCAAAGAGCAAGACCGAACTTACGCCCGAAGAAAAACTTCTGCATGCGATATTCGGCAGAGCGGGCGAAGATGTAAAAAATGATTCCCTCGAACTGCCGAGCGGCTACAACGGCGTTGTCGTAAAGACCAGCCGATTTACCCGAAAAGGCGCAGGCACTGACGAACAGAAAAAAGGTTTCAAACAGAAGATTAAAGACTTTGAGACCGAGACAAAACTTAAACGCTGCAAAATGTTCAGGCAAATGGTCGATGAGATTTGCGAAAAACTCGAAATCTCAATCATCGACCCGACTACAAAGCAGAAACTCGGTGTCAGCGAGGATGCTGATGTTATTGCCGAGCAGATTGAAAACTTTGATATCGCGTGGGTAAAGCCCGCAAACGTTCGCCCGCAGGCTCAACCGGTTATCGACAAGTATATGCCCAAGATTGCCCAGATTGCTCAAGACGCAAAGGCAAGACTTGAGAGAATGAAGCACGGCGATGAATTGCCAAGCGGCGTACTCGAAATGGTCAAGGTCTATGTCGCCACGAAGAGAACTCTCTCGGTCGGCGATAAAATGGCGGGCAGACACGGAAACAAAGGCGTTATCGCCAGAATTATGCCGGTCGAAGATATGCCGTTTATGGAAGACGGTACGCCTGTCGATGTTTGCCTCAATCCTCTCGGCGTACCGAGCCGTATGAACGTCGGCCAGATTCTTGAAACGCATCTCGGCTGGGCGGCAAAGGTTCTCGGTTTCGATGCCGTTACTCCGGTATTCGCCGGCGCAACAGAAGATGAAATCAAGCAGATTCTTATGGATGCCAATGACCATACGGTTAAACGCGCCAAAGAGCTTGCTGATTCGAAGACCGCTCCGCCGGCAGGAGAGATATTCGCAAAAATCAGGCCGGATATGAAGACGACCCTCCGCGACGGCAGAACAGGCGAGCCTTTTGAGCAGGACGCTACTGTCGGACATATATATATGATGAAACTGCACCACCTTGTTGACGACAAAATTCACGCTCGTTCGACGGGTCCATACAGTCTTATCACGCAGCAGCCTCTCGGCGGAAAAGCCAGAACAGGCGGCCAGAGATTCGGCGAAATGGAAGTCTGGGCTCTGGAAGCTTATGGCGCGGCTTATACATTGCAGGAACTGCTCACCGTCAAGAGCGACGACATCGAAGGCAGAACGAAGATTTACGAGTCGATGGTCAAGGGCAAAAATACCCTTGAAGCAGGCACGCCGATTTCGTTCGATGTGCTGTGCAGCGAAATTAAGGGATTGGGTTTGAATATCCAGCTCGAAAAGAAAAAAATCGGCGGAAAAACCCTTTAGTATTTCAGTGGAATAAAAGGTTTATAAACCTTATGTCAGGAGTAAGCTTAAATGGCTGAAAGTATTTATGACAAAATAAATGATTACGGTTCGGTAAAGATTGGTCTTGCCAGTCCGAATGACATCAGAAGCTGGTCGTTCGGCGAAGTCAGAAAACCTGAAACGATTAACTATCGTACATACAGGCCTGAAAAAGACGGACTTTTCTGCGAACGTATCTTTGGCCCGGAAAGAGACTGGGAATGTTCCTGCGGCAAATACAAGGGAACAAAATTCAAAGGCATTATCTGCGACAGATGCGGCGTAAAAGTTACGCACAGCAGAGTCCGCAGAAAAAGAATGGGACACATTAATCTTGCCGCGCCTGCTGTGCATATATGGTTCTTTAAGGCTATGCCGTCGCGCCTCGGTTCGCTTTTGGCGATGAAAACAATCGACCTTGAAAAGATAATTTATTTTCAGGATTATGTCGTTACCGACGCGGGTCAGAGTCCTCTGAAGGTCAAGCAGCTTCTCAACGAAGAAGAATATCGCGAAGCTGTTACCAAGTACGGCAATACATTCAAGGCCTCGATGGGCGCAGAAGGCGTTAGAGATTTGCTTATGCAGCTTGACCTTGACCAGTTGGCCGGCGATTTGAAGGCGGGCATCACCAAGACCAGCAGCAAGCAGAAAATTAAAGACCTTACCAAAAGGCTTAAGAACGTCAACGCGGTTAAGGGCAGTCCCAACAAGCCGGAATGGATAGTTCTTGAAGTTGTACCGGTGATTCCGCCGGATTTGCGTCCGTTAGTTATGTTAGAGAGCGGCAACTTCGCCACGAGCGATTTGAATGATTTGTATCGAAGAATCATTAACAGAAATAACAGACTTAAAAAACTGATGGACCTCAACGCACCGGAAGTCATCATCAGAAACGAAAAACGAATGCTCCAGCAGGCGGTTGACGCTCTGTTCGACAACGGCAGATGCAGAAGGCCCGTTCTCGGCAGCAACAACAGGCCGCTGAAGAGTCTTACGGATATGATTAAAGGCAAGCAGGGCAGATTCCGCGAGAACCTTTTAGGCAAACGCGTTGACTATTCAGCACGTTCGGTTATCGTCGTCGGCCCATACCTTAAACTGCATCAGTGCGGCCTGCCGAAGAAAATCGCTCTTGAGCTTTTCCAGCCTTTCATTATCAGGGAACTGAAGGAGCGCGGCCTTGCCGATACTATTAAGAGCGCAAAGAGAATGCTCGAAAGGCGTGAAGAACACGTCTGGGACATTCTCGAAAAAGTTATTCATCAGCATCCCGTAATGCTCAACCGTGCGCCTACGCTGCACAGAATGGGTATTCAGGCGTTCGAGCCGGTATTGGTCGAAGGCAACGCGATTATGCTGCACCCGTTGGTTTGCAAAGGCTTCAACGCCGACTTCGATGGCGACCAGATGGCCGTTCACCTTCCCTTGAGCATTGAGGCGCAGGTCGAAACGCATACTTTGATAATGGCGACTAATAACGTTTTCTCGCCCGCCAACGGTTCGCCGCAGATAAGTCCATCGCAGGATATCGTGCTTGGCAACTATTATGTAACAGCCCAGAGACTCGGTATGAAGGGCGAGGGAATGATATTCAGAGATTCCTTCGAGGCCATTACCGCCTATGAAATGGGCAAAGTCAATATCCACGCGAAAGTAAAAGTCGGCATTCCCGCAGGCAAAAAGATTGTAAGTTCCGAAGGAACAAAAGTAAGCACCGGCATTATTGAGACGACGCCGGGCAGATGTATCTTTAATGAGATGCTGCCCAAGGAAATGCCTTTTTATAATTATCTGATGTCGCAAAAGACGCTAAGACGCGTTATTAACGATTGCTTTATGCTGTGCGACGGCAACACATCTTTAAATCTGCTTGACGATATGAAAGACCTCGGCTTCAAATATGCGACGCTTGCGGGTTTGAGTTTCGGCATTACGGATTTGAGAGTTCCGCCCGAAAAGCAGGGCATTATTGATAAAACCCAGAAGGTCATTGACAAAATTCGTAAAAACTACAACGAAGGCGTTCTGACCGAAGGCGAAAGATATAATCAGGTAATCGATGCCTGGACACACGCTCGTGTCGCTGTTACCAGCGCAATGATGCAGGGTTTAAAGAACGACACAAGAGACGGCAAAGCCTATCTTAATCCGATTTATCTGATGTCGGATTCCGGCGCGCGAGGCAGCGTTGACCAGATTCAGCAGCTTGCAGGTATGCGTGCTTTGATGGCCAAGCCGAGCGGCGAAATTATTGAAACGCCTATTAAATCGAACTTCCGTGAAGGTTTGAACGTGCTTGAGTATTTCAGTTCGACTCACGGAGCAAGAAAAGGTTTGGCTGATACGGCTCTGAAAACGGCGGACTCCGGCTATCTGACAAGAAAGCTGGCCGATGTCGCACAGAACGTAATCATCAATGAAATCGACTGCGGCACATTGCAGGGCATTACAAAGACGACATTGTATAAGGGCGAGCAGGTTGATATTCCGCTGCGTGAACTCATCATCGGCAGAACCGCCCGCGACAATGTCAGAAATCCGATTACCGATGAAATGATTGTTCGCGAGAACGAAGTCATTACACACGAGGCCGCTGATAAAATCGAAGCTCTCGGCCTTGAATCAATAAGAATACGAAGCTCGCTTACCTGCGATAGTCCTCTCGGCGTTTGTGCAAAATGCTACGGCTGGGATTTGGGAACAGGCAGGCTTGTCGAAGAAGGTATGGCTGTCGGCATTATCGCCGCGCAGTCAATCGGCGAACCAGGCACGCAGCTTACGATGCGTACGTTCCACACGGGCGGTATCGCATCTCGCGCAATTCTTGAAAACGACCAGAAGGCTCCGAGAGACGGCGTTGTTCAGTATCGCGACATTAACGTTGTGCCGGTGAAAAACGAAGACGGCACAGAAACGCTTATCGCGCTCAAGAGAAGCGGCGAATTGGCTATCGTTGACGACAGAGGTCGCGAGTACGATAAATTCAAAGTGCCTTACGGCGCTGTTGTTCATGTGAAAGACGGCCAGACCGTTACGGCTCGAACGAGCCTGTATAGCTGGGATCCTCACAGAGTTCCGATTCTGGCAGAAGTTGCCGGTGTTGCTCGCCTTGTTGACGTTGTCGAAGGCGAGACGATGCGCGTCGAAGAAGAACGAAAAGGCCAAAAAGGCCGGCCGGTTGTTATCGAACACAAGGGCGATAAACATCCGCAGGTTATTATCGAAGATGAAAACGGCAAAATTCTTGACATTCACTACCTGCCGGCAAAGGCTCGTATCGAAGTTGACGAAGGTCAGAAGATTCAGGCCGGTCAGCTCCTTGCCCGTCAGCCGAGAGGCCAGGGTGGTACGCAGGATATTACCGGCGGTCTGCCGAGAGTTACCGAAATCTTTGAGGCAAGAAAGCCCAAAGAGCCGGCAGCGATGGCCGAGATTAGCGGTCGTGTCGAGCTTAAGAGCGATAAACGCCGCGGCAAAATGACTATTACCATCAAGAGCGAAAAGATGGAAAAAGAACACCATGTCCCGCGCGACAGGCATCTTAATGTCCACGCCGGGGATATGGTCGAGGCCGGCGACCCGCTGACAGACGGGCCGTTAGTTCCGCACGATATTCTCCGAATTAAGGGCGAAGAGGCTCTGCAAAGGTATCTGCTGGCTGAAGTTCTGAATGTTTATCGTTCGCAGAATGTAACGATTAACGACAAGCACATTGAGGTAATTCTTTCTCAAATGATGCAGAAAGTCGAAATAGAAACCATCGGCGACAGCAATTTCCTGCCGGGCGACATTGTTTCAAAGTATGTCTTCAGAAAGGCAAATGACGAGCTGGCGGGCAGTCTGAAAATCGCAGAACCGGGCGATACCGACCTTGTCGCGGGTATGGTTTATACCAAGGCGCATATCGAACAGGCCAATGAAAAGGTCGAAAAACTCGCCGGCGAGCCTGCAAAAGGCAAAAAACCGCGTCCGGCAACCGCCGCCACGCTGCTTATGGGTATCACAAAGGCTGCATTGCAGTCGGAAAGCTGGATATCAGCGGCAAGTTTCCAGGAAACGACTAAAGTCTTGACGGAAGCGGCCTTAGGTGGTAGAGTAGATGAATTACGCGGTTTGAAAGAAAACGTCATTCTCGGCCACCTTATACCGGCCGGTACGGCGTTCAGGCCGCATCTCGAAATGACCGTGAAACACCTTGTTAAGGCTCCGCTGCCCAAGCAGCTTGCCGAACTTAAGGAAACCCACGATGCCGAAGCTCAAGCCGATAAAGCGGCAAGAGCAGCATTGGGACTCGAATAAAAAAAAATTGAAAAGTTAAAGCTAAAAGCCCAAAACTATGGAACGGCCTTCGGCCGATGAGTTTTAAATTTTGGGTTTTGGTTTTGGACTTTAAACTGTGAGTTTTAAGTTAAGGGAAAATAATGCCAACAATCAATCAGTTAGTTAGAAAAGGCAGAGGCACAAAGGGCAAGAAGCGTATATCGGATATTACCGGCTGCCCGCAGAAACGCGGCGTTTGTCTGATAGTAAGAACCCAGACGCCAAAGAAGCCGAACTCCGCTTTGCGTAAAATCGCCCGTGTAAGACTTACCAATGGCAAGGAAGTTACAGCTTATATTCCGGGTATCGACCACAATCTGCAGGAACACAGTACTGTGCTTATCCGCGGCGGAAGAGTAAGAGACTTACCCGGCGTAAGATACCATATTGTCAGAGGCACGCTCGATACTTCAGGCGTAGCCAACAGAAAGAAAAGCCGAAGCAAATACGGCGTTAAGAATAGTTAATAGTTGATAGTTAATCGAAGGTGAAAAATGGCAAAGAAGTTCACAGCTTCTGCAAAACAGTTAAGACCTGATGCCCGCTTTAACAGCAAGCTGGCACAGAAGTTTATTAATTCGATGATGTGGCAGGGCAAGAAAACGACTGCAACGCAGATTTTCTACGATGCCCTTGATATAGCCGTCAAGAAGGTAAAGGATGTTGAACCTTTGGCGTTGTTCGAGGCCGCAATCAACAATGTTAAGCCGCAAATCGAGGTTCGCTCCAAGCGAGTCGGCGGCGCCAGTTATCAGGTGCCTATGCCCGTCAACGCCAGAAGACAGCAGTCTCTTGCATTCAGATGGATACTCGCCTCTGCCAGAGGCAAGAAGGGCAGACCAATGTGCGACAGACTTGCGTCGGAACTGCTTGACGCTTATAACAGGCAGGGCGGCGCGATGACAACTCGTGAAAATATCCACAAAATGGCCGAGGCTAACAAGGCCTTTGCTCATTTTGCCTGGTAGCATCCGCAGGATTATAAATGCCGCAGTTGAATTTAAGTGTTTAACGGCGGCATTTTTTTCTTTTTATATAAAAAGCAGTTTCAGCCTTTGGGCTGAATCCACAATTTTAATTTTTAAACTTTAAATTTTGAATTTCTTATTATGCCTAAATCAGTAGAAAGAATTCGTAATATCGGAGTAATGGCTCACATTGACGCCGGCAAAACAACCGTGTCCGAAAGGATACTTTTTTATACCGGCAAAACCTACAAAATGGGCGAAGTTCACAACGGTACAGCCGTTATGGACTACCTCGAAGAAGAGCAGCAGAGAGGCATTACAATAACAAGCGCGGCAACCACCTGTCCGTGGAAGGATTGGATTTTCAATCTGATTGACACTCCCGGCCACGTTGATTTTACGGCGGAGGTGGAGCGTTCGCTTCGAGTGCTTGACGCGGCGATTGCCGTTTTTGACGGCAGCGAAGGCGTTCAGGCGCAGAGCGAAACCGTCTGGAGACAGGGGCTGAAATATAAAGTTCCCTGCATCTGTTTCATCAATAAGATGGACAAAACCGGCGCTGATTTTGAAATGAGCGTGCAGAGCATCAAGGATAAACTTGTCGCTCATCCGGTTTGCCTGCAAATACCAATTGGTGCCGATACCACGTTCCAGGGCGTTATAGACCTTATTCGCTTAAAGGCGATTTATTATAAAGACGAGAAGCTCGGCGCAAGTTTTGAAGAGAAAGAGATTCCGGAAGAATTCAAAGACGCTGTCGCTCACTGGCGGCACGATATGCTTGAAGCTCTGGCCGAGTTCGACGAACATCTGATGGAAAAATATATCCACGATGAACATATCGAGGAAGATATGATTCATAACGCCGTCAGAAAGGGAATGCTTGCCAATAAACTAAATCCGGTGCTGTTCGGTTCGGCATTGCAGTATATAGGCGTTCAGCCGCTTTTGGACGCGGTTGGTATGTATTGCCCTTCGCCTGCCGATAAGCCCGAAGTTTTTGGTCACAGCCCCGGCCAGAAGGAAATGAATATACCGATTATGTGCGATTCGCATAAGCCGCTGGCTGCGCTTGCGTTCAAAATCGTCAACGATAAGCACGGCGACCTTTATTTCTTAAGAATTTATCAGGGAACGCTTAAGGGCAGCACAAGAGTTTTAAACGCCAACAACGGCAAAAAAGAAAATATTACGCGTCTGTTCCGAATGCACGCCGGCACAAGAGAAATCGTGGAAGCAGGGAAGGCGGGCGATATCGTTGCCTGTATCGGCCTGAAAGATGTCGGCACAGGCGATACCATCTGCGATACCAAACACCCCGTTATGCTCGAAAACATCGTTTTCCCGGAAACCGTTATAAGTATGTCGATTGAACCTGCCAGCGGCAGCGATAGAGATAAACTCGGCGAAGGTCTGGCGGCTTTAAGAAAAGAAGACCCAACTTTCAAATGCAAGTACGACCCGGAAACCGGCCAGACGATTATCAGCGGTATGGGCGAACTGCATCTTGAGGTGCTTCAGCACAGATTGACAAGAGATATGAAAATCGATGTCCGGGTCGGCAGGCCGAAAGTCGCCTATCGCGAGGCTATCACAGGCACAGCCGAGGCCGAAGGCAAATTCGTTCGCCAGACAGGCGGTCGAGGCCAGTACGGTCACGCGGTTATTACGATTGAACCTCTTTATGACGAGAGCGGTCATTTCAGCAAAGAAAACGTTTTTGAAAATAAAATCGTCGGTGGTTCTGTTCCGAGGGAATATATTTCTCCCATCGAAAACGGCGTAATGCAGGCCTTTACAAGCGGCGAATTGGCCGGGTATCCTGTTGTCGGAGCTAAAGTCTGCCTGATTGACGGTTCTTTCCATACGGTCGATTCTTCCGAAATGGCGTTTGAGCAGGCCGGCGTTTTGGCCTGCCGAGAGGGTATGAGAAGGGCAAAGCCTATTCTGCTCGAGCCTATTATGAAGGTTGAAATTATTATACCTGAATCCGATTACGGCGTGGTTCAGGGCAATATCATAAGCAAGAGAGGTATGATTTACGATACGCGAGCTCACGGCAAAATGCGAGTTCTCGATGTCAAAGTGCCTCTTTCCGAGATGTTTGGATATTCCAGTGATTTACGCGGTATGACCAGCGGAAGAGGCAGTTTTGTAATGGAGCCGAGTACCTACGAAAAAGTTCCTGAACAAATTGCAGAAAAAATTCTTGCAGCCTCTTGACGAATGTTTCGGGGTATGGTATATACTCCTTTCCTTCAGTCGTAGCGAGCATGGCAACGCGTCATGCGTGTTCTGAGTTGGACTGATAAACATATCTATAGTATTACTACTATGGCAACTCAGATTCGCGATTGATAATCGTGAATCGATTAGGACCTATAATGTCCTTGTTTTTGATAGTGAAAACGCGGAAAAGCTGTTTTTTGTAAAAAAACCCTTTTTTCAGCATTATTTACTTGATTTTTGAATTTATAGCGGGTATTTTGCTACCCCTTAGCCTTTTGCGGGGATTGCCGCGATTGAGCGAAAAAATTTGAAATTTTGGCTTGAATGCTTATTTAGAGAACTAATATGGCAGTTGAAACAGAAAAGATTCGTATCAGAATGGAAGCGTATGACCCGCGTGCGCTGGATGTCAGTGCAAAGGAAATCGTTGAGCAGGCTCGCAGGACTAACGCCAGAGTCAGCGGACCGATTCCGCTGCCCACGAGGATTGAGCGATATACAGTTTTGCGAAGTCCTCACGTTGACAAAAAGAGTCGCGAGCAGTTCGAAATGAGAACGCACAAACGTCTCATCGACATCTTTGAAGCCAACGCCAGAACCGTTGAGGCTCTCAACAGATTAGTAGTCCCGGCGGGCGTATTCGTGAAAATTAAGGCATAATGCGTATTTAATAAACGTAAAGCTATGTAGAGCTTTACGTTTTTGTTTTTGGGTTTAGAAAAAAGGTTTTTTGACAATATGATGCTTCTTGGCAAAAAAGTCGGAATGACGCAGGTTTATAATGAGGCCGGTAAAATGGTTCCGGTTACCGTTATACAGGCCGGCCCTTGTACCGTTACACAGGTAAAGACAGCCGAAACCGATGGATACACAGCTATCCAGATGGGTTTTGAAGATGTAAAAAAGTCGCGTCAAATAAAGTCGGCAATCGGTCACGCTAAAAAAGCCAACGATGTTCCAAAGAGATTTGTTAAAGAATGTAATCTCGAAGGAAAGCAGGCTGAATACAAAATCGGCGACAAAATCACCGTCGAAGGTTTTGCTGAAGTCAAGTTTGTCGATGTCGTCGGCACGAGCAAAGGCAAAGGCTGGGCAGGCGTTATGAAAAGGCATGGCTTCGGCGGTTTCCCGGGAAGTCATGGTACTGAAAGAAAGCACAGAGCTCCCGGTTCGATATCCAGCCACGCTTCCGACAGAGGCCACGGCGGAAACCTTAAAAAAGGCAAGCGAATGGGCGGCAGAATGGGAACTGCTCGTGTTACCGTCAAAAATCACGCCCTTGTGAGCGTTGACACCGAGAACAATCTTCTCGTTGTAAAAGGCGCTATACCAGGTCCGTGCGGCGGATATGTCATTGTAAAGCAAAGCAAAGGCAGGAAATAAATAGTTATGATTACCGTTGCTGTACATAATAAAGATGGTAAGGAAATCGACAGCCTTAATGTGGACGAGACGACGCTCGGCGGCTATGTAAGGCACGCGCTGCTCAAGCAGGCAATCGTGATGTACCACGCCAACAAGCGTCAGGGAACTGTTGCCACGAAGAACAGAAGCCTGGTCGAAGGCTCGACAAGAAAATTATATAAGCAGAAAGGCACAGGCAATGCTCGTGCCGGTACTGTCAGAACTCCGATTAGAAGGGGCGGCGGTGTCGCTTTCGCGAAAGTAACTCGCGATTTCAGGCAGGATATGCCTAAAAAGCAGAGAAGATTGGCGACAAGTTCGGCGATTCTTTCAAAGCTGATGAAGGGCAATGTCATTGTTATCGACCAGTTCGGCATCGAAAAGCCCAGGACGAAGGATTTTGTTGCCATACTCGGCAATCTCAAAATTGACAGAAGCTGCTTAGTTACAGTGAATCAGCCGGACGACAATCTTTACAAGTCGGCAAGAAACGTGCAGAAGGTTGCCGTTATGAACGTAAGCGACCTGAACGCCGGCGACATCTGCAACAGGCAGAAAATGCTTTTCACGAAAGAAGCTTTGCTGGCGATTATCGACGGCAGCAAAAATCAAAAAACAGAATCAGTTGGTTGATGGATATAAAAAATGGACGATCATGATATTGTTATAAAGCCGTTGATTACAGAGCAAAGCACGCATTTTGCCAACGAGAAAAATGCGTATGCGTTCGAGGTCAACAGTAAGGCCAACAAAATTCAGATTAAGGGCGCGGTCGAACGGCTCTATGGCGTTAAGGTTACCGATGTCAGAACCGCCAACCGCAAGGGAAAGCCGAAAAGACGCGGCAGATTTATGGGCAAACGGTCGGATTGGAAAAAGGCCGTCGTAGTGCTTGACGAGCAGCATCACATAGACCTGTTCTAACACATAGGAATAGATAATTATGGGCATTAGAATATACAGACCAACATCAAACGGACGCAGAAATGCTTCGGTTAATGATTACGCCGAGCTTACGACGGACAGTCGGCAGAAGAGCCTTTGCAAAAGGATTAAAAAAGCCGGCGGCAAGAACAACAGCGGCAAGACCACTGTCAGATTCAGAGGCGGCGGCGCAAAGAGGATTTACAGAATCATCGACTTCAAACGCAACAAGGACACTTCTCCTGCGATAGTCGAAACAGTCGAATATGATCCGAACAGAAATTGTTTTATATCTTTAGTTGGTTATCAGGACGGCGAGAAAAGATACATACTTGCTCCGCAGGGGCTGACGGTTGGTCAGAAGATAGAAAGCGGAGCCGTCGTCGAGCCGAAAGTCGGCAATGCGATGCCTTTGGGCGCTATACCGGTCGGCGTTGAAATTCACAACATCGAAATGACCGCAGGACAGGGCGGCAAGCTCGTAAGAGGCGCAGGCCTTTCCGCAAGACTTATGGCTAAGGAAGGCGAATGGGCTACGGTCATCCTTCCAAGCGGCGAAACGAGAATGATTCGCGTTGAATGCAGAGCCACGATTGGCGGATTGAGCAATCCTGATTATCAAAACGTAAAAATCGGTAAAGCCGGCAGAATGCGTCATATGGGCATCAGGCCGCACGTTCGCGGCAAAGCTATGAACCCTGTCGCACATCCGATGGGCGGCGGCGAAGGCAGAGCCAACGGCGGAAGACATCCATGTTCGCCAAGAGGCGTTCTGGCAAAGGGCGGCAAAACGCGTAATCCAAGAAAGAACAGCAACAAGAGAATTATCAGAAGAAGAAAAACCGGCAGAGGCCAGCAGTTAGTTCTCTAATTAGTTTGAGGTAATTTATAAATGTCAAGATCGCTTAAAAAAGGTCCGTTTGTCGAAGACAGTCTTCTGCAGAAAGTGCTTAAGCAGCGCCAGACGGGCGTAAAAGACCCGATTAAAACATGGTCAAGACGCAGTACAATAGTTCCGGAATTTGTGGGCTATACATTTATGGTTCACAACGGAAAAATGTTTCATAAAGTTTTCGTCAGTGAAGAAATGGTCGGCCACAAGCTGGGCGAGTTTTCTATAACTCGCACATTTAGAGGCCATTCAGGCAATAAAGCGGCAGGGGCATAACAGATGTTAAGTGCAAGCAAACTTGATAATCTTATCAAAAGTACAGGCAAAAGCGTCGCCGATTTGGCGACCGGGCTCAAAAGAGCCGGTCTAACCGAAAAGCAGGCGGCTTCTGCCATAAAAAATTGGCGCAAGGGTTTGATGAAACCTCTGCCCAGAAAAAGCGATATCGAAGCTCTCGCCTCGGGTCTTGGCGTTGATGTTGTCGGCGTTTCGCAGTGGAAGTCCTCGGTCAGATACTCGCCGAGTTCGCCAAGAAAAGCCAGACTTGTTACGCAGCTTATTTATGGTCGCGGCGCACAGGAGGCTCTTGACCTGCTCAAGTTCACTCACAAGCGAGCTTCCGACACCGTAAGCAAGGCTCTCAAGAGCGCAATCGCAAGCGCAGATGAAGATTCGGCCGATGTCGAAAATCTTTATGTCTGTCTGGCGAAGGTTGACGGCGCAGGCGTAAGGGTCGGCACAAAGAGATGGATTGCCAAAGACAGAGGCAGGGCGCATTCAATTAGAAAAATGGCCAGCCATATTCACGTGGCTGTAACAGAAATTGTATAGTAAATAGAAGCAGTATTAAGGACTTGATATGGGTCAGAAGGTTCAGCCGATAGGGTTCAGGACAGGCATTAGGTTGCCGTGGCAGAGTACATGGTTTGCTCCGAAAGCCAATTATGGACAGATGCTTGTTGAAGACCAGCGGATTAGAAACTATGTCGATACGAAGTTTAACAAGCAGCCTCCGTTCGCCGCGGTATCGAAGGTTGAGATAGCAAGAACAAGAAACGAAGTTAAGGTTACACTTCACACCGCAAGGCCTGGTATTGTAATTGGCCCGAGAGGCGCAGAAGTTGACAAGCTCAAAGGCGACCTCGAAGAATTGATTGACAGACAGGTGCTCGTAAATGTTATTGAAATAAAAGAGCCTTCTCTTGATGCGAAGTTAGTCGGCGAAGCGGTTGCCGAGCAGATGAAAAAAAGAGTCGCTTTCAGAAGAGCGATGAAGCAGCAGTGCGAGCTTGCAATGCAGGCCGGCGCAAAGGGCATCAAGATTAAGTGCGGCGGCAGACTTGGCGGAGCTGAAATCGCAAGATGCGAAACTCAAATGGAAGGCAGCATTCCGCTGCATACCATTGATGCCGACGTTGATTACGCTCATGTCGGCGCTATTACCACTTATGGTGTAATAGGCATAAAGGTTTGGATTTACAAAGGTAAATACGGAACGCAGCTTGAAGAGATGCCTGGCAGAAAAACTCTTAGAAAGCCGCGTTCAAGAATGTATTCAAGAGACAGAGAACCGTCGCACAACGCTCCAAGGGCAGCCCACGAAAATGCAGCCCCCGCGGCAGTGCAGGACTCGACTCCGAAAAGCGAATAGCAATCATAGTTGAAAAGGTATTACTATGGCAATGATGCCAAAAAGAGTTAAATATCGTAAGAGCCAGCGCGGCAAGATGAGAGGCAATGCCTGTCGGATGAACTACGTCGCTTTTGGCGAATTCGGTCTGCAGTCTCTCGAAACCAGTTGGGTTACAGGCAAGCAGATTGAGGCGGGCAGAGTGGCTGCCACCCACTTCCTTCAGAATGTGGGCAAGGTTTATATCAGAATATTTCCGCACAAGTCGATAACTAAAAAGCCGCTTGAGACTCGAATGGGTAAAGGTAAAGCCGAAATTGACCAGTGGGTTGCCTGTGTCAAGCCGGGAACGGTAATGTTTGAAATTGGCGGAGTTACCGAAGACGTTGCAAAAAGAGCATTTTCGAGAGTTTCTCACAAAATGCCCGTAAAGTGTAGATTAGTCGCAAGAAAACATGCCATCGGATAAGGATAGAGCGTGAAAACAGCAAAAATAAGAGAAATGAGAGCGGATGAATGGGCAGGCGAACTGACGAGCCTCGAAAAGCAGCTTTTCGATATGAGAACAAGAGCTGTTACAGAGAAACTTGAAAATTCGCATTTGCTCAAGAACATAAAAAAGGATATCGCAAGATTTAAGACCGTTATCAGACAAAGCCAGTTAAAGGGCGAAAAATAAATGCAAGCCGAAAAAAAACAAATAAAGACTGTACAAGGCGTGGTTGTCAGCCGCAGCGGCGACAAGAGCATCAGAATTGTTATTGACTACAGGATTAAGCACCCTGTGTACGGCAAGTTTATGAACAGGCGCACGAAGTTCGGCGTTCACGATGAGCAGAATGTCGCTCAAGTCGGCGATGTTGTCGAAGTTGCGCAGTGCAGGCCGATGAGCAAGACTAAGTCATGGCGACTTCTTAATGTCGTTCAAAAAGCGGTAGAAAAAGAATAACTGTAAGGGATAAAGCGTGATTCAACAGGAAGCATATATAGACATCGCCGATAACTCCGGCGCAAAGCAGGCGCAGTGCATTATGGTGTACGGCCAAACCAGTTCAAAGCTGGGCAAATCCACTCGCGGCGCCGCCGCGGTGGGCGATATTATCTGCGTCGCCATAAAAAAATTGCTGCCGACCTGTCAGCTTGACAGAAAAAAAACGTATAAATGCGTCATTATCAGAACCAAACATCCAATCAGAAGACCCGATGGCAGTTATGTAAGGTTCGACAGTAACGCCGGCGTTATTATAGACGCTGAAGGCAATCCGGTTGGAACAAGAATTTTCGGCGCAGTAGCAAGAGAACTGCGAGAGAAAAATTATATGAAGATTGTTTCTTTAGCCAGCGAAGTCGTTTAAGGATGCAAAAACGAGAACAGAGCCCAAGCGACAGCGCAGGGAGTAATAGGAAAGTTTAAGTTATGGCAAGAAATGTAAAAAAAGGCGATACGGTCGAAGTGATAGCCGGCGAAGGTAAAGGCACCGTCGCGAAAGTAATGCGTGTTATTACTTCAAAAGACAGAGTGATTGTCGAATCTGTCAACAGAAGATACAAACACGTCAAGCCCAGCAGAAAATACCCGCAGGGCGGAAGAATTCAGATTGAACAGTCTGTGCATATTAGTAATGTTCAGCCGGTCAATCCGAAGACTTCAAAGGGTACGAGAGTTAAGTTTGTCGTTGGTGCAAAAGGCGAAAAGAAACGCATCGCGACCGATGGCACTGAAATCGGTATTGTTAGAAAAGCCGACTAATAAAAATGGTTAGCCCCCTGCTTTATGCCGGGGGTAAGTAACATAAACATAATAAGGTTTTAAAAATGGCAAGGTTAAGCGACCTCTATAAATCGAAAGTAGTTCCTGCTCTGAAGGAAAAGTATAAGTACAAAAGCTCTATGGCTGTACCCCGAATGGAGAAGGTGGTTATCTCTATGGGCATTGGCAAGGCTACGCAGGACAAGAAGTTCCTCGAAGTTGCTTTGGCTGACCTCACGATGATTGCCGGCCAGAAGCCCCAGATATGCAAAGCCAAAAAAAGCGTATCTAACTTTAAGGTCAGAGAAGGCGAAAACACCGGCCTGAAGGTTACGCTTCGCGGCGGAAGAATGTATGAGTTTATGGACAGACTCATCAACCTCGCTATTCCGAGAGTTAAGGACTTTAGAGGTCTGAACCCGAAGAGTTTCGACGGTATGGGAAATTATTCCCTCGGTATGAGCGAACAGACCGTATTTCCGGAAATTGACCCTGTCAAGGTTGAGACAACCCAGGGTATGAATATTACATTTGTTACGACAGCCCAGACAGATGACCAGGCGCGAGAACTGCTTAGACTGTTTGGTATGCCTTTCAGGGAGTAGTTGATGTCAACAAAAGCTCTTGTTAATAAAAGCAAAAAAAAACCAAAGTTCAGCACGCGGGCATATACAAGATGCCAGTTGTGCGGAAGAAGTCATGCGGTTTATAAAAAGTTTAAAATATGTCGTCTGTGTCTGCGAAAGCTCGCCGGCGAAGGTAAAATTCCAGGCCTCAAAAAGGCAAGCTGGTAGTTAATAGTTCAGAGCCCAAGCGACAGCGCAGGGTGTTAACAGAGCCGCGAATGTAAATGAGCGGTAAAATTTAGATTTAAAAGTTTTTTTACAGGAATTTGTCAAATGCACAGTGATCCGATAGCGGATATGCTTACGAGAGTAAGAAATGCTGCTTTTGCAGGCAAGGAAAACGTTGAAGTCAAAGCGTCGAAAATCTGCCGCGGTATTGCGCAGGTGCTGCTTACCGAAGGATACATCGAAGGCTTTGATAAAATAGACGATGCCACAGGCCAGGGCTTTATAAAGATTCAGCTTAAGTATGCGTTCGACGGCTCTCCGGTGATAACCGAAGTTAAAAGAATCAGCAAGACAGGCAAGAGAGTATATCTTGCAGTTGATAAGCTGCCGAACGTTGTCAATGGTATGGGTATCGCCGTGATTTCAACGAATAAAGGCGTAATGACTGATAAACAATGCAGAGCCGAAAATATCGGCGGCGAAATACTTTGTACGGTGAGTTAATGAGCAGAATAGGTAAAAAACTAATTAGCGTTCCATCAGGCGTAAAGGTTGATGTTGTTGACAGGATGGTCAAAGTCAGCGGCCCCAAAGGCACGCTTTCGATAGAATCTCATCCCAATATAAAAGTCAGCGTTGACGGCACAAATGGCGTTTCCGTTGTCAACCTGGCGCCAACGGCTAAGCTCGAAAAAGCTATGCACGGAACAGTAAGGGCGCTGATTAACAATATGATAATCGGCGTCAGCAAAGGCTTCGAGCAAAAACTCGAAATCTACGGCACAGGCTACAGCGTCAAGGAACAGGCTGGAAATATCGTCGTAACCGTCGGTTTCAGCCACCCTGTTGAACTGAAAATACCAAAAACCGTAAAAGCCGTGATTGATGTTCCTGCCACAAAAGGAAACGATATTCCTGCGAAATTCACGCTCACGGGATATGACAAACAGGAACTTGGCCAGTTTGCTTCAAACATTAGAAAGGTCAGACCGCCTGAACCGTATCAGGGCAAGGGCATAAGGTTTGCAGGCCAGCACGTTAAGCGTAAGGTCGGTAAGGCTGTTGCAGGCGGCGCTGCTTAGTATTGTAGAAAATAAAAGGCTCGTATAGCCTGAAATAATAAAAATTAAAGTGATTTTTTTGAGATTTGCAAATGCAGATTGATGTAATAAAAAAAGCGAGAGTCAGACGTAAGTTCAGAGTACGCAAAAATGTCGTAGGTACTCCGGAAAGACCAAGATTAAGCGTATTCAGGTCTAACCGTCACATTTACGCTCAAATTATTGACGACATCGCAGGCGTTACGCTCGCTTCGGCAGGAACTAAACAGCCTTCGCTTCGCGAAAGTCTGAAAAAAACCGGCAACATCAACGCCGCCAAAATCGTCGGCGCTGAAATTGCCAAACAGGCTATGCAGGTCGGAATTAAGGCTGTCAGGTTTGACAGAAGCCGCTTTATGTACCACGGCAGAGTTAAAGCTCTCGCTATGGCCGCCAGAGAAGCAGGCTTAGTTTTCTAAATGTATTTAATGCAATAGCTAATTGCCCAAAATCGGAGATTAAAATTGGCTGAAGATTCAAGATTTATGGTTAGTCAGGAAGGCGCTATAGAAGACACCGTCGTTAAGGTCTTCCGTTGCGCTAAAGTCGTAAAAGGCGGCAGGCGTTTCAGTTTCAGCGCTATGGTGGCTGTTGGCGACAGAAAAGGCACTGTCGGCATCGGTTACGGCAAAGCAAGAGAAGTGCCAAAGGCCGTCGAAAAGGCTGTCAAAGACGCGAAGAAACAGTTGCAGCACGTCTCGCTTTACGGCCAGACGATTCCTCATCAGATTATCGGCAGGTTTGGAGCGACTAAAATTAAAATGCTGCCAGCCAGCCCCGGCACCGGCGTTATCGCCGGCGGAAGCGCAAGAGCAGTTCTCGAACTGGCCGGCGTACACGATATTCTGACGAAAGTTTATGGCAGCACGACGACTAAGAATGTTGTAAAAGCGACGATGGATGGTTTGTTAAAACTTCGTGACCCGCAGGCGTTTAGCGACATCCGCGGCATAACGGTAGAAGCGGTAAAAAGGTGGTGATACAATCATGATGAATCATGAAATAACTTCAATAGCAGGACACGACAAAAAGCGCAAGCGCGTCGGCAAGGGCGTTGGCAGCGGACATGGCAAAACCAGTACTCGAGGCCATAAGGGCGGCGGCAGCAGATCCGGCTGTAAATCGAGACTTGGCAATGAAGGCGGGCAGGTGCCGTTGTACAGACGTTTGCCGAAACGCGGCTTCAACAATTTTAATTTTACAACGCGGTACGAAGTCATCAACGTCTCGCAGCTTGACAGATTTGAAGACGGCGCGGTCGTTGACGCAAAGTGTCTTTTCGGCGCCGGCCTCATCAGCAGTGCAGACAGCAGAGTAAAGCTGCTTGGCGATGGCGAACTAACAAAAAAGCTCGATGTCAATGTACATAAATTCAGCAAAACCGCTCACGACAAAATTTTAAGCTGTGGCGGCGTTGCAAAGGTGGTCGCATAATTTGACAAGGAAGACAAATGTTTAATGCTGCTGTAAATATCTTTAAGATTCCTGATTTGAGGAACAAGGTGCTGTTCACTATAGCGCTGCTGATTATTTACAGGATTGGTTTCCACATTCCTTTGCCTGGCGTTGACCAGCAGAAGATGATTGGCGCTTCGGAGAATCGCGACCAGAGCAGTCCGGTCGGCAGGGCACTGGAACATCTTCAGATGCTTAGCGGCGGTAACCTCAAAAGAAGCAGTCTTTTCGGTCTCGGCATTATGCCATATATCACGGCATCTATTATATTGATGCTGCTCGGCGAAGTTATGCCCTCCCTGAAAAAGCTCAAGGCCGAAGGCCAGACCGGCTACAAAAAAATTCAGGAATACACTCGCTATCTCACTGTGCCTATATGTATTGTGCAGTCGATGATGTTTATGAAGATGATGCGTTCCTTCGCCTATCCGGGTCTTGAAGGTTCTACTGTCATTATGGGTACTATCGGTATGACCGCCGGCACAGTTTTCCTGATGTGGCTCGGCGAGCAGATTGACGAATATGGAATCGGCAACGGCATAAGCCTTTTGATTATGGCAGGTATTGTCGCGCAAATGCCGGGCACGCTTTACACAGTATATCAAAACTCATCAATGACAGTCGGCGCCGGTTCAGCAAGCGGCACTTACGGTCCGGCCAAAATTTTATTCCTTATAGTTGCTTTTGTTTTTGTTGTCGCCGGTGCAATCTTAATTACACAGGGACAGCGAAGAATTCCCGTCCAGCAGGCAAAGCAAATGCGTGGCCGCAAGATGTATGGCGGCCAGAGGCATTATCTTCCGTTGCGAATCAATCACGGCGGAGTTATGCCGATTATCTTTGCTTCGAGTTTGATGCAGTTTCCGCCGATTGTAGTCGGTCAGCTTTTGAGCGTTGAAAAGCTCGCCAACTCGGCGATTCTCGGCAATATCGCTATGGCTCTGCAGCCCGGCGCTTATACTTACAATGTTATCTATATAATTATGATTATTTTGTTTTCATATTTCTGGACGACGGTTCAGTTCCAGCCGAAGGAAATGGCCAAAAATCTTAGAAACTCCGGCAGCTTCATTCCCGGTCTGCGGCCTGGATTTAGAACCGCCGAATATCTTGAAACCGTTATGGCTC
>Ga0209211_10000937_pt1 | contig 57573 bp, 53 predicted proteins | sample RifGroA2_FD_183992 | JGI IMG/M metagenome (GOLD analysis project Ga0209211, IMG submission 183992) | Groundwater microbial communities from Rifle, Colorado, USA - Groundwater A2 (SPAdes) (version 2) | ecosystem: Environmental > Aquatic > Deep subsurface > Groundwater | place: Rifle, Colorado... | reverse complement strand
GAGCCAGTCCTGGATGCCGTAGGCGTGGTTCCAGGCGATGCCCTCGAAGAAAGGGTAGATAAAGCCGACCAGCAGGAAAGTGGCGGCCAGTTGCGCGTTGAAGCGGGCGCGTTCGGCGATGCCGCCGGAAACAATGGCCGGGATCGCCGCGGCGAAGGTGAGGAGGAAGAAGAACTTGGTCAGTTCATAGCCGCTCTTCTGCGCCAGCGTCTCGGCGCCGGCGAAGAAATTGACGCCGTAGGCGATGCCGTAGCCGATGAAGAAGTAGGCCAGGGTCGATACCGAAAAATCGACCAGGATTTTCACCAGCGCATTGATCTGGTTCTTCCTGCGCACCGTGCCCAGTTCCAGAAACGCAAAGCCGGCATGCATCGCCAGGATCATGATGGCGCCGAGCAGTATGAACAGTACGTCGGCGGATGTCTTGAAATTCTCCATTGTGGTGCTCCTAGTGGCCAAAGGCACAAATGGAATGCATGAAAGCAATGTCCATTCCTGCCGACAAATCAGTTATAAATCAGTCTGGTTGTCTCTCGGCGTGAAGGATAACGCACCTTGCTGGTGCTGTTAGCCGATGTGCTGCACCGGGATGGTGAAAGTCGGCGCCGGCGATACGGCGAAAACCTGTTGCCGTTTACTTTGGTGCATTGCCCGATGTTTCCGGCGCTTGATAGCTCCTCGGCATCAGCACCCACATGCGCCCTTGCTGGCGCATCTTCCCGGCCTGGTTGCCGGCTTCGGCACCGCTGCCCCAATAGAAGTCGGCGCGTACCACGCCGCGAATCGCGCCGCCTGTATCCTGTCCCAGCATCAGACGCGTGAGTGCCTGATCGCTGTTGGGTCTGGTCGTGGCGAGCCATATGGGAGCCCCCAGCGGCACATGCCGCGGATCGACCGCCAGCGAACGTTCGGGGGTCAGGGCCAGGCCCATGGCGCCCTGCGGTCCGCTGCCTTCGACGGGCAGTTCGCGGAAGAACACCAGGCTCGGGTTGGCGTTGAGCAACTCGGTCAATCGCGATGGGTTGGCCCTGGCCCAGGACTTGATACCCTGCATCGACGCTTGCTCGGCCTTGAGTTCGCCGCGCTCGATCAGCCAGCGGCCGATCGATCGATACGGGTGGCCGTTCTGGTCGGCGTAATTCAGGCGCACGCGGCTGCCGTCTGTCAGTTGCACCTGGCCCGAGCCCTGGATCTGCATGAAGAAAAGATCAATCGGGTCGTCTATCCACAGCAATGCTTCCAGTGAGCGCTTGCTCTCCTGTGGAGTCCATTCACCGCGAGAAAAGTACGGCACCAGCTTGCGCCCTTGGAGGCGCCCGCGCAGGCGCAGGTGCTTGAGTTCCGGGTAGAGTTCGGCCAGCTCCACGACAATCATGTCACCGGGCGGGCCGAAGGCCGGGTAGCGGTAGCCATCGCTTTCGCTGCGGCTGCCTTTGAGGATCGGTTCGTAATAGCCGGTGATCAGGCCGCTGCGCGAACCGTCCGGGTTGACCAGCGCCCAGGGCCGGAACTGGCCCTCGAACCAGGCGCGCAGGGCCGGCGCAGTGGCATCGCTTACCGACCTGGCTGAGTTGCAGGCCGGCTTCCACTGCGCTTGCCTTTCCAGGCTCCTGCAACTGGCGACAAAGGCGGCGAACACGATGCCGGGATCGTCGTCGTTCCAGCCCGGCAGCTCGCTCCACTCGGCGGTTTGCAAGGGCTTGGCGGCAGGTTTGGGTGGCTCTGCGGTGGGGCAGGCGGCGCAGACCGGACAGGCGGCCGGCAGGGGACAGGATTCGGCGCGCGTGTCGGGCTGGACGGGCAGCTCCGTGCAGCCGGCGACGACCAGCAGGGCGATGACTGCGGCGAGGAATCGAAACATGAATCTGCTAAAGTTCGATGCTTTCAAGAGCCCGCAAGCTTAACCGATATGAGATCAGAAGACGGACACTGGATCGCTCGCCTCGATGCCCTGTTCGATCGGATCGAGGCGATCCTGCCGCCGCCGCTGCCGCCGCCGGACTGGTCGGCCAGGGCGTTTCGCTGGCGCACGCGGAGCGGGCGCGGCTGGCTGGAGGCGGTCAAGCTGCCGCACCTGATCCGCTTCGAGGACCTGCAGGGCATCGATGAGCAGAAGCAGCGCATCGCGCAGAACACCAAACAATTCGTCGCCCGGCGCAGCGCCAACAACGTGCTGCTGACCGGCGCGCGCGGCACCGGCAAGAGCTCTCTGGTCAAGGCCGTGCTCAACCAGTTCGCCGCCAAAGGGCTGCGTCTGATCGAAGTGGACAAGGATGACCTGGTGCATCTGCCGGAGATCGTCGATCTGATTGCCGGCCGTCGCGAACGTTTCATCATCTTCTGCGACGACCTCTCCTTCGAAGCGGGCGAGCCCGGTTACAAGGCGATGAAGAGCATCCTCGACGGCTCGATTACCGGCATGCCGGACAACCTGCTGGTGTATGCGACGTCGAACCGCCGCCATCTGATGCCGGAAAAGATGTCGGAAAATCTGGAGACCAAGTACAACGCCGATGGCGACATTCATCCCGGCGAGACCACCGAAGAAAAAATTTCCCTGTCGGAGCGCTTCGGCCTGTGGCTGTCCTTCTACCCCTTCGGCCAGGATCACTACTTGGAGATCTGCGCGCACTGGCTGGCCGAGTTCGGCGCCTCGCCCCCGCAGATCGCCGCCGCGCGCGGGGAAGCCCTGCAATGGAGCCTGATGCGCGGTTCGCGCAGCGGTCGAGTGGCCTGGCAATTTGCCCGCGACTATGCCGGGCGTCACGCCAAAAAAACTGCCGTCCGCAAGCCGAGCCCCGGCGCGACGTGAAGCTGACCGAAGTCGCCGCCGCCGTCATTGAACGGCGCGCGACGGATGGATGCGTCGAATTCCTGCTCGGCCAGCGTGCGCCCGGAACTTTCTATCCCGGATTCTGGGAATTTCCCGGCGGCAAGGTCGAGCCGGGCGAAACGCCGCATGCCGCATTGGTGCGCGAGCTGCATGAGGAGCTGGGCATCGAGGTCGTGCGCGCAGATCCCTGGCTACGCCGTCAGCATGTCTACGAACACGCTCATGTCCGGCTCAACTTTTTCCTGGTACGCGAATGGCATGGCGAGCTGCATGACCACGTGCATAGTGCGCTGGCCTGGCAGCGAGTTGGTGCCGTGAACGTTTCACCGATGCTCCCGGCCAATGCGCCGGTGCTGGCCGCGCTCGCCCTGCCGCAGTTTTACGCCATCACTCATGCCGGCGAGATCGGTATCGATGCGCAGTTGCTGGCTCTGGCGCAGGCGCTGGAAGCCGGCCTCAGGCTGGTGCAGTTGCGCGAACCTAGGCTCGATGCGGCGCGCCGTTCGGCCTTCGTCCATGCCGCTGTGGACCTCTGCCACCAGTATGGCGCGAAGGCGCTGGTCAATGCCGACGCGGTACTGGCCGAAGCCGCGGGAGCCGATGGCGTGCACCTGCCGGCGCGCCAGCTTGCGGTACAAGCGGCGCGGCCGATGTTTCCGCTGGTGGCTGCATCGTGCCATTCGTCGGCGGAACTTGAGCTGGCCGGACGGCTCGGCTGCGACTTCGCCGCGTTTGGTCCGGTGCGGGCGACGGTCAGCCATCCGGATGCGGCAGGAATCGGCTGGGAGGCATTTGCGGCCGCTGTCGGCGTACCGCCACTGCCGACTTTTGCCCTGGGTGGGCTTTCGAGCGCCGATCTCGATATGGCCCAGCGGGCCGGCGCGCACGGCATCGCGGCCATTCGCGCCGCCTGGGTGACTTAGGGACTACTCGGACTGATCTTCCGGATGCGGCTCGTCCGGCGCCTCGACGCGATAACTGTCGGTGGCCCAGGCCACGAAGTCGATGCCCTTGCAGCGCGCCGAGCAAAACGGCCGGTAGCGGTTTTCGGCAATCCATTCGACATCCCTGCCGCACTTCGGGCAGGTGACGATGCGCGGTGCCGCAGGCCTTACAGGTTGCACAGCGTTAGTTCGAAGTTGACCATCGAGTCGACCTGGCGCGGTCGCTGATCCATGTCCGGACGCAGGAAGCGGATATTGATGGCGAACTTGCCGGCGGAAATTTCCGGCAGGCAGGGATCCCCCTGTCCGGTCTTCAAGCGGATCAACTGTGCGCTGCGACCGCTCAGCATGAGCTGGAAGGTGCCGCGTTGAGCGGTCTTCTGTTCCGACCGGCCGGACGAGCGCAGCAGGCGCAGCACAATCGCAAGTCCGGCGCGGATCGGCATCATCGGCGCGATCCAGCCGCGGATGTCCTGCTGCCGCAGCGCCGGCTCGCGATGCCGCCAGTAGTGGTAACCGGGCAGGTCGAACTCGCAGACGCCGCCCGGAATCGCGGCGCGGTTCTTGATGGTCATCAGCCATTCGTTTTCACGCAGATAGTGGCCGATCTTGCCGTGCATGGAAAGCAGCAGCGAACTGGCCTGCTCGATTTCGTAGAGCGCACCGGAAAGGGCATCCTCGGAAATCTCGGGGTTGTTGCGGAAGGAAAGCAGTATCTGGCGCTGGCGTTCGAGTTCCTGCACCAGATCGAATTTCAGTTCCGCGCGCCCGGCAACCTCGAGAATCTCAAACAGGGTTACAAGCGCGACGTGGTGCTCCAGGGCACCTTCGGCGGCAGCGAAATGAACGATCTTGTCGAACAGATCTTCGAGCCGCAATAGAGTGCGAACGCGCTCGCTGAGTGGGTATTCGTAAGTGATCACATGCCAGCCAAATGGGAAAATCTGCCGCGATTGTGACCCAATTCGGTGCAAATCTCAACAAAACCGGCGCGCCAATGCCAGATAGTGCTGATGCAGGCGTTCGACCTGCGCCGGCAATTCAGACAGTGTGCCGTCATTGTCGATGATGTCGTCGGCTGCCGCCAGGCGTTCGGCGCGCGTCGCCTGGGCTTCAAGAATCTGCTCGATATCGCTCCGCGCCAGCCCGTTGCGGCGCATGACACGATCGACTTGCGTGGTCTCGGCACAATCGACCACGGCGACGCGGTCCACGCGCTTGCGGTAGTCCCCGGATTCGACCAGCAGCGGCACCACCAGAATGGCATAGGGCGAGTTGGCCGCATTCGCCGCCAGCTGACGTTCGCTTTCGCCGCGAATCAGCGGATGCAGGATTGCTTCCAGACGCTTGCGCGCCGACGGGTCGGCAAAGACCAGGGCACGCATCGCGGCACGTTCGAGTGCGCCGCCGGCGTTGGCCACGCCATCACCGAATTCGGCGCGGATGGCCGGCATCGCGGCACCGCCCGGAGCGGTCAGGGCGTGGGCAATCGCATCGGTGTCGACCACCGTGACGCCGCGCTCGCCGAACAGATCGGCGACGGCACTCTTGCCGCTGCCGATGCCGCCGGTAAGTCCGACCACATAGCTCATCGAGCTTTACGGTGTGCACTCGCCGATGGTGGCGTCGGCGTAGGGTGCGATCAGTTTCGGCAGTTGCTGCAGCAGGGCCGATGCAGCAGCGCGGGTCTCGACCCGGACTCTTGATGCCGCCTGATTGCGGCCTTCCACGCGAGCCGATTTGATCCCCCGCCTCAGCAGTCCCTGCAGGAATTCGCGCGCGGCCGGTTCGTCCGGAAAGCTACCCAAAATGATTTCATGGCGACCATTCTCAAGCGCAGCTGGTCGCTGATCCGTGACCCCAAAGCGGGTCAGTTCGGCGGCTTTCTTGTCGGCGGCGGCCTGGTTGGCAAGATCACCGATGAGTACCAGATAGAGCATCGACGCCGCCATCGGTTGGGTTTTCGCTTCACCGCCGATCGCTTCCACGGCAGCCTTCAGCGACTCCGCGTCGGCTGCGGTAAGGCCGTCGACGAGGCGACAGGCCAGATCCTCGTTCTTTGCCGCGGGTGCTTGCGCCTCAGGCACGATGCGCAGCTTGTCGGCGTGCAGTTGGTTCGCCAGCCGCTGCGGCTCGCGATCCTCGTCGGACGCGCCAAAATAGCCCTGCGTCCAGGCAAAGAAAACCAGATTGGCCAACACCAGCAGGAAGAAAAATAGCCGCATGGTCTTCGTTAGCCGGGCAGGCTGCCGGAGCTGGGATCATCCGGCTCGAAGCCGCCCCGGGATATGTCGCGTCGCACTATTTTCATTGGCTTCAACTCATTGAGAAGGGCGCTGTAGGCAGTCTCCGCGGCAGCGCGATTATCCTGGCTATAGTTGCAGACGTAAAGGTCGAGCGTCACCGCGTCCAGCTCCGGCCAGGTGTGAATGGCGAGGTGGGATTCGGCCAGCACCAGGGCACCGGTGGCACCTGCCGCGGGAAACTGGTGGAAGGCTTCGGCGACGACCAGCAGGCCGGCCGTGGCGCAGGCGCGGCGGCACAGCGCGGCCAGCATGTCCGCGTCGAGCAGCAAGCGGCGGTCGCCTTCGCAGGCGTGAAATTCGGCAAGGATGTGCAGGCCGTTCATAGTGAGGAGGCATAGGATACGCCGAGCCGGGACAGCGTGCGCTCGGCGGCCAGCACGCCGCGAAAATTGGCTTCCTCGAACAGCGACAGGCCCGACACGTCGGCATGGCCAAACTGGATTCCTGCCCTGCCCCGCTCGAAGCCGCTGCGCGCGCCGCTCCAGAGGCGACCGGGCAAGGGGCGGATCATGGCGTGGGCGTGGCGGTGAATGTCGATCCGTGTCGTCAGCTCGCGAATCTCCGGGTGCGGCCGCGACAGATCGGCCAGCACTTCCTCGGCCCATGTGTCGCGATTGTGCAAGAGTCGGCGCTGGTGAGACGCCGACTCTTCATGCAGCGCCCGATACCAGGTGATCACCGTCGGTCCCGGCGCGTAGCGTATCGCCTGATGGGTGGCGACTACATAACCGAGTGCCGGGCTGTCGTGCAGGACATTGTCCCAGGCCAGCGGATGACCGGCCCGCGTTTGCGGCGCCTCGGTCAGCGTCAGATTCGCCACGACCCATGGTGCATATTCGGCGCCGCGGATGCCGGCCAGCCATTCCGGGCGTGGCGCAGAGAACACGTGCGGAATCAGGAACAGCGGTGCGGCCCAGATCAGCTCGCGACTGACGATGCGGATGCTGCGCTTCTCCGCCGCAAGGTAGACGTCGCAGACGTGCTCCTTTCCGCGCTCCTCGACGCGGAACACCAGCGCGTTCGGCTGCACCCGACCGCCAGCCGCCCGCGCCAGGCCGCGCGCCAGCCAGGCGTTGCCTTCCGGCGCCGTCAGCACCTGCCCTTCGCCATCGCGGCAGGCAAAGTAATGCAGGCCGGCCCAGGCCGAAGTCTGCGCCGCACTCGTGCCGTAGTCATCGCGGCAGGCGTAGTCGGTCAGCCAATGCAAACCTGGCGCGGTGTAGCCTTCGCGCAGCAACCAGTCGCGGAATGTGATCCGGTCCAGCGCCAGCAATTTCGGATCGCGGCTGGAAAGCGTCAGCGGCAGGGCGAAGGCACGCCGTCCGGCAGCATCGCGCCGCTGCCGCAAATCGCCGACGTACTCCTGAAAGCGGGTGTATTGCGCACGCTCCGCTGGCGGCACACCCAGCGTCGGCCACAAACCGTCCTGCCAATAGCCGTTGGTGTAGAGCCGCTCCTGCGGCGCATGGCACAGGTACTTCTCGTCGTAGGTCGGATGCGCAGCCTCCGGGTCGCCCTGCAGCACGCCGAGTTCGGCCAGCAGCTGGCGCGTCGCCCGCGCCTCGCGCGGCGGCAGCGGCAGGTAGTGGGCGCCGAGCGGATGCGCCGAGACCGCGTTTGTGCCGGCGCGCGAGTTGCCGCCGGCGTCTGTCTCCATCTCCAGCAGCAAAAAATCGTCGCAACCCGAGCGCGCCAGCTTCCACGCCGCCGACAGCCCGCCGATGCCGCCGCCGATAATGGCCACCGCGGTGCGCCGTGTTTCCGTTGGCGCCGGAAAGTCCGGCTTGCGCAGGCGGTGGCCGAGCGCGTCGTTGGCGCCCGAGAGCGTACCGGGCGGCAGTGGCGGTGAGGCCTTCGAGCTGCAGGCGGCTAGGCCGGTTGCGGCTGCGGCCGCGGCCAGAAATTCGCGGCGTCGCATCAGTGCGCCTGCACCGCGCCCCACTCGCGCTCGAAGACGCGCACCAGCGACTGGTTGTCGAGCCGGTTGGGTTCGGTGGCAATGCGCGCCATGTCGGCGGGAAAGTGAAACAGCGCCGGCAGTGCATCGGGCGTGATGAAACGGGTCGGCACCGGGATTGCCGCGGGAGACCGAAACTCTCGTCGCCCGGCGAGGATGAAGCCCCATTCGCCGAAGCTTGGCACCAGCGCATGGTAGGGCGCAGTCTGCCAGCCGGCGGCTTCGAGCGTGGCGACCACGGTCCAGAAACTCTCCCGCGCATACAGCGGCGAGGTGGCCTGGACGACTATGCGGCCGGTCTCGGCGATGTGCCGCTTCAGCAGCCGGTAGAAGGCGGTCGAGTAGAGCTTGCCCAGGCTGTGGTTCGACGGGTCGGGGAAATCTGCGACGACGAAGTCGAACATTTCCTCGGTTTGCTCCAGCCATTGCAGGGCGTCGGCATTGATGACTTTCAGCTTGGGCGAACTCAGCGCGTCGGCATTCAACTCGCGCAGCATGGCCGATTGCGAGAACAGTTGGGTCATGCGCGGATCGAGGTCGACCAGCGTAATGCTGTCGACCTGCGGGTACTTGAGGATCTCGCGCACCGCCATGCCGTCGCCGCCGCCAAGCACCAGCACGCGGCGTGCGCCGGGCAGCGCGGCCATGCCCGGATGCACCAGCGCCTCGTGGTAGCGATATTCGTCGCGCGAGGAAAACTGCAGGTTGTGGTTCAGGTACAGCCGCAGATCGTCGCGCCAGCGGGTAATGACGATTCGCTGATAGGGGCTGGACTCGGCATGCACGATGTCCTCGTTGTAGAGATTCGCCTCGGCCAGGCTGACGAAGTGGCCGGCGAAACCGAAGCCCGCCGCGAGCAGGGCCAGCACCACGACGCATTGCGTGCGAAGCAAGACCAGCGGTCCGATCTGGGCGCGGAACAGCCATAGCGCCCAGGCCGCGACCGCCGCGTTGAGCAGGCCGAACAGCAGCGCGCTCCTCACCAGCCCCAGGTGCGGCGCCAGCAGCAAGGGAAACAAGACCGACACCGCGAGTGCACCGATGTAGTCGAAAGTCAGCACCTGCGCCACCAGGTCCTTGAAGGCCACCTCGCGCTTGAGGATGCGCATGATCAGTGGAATTTCCAGTCCGACGAGGATGCCGATCAGCAGCACCAGCCCATACAGGGTGAAGCGGAAGGGTCCGGCGTGCAACGTGAACAACAGGAACAGCAGCCCCGCCGAAAGGCCGCCGAGCAGGCCGACCAGCAGTTCGATCTGGATGAAGCGCACCAGCAGGTTGCCGACTATGTGCTTCGACAGCCAGGAGCCGATGCCCATGGCGAACAGATAGACGCCGATCACCGTGGAAAACTGCATCACCGAATCGCCGAGCAGATAGCTTGCCAGCGCGCCAGCGATCAATTCGTAGGCGAGCCCGCAGGAGGCGACGATGAAAACGGAGACCAGCAGGGGACGCTGCATATCGGGGCAATGGACCGCAAGGCGCGCTGACGAAACGCCGTCTCGCCAGCGCCGACTCTTGGCCCTCAGGGTTTTGGTGTGTTGTTGGTGGTGCCGGTCAGCAAGGTCTTGAGTCCGACGTAGGGTTTGTCGTCCGCCACTACCGGTGTTGGCGGGAGGGCCTGCGCGCCAAGCAGGGATTCCAGTTGGGCATCAAGTTCATCGACACGCTGCTGCAGACCGCGATTCTGCTCTTCGAGGGTGGTCACCTGACGCTGCATCCGCTTGCCTGCCCACTGGCCGCGAATCACTGCCGGCGTGGAGACCAGGCCGGCAATCATGGCGCCGAGGCCGAGGGTGATGAGCAGCACCAGCGCCAGCGAGCCGTCAAAGCTCCAGGCAAAAAAACTCACCGTGACCGGGATGTTGTTCTGCAAGGCGAACAGCACCGCGCAGATCGCGAAGGCGATGCCGGAAATCAGCAGGATTTGCATGGTTCCTCCGTCAAGCGCGGTCGGGGCCGCTCATTTGTGGAAGGCGCGCGCCGCGTTGGCGGAACGTACCGGCTGGGCGTCGGCGCTTTCGGAGAACATGCTCCAGCCCAGGTATTGTCCGTAGTTGAACAAGGTGAAGGCGGCAATGCTGAGCACCATCGCAATGCGTGGCATCAGTCATCTCCCCCGGAATCGCTGTCCGTGTCGCCGGAGCCGAAGTCGGCGCCGCTGGAGAGGAAATCCGCGTTCTTCCAGCGCTCGCTCTCGAAGGCGTTCATCCGGTAGCGGCTGAACAGCGGCAAGCCGGCGAGAAAGATCAAGAGGAAGAAGAAGTTGCTCCAGGCCGCCTGGTCGCGAATGACCCTTACGCGGTCGGCCACGGCGACGGGCTTCTCCGCCGAAATCTCCGGGTCGACGACGAAGTAATAGGTGCCGGCCGGCAGATCGCGGAAGACCAGCTCGCGCGTGCGATCGCCTTCGCTCCAGCTTTCGCCGCCATCCGAGCCGTGCCAATAGGCGACGTCGCTTTGCGCCACCCAGGCGCGACCGCTGTTCTTCTCGACCAGCGTCAGGCCCAGGCCAAGCCAGTTGTTGTCCAGATCGGTATCGTGGCGCAGCACTATGTTGCGGGCATCGCTGGCGAGCTGGAAGGTTTGCGTGGTGACCGGCTCGTCCTTGCCGGGCGAGAACCCCAGGCGCTGGTCGAGCAGGGTGCGCCCGCCAAGAACGAAAAACCAGAGCGCCTGGGCGACGATGGCAAGGGCGAGAAACTTCCAGAAATTGCCGAAGACGCGGCGATGGTTCTCGCTGCGCGGATTCGGCTGATTTGGACCGACGCCTACCGCTGCGGGTAGCGCCGCTTTCAGCTTGAACGCGGCGGCGATTTCCTCGGCGGGCAGGTACTCGCCGAGCGACCAGCTGATTTCGTTGGGCCTGGCCTCGCGGCTCAGCATCTTCGGCGTGTTGACGAAGTCGATGGTCTCCCAGGTTTCGCCGACCTTGATCTTCCAGGTGAACTCGCCGATGACATAGCGGGTAACGGCCGAACCGGCCGAGTAGCGCCGATAGGTTTCGCCGTTATAGGTCACGGTCGGCACGCCGACGCTATAGCGCGGTGGTTTGCCGACCGGATTCACCCAGTTCCAGTGTCCGTCGGCTTCCACCAGCCAGCGGAAACCCTCTTGCGGGTGATGCAGCAGGAATTCCTGCCAGGGATATTCGATGCTATCTGCCGTGATGACGCGCTGCTGGAAGCCGATGACGGTCCAGTCCTTGCCGAGGAATTTGCCGACGCTGCCGAGCGGAATCAGCGGCTCGATGCGTGTCGCGGCGGTGGCTTTCTGAATGATGCGCAGACTTTCATTCGCCGGTTCGAGGATGGTGAGGCAGGACTGACAGGCGACACTTTTCACCGCCTTGTCGTGCAGCGCGATGGCGGAACCGCACTTCGGGCATTGCAGCGTCTTGACGACCCCGGCGGGTTTCCCGGCAGCCTGATCGCCGCGCAGGTTGGCGAACTTGAGCGCGGCAAACGGCAGCGATTCGCCGACGAAGAACAGCGGCGGTGTTTCCGAATAATCGATGCTGGCGAAGGCGGCCGCGGACTCGTCGGTGGTGCGCAAGTCGGCCAGTTGCGCCGGATAGCCGGCGCCGAAAGCAAAGGGCAGTTCGCCTTCGCCCGCAATGCACATGGCTTCTTCGAGGTCGGTGACGACGAAGTCCCTGCCGGCCAGCTTGAGTTCGTCGTTCGGCATGAGCTTGGCGAACTCGGGCAGCGGTGCGCCCGGCGCGGTGAGGAAGCTGACCAGGTATTCGCCGTTGGCGTCCGACAGCCAGCCGCCGCGCATGTCATCGAACAGCACATGCCACTCGTTCCAGACGCCGGCCTCGTAGCGCAACTGGATGCGCCCGATCACGGCGAAATGCACGCCGTGATACTGGCCCTCGGTACCGATCCGGATCGGCGAGGCATCCTCGATCAGGTCGGCCATGCGGCCGAGATTTTCCAGATCGCCGCCGTGGCGCACCAGCGTGCTGCGACAGAACTCGCAGACACCGTGGAAGGATGCCGACGACTTGAAGACGACCGGCGCGCCGCAGGCCGGGCAGTTGGCGCTGAAAGGCATTATCGGAAAACCTTTTTTGCCACAGAGGACACAGAGATCACAGAGGAAAACCCCATGAGCCAGCCTTTGCCTTTCTCTGTGCCCTCTGTGGCTAATTGTTTTTATCCCAGCTTCTTCAGCAGCTCGGCCTTCTTCGCATCGAACTCCGCCTGGGACAGCATGCCCTTGCCCACCAGGCCGTGCAGCTTCTCGATGGTGGCAACGACCTCGTCGGCCGAAACCGCAGGAGTCGGCGCTGGCGCTACGGCGGCTGGCGCCGGGGTGGCAGATGCGGCAGCCGGGTTCAGCGACTGCGCCATCGCGCCGGCAATCTGCTGGCCCATGCCGAAACCGACGCCGACGCCGGCGCCCAGTCCCGCCAGCCCGCCTTCATTCGCAGCCGCCAGCGGAATCGCCTCGGCGGTCTGGAATTGCGTGTAAGCCTGCATGCCACCCATCATGTTCACGCCGATGCGCTTGTCGAGCATCGCCTGCAGTTCCTCGGGCAGCGAGATGTTCTGCACGTTGAGGCTGTCCAGCGCCAGACCGTACTGCCCGAACATCGGGTCGAGCTTGGCCTTGAGCGCTTTGCCGAACTCCTCCTGATTGCCGGCCATGTCGATGAAGGGCACGCCGGACTCGCCGAAAATGTCCGAGATGTGCCCGACGATGGTATTGCGCAACTGGCCTTCGAGCTGCTCCGAGGTATAGCTTTCCAGCGTGCCGGAAATCGTGGTGTGGAAGGCCTTGGGGTCGGTCAGGTGGAAGGCGTAGATGCCGAAGGCGCGCAGCCGCACCATGCCGAAATCCTTGTCGCGAATCGTCACCGGATTCGGCGTGCCCCACTTGCGATCGAGCTTCTGCCGGGTGCTGAAAAAGTAGACGTCGGACTTGAAGGGCGACTCGAACAGCTTGTCCCAGTTCTTCAGGTAAGTCAGCACCGGTAGCGTCTGCGTGGTGAGCTTGTACAGGCCGGGGCCGAAGACGTCGGCGACCTGGCCCTCATTGACGAACACCGCCATCTGCGATTCGCGCACCGTCAGGCTGGCGCCGTTCTGGATTTCCATTTCGGCCATGGGGAAGCGCCAGGCCATGGTGTCGCCATCGTCCTCGGTCCATTGGATGATGTCGATAAACTGTTTCTTGATGAAGTCCATGAGTGCCATGAGCGTCTCCTTTAGTAAGTCATGCAGGCGGCGTTAAGCAGGCCGACGGTAATCGAAAGTGCAGCGACAAAGGTGGCCGGCGCCGCGCGGCCGGCCGCGATGTCTTCCTGCAGCGTCGGCAGTGCTACGCGCGCCACGCCCCAGGCCAGCAGTTGCACGATGCCGGCAACAACGCCCCACACCGCGAGGTCGAGCAGCGTGTCGCTGTGGGCGATGACATTGGCGATTGGCAGGGCGAAGCCGAACAGCGCGCCGGACAGCGAGATGGCTGCCGCCGTGTTGTTGCCGCGGATCAGCGCGACCTCGTCGTAGGGCGTGACGTAGAGGTAGATCGCGACGAAGGCAACCAGCAGCACGATGGCGGTGCCGAGGTAGGCGAAAAAGTTCGGCAGCGTGGCGAGAAAGTGGGCGGGCATGGAACACTCCTCCAGACGGTAACGCATTGTCGGCCATGACAGCGGTGCGATCAAGTGTCCGGTTCGATCGGCTAGACTGATTGTTCGGCAAAGGAAATGATCATGATCGATTTGCGCAACTACGGCTTCGAGGAGCAGCACCAGCACATCTACGACATGGCCTGGCGCTATGCGCGGGAGCGGCATCACCCGTTACTGAGGCGCATGGACGACGAGGACTGGTTTCCCGAGGACGAATATCGAAAGATGGGCACGGTCGGCCTGCTCGGCACCACGGTGCCCGAGGCATTGGGCGGACCGGGGCTCGATCTGGTCTCGCAGTATTTCATCGGCGAAGCGCTGTCCTACTGGAACAACATGCTCGCCGCGAGCTGGGGCGCCAGCGAGAACCTGTGCATCAACAACCTGGTCAGGAACGCCAGCGCCGAGCAGCAGGCGCGCTTCCTGCCGCGCATGCTCGCGGGCATCGGCGCGCTGGGCCTGACCGAGCCGGGCGCCGGCTCGGACGCACTGGGCTCGATGAAAACCACGGCGCGCCGCGACGGCGATCATTACGTGCTGAACGGCCGCAAGATGTTCATCACCAACGGTCCGGTCGCCGACCTGCTGCTGATCTACGCCAAGACCACGCCCGAACGCGGCCAGCATGGCATTTCGGCCTTCGTCGTGGAAAAGGGCACGCCGGGTTTCGCGGTGGCGCAAAGCCTGAAGAAAATGGGCTGGCGCGGCAGCCCGACCGGCGAACTGCTGTTCGACGACTGCCGCGTGCCGGCAGAAAACCTGATCGGCGAAGAAGACAGGGGCGTCAAGGTCGTAATGAGCGGGCTCGACATCGAGCGCATCTTCTTCAGCGGTCATGTCATCGCCATCGCCCAGCGCGCGCTGGACCTGTCGCTCGACTACGCCAGAACCCGCGTCCAGTTCGGCCAGCCCATTGCCAGCTTTCAACTGGTGCAGGGCATGCTGGCCGACATGTACGCCGCGCTCGAATCTGTGCGCGCATTTTCGTACCAGGTGTTGAAGGAAGTCGCCGCCGCCACTGATGCCGGGCGCGGCGAGATCCACAAGCGCTCCGCGGCCGCCGTGCTCCATGCCGGTTACATGCTGAAGACGGTGCTCGACCATGCCGTGCAGATTCACGGCGGCAACGGCTTCATGTGGGAGACCGAAGTGAACTGCCTCTACCGCGCCGGCAAGCTAATCGAGATCGGCGCCGGCACGACGCAGGTGCGGCAACTGATCATCGCGCAGGAGTTGCTCGCGGCTTGACGCTTTGGTGCGGATGCCGTGCGACGGAGCAGCGCAGTGACACATCGGTAACGTTCGGCTCGTCGATTGGACAAGATCCCAGACCGGCAATCAGCAGCCACCCCAATCGCGGGTGCCTGCGGTCGATCCAAACATGGGATCAGCGTCCGGTCCAGAACGCTATTTACTTCCGGATCCGGCCAACTGCCGCTGCCAGAAGGTGGCCAAAGCTACTCTGGCGAGTGGCAGGCATCACCCGCGAAGATGTCATTCGAGAAGATTGGCTTTGGGGACGACTGGTCATCCGTTGCCAAAGTTTTTTGAGAGCATCTGGCTTGTGATTGCGTCTGCGCCAGGCAACCGGAGATCGGCTTGAGGTATCGATCCACGGCAGAGGTTCTACCTCACACCTGTTGATGGACTTCTATTTGCGCCTTTGCTGATCGGGAAAACCTCCAATGATTCGCTGTTTGAGGAGGCTATCGACTGCGTCGGTAGTGACAGACACTTTACTTTATATCTAAAGTGTCTATGCTGGCGTTTCGACCAATCCTCAGGAGACAGAAATGTTGAGAAAATTTGCATATTGGACTGCCTTGCTTGCGGCTCTGCCAATGATGGCGGTAGCTGCAGAGGATCCTGCGGAGGTTACTGCCGTGGTTGCTTCTGTCAAGGCGGCCAATCCAGACCTGAAAGCGCTGTGCCAAAAGGGGCCTGATGGCATACGGAAAGCAACGACCGAAGCCATAATGAGCCTGATGACAGCCGGCAAACTGAAAGGAAACCCGCAGGCAATCGGTGGCGAGGCTGGTCAGGCGGTTGGCCGCGAGTGTCGCGGCTAGCCGTGCGTTAGTGAAGAAAAGAGCCGGCGAACGCCGGCTCTTTTCCGTCATAGAGACATAGAAGGGCCCGGATCATGTCAAGAATTTGCAGATTGCTCTTGCGTACCCCCGCATTCTTGACCGTGGTGGCCCTTGGCGCCTCGATGGCGCATGCTACCGACGAATCGAGCGTAGCGCTCATCTACGAATCCGTCCGTGGCAAGTATCCGGATCTTGCAACTTACTGCAAGCTTGCGGATGCGGAGCGAAGGCAGCTTGTCGTTGGCATGACGATGCAACTGGCCGGTGAAGGAAAGGTTTCCGATCCTTTTGTGTCCGGTGCAGAAGCCGGTGCGCGGTTACGCAAGGATTGCGGAATGAGCGCCATGTCCGCCGCCGATATAGCCAAATTGCGCTGGACCGCAAGCGCCAGGCCGTTGGTGTTCGATGGCGAGAATCGAACTGTCCGCAGTCTCACGGACGTTCAGGCGCTTGGCAACAAAATCTATACACCCGACGGCCCTGGTCCATTTCCCGCCGTGGTCATCAACCACACTTCTGGAGGCATCAGCCAGCATCTGCTGGTTCATGCCAGGGAACTTCTTGAGAGCGGGTTTGCCGTGCTCGTGGTGGATAGCTTCGGGCCGCGCGGAATCCCGTCCGGCGGTGCGTTGTTCCCCGCCGAAGTCGTCAAGGATGCCTACGATGCGCTGGCGCAGCTTCAGGCCCGAAGCGATATCGACAAAAGCAGGATATTCCAGACCGGCTATTCCCTGGGAGGCTACGCCGCCGCGCTGCTGGCCAGCTCGCAGAGCGCCGATGCATTCAAGGCGAGCGGGCGGTTTCGGGCGACAGTCGGCAACTATGGCTCGTGTGCCATGGTTCAGGGGAATTCTTCGGCACAACAACTGGAGATGCTGTCCGCTGACAGCGATCGGCCGATTCTGATGTTGATGGCCGAGCTCGACATCGAGACGCCGCCCAAACACTGCTTTCCTCTGCTTGAGGAAATGAAGGCTGCGGGAAGGAATGTCAGTTGGCATATCTACCCCAGGACGACGCACGCATGGGACAAGGCGGAGAACGATGGATACGTGTATCGCCTTAACGGCGAAACTATGACGTACCGCTACGATGCCGGGGTCGCCAAAGATGCTACCGGGCGGATGATTGCCTTTTTCAACAAGTACCAATGAACTGGTTGGCAGCCGAGTGATTCTGTGATTGCTCGTAGGCCATTTCATAGGAGAGGAAGCAATGAGTATTTTGAGCCGCGTGTTGGGTGCAGTCGTCTTGTTGAGCTCAATGCAACTAGCCGCGTCGGATGGAGGTGCGGCAGCACCCGGGGCCGAATCAGCAAAGGCGGCCCGCGAGCTACCCCTTGCTGATGTGCATTTCCACTTGATGTGGTTTATGTCGCCCGAAGAACTCAAGGCACGTATGGACAAGAACAACGTCCGCTGGGTTGTGGGCGTTGGAGCCATTGAGGGCCTGACTGGAAAGGAATCGTTCGAACGGGATCTTGAAGCAAAGCGGCTGCTCGGTGAACGATATATGCCTGCGGTGGGCTGGATGTCAATCCGGCGGGCAGACTCAGACGAAGGAGCAGCGCTGATCTATACCGATCAGGTCAATCCGCGCCGCGATGCTCTTCTCAAACTCCTCGATGAGCAGCTCTCCGCTGAGCCGCAGGCTGTTCTTGGGGAATTGCATCCGAATGCAGAATCGTCCTCGACGATTGTGCAACTCAGGCGCCGGCTACCGACAGATGCCCCCTTGTTTGTTGAGCTATACAGGCTGGCGACCAAGCATAGACGCCCATTGCCATTTCACATGCAGTGGCATACCGATTCTGTTGATCGACTCGGAAAATTGCTCCAATCGGACCGACAAGGAATGGTTCTGCTTGCTCATTGTGGCAAAGATACTGAAGCAATTCAGATCCGGGAATTCTTCAAGATACATCCGAACGTTTTTTGCGACTTGAGTTTTCGCAGTCTTCCGCAGACTATTCAGGAAGGGTCGCGTGATCCAGCCAGAACAATTTACTGGGGCGACGGCATGTTCCGTACGGCAGGGGCAAAGCCGGAATGGATCCAGCTAATCGAAGATTTCCCCGACCGCTTCATGGTCGGGGTCGACGATGTGCATAGCTGGGGAATATACGACGACGTTATTGAATCCATTCGAACCGGACTTCTGCCGCAATTGAAGCCCGAGACCGCCGAGAAGGTTGCTTACAAGAATGCAGTTCGTGTATTCCGGTTGATTGGCGGCAAAGACGCCACCCATATCAACAGGAATTGACCGGATTGCCCTGTGCCCGCTTCGGTGGCAGAAGCCGTTAGTACCTATGCCATATTCCCCGATCTTGAGGGGGAAGACATCCTTGCCAGCTTGCAATTTGCGGCCCGTCGTAGCGACATCGTTCGGCTTGCCAGCTAACAACTCACGCCGATGTTAGCGGCTCAAGCTCAGGAGTTGCTCAAGTAGTCTGGCTGTAACGCGCCAGGCCTTCCAGCACCAGGTTGTCGACCAGGCGGTGGCGCAGGTCGAGATGCGGCGCCAGTTCCGTCGCTGCACCGCCCGAGAGCAGGCACAGCGCATCTTCACCCAGCGTCGCGGACATGCGCTCGATGGCGCCCAGCGTGGCATGGATCGCGCCGCTGACGATGGCATCGTCGGTGTTGCTCGGCTGCGCCTTGTATTGCCCGGCCGCGTGCGGCAGGTCCGCCGTGTTGCGGGCGAGCGCCGCGCGCATCAGTGACAGCCCGGGCAGGATCAGGCCGCCACGAAACACGCCCTTGTCATCGAGCGCGTCGATGGTCGTCGCCGTGCCGGCCATCACCACCACGGACGGCCCCGCGTGCAGCGCCCGAGCCGCGATCAGTGCCGCCCAGCGATCGGCGCCCAGTTGCCGTGGATTGTCGTAGCCGTTGCTGACACCGCAGGCGGTGGCGGAGCTGGTGAGCCATTCGAGTGGGAGAGCGAGGCTGCCGGCCAGCGCCTCGATGCGCCGCCGCGTCGCTTCGCCCGCCACATTGCAGGCGACGACGCGCGCCGGTCGTTCGGGAAATTGCGCACGCAGATCGTCGAAGGCCTGGTAGTCCAGCGCGCCCTGAATGCGCCAGCCGGTGTCGTCGAAGAGCCCGTATTTCAGGCGCGAGTTGCCGGCATCGAGGCAGAGAATCATGGATGTCAGGCCGGCCGGAGCGAGACTTCGCCGGAGAGGATGCGCTCGATGCGGCCATCGACTTCGAGCAGCAGTGCGCCGTCGGTGTCGACGCCGCGGCAGATGCCTTCGCCGGGCGGGCCGAAATCTGTCGACAAAACGACGCGGACATCCTGAAAGGCGTGGCGCGTCATCCACTCCGGACGGATCGCGGCGAAGCCGAGGTTGGCAAAGGTTTCCAGCGTGGCCAGCAGTTCGCCCAGCAAAGCGGCAAGCAGGTCGTTCTCTTCCACTGCGTTTCCGTTTGTGCCAATGGCTGTCGACGCAGCGCGCACGTCCTCGGGCATGCCGGACGGCAGACGCAGATTGATGCCGATGCCGATTACGGCGGCATGAGGCGCGCCGGGAACCAGTTCGATCAGGATGCCGCCGAGCTTGCGGCGGTCCTTGAGGATGTCGTTGGGCCATTTCAGCGCCGTCTCGCCGGCGCCGACTTTCTGCAGGGCGCGGGCAACGGCGACGCCCACTGCGAGGGAAAGCCCGGCCGGTGCGGTGCCCGGCGCGAAACGCCAGAGCAGGGAAAAGGTCAGGCTGTCGCCGGGGCTGGCGAACCAACTGCGGCCGCGCCGGCCGCGGCCCGCCGTTTGTTCCTCGGCGATGACCACCGTGCCGGACGGCGCACCGGCTTCGGCGCGGCTCAGCAACGCGGCGTTGGTCGAATCGCAGCTGGGCAGGACATCGATATCGAAGCGACGGGCGTTGGCCCCGAGCTTGGCGGCAATGGCGGCGATGTTGGCGGGCATGCAGGTTTCCTATGACGACAGGCGCCTGGCGGCGCTCGTGGAACGGCCGGCCTGACTATACTTGAAGCGGGACTTTAGTTGCGGCCGCTACGCTTGACGTCGACGAAGCCGACCTTAGCCTTCACTGAAACTTCGTTTTCAGGTCGCCGCGGAATCTCCCTTGATGTCATCCAGGCCGAGTTCCTGAATCTTGCGCGTAATGGTGTTGCGGCCGATGCCGAGCAGTTGCGCGGCATCGATGCGGCGTCCGCCGGTGGCATTGAGGGCGCGACGGATCAGCGTGGCTTCGAACTGGCGCGTAAGCTGATTGAATACTTCGCCGGGCGCGGCGCTGAGCAAGCGGTCGGTTTCGCTCGCCAGCGAGGCGCTCCAGTTGGCCGGCATGTCACGCCGCGCCGCCGCATCCGAGCCGTCGCGCAATTCGCCCGGAAGATCGGCAATATCCACGCTCTGCCCCGGGGCCATCACGCTCAGCCAGTGGCAGAGGTTTTCCAGTTGCCGTACGTTGCCGGGGAAATCAAGAGTCTGCAGGTATTTCAGGGCCGCATCGGTGAGGCGCTTGGGTTCGCCGCCGAGTTCCTGGGCGCTTTTTTGCAAGAAGTGTCTGGCCAGCAGCGGGATGTCGTCGCGCCGCTCGCGCAAGGGCGGCAGGCGCAAACGGATGACGTTGAGGCGGTGGAACAGGTCTTCGCGGAACAGGCCCTGCTTGACGCGGCCTTCCAGATCCTGGTGGGTCGCGGCGATCACGCGCACGTTGGCCTTGACCGGCTGCTGGCCGCCGACGCGATAGAAGTTGCCCTCGGACAGCACGCGCAACAGCCGGGTCTGCAACTCCGCCGGCATGTCGCCGATTTCGTCGAGGAACAGCGTACCGTTGTCGGCCTGCTCGAAGCGCCCGCGACGCAGCGCGCTGGCGCCGGTGAAGGCGCCTTTTTCGTGGCCGAACAGCTCGGACTCGAGCAGATCACGGGGAATGGCGGCCGTATTGATGGCAATGAACGGTGCGTCCTTGCGCGGGCTGTGCCGGTGCAGGGCGCGGGCAACCAGTTCCTTGCCGGTGCCGGATTCGCCGTTGATCAGCACCGTGGCGTGCGATTGAGACAGGCGGCCGATGGCGCGAAAGACTTCCTGCAAGGCGACGCCCTGCCCCAAGATCTCGGGCACGGTGCTGGTTTCCTCGGGCGCACCGTTTTGGTGCGATGCTTGGGTGAGAGCGCGGCGCACCAGATCCACCGCCTGATCGACGTCGAAAGGCTTGGGCAGATATTCGAAAGCGCCGCCCTGAAAGGCCGCCACGGCGGAATCGAGGTCGGAATAGGCCGTCATGATGATGACCGGCAGGTCGGGATGGTGTTCTTTCGCATGGCGCAACAGATCGAGCCCGCTGCTGCCCGGCATGCGAATGTCGGAGACCAGCACCTGCGGCTTCTGGCCGCTGTCGAACGCTGCCAGCGCTTCGTCGGCGGAGCCGAAGCACCTGGCCGGAATGTTCTCCCGGCCGAGGGCCTTTTCCAGCACCCAGCGGATGGAGCGGTCGTCATCGATGATCCAGACGGGGTTCATGGTCTGCCGCCGGGCCGCCCCAAGGCAGACCCTCGTTCGCCCTGCGAGTGTAGCGAGTCGTGGTCACCCCTTCTCTCGGAGAAGGGGCTGGGGGATGTGTCGTTCATGTTTTTTCCTTGTTCTTTCTGGTCAGCGGCAGCATCAGCGAAAAGCAGGTGCGGCCCGGGCGCGAATCGACTTCAATGGTGCCACCGTGTTGCTGGACAAAGCTCTGGGCGATGGTGAGCCCGAGGCCGGTGCCGTTTTCACGACCCGACACCAGCGGATAGAAGATTTTGTCGCACATGTCTGCCGCGATGCCCGGGCCGTTGTCGACCACTTGCAATTCGAGTGCCAGCTGGTGGTGCTTCTTGGCCAGCGTGACGCGTCGTGCCGCCCTGGTACGGAAAACTATTTCGCCCTTGCCCTGCATCGCCTGTGCGGCGTTTCGCGAAATATTGAGAATTGCCTGGATCAATTGCTCGCGATCGCCGGTAATGTCGGGCAGCGAGGTGTCATAGTCGCGCCTGACCCTGACATCGTGGTATTCGGCGTGAATCAGGCGCCGCACGCGCTCGAGAATGTCGTGAATGTTCACCAGCGCCGGCTGCATCACGCGATGGGACGAGAGCAGGCGCTGCATCAGCGTCTGCAGGCGGTCGGCTTCCTCGATGATGACCTGGGTGTATTCCTTGAGCGGCTCGCTGTCCAGCTCGCGTTCCAGCAACTGCGCCGAGCCGCGAATGCCGCCGAGCGGGTTCTTGATTTCGTGCGCCAGATTGCGCACCAGTTCGCGGTTGGCCTGCTGCTGCTGGGCGAGCTGTTCCTCGCGGGTCGCTTTCAATTGCTGGTCGATCGGGCGCACTTCCAGCAGCAGCCTGGCGTTGCTGGTTTCCACCGGTGTCACGGTGCAATCGACATGCAGCTCGACGTCTTGTGCCAGCTTGATCAGGATGTTGTGACCGGTGTAGCTCCAGTTGTTCTTCAGTGCGTTGTCGAGCGCCGTCGAGAGTTCGGCAGAGTCTCCCACCAGGCGTTGCAGCGGGTGGCCGAGCAGTTGGCGCGAACTGGTGGCGAACAGGTTTTCCGCTGCCGGGTTGACATGGCGAATGATCAGCTTCGCGTCGACCAGGACGACTGCGGAGGAAAGCAGATCGAGTCCGCTAAAGGCCTGGAAAGCTTCGGTGGTGTTCATCACGGATGACTCTCGCAAGAAGCGCACCAGCCGCTGGGCGTTGACCTGGGCAGCGAATCAGCGCAGGTTGCCGAGCTCTTTCTTGAGCGACTCGACATTCCGCTCGTGCAGCGCCACGGTATCGCGCAGGGACTGGAGCTTGTCGGGGGGCTGGCCGCCGGCATCGAACAGGGCTTTTCTGGCTTTCTCCGCATTTTGCAGTTCGTTGGCCAGTTCCTTGTCGAGAATCGCACGCCGATCGCTGTCGCGCGCCTTTTGCTCGCTGCCCGAAACGCGCGGGAAGTCACCGGGCGTCGGTGTCGCGGCGGGGCGTTGCTTGGCTGCGCCGATCCCCGGCGAAGGCGGCGGCGATTGCTGAGAAAGCACGATGCAGTTTTTCTTGCTGGTCTTCTGGTTGGTATAGAGCACCGCACCGGACTCTTCCGTGCACTTGTAGAGCGTACTGGCGGCCGCAGTCAGCGGCAGTAACAGCGAGAGGGCAAGAAGCAGCTTCTTCATGGCGCTGAGTGTATGTCAAATGCAGGCATAAAAAAAGGACGGGCACGGCCCGTCCTTTCTCCTGCTGTGCCTTGCGCGACCAATCAAATCGAGTAATACATCTCGTACTCGAGCGGATGGGTGGTCATGCGGAAGCGCGTGACTTCTTCATTCCTGAGCTCGATGTAGGCATCGATCATTTCGTTGCTGAAGACGCCGCCGCGGGTGAGGAATTCGCGGCCCGTATCGAGGTATTCCAGCGCCTGTTCGAGGCTGGAACACACGGTCGGGATTTTTGCATCCTCTTCCGGCGGCAGGTCGTACAGGTTCTTGTCGGCCGGATCGCCGGGGTGGATCTTGTTCTGGATGCCGTCGATACCCGCCATCATCATGGCCGTGAACGCCAGATAGGGGTTGGCACCCGGATCCGGGAAGCGCACTTCGATGCGACGCGCCTTGTCGTTATGCACATAGGGCACGCGGATCGAAGCGGAGCGGTTGCGCGCCGAGTAGGCCAGCTTGACCGGAGCTTCGAAGCCCGGCACCAGACGCTTGTAGGAATTGGTCAGCGGGTTGGTGATGGCGTTCAATGCGCGGGCATGCTTGATGATGCCACCAATGTAGTACAGCGCTGTGTCGGACAGGCCGGCGTAACCGTTGCCGGCGAACAAGTTCTTGCCGCCCTTCCAGATCGACTGATGGACGTGCATGCCGGAGCCATTGTCGCCGACGATGGGCTTGGGCATGAAGGTCGCGGTCTTGCCATAGCTGTGGGCGACGTTATGCACGATGTATTTGAGGATCTGCGTCCAGTCGGCGCGCTGCACCAGGGGGCCGAACTTGGTGCCGATTTCGCACTGGCCGGCGGTGGCGACTTCGTGGTGATGTACTTCCACCGGCACGCCGCAGGCTTCCAGCGCCAGACACATCTGGGCGCGGATGTCGTTCAGGCTGTCGACCGGCGGCACGGGAAAGTAGCCGCCCTTGACGGTCGGGCGATGGCCGCTGTTGCCGGCGTCGAACTTGTCGCCCGAGGCCCAGGCCGCTTCTTCCGAGATGACCTTGCAGTAGGAGCCGGACATGTCGATCTTCCACTCGACGGCGTCGAAAATGAAGAACTCGGGTTCCGGGCCGAAGTAGGCCGCATCGCCGATGCCGGATGACTTGAGATAGGCCTCGGCGCGCTTGGCGATGGAACGCGGATCGCGGTCGTAGCCCTTGCCGTCGGCCGGTTCAACCACGTCGCAGGTCAGCACCAGGGTGGTTTCGTCCATGAAAGGATCGATGTAGGCGGTGTTCGCATCCGGCATCAATTGCATGTCGGAGGCCTGAATGCCCTTCCAGCCGGCGATGGAGGAGCCGTCGAAGGCGTGGCCATCTTCAAATTTTTCCATGCCGAAGGCGGAGATCGGCACGCCAACGTGCTGTTCCTTGCCGCGGGTGTCGGTGAAACGGAAGTCGACGAAACGGACTTCCTTTTCTTCGACCATCTTGATTACGTCCTGGGGGGTCATCATGAACTGCTCTCCTGAGAGTGAATGGCAAATACGGGGAAATCGATACTGGAAACGGTGCAGCACCTAATAGCAGTTAGCGTGCCATTTGGCCTAGGAAAAAAAGCGATTGTGCCACAAGTCTTTTTAGTTACGGCCGCTACGCTTAACGCCGGTAAATCTGCCGTAAGCCTCCACTGAAACTTGAATCGCGTTTTGCTTCTCGACCCCTGAATGAACGCACCAATGGCGTGCAATTGTGGCGTCGTCCGCACTAAATTGGTGCAATCCGCTGATTGAGTCGGATGGCAACGAACCACGGGTCGTCGGGCAGGGCGGCCGCCACGCGCTGCCTGATCGTGGCGAGACCGGCTTCGTCGGCGAATCCTGGTGGCAGAAAGATTTCTGCCTCGACGCGGGTGCCGAGGTAATGCAGGATCGTCCGTTCAAACTCGGGCGGATTGGCGTCGAGCAACGCGCTCAGGTGGGCGAGCAGAAAAGCGCGGTCCGGCAACTGAGTGGCGGCGTTTCCGAGCAGGTCGTTCTCGGCATCGACGTGAACCAGCACATCGAGCACTTCCGGATGATTGTCCAGCACTTGCTGTCGCGCCGATTCGGCAACACGGTGGCCTTCGGAGACACTGATGCGAGGGTTGACCTGGACATGGGCATCGACCAGCACCTGGTGCGCCATGCGCCGGGTACGCAATTCATGCATCCCGAGCACGCCGGGGGTGCTGGCGATGGTGTGCCTTATCGCCGCCACTTCCTCGGCGGAAAGCCCGGTGTCGATCAGCTCGCGGATGGCTGCCCAGGCAAACCTGGAGCCGGCGCGCACGATCATGGCGCCGACGATGATGGCGGCCACGGCATCGGCAAAGTTGAAGCCGATCAATGCGCCTCCTATGCCCGCTGCCACCACCAGTGACGAGAGTGCATCGGCGCGGGCGTGCCAGGCATTGGCCACCAGCATCGGCGAACGCAGGCGCTCGGCCGTCGCCAGCATGTAGCGGAACAGTCCTTCCTTGGCCGCCAGCGTGAACATTGCCGCCCACATGGCGGCGACGCCCACCGGCGGTGCACTGCCGATGTCCTGCAGGCGTCCCGCGGCCGCAATCAGGATGCCGGCGCCGGTGCCCGCCAGCAGCAGGCCCAGCACCAGCGAGGCCGCCGTCTCAAAGCGGCCATGGCCGTAGGGATGGTCGGCATCCGGCGCTTCCGCGCCCTTGCGGTTGGCGAACAGCACGAAACCGTCGGAAACGATGTCGGACAGCGTGTGCATGGCGTCCGCGATCAGGCTTTGCGAGTGGGCAGCGAAGCCGACCACCAGTTGCATGGCGGTCAGCAGGATATTGACGGCGACGCTGACCCAGGTGATGCGCTGGCCTTCCTGGAAGCGCGCTTCGTCTTGCGATCGTGTGCCGTTGTTCTGGCTATCGACCACGGCGTGTGAGTGGGTTTCGCGGGACATGGGGTGACGCTATACTTGAATGCCTCGCATTCTATCCCGCCTGTCCGGCAGGCTTTCCGTCGGGAGTTCGCCACGGCCAATCCCCGGAGTTCAATCCATGCAAACTGCGACCATCTCCTTTGACCGCTTCAACACCCTGGCCGACAGGGACGCCGGCGAGCGCATCCGTGCCGCGAAGGCGACGCTGGGCGACAAAGTGGTGCTCTTGTGCCATCACTACCAGCGCGCCGACGTCTACGTCCACGCCGACATCACCGGCGATTCGCTGAAACTTTCGCGTCTGGCCTCGCAGTCCGATGCGCGGAACATTGTTTTTTGCGGCGTGCATTTCATGGCCGAAGTGGCCGACATCCTTTCGCGCCCCGAACAGATTTCCATCCTCCCCGACCTGGCCGCCGGCTGCTCGATGGCCGACCTGGCCAGCCTGGCCAAGGTCGAGCGCGCCTGGCGTGAGCTGGCCGCGGTGCTGAATCCCGACCAGAAAGTGACGCCGGTCACCTACATCAATTCCGCTGCCGACCTGAAAGCCTTTTGCGGCGAACACGGCGGCATAGTCTGCACATCAAGCAACGCGCCGAAGATCCTCGAATGGTCGTTCGCCCGGCGCGAGAAGGTGCTGTTCTTCCCCGACCAGCATCTGGGACGCTGGAGCGGATACAAGATGGGCATCCCGCTGGATGAAATGGTGATCTGGAACCCCGACCTCGAACAGGGCGGCCTGACGCGCGAGCAGATCGAAAAAGCCAGGATCATCCTCTGGCATGGCTACTGTTCGGTGCACCAGATGTTCCAGCCCAAGGACATCATCAAGTTCCGCAACCAGCATCCCGACGGCATAGTCATTTCGCACCCCGAGTGCAGCTTCGAAGTCTGCAAGCAATCCGACTACATCGGCAGCACCGAGACCATCCTCAGCACGGTAAAGGCCGGCGCGCCGAACACGCGCTGGCTGGTCGGCACCGAACTCAATCTGGTCGAACGGCTGGCAAAGGAAGTGGCGCACGAAGGCAAGATCGTGCAGTTCATGGCCAGCACCATCTGCATGTGCTCGACCATGCAGCGCATCGATCCCCAACACCTGGCGTGGACTCTGGAAAACCTGGTCGAGGGTCGGGTGGTGAATCAGATCAAGGTGCCGCCGCACGAGGCCGTGCTGGCGAAGATAGCGCTGGAGCGCATGCTGGCCGTCTCCTGATCGCCGTCCCGGACTCTGTCTGCCGGGGACTCCGCTTCGCGGGCCGGCAAGCGCCGACTTTCAGTGAGAACGGCTTGACTGTTCGGTAGACACTTTAAATCCGGTACGAGAAGGCGGCTTCCGCGTTGCGGCCCCGGAATTACGGCGCTGGCCGTTCAGCGACCGATGCCCCAGGGGAGCGCCTTCTTGCTCATGCGGCTTTCAGCGTTTCAATATGATTGTAGTTGCCGCGCTGCTCAAGTTCCCATAGATCGAGAGTCTGCTGCATACGTAGCCAAATTTCAGGACCATTCCCCAGCAGCCGGCCGAGACGCATAGCCATGTCCGCCGTTACGGGGCGCTTCTCATGAATCACTTCGGACACAGTCAGCCGCGAGACTCCGAGGTGATCGGCAAAATCCTTCTGCGTCATGCGAAGGTGCGGCAGTACGTCCTCGCGCAAGATGGCGCCGGGGTGCGTCGGGCGCCGGTTAGGATCTCGTAGAGACTTAGCCATCAGTGATAATCCTCCAAGTTGACTACGATCACGTCTTCACCGTCGAAGCGAAACGTGACACGCCAATTTCCTGACACGGTCATTGCCCATTCGCCCTTTCGCTCGCCCTTCAGCGGATGAAGGAACATGCCCGGAATACTTAGCTGCTCGGGGCTGCTCGCTTCATCCAGAAGGCCGAGGATTCTCCCGACGCGGCTGCCATGCTGCGCCTGGATACCGCGGGGATCGTTCTTACGAAAGAAGCGTTCGAGGCCTTTGTGCCGGAAGCTCTTGATCATGCAATAAAGTGTAATTCATGCAATTACATAACGCAAGGCATACAATTACACGTCGTCACCAAGCAACGCTGTTTCCCAATGAAATGAAATGACCATCCAAGAGGTCCGGTCGTGGCCGGACTGAGCCATTGCCAATGCCAAATGGATGTCTTCCAAGAGCCCCTTCATGGCCTCCAATCAGCAGTCCTTGCTTCCATGCCATGCTATGATTTGTTTGTACACAGCGTAACACAAGAGGCCGATCATGGAGACAACAACACTGACGTTGCGCGTTCCCGCAACGGTGAAGGAGCAACTGGATAAGCTGGCGGATGCCACTCACCGATCCAAGTCCTACCTGGCGGGGGAGGCGATACGTCAATATCTTGAGCTTGAGGTTTGGCAGATCGGGGAAATACAGCAGGCACTCAAGGAGGCCGACGCCAATGACTTCGCCTCTGATGACGAGGTCGATGCCGTCGTGGGGAAGTATGCAGCTTAAATGGCTCCGTCGCGCCCTGGAGAACCTTGACGACGAAGCGGCCTGCATTGCCAGGGACAGCCCCCGTGTCGCGGCGGAATTTGTGGTGCATATGCGCGACAGCGCTGCAATGCTCGCGGATCACCCCGACATGGGGCGGCCCGGCCGAATCTCCGGAACTCGCGAACTTGTCGTGACGCGGTTTTCTTACATCCTGCCCTATCGGGTGCGCGGTGGTACTGTGGGAGTCCTGCGCGTCTTCCATACTGCCAGGCGATGGCCTGAGCGGATGAGCTGATCGCGTCGTGCCCGTCACCAAGCGCCGTCCCGCCCGCGCCGGTGTGCGACAACGCACAGATCGCTCGCATCCTGGCGCGTAGTGTGGTCCGTGTGATTGATGAATCGGCCAGCACAGGCGATTTCGTCACCTAACCACAAGAGGCAACCCTATGAACAGCATCGTTTACATCGTCGGCCTGGTCGTCATCGTCATGGCGGTCTTGTCGCTACTCGGGCTTAGGTAAGTGACTGCACGGCTTGTTATCGGATGGATAAAGGCGCACCCTGTTCTCAGCGGAATGTCCGGCAATGCTGAGTCAGCCCCAATCAATTGCAGATGGCCGGAGGCGGGAATAGAGCTCCTATCGTTACGCAGCGCAACTCAAAGCGTACGAATCGCCCATTGGAGCTTGCCATGAACCGCATCTATCGCCTTGTGTGGAACCAAATTCGCCATGTCTGGATGGCAGTCGCCGAGAACGCCAAAGGGCGCATCAAATCCGGGGCGACTCGCAAACTGATTGCAGGAGTCCTGGCCCTCACCGGCAGCGTACTGCTCGCACCAGCGGGACTCGCTGCCCCCGTCGACGGACAGGTCAGCGCGGGTGCGGGCAGCATTGCCCAGGCCGGCGCCACCACCATCATCACCCAAAGCAGCCAGAACCTCGCCATCAACTGGCAGCGCTTCAGCATCGCGCCCAATGAAGCGGTGCGCTTCGATCAGCCCAATGCGTCGGCCATTGCGCTGAACCGCGTGATTGGCCAGGACCCCAGTCAAATTCTGGGGAGCCTCAGTGCCAACGGCCAGGTGTTCGTGTTGAACCCCAACGGAGTGTTGTTCGGTGCCGGCTCCCAGGTCAACGTCGGCGGTCTGGTCGCCTCCACCCTGAATCTGAGTGATGCCGACTTCATGGCAGGCAAACACAGCTTCGACAACGGCGGCGCGGCTGGCTCGGTGCTCAACCGGGGCACCCTTACTGCCGCCAACGGCGGTTACATCGCCCTGCTTGCGCCGGAAGTGCGTAACGAAGGCGTGATCAGCGCGACTCTCGGGACAGCCCTGCTCGCCGCTGGCGACAAAGTCACACTCACCCTCAACAACGGCTCGCTGCTTGCCTACAGCATCGACCAGGGCTCGCTCAACGCGCTGGCCGACAACAAGCAACTCATCCAGGCCGACGGCGGGCAGGTGTTCATGTCGGCCAGGGCCGCCAATGCACTCGGCACGGCGATGGTCAATAACACCGGCATCATTGAAGCGCGCACCGTGCAAGAAGTAGCGGGTGTGATCAAGCTGATGGGGGACATGCAAACGGGAACCGTCAATGTCGGCGGGACCCTCGACGCCTCTGCCCCGAACGGCGGCAATGGCGGCTTCATCGAAACCTCGGCTGCCCACGTCAAGGTCGCGGACGATGCCAAAATCACCACCGCCGCAGCCAAAGGGATGAGCGGCACCTGGCTGATCGACCCGATGGATTTCACTATCGCGGCCACAGGTGGCAACATGACCGGCGCGACACTTTCCACCAATCTTTCCAATAATGCTGTCGTCAGCATTCTGAGCAGCAACGGCACCATCGGCACAGCGGGCGATGTCAACGTCAACGACGTAGTCACATGGTCAGCCAACCAGCTTGTCCTCAACGCCCAGAACAACATCAACATCAACGCCAACCTGAACGCATCCGGCATGGCCAGCCTTGCGCTGATATACGGCCAAGGTGCGGTTGCAGCAGGCAACACCAGCAACATCATTACCGCCAATGGCGCGGCAGTGAACCTCCCCTCCGGAACGACCGGCTTCACCACCCTGCAAGGTTTGGATGGGGTCGTCAAAAACTACACCGTCATCACCAGCCTGGGTGCAGCGATTGATGCGATGGGAGGTGCGGCCACCCTGCAAGGCATGGCGGCACCGGCTAATCTGGCAGGAAATTACGTCCTCGGCAGCGACATAAATGCAGCGGACACATCTACATGGAACAGCAACGCAGGCTTCGTGCCGATTGGGGATGGCAGCGGCGGCCCGGGCGACACCAGCACCTTCACTGGCACCTTCGACGGGCTGGGCCACATCATCAGCAACCTCACCATCAATCGGCCAACGATCGATCTTGTTGGTCTGTTTGGGTACACGAGCACGGGCTCCGCTATCCGGAACGTGGGTCTGGTCGGCGGCAGCGTGAGGGGAATGGACTTCGTCGGCGGGCTGGTGGGGTCCAATACCGGTACAGTTAGCAACAGCTACGCTACGGGCAGCGTGAGCGGAAGCAACAACAACGTCGGCGGGCTGGTGGGGAATAACCAAGGTACGGTCAGCAGCAGCTATGCCACCGGCAGCGTGAGCGGGGGTGGCAGCGTTGGCGGGCTGGTGGGACACAACGGCGGCACGGTCAGCACCAGCTACGCTGTGGGCAGCGTAATCGGAAGTGGCTACTCCGTCGGCGGTCTGGCGGGGAGCAACTACGGCATGGTCGGCAGCAGCTACGCTACCACGGGTAGCGTCAGCGGCACGAACGAAGTCGGCGGGCTGGTCGGGAACAACAGCAACGGCGGCACCGTCAGCAACAGCTACGCCACTGGCGGCGTGAGCGGGAGTGGCGAGTTCGTCGGCGGACTGGTGGGAAGCAACGGCAGCACGGTCGGCACCAGCTACGCCACGGGCGATGTGAGCGGGACCAACTACGTCGGCGGATTGACAGGTGGCAACGGCGGTACGGTCAGCAACAGCTACGCCACTGGTAGCGTGATTTGGAATGGCGAGATCTGCTGCGGTGGAACGGGCCCGGATCGAGGCGGTGAGTCATTCGGCGGACTGGTGGGCTACAACTACGGCACGGTCAGCAACAGCTACGCCACCGGCGGCGTGGGCGGAATTAGCTACGTCGGCGGACTGGTAGGGCTTAATGAGGACACGGTTAGTAACAGCCACGCCACGGGCGATGTGACCGGGGGTGACGGGAGTAGCTACATTGGCGGGCTGATGGGATACAACATTTCGGTCAGCAATAGTTACGCCACCGGTAACGTGGTGAGCGGGAACGGGAGCAGCTATGTCGGCGGGCTGGTGGGAAACAACGGAGACACAGTTAGTAACAGCTACGCCACAGGCAGCGTGGTGAGTGGGAGTTCGAGCAACTACGTCGGTGGACTGGCGGGGAACAACGACAACTGCACCATCAGCAACAGCTACTCCACGGGCGGCGTCACTGGCGGTGCCGGGAGTAGCTACGTCGGCGGTCTGGCGGGGAAGAACAGCTTCGACTTCAACGGCGCCGCAGGTGGCTGGATCATCAACAGCTACGCCACAGGCAGCGTGACAGGCGGTATCGGAAGTAGCTACGTCGGCGGGCTGGCAGGCAGCAACGGCACCGTCAGCAACATCAGCAACAGCTTCTGGGACACCCAAACTACAGGGCAGTCGATCGGGATTGGCGTTGGAACAACTACAGGTGCCACAGGACGCACTTCCGCCCAGATGATGTTGATGTCGACCTTCAGCAACGCAGGTTGGGACATCGCCAACAGCGGCGGCAGCGACGCCGTATGGCGCATCTACGAGGGCAGCACCACGCCATGGCTGGTCTGGTGGCTCAAGCCGGTTACCGTGACGCTAAACAGTGACACCAAGATCTACAGTGGCACGCCTTATTCCGGGGGTAGTGGGTATGCTGTCGGCAACCCGGATCCTTCACTTTCTGGTTCGGTTGGCAGCCCCAATCCGGTACTCTCTGGCACACTGGCCTACGGTGGCACCGCTCAGTCAGCGGTCAACGCAGGCAGTTACACCATTGGCGCATCTGGCCTTTATTCCGTCCAGCAGGGTTACGACATCAGCTACGTGGACGGCGCACTGACCATCACCAAGGCTCCCCTGACGGTAACCGCGGACGACAAGACTCGGCTGTATGGCGCCGCCAACCCGGCCCTGACCAGCACGGTTAGTGGCTTCGTCAATGGCGAGATCGCCGGCACTGCGGCAGGCTACAGTGGAACGGCCAGCGTCACGACCTTGGCCAGTGCTACAACGCCCGTGGGTAGCGCGGCGATCACGGCGGGTGCGGGCAGCCTGGCCGCCACCAACTATGCCTTTACCACCTTGGCTGACGGCACACTGACCATCACCCAAGTCCCCGGAATCATCATCCCCGCTGCCGAAATCATCACCCTTCCAGTGGGCGGTATCTTGCCGGCCGTGGTTGCGGCGATCAATGCGTTGCCCGGGGGGGGTGATCTGCTTCCCGCGTTCAGCAGCACCGTGACCGTCGCGGCGAGCCTGGTTGATGCCAATGTGCCGCCCATTGCCTTCTCGAACCTGCAATATGTCTATTTGCAGGCGACTCCGGGTGCCACATCGACAACTATTGTGTCCGCTGCGGATGCCGCGACCGAGCCTGCCAAGGCCCAGGGTGCCCAGAGTGATGGCTTCAACGAGCGACTGGTTGATTCGCCCATTCAGTTTTCCGGCACCGTACTTGTCAGAAACGGCGGCATCACTTTGCCCCGTGGCGTGAAGGAAAGTGAATAGTTTTATGGGAATCCAAGCGCTGTTTTTCCGCTCCGCCCTGACGTTCCTGTTGCTGTCCGGCTTGCCCGCTCACGCCGCCCCGGTGGCGCCCGACGCCGGGCAGACGATACGCGAACTGCAGAAGCAACCCGAACTGAATGTGCCCAAGGCCATTACGCCATTGCGTTCCGACGGAGAAGTCGCACCCAAGGGCACGGGCCGGACCGACGTGCGGATTGCCGTGAAGGCAATTCATGTATCCGGCAACAGTATTTACACAGCGAGCGAATTGGAAGCTTTGGTCGCCAATCTGGTCGGCGGCGAACATTCCCTGGACGAACTCAATCAGGGTGCGGCGCGCATCACTGCCTACTATCGCGAACGCGGCTATGTCGTGGCGCGGGCTTATCTTCCCGAGCAGGACATCAGGGGCGGCATGGTCGTCATCAAGGTGCTGGAAGGCATCGTCGGCCAGCAGCGCATCGACAACCAGTCACGCTTGACCGATGAGCGCGCCAACGGCTATCTGGGCGGCAAGAGTGGCGACGTGCTGCAATCGGCGCCGGTCGATCGTACGCTGCTGTTGCTTGCCGATACGCCGGGCGTCGGCGGCGCCCGCGCGATCCTGCAGCCGGGTGCCAGCGTGGGCACCTCCGATCTGCTGATCGAACTGATACCGTCCGCAGCGTTTGTCGCCAATGTCGAACTGGACAACTACGGCAACCGCTACACCGGCGAGTATCGCCTGGGTGCAGCGCTGGCCCTGAACAGTCCGCTTAAGATCGGCGATCAGCTCAGCATGCGGGCCCTCACCAGCGACCAGGACCTGACCTACGCCCGTATCGCCTATTCGATGCCGCTGGGCGGCGACGGCTTGCGCGTGGGCGCCGCGTACTCCGATCTCGGCTATCGTCTGGGCAAGGAATTCGCCGGATTGCAGGCCCACGGCGGCGCCATCAACAGCAGCCTGTTTGCGACATATCCCTTGATCCGCAGTCTGTCCAGCAATCTGTATGGCGCCCTGACCTGGGAAGACAAGCAACTCAGTGACCGGACCGATGTCCCCAGCACTGTCAGCGACAAGCATGTGCAACTCGCCAGTGTCGGGCTGGCGGGCAGTCACCAGGACGCGCTGGGCGGCGCGGGCGTCACTGCATTTGATCTTTCGTACGTCACCGGAGAGCTCGGCATGGACGCCGTGTCACTGGCAGCGGACGCTGCATCCGCTCGAAGCAATGGCAGCTTCATGCGCCTGACCTACAGCGTCAGCCGCCTGCAACGGCTGAGCGACAGCAATATATTGTCGCTAGCGTTCTCCGGCCAGCAGGCCGGCAAGAACCTCGGCTCCTCCGAGAAATTCATTCTGGGTGGCGCCACCGGCGTGCGTGCCTATCCGCAAGGCGAGGGGAGCGGCGACGAAGGCTGGATGGCAAATCTGGAACTGCGGCACAGCTTTACGAAAGAGCTTCAAGGCGTCGTTTTCTACGATGCCGGTTCGGCGACAATAAGCCGGAACGCTTTTGCTGCCGGAGCAAATAACCGCACCCTTGCGGGTGCCGGAGTAGGGATTACCATGCAATACGGGATGGTCCAATTCAAGACCTCGGTGGCTTGGCGTACTGCGGGCGGTCAAGCACAATCTGAGCCGCCCAGTGCAAATCACGATCCGCGACTCTGGGTGCAGCTGAGCGGTCAGTTCTAGGCGGGGCGCATTTCCAATGGAGCAATATCCTGTTGGGGTAACGTGACGGTCGAGCGCAGATACGGGTTTGTCACACCGATCAACACGCTCTGCATAACAACATCAGTGATGGGTGAAGCAGCCAGTTGTCTTCCGCTCATCATGTGACCGCAGCGGGTCGTTGGCTGCCTGCTGCAAAGTTGCTGAGTAGCCGTTAGCCCTGGAAGACTGAGGAGCGCCGGAAACGCCATGTCATCAACGCGAACGATCCATTGCAGATCAAGAGTCGGCGCTGGCGGGACGGCGTAAGCTCCGCTGGTTCAGTCGTTGGAGGGCCCGTCGCTGACTTGGCCGCAGCGCAGCTACCATTATTCCGGTTTGGTCACTGAGGGTTGCTTCCAGTGCGATAGACTGGGACTTTGCGGAATCGAAGCATGACACTGGCGCTATCCATCGCCACCTGGAATATTCACAAGGGTTTTTCGCAGTTCAATCGCCGCATGATGGTGCATGAATTGCGCGACCGGCTGCGTGAATTGTCGGCCGATATCGTGTTCCTGCAGGAAGTGCAGGGACTGCATCTCGGGCATGCCGAACGGCATCCGGACTGGCCGTCGCTGCCGCAACACGAATTTCTCGCCGAGGATGTCTGGCAAAGCCACTCCTACGGCCGCAACATGGTCTATGACCACGGCCATCACGGCAATGCGATCCTCTCGCGATTTCCCATCCTGCATGAACACAACCAGGATGTGACGCACCTGCGTTTCGACAGGCGCGGGCTGTTGCACTGCGCCGTCAAGCTGCCCCGCCTGGAGCCGCTGTTGCATTGCGTTTGCGTGCATCTGTCGCTGTTTGCGCGCTCGCGGCGTTTGCAACTCGACGCGCTGGCCAGTCGCATCGAGAATCTGGTGCCGGCCGACGCTCCGCTCCTGATCGCCGGCGACTTCAACGACTGGCGCAATCGCGCGGATGACCTGCTGGCGGAGCGTCTCGGCCTGGTCGAAGTATTCGCCGGTGCGGGCCAGCGCCCGTCGCGCAGTTACCCCGCGGCACTGCCGATGTTCCGCCTCGATCGCATCTACCAGCGCGGCCTGCAAGTGGTCGGCACGCAGGTGCATGCCGGGCGGCCGTGGTCAACCATTTCCGATCACGCCGTGCTCTCCGCCGAACTTCAAATCAGGATTCCCTAGTTGTGAGCGCCGTGCCGTGAGCGCCGACTTTCTTGCGGGCAACCGGTTGCAGTTGCTCAACTCGGGTGGCGAGTACTTCCCGGCACTGATTGACGCGTTTGACGCGGCTTTGCTCGAGATTCACCTCGAGGCCTATATTTTTGCCAACGATGCCACCGGACGCCAGGTTGCCGCCGCGCTGGGCCGCGCTGCGGACCGCGGCGTCGCCGTGCGCGTGCTGGTGGATGGTTTCGGCGCGCGCGAGTTTGCCGCCGGCCTTGGCGCAGAGCTGGAAGCCGGCGGCGCCGAGGTGATGACCTATCGGCCCGAGGCGGGACAAACCCGCTTCAGGCGCCATCGCCTGCGCCGGCTGCATCGCAAGCTGGCGGTGGTCGACGGCAGCATGGCCTTTGTCGGCGGCATCAATGTGCTGGACGATTTCGACGACGGCAAGTCGACGTCGGCGCGCTTCGATTATGCGGTGCGCATCGAGGGGCCGCTGGTGGCGCGCATACACGCCGCCATGCGGCATGTCTGGCGACTGGTGCGCTGGGCCAGCCTCGGGCGACGTCCGCCGCCACCCGCTTCACTGCCGGTGGCACCGGTCATTCACGGCACGACCGAGGCGGCGCTGCTGATCCGCGACAATCTGCGCCATCGGCATGACATCGAGCACGCCTACCTGCGGGCGATCTATTCCGCCCGGCGCGAGATCCTGATCTCCAACGCCTATTTTCTTCCCGGCCGCCGCTTTCGCCGGGCCCTGATGGCGGCGGCGAAGCGTGGCGTGAGTGTCAAACTGCTGCTGCAGGGCCGCGTCGAGCAGATCTTGCAGCATTACGCGACGCAGTCGCTCTACGACCGGATGCTGTCGGCGGGTGTGCGCGTTTTTGAATACGACAAGGCCTTTCTGCACGCCAAGGTGGCGGTGATCGACGGCCACTGGGCAACCGTCGGCTCATCGAACATCGATCCCTTCAGCCTGCTGCTGGCGCGCGAAGCCAACGTGGTCGTCCACGATGCGGTCTTCGCCGGGCAATTGCGCGACAGCCTCGAAGCCGCGATCGAAGGCGCGGCCAGGGAAATCCGGCGCGAGGATCAGCGCCACCGTTCATGGCTGGCGCGTCTCGCTGCTGCCGCTGCCTATAGCCTGGTGCGCATCCTGATCGGCGTCACGCGCTACGGCGGAAAGCAGTACAAGGATTAGCGACGTCACGGGTAGCAACAATCAGCCGCTGTTGCGCAGGCCCGCCGCGACGCCGTTGATGGTCAGGTGAATGCCGCGCTGAACTCGCTGGTCGGTCTCGCCGGAGCGGTGGCGGCGCAACAATTCGATCTGGATGTGGTTGAGCGGATCGAGATACGGAAAGCGGTTGCGGATCGAACGTTTCAGCAGCGGGTTGCCGTCGAGCAGCTCGCTTTGCCCGGTAATCGCCAGCAGCGCATCGATGGCTGCCTGCCACTCCGCCTTGAGCCGCGGGAAGATGGCGTTGCGCAAGCGTTCGTCGGTCACCAGTTGCGCGTAGCGCTCGGCAATCGTGATGTCGCTCTTGCCCAGCACCATGTCCATGTTCGACAGCAGTGCGCGGAAAAAGCCCCATTCCCGATTCATCTCCGCAAGCAGCGCCATCCCTTCTGCACCATGCTTTTCCTGCCATGCGGCGACCGCCGCGCCGAAGCCGAACCAGCCCGGCAGCATCAGGCGGCACTGTGCCCAGGAGAAGACCCAGGGAATCGCGCGCAGATCCTCGATGGCCGTGGTCTTCTTGCGCGAGGCCGGCCGGCTGCCGATGTTGAGCGCGGCGATTTCGGCAATGACGGTGGATTCCCAGAAGTATTGCTCGAAGCCCGGCGTCTCGTAGACCATCCGGCGGTAGGCGGCGAAGGCCGTGGCCGAGAGCTCCTCCATCGCGGCAATGAACTCGGGACGCGGCGCATCGTGCTCGTGCGCCAGCAGTGTTGCTTCGAGCGTGGCGGCGGCGAGGATCTCCAGGTTGCGCCGGCCGAGTTCCGGGTTGGCGTATTTGGAGGCGATCACTTCGCCCTGTTCGGTGATGCGGATCTGGCCTTGCACCGCGCCCTGCGGTTGCGCCAGGATGGCCTGATAGCTCGGCCCGCCGCCGCGACCGACCGAGCCGCCGCGACCGTGGAACAGGCGCAGCGTGATGCCGTGGCGGGCGAAGACCTCGGTCAAGGTAACTTCAGCGCGATACAGCGCCCAGCCGGAGGTGAGGAAGCCGCCATCCTTGTTGCTGTCGGAATAGCCGAGCATGACCTCCTGCAAAGCCTGGCGCGAGCCGAGCAGGCGGTTGTAGAGCGGCAGCGCCAGCAGCCGGTTCATCACCGCGCCGGCATTGGCCAGGTCGCCGATGGTCTCGAACAGCGGCACGATGTTCACGTCGAGCGCGTGTTCCAGCGGCCGCAGCAGGCCGACTTCCTTCAGCATCACGGCGACTTCGAGGATGTCCGAGACACCGTCGGTCTTGGAGATGATGACGTTCTCGATGGCGGCCTTGCCGTAGCGCTGGCGAATGCTGCGGGCGGTCTCGAAGATCGCCAGTTCGCCGCGGGTTTCCTCCGAGTAATTGATGCCGGGCGACGCCAGCGGCCGCGGCGTGGCGAGTTCCTCGAGCAGCAGCGCGATGCGCCCGTTTTCGTCGAGTGCCAGGTAGTCCGTTCCGGGGCGGGCGATGCCGAGCAGCTCGGCCACGGTACGCGCATGCACATCCGAGTTCTGCCGCAGGTCCAGCGGCGCCAGGTGGAAGCCGAAAATGGCAACGGCATGACGCAGCCGGCGCAGGCGACCGCGTCCGAGCAGGCCCGCCTTGTGGCTGATCAGGGAGTGGTGCAGCACGTCAAGGTCGGCAGCCAGTTCGGCGGCTGAAAAGTAGGGTTCGGCCTGGGCCACGGCATGGCGCGGCGCTTCCAGGTTGTCGAGCTGCAGGGCGGTCGCCGCCAGCCGCGCGTAAAAGCCGGTAATGGCGCGGCGATAGGGCTCGTCGAGACGGTGCGGACTCTTGTCCGGCGACTGTTCGGCCAGTTTCATCAGCTCGACGCTGGGCACCGAAATCAACGACGTGGTGGTCGACAGTTCCGCGCCGAGCTGGTGCAGTTGTTCCAGCAGGTAGCCGATGGCCTTGCTGCTTTGCGCGCGCATCGCTTTCGCCAGTACGTCGGCGGTGACAAAGGGATTGCCGTCGCGATCGCCGCCTATCCAGGAGCCGGGGTGCAGGAAGGGCGGCAGTTCGGCGATGCCCAGCGTCTTCCAGTCGGGTACGTTGCGGGTCAGGTGGTCTTCGCAGGCGTTGTAGAGCCGCGGCAGCTCGCGCAGGAAAGTGGTGTCGTAGAAGGACAGCGCGTTGGCGACCTCGTCCATCACCGAGAGTTTGGCCCGTCGCAGCATGCGCGTCTGCCACAGGCGCAGCACGGCGCGGCGCAGGGCTTCGTCGTGCTCCGCCTGCTCCTCCGGCGCAAGCTGGGTGCGGTCGTGCTCGTCGAGCAGGCTGGCAATTTTCCACTGGCAATCGAGGATGCTCTTGCGCTGCACCTCGGTCGGGTGCGCGGTCAGCACCGGCCGCACCTGGGCGCCGGCGAAGAACCGGGCCAGCTGCCCGGCCTCGATGCCGGCGGCGAGCGCGCGTTGCAGCGAAAAGGCCAGGCTGCCTTCGCGCGGCTTCGATCCGGCGCGGGCATGGGCACGGGCGCGGCGGATGTGGTGCTGGTCCTCGGCGATGTTGGCCAGATGCGAAAAATAGCTGAAGGCGCGCACCACCAGATTGGTGCGCTCGCGCGGCAAGCCGTGCAGCAGCGCCTCCATCTCGACGCGCGCGGCGGGATCGTCGTCGCGATGGAAGCGCAAGGCCAGCTTGCGGATTTCCTCGACACCGTCGAATACCGCGACGCCCTCCTGTTCGCGCACGGTGTCGCCGAGCAGGCGACCGAGCAGGCGGATGTCATCGCGCAGGGGTTGGTCCTTGTCGGCCATGGCTTTGGCTGGTGGCATGTTCGTGATCATTTTCGTTGCTGGAGTCGGGCCTGGCTATCGAGGATCGCCCGTTCGAGGTAGGCGGCGTAAAAGTCGGCCAGACGGAAACCGACAATCGGTTCGGCCAGTTCCTCGCCAGCGGGGCCGTGGAACATCACGGTGGGCGCCAGGTGCGCCCGCATCTGTCTGGAAAAGTCGGCGCTGGTGGTACGGCGCCCCGTGAAATCGATCAGGGGCGTGGTGCGATCCATGTGCAGTTCGCGCACCAGGGCGGGGGCTGCCGGGTCGCGTGAGAGCGGAGCGAGATGTTCGCGCCGCAGTTTCTCGCACCAGCTGCAGTCGTCGCGGCTGTAAAGCACGACCAGCGGCACGCCTTTGGCGGCGGCGAGGCGGGCATCGGCGGCGAGGTCGCGGGCTTCGCTGAGTGCGGTCGGCGCAAGGCCCTGCGCCGTCGCCAGAGGGCTCGTCAGGAGCCAGAGCACGGCGCCGAGCCAGAATGGAATGATCCGCGAAATCATGGCAGAGGTTTCACCGGGTCGCATTCTCAATGCGACAGGATTTTCGACAGGAACAACTGGGCTCGCGCCGAGCGCGGGGTGCCGAAGAATTCGTCCCGGCTTGCATCTTCAATGATCCTGCCCTGGTCCATGAAAATCACCCGATGGGCGACTTTGCGGGCAAAGCCCATTTCGTGCGATACGCACATCATGGTCATGCCCTCCTTCGCCAGTTCGACCATGACATCGAGCACTTCGTTGATCATTTCCGGATCCAGCGCCGACGTCGGTTCGTCGAACAGCATGCAGATCGGATCCATGCACAGCGCCCGCGCAATTGCCACGCGCTGCTGCTGACCGCCGGAGAGTTGTCCGGGGTGCTTGTGGGCCTGCTGCTTGAGGCCGACCCGGTCGAGCAGCCGGGCGGCCTTTTCCTGCGCCTCCTCCTTGCTGCGCCGGAGCACCTTGATCTGGCCGATGGTGAGATTGTCGGTAATCGTCATGTGCGGAAACAGTTCGAAATGCTGGAATACCATGCCGACATGGGCGCGCAGCCTGGGCAGATCGGTTTTCGGATCGCCGACCGAGGTACCGTCGACGATGACCTCGCCTTGCTGAAAAACTTCCAGGCCGTTGACGCACTTGATCAGGGTCGACTTGCCCGACCCGGACGGCCCGCAGACCACGATTACTTCTCCCTTCGACACCCGCGTGCTGCAGTCGGTCAACACCTGAAACTGTCCATACCACTTGCTCACGTTGCGCATCTCGATCATGGCGCTGTTCGGCACTTGATTCATGGGCGGATTTCCGGAGGGGGCAGGTGACAAGTTCAGCGCTTGAAGGCGAAGCGCTGCTGCAGGCGTTTGACGACGAAAGAAAGCGAATAGCACATCACGAAATAGATCAGCGCGGCGAAAATTACCATTTCCACGGGCCGATTGTAGTTTTTTCCCGCGACTTCGGCCGCCTTCAGCAAATCCTTGGCGCCGATGGCATAGACCAGCGAGGTGTCCTGAAACAGCACGATGGTCTGCGTCAGCAGCACCGGCAGCATGTTGCGGAAGGCCTGCGGCAGAATCACCAGGCGCATGTTCTGACCGTAGCTGAAGCCCATCGCGTAGCCTGCCGCGACCTGGCCGCGGCTGACGCTCTGGATGCCGGCGCGCATGATCTCGCAGTAGAACGCCGCCTCGAACAGGGTGAAGGTCACCAGCGCGGAATTTTCGGCGCCCATCGGCTTGCCGGTGATCAGCGGGATGACCAAGAAGAACCAGAGGATCACCATCACCAGCGGAATCGACCGCATGATGTTGACGTACCAGGAGGCGGCCCTGGCCAGCGGCGCAATCGGCGACAGGCGGGCGAGTGCCAGCAGCGTGCCGAGCGCGATGCCGCCGAGCATGGCAACGGCGGTCAGCTTGAGCGTGAACTGCAGGCCTGTCCATAGGAAGGGCAGGCTGTCGAGGAGGACACTGAAATCGAAATCGCCGTGCATCAGTGTTGCGCCACGACGGTGCCGGGGATCCGCGTTCGGGCCTCTATGACCGCCATGACGCGGTTGGCGGTGAAGGCGCAGATGAAATACAGCAGGGTGACAGCGAGGAAAGTCTCGATGCCCTGTTCCGAGTCCTCCTGCATCTGCTTGGCCTGGAAGGTCAGTTCCATGACGCCGATGGCAAACGCCACCGAGGAGTTCTTGAACACATTCATGAACTCCGAGGTCAGCGGCGGCACCACCATGCGCAGCGCCGTCGGCAGCAGCACGTAACGATAGGTCTGGGGCAAGCTCAGGCCCATCGCCAGCCCGGCCATGAGTTGACCGCCGGGCAGGGCCTGAATGCCGGCACGCACCTGTTCCGCCACGCGCGAGGAGGTGAACAGGCCGAGGCAGATCGTCGCGGTGAAAAATTCCTTGGCCGGCAGTTCCTGCTTGACCCAGAGCCCCCAGTCGGCGGGCAGCAGTTCCGGCATCACGAAAAACCAGAGGAACATCTGCACCAGCAGCGGAATGTTGCGGAACAGTTCAACCCAGGCCGTCGCCGCCGCGACGAGCGACTTCGACGGCACGGTACGCAGGACGCCGAGGAGGATGCCGAGCGTGAGAGCCATCACCCAGGCCGACAGCGAGACGGCGACGGTCCAGCCGAAACCGGTCAGCAGCCAATCGAGATAGGTCTCATCGCCGCCCTTGACCTGCTCAAGGAAGATGCCCCAGTTCCAGTGATAGTTCATGCAAAACCTTTTTAGCCACAGAGGACACGGAGATCACAGAGAAAAACGGAAAAAGGCAATAGGCGTCAAGCCGCCCTTACTCTGTGCCCTCTGTGCCCTCTGTGCCCTCTGTGGCTGGGTTTGGTCTTCTGTTTCATCCCAATTCGCCGTAACACCTGCGCCGACTCCTACTTTTTGTTGTAGGCCTCGGCCGGCGCATCGCTGGGTGCCTTGATCAGTTCCTTGAGCTTGTCGCTCATGGCGAAGTTGAGGTTGGCGCTTTTCGGCGGGATCGGGCTCATGAACCACTTGGCATAGAGTCTGTCGATTTCGCCGGTCTTCATCAGTCCGATGACGGCGTCGTCGACCAGCTTCTTGAAGGCCGGGTCGTCGCGGCGCAGCATGATGGCTATCGGCTCGATGTTCAGCACTTCGCCGACGATGGCGTAGTCGTTCGGATTCTTCGACGTGACCATGAGGCCGGCCAGCAGATTGTCGTCCATGACGAAGGCCACGGCGCGATCGGTTTCCAGCATCAGGAAGGCGTCGGCGTGATCCTTGGCGTAGACTTCCTTGAAATCGACGTGCTTGCCTTTTTCGTGGGCGCGCATCAGTTGTACGCTGGTGGTGCCGGTGGTGGTGGCCACCGGCTTGCCATTCAGTTGCGACAGGCTCTTGATGCCCGATGCCTTCTTGACCGCCATGCGTACGTTGGTGACGAAGGTGGTCGGCGCAAAGGCCACCTGCTTCTGCCGCGCTTCATTGTTGGTGGTGGAGCCGCATTCGAGGTCGACCGTGCCGTTGGTCACCAGCGGAATGCGGTTCTGCGAGGTCACCGGCGTATGCGTGACCTTGAGCGAAGGAAGTTTCAGCTGCGCCTTGACGGCATCGACGATCCTGTTGCAGATGTCGATGTGATAGCCGACCGGCTGCTGCTTGTCGTCGAGATAGGAGAGCGGCAGCGAAGATTCACGAATGCCCAGGGTGATGCTGGCGCTGTCCTTGACTTTCTTCAGCGTGCCGCCCGGGTCCTGGGCCAGGACCGGCAGGGCAAGGGTCGTCAGGACGATGGAAGCGGCAAGTGCGATGCGACGAATCATGGCGGTCTCCTGAAATTATTGTTCAGACTTCGATCATACCTTCCTGCTGCTGCAAGGCCCACATCTGCGAGTATAGGCCGCCGCGATCGAGCAGCGCCCGATGGGCGCCGCGCTCGACGATGCGCCCGGCATCGAGGACCAGGATCTCGTCGGCGTTCATCACGGTCGACAGGCGATGGGCGATGATCAGCGTGGTGCGGCCGACGGCGGCCTGTTCCAGTTCCGCCTGGATGGCCTTTTCGGTCTTCGAGTCGAGGGCCGAGGTGGCCTCGTCGAAGATCAGGATCGGCGGGTTCTTCAGCAGCGCCCGCGCAATTGCCACGCGCTGCTTTTCGCCGCCAGAAAGTTTCAGGCCGCGCTCGCCGACGCGGGTCTGGTACCCGTCCGGCAGGCGTTCGATGAAGTCGTGGATGTGCGCCGCCTTGGCCGCGGCGATGACTTCCTCGCGCGGGGCGGTGGGCCTGCCGTACTGGATGTTGTAGTAGATGGTGTCGTTGAACAGCACGGTGTCCTGCGGCACGATGCCGATCGCGGCGCGCACCGAGGTCTGCTGCAGCGCGCGCAGGTCGGAGCCGTTGATTTTCACCGAGCCGGTAGTCGTGTCGTAGAAGCGGAACAGCAGCCGCGCCAGCGTCGACTTGCCGGACCCGCTGTGACCGACCACGGCCACCGTCCTGCCAGCGCCGACTTTGAAATCGACACCGAACAGGATCTGCCGGTTGGATTCGTAGGCGAAGCCGACCTGCTCGAATTCGATCTCGCAGGAGCCGCTTTCACCAATGGCAAACAAGGGCCGCGCGTCGGGCGCATCCTGGATCTCGCGATTCTTGTTCAGCAGCGCGAACATGCGCTCGATATCGGTCAGCGACTGGCGGATCTCGCGATACAGTACGCCGAGGTGATTGAGCGGCATGTAAAGCTGGATCAGGAAGGCATTGACCAGCACGATGTCGCCCACCGTCATGTTGCCGGCGGCGACACCGACCGCGGCGCGCCACATCATCAGCGTCACGCCGGCGGCGATGATCAGCGACTGGCCGAGGTTGAGCCAGGACAGCGAAATCTGGCTCTTGATCTGCGCCGCTTCCCACTTCTGCATCTGCTCGTCGTAGCGGTCGTGTTCCCAGCGCTCGTTGTTGAAATACTTGACCGTCTCGAAGTTGATCAGGCTGTCGACGGCGCGCACGTTGGCCGCCGTGTCCAGCTCGTTCACCTCGCGCCGCAAATGGGTGCGCCAGTTGGTGACGACGATGGTGAAGGCGATGTAGAGCACCAGGATGCTGACCGTGATCAGCGTGAAATCGCGGTGGTAGCGGAAGCCGAGGATGCCCAGCACCAGCGCGATCTCGACCAGCGTCGGCAGGATCGAATACAGCGTGTAGCTGATCAGCGAACCGATCGAGCGCGTGCCGCGTTCGATGTCGCGCGTCAGCCCGCCGGTCTGGCGGTCGAGGTGGAAGCGCAGGGAGAGCGAATGCAGGTGCTCGAACACCTGCAGCGTAATGGTGCGCACGGCGCGCTGGGTGACGCGGGCGAAGAAGATTTCGCGCAGCTCGGTAAACAGCACGGTCGAAAAGCGCAGCGCGCCGTAGGCCGCCAGCAGACCCAGCGGCACCAGCAGCAGCGCCTGCTCCAGCTTGCCCGCGCCGGGCAGTGTGAAGGTGTCGATGATGTCCTTGAACACCAGCGGCACCGCGACGTTGGTCAGCTTCGCCAGCAGCAGGCAGGCCAGGGCGAAGACGACGCGGCCCTTCCATGCCCACAGGTAGGGCAGCAGGGTCTTGATGGTTTGCCAGTCGTGGCGGGTCTCGGGAATCGGGCCCGGCAGGGCCATGGTGGAAGGGGTGCGGCGCATCATGGTTCGATTCTAGCAACTTGGCGCGGCGCAAGATTTTGCCGGCGCCTCCGCTTATGCCGAGCGCCTGTCTCGTCGTTTGCGGGCGACAGTGGCCAAAACAGCGCTGCAATGAAGCAAGGTGACGCGGTCAACCAATTACCCATCCGTACGTTATGGTTAATTAGTGCCACGATCCAGGGCAATACCGGGGGTCTTTGCTTGGCAAACAGGCACGATTGGCGCCGTCGGCAAGAACAGCATCGTCGCTGGCGGAGTCGGTGTAAAGGCGAAATCAAGCACTCTTTTTCCATAACATTTCCGGAGGAATCCATGCGCATCCAACCCGCTCTCATCGCAATCTTGTCTGTCGTATTGTCTGCCACTGCATTTGGACAGTCGTCCCAAGGCAGCGCTCGCCGTGGCGTTTCCGCCCCGCCGGGCGACCAGGGCGTACGGATTCAGGGCAATACCGAAATCCAGGCAACGCAAGAGAATGTGAAGGCCATCGCCGGTGGCAAGGGTGGCGCCAGTGGCCAGGGCAACGAAGCCAGAAACACGGCGGGTGCCATCAAGGGCGACACCGAGATCCAGGGCAATACCAAGATCAAGGCTTCACAAAAGAACATGGCGGCCGACGCCTTCGGCAAGAACAACATCTCGATCAACGAAGCCGGCGTGGTGGGCGGCAAGGGGCCGGGTGCTGCCAAGCGGACGAAGATTCAGGGCAACACCCAGATTGCGGCCAAGCAGGCGGACGGCATGGCCTGCGCTTCCGGTGAAGGCAACGAGACGTGGAATACCGCGGGCACCATCAAGGGTGCCCAGATTCAAGGCAACACCAAGATCGATGCCGCACAGAAAAAGATTTGCGCCAACGCGAAGGGCAAGGGTAACTTGTCCGCCAACGCGTCCGGCCAGATCGGCGGCCAGTGATGGCGATTTAGGTTTCCCAGTCCAAGCCCCGGGGTCTCTGCAGCGAGGGCAGCCTGATGCAAGTCAGGCCGGGGCGGCGTTGACGCGGAAGCGAAGCGAGAAAGTCGGCGCCGGCGACACGGCGGGAATCGCCATCCCGGCCCCGACTATTCTCCAGTGGATTGGAAAATAGTCTTGACTTTCTTCCAGTCAACTGCAAAATGGTCGGCATGGAACGCGCGCTTGCTCCTTTCATCCAGGCCGATCTGAGTCGCAAGATGGTCTTTCTTTCCGGTCCCCGGCAGGCCGGCAAAACCACCCTGGCGCGCGCGCTGGCCGACACCTGGCCGCATGCCCAGGTCCTCAACTGGGATGTCGCGGCGGACCGGCGCGTCATGCTCGACCAGAGCTGGTCGCCAGCGGCCGGATTGATCGTGTTCGACGAACTGCACAAGATGACAGGCTGGAAGGCATGGCTGAAGGGCGTGTTCGATGGCCGTCGCGAAGGGCAGGCCTTGCTGGTCACGGGCAGCGCGCGGCTGGACACCTTTCGCCAGACTGGCGAGTCGCTGGCCGGCCGCTACTTTTCCTGGCGCCTGCATCCGGTCACCGTGAAGGAATGGGTGGCTGCTTCCGGCGCCACGCCCGAGGCGGCGTTGGCGCGCATCCTCGAACGAGGCGGTTTCCCCGAGCCTTTTCTGGTCGGGGAGGCGAGGGATGCGGAGCGTTGGCGGGCCTTGTACATCGAAGGCATGATCCGCGACGACGTTCTCGAGTTTTCGCGCGTGGCCGAGATTCGCGCAATGCGCGTGTTCGTCGACATGCTCAGGAGCCGCGTCGGATCGCCGCTGTCGCTGGCATCCCTGGCGCGAGACCTGCAAATATCGCCAACCACGCTCGGCCGTTATCTCGAAATCCTGGAGGCACTGCACATCGTGTTTGCGGTGCGGCCTTTTCACCGCAACATCGCGCGCGCCCTGCTCAAGGAGCCGAAGGTCTATTTCTTCGATACCGGCCTGGTGCAGGGCGACGAAGGCGTCCGTTTCGAGAATGCCTGCGCCACCATGTTGTTGCGCCATGCCCACTTCCTGCAGGATTCCGCCGGCCGGGCCATGAGCCTCCACTATGTGCGCGACAAGGAGGGGCGCGAGATCGACTTCGTCCTCTGCGAAAGCGGCGAGCCGATAGGTTTCGCGGAATGCAAGCTGAGCGATCCGGCCGTGCCGCCTTACCTGGCAGCCATTGCCGAACGTTTTCCCGGAGCCGGGGCCAGCCTGCTGGTGCGGCACTTGCGCCAGCCCGAGCTGCGCGGGCGCGTAGCGGTCGAGGCTGCTGCTGCCTGGCTGGCGCAACTGGCGGCCTGAGCTCGTCCGTCGGGACTCGTCCCGGCAACGGCGAGATGACGCGCCGCAACAAGGAATTATCCGGAGTGGCTTTGCCCGCGTCGTTTGCGGGCTTAGCCCACTCCGCAGGGGCATTTTCAGAGGGTTTCCTCTTGACAGGCCCGGATCGCAAATGCCACTATTCAAACATCCGTTTGAAACTGCCGTTTGTCAAAGGCCTGCCGCCCATGGAACCCGATACCCGCTCGCGCATTCTCGACGCCGCCGAAAACCTGCTGGTTCAACACGGCCTCGACGGCACCACGCTGCGCATGATCACCGCCACGGCGCATGCCAATCTGGCCGCGGTGAACTATCACTTCGGCTCGAAGGAGTCGCTGATCGAAGCGGTCTTCCGGCGCCGGCTGACCTGGCTCAACGAGCAACGCATCGCCGCGCTCGATGCGCTGGAAGCCGCAGCCAAAGGCGCGCCGCTGAAACCGCGCCAGATCGTCGAGTCCTACTTCGGCGTGACGATCCGCATGGCGGCCGCCAGTCCGGAAGGGAGAACCTTCCTGCGCCTGCTGGGCCGCACCTATACCGAGCCGTCGGAATTCGTGCGCAGTTTTCTCGCCGAGGAATATGCGGAGGTAATCGCGCGTTACAAGGCGGCGTTCTTCAAGGCGCTGCCCGATGTGCCGCAGGAAGAATTCATCTGGCGTTTCCATTTCATGATGGGCGCCCTGTCCTACGCCGTGTCCGGTGCCGACGCGCTGCGCCTGCTCGGGCCGATCGACGACACCGATCCCGAGGCGCTCTATGCCCGTCTGATGAGTTTCCTCATCGGCGGCTTGCGCGCGCCCTTGCCTGAAATCCACGCCCAAGTCGTCAAGAAGCCGCGCGCCAGGCGTGCGGCCTGACGGCGCGAGCACGAGGAGAACACCATGAGCTGGTTACTGAGTCTGCTTGCCGCCGCATTTGCCACACTCGCCGCCGTACTGCTGTTGCCACCCCTGCGTCGCACCCTGCTGACCGGGTCGATCTTCGCCGCCTACAAGAAGCTGCTGCCCGCCATGTCGCAAACAGAAAGGGAAGCGCTGGAAGCCGGCACGGTCTGGTGGGAGGGCGAGTTGTTCTCCGGTCGACCGGACTGGCAGAAGCTGCTCGACTATCCGCAGCCGACGTTCACCGCGGCCGAGCAATCCTTTCTCGACAACGAATGCGAAGCGCTCTGCGCCATGGTGAGCGACTGGGATACGACGCAGATTCACCAGGACCTTTCGCCGCAAGCCTGGGCCTATGCCAAGGAAAAGGGTTTCCTCGGCATGATCATCCCGCAGCGCTATGGCGGCCTCGAATTCTCCGCCCTTGCCCATTCGGCCGTGGTGCAGAAACTGTCTACGCACTGCTCGGCGGCGGCGGTCTCGGTCATGGTGCCGAACTCGCTGGGCCCGGCCGAACTGCTACTGCATTACGGCACCGAGGATCAGAAGAACCCCTATCTGCCGCGCCTGGCGAAGGGCCTCGAAATTCCCGCCTTCGCCCTGACCAATCCCCACGCCGGCTCGGATGCCGCCTCGATTCCCGACACCGGCATCGTTTGCCGAGGGCTCTGGCAGGGCAAGGAAGTGATCGGCATGCGCGTCACCTGGGACAAGCGCTACATCACGCTGGGGCCGATTTGCACCCTCCTCGGCCTGGCCTTCCGCCTGCACGACCCCGATCATCTGCTCGGCAATGTCGAAGACATCGGCATCACCTGCGCGCTGGTGCCGACCGATCATCCCGGGGTCAACATCGGCCGCCGCCACTTTCCGCTCAATGCCGTGTTCCAGAACGGGCCGAATTCGGGCACGGATGTCTTCATGCCGCTCGACTGGATCATCGGCGGCCCGGCGCTGGCCGGGCACGGCTGGCGCATGCTGATGGAATGCCTGGCGGCGGGCCGCTCGATCTCGTTGCCCTCAAGCAACACCGGCATGGCCAAGCTGGCGGTGCGCGCCACCGGGGCTTACGCGCGGGTGCGCAGCCAGTTCAGGACGGCGATCGGCAAGTTCGAGGGCATCGAGGAGCCGCTGGCGCGCATGGGCGGCAACACCTACATGATGGATGCGGCGCGGACCCTGACCGCCGGCGCCATCGACCTCGGCGAAAAGCCGTCGGTGGTTTCCGCCATCGTCAAGTACCACGTCACCGAGCGCGCGCGCCAGGTGGTGAACGACGCCATGGACATCCTCGGCGGCAAGGGCATCTGCCTCGGTCCCAACAATTTCATGGGCCGCGCCTACCAGCAGATCCCCATCGGCATCACCGTCGAAGGCGCCAACATCCTGACCCGTAGCCTGATCATTTTCGGCCAGGGCGCCATCCGCTGCCATCCTTACGTGCTGAAGGAAATGCAGGCAGCCAGGAATCCGGATGCGGCGGCAGGCCTGCGCGATTTCGACAAGGCCTTGTTCAGCCATTTGTGGTTTGTCTGGCGGCGGGGTTTTCGCGCCTGGAGCATGGGCCTCACCGGGTCGCACTTCGGTCCGGCGCCTGCCGACGTGGCTCCCGAAACCCGTCGCTACTACCAGCAGCTGACGCGCTTTTCAGCGGCCTTCGCCCTGCTCGCCGACGTCTCCATGCTGGTCATGGGCGGCGATCTGAAGCGCAAGGAAAAATTATCGGCGCGGCTGGGCGACATCCTGTCGCTCCTGTACCTGTGTTCCGCGACGCTGAAACGTTACGAGGACGAGGGCCGCCAGGCCGCAGACGCGCCGCTGATGCACTGGGCCATATGGGATGCCATGTTCAGGATGCAAAACGCCTTCGAGGGCGTGATCTCGAACTATCCGAACCGTTTCTTCGCGGCGGTCCTGCACTGGAAAATCTTTCCCCTCGGTCGCCCGTACGAAGTGCCGTCCGATCAGCTCGGCCATGAAGTGGCGAAGCTGCTCATCGCGCCCTCCGCCACGCGCGATCGCCTGACCGCCGGCATGTACCTGGCCAGGAGCGAAAGCGACGCGGTCGGCGTGGTCGAGCTGGCACTCGAGGCGACCATCGCCGCCGAGCCGATCGAGGCCAAGCTACGCGCCGCGGAAAAGAGTGGAAAAGTCGGCGCTGGCGACACGGCGACCAAACTGCGCCACGCCCAGGAAGCCGGCATCCTGTCGGCCGCGGAAGTCGCCCTGGTGCAGCGGCGCATTCACTTGCGCGACAAGGCGATCGCCGTTGATGACTTCCCCCGGGATTTCTCCGTCGAGCAGGCCAGTGCGGCTGAAATCCTGCGGCGGGCGGCCTAGCCATGGCCGCCTTCGCCCCCGTCTACATCGTCGATGGCGCACGCACGCCCTTCCTCAAGTCGCGCAACGTGCCGGGGCCGTTTTCGGCCTCCGACCTCGCCACCATTTCCGGTCGCGCCCTGCTGGCGCGCCAGCCCTTCGCGCCGGACCAGATCGACGAAGTGATCGTCGGTTGCGCGGGTCCGAGCGCGGACGAGGTGAATATCGGCCGTGTGATCGCGCTGCGCCTCGGCTGCGGCAACAAGGTGCCGGGCTGGACGGTGATGCGCAACTGCGCCTCCGGCATGCAGGCCATCGATTCGGCCATCGCCAACATCCAGAACGGGCGCTCGCAACTGGTGCTGGCTGGTGGCGTCGATGCGCTCTCGCGCACACACTTGCTGTATTCCGACAAGATGGTGATGTGGTTCTCGCAGATGGCGGCAGCGCGCAGCATCGGCAAGAAGCTGGCGCTGTTCGCGCAGTTGCGCCCGCGCATGCTGCTGACGCCGGTGATCGGCATTGTCAAGGGCCTGACCGACCCGGTGGTCAATCTGATGATGGGCCAGACGGCGGAAAACCTGGCCTGGAAGTTCGGCATTTCGCGTCAGGAAATGGACGCCTTCTCGGTCGACAGCCACAAGAAGGTGGTGGCGGCGCAGGCGGCCGGGCACTTCGAGGAAATCGTGCCGCTGATCGATGCCACCGGCAAGGTGTATGCGGCCGACGACGGCGTGCGCCTCGATTCGAGCGTGGAAAACCTGGCCAGGCTGAAGCCTTTCTTCGATCGCAGCTACGGCAAGATCACGCCGGGCAACAGTTCGCAGATCACCGACGGCGCCGCCTGGCTGCTGCTGGCATCAAGCGAGGCCGTCGAGAAATGGAAGCTGCAGCCGATCGGCAAGATCACCGACACCCAGTGGGCCGGACTCGACCCGGCGCAGATGGGGCTCGGGCCGGTCCATTCTTCGACGCCGATATTGCAACGGCACGGGCTGGGTCTCAACGACCTCGATGCCTGGGAAATCAACGAAGCCTTCGCCGCGCAGGTGCAGGGCTGCCTGCGGGCGTGGAACGACGACGCCTACTGCCGCGAGGAACTCGGACTGGACGGCGCTCTCGGCGCGCTGGATACGGCGAAGCTGAATGTCGATGGCGGCGCGATTGCGTTGGGCCATCCGGTCGGCGCCTCCGGTGCGCGCATCGTGCTGCATCTGCTGCATGTCCTGCGCCGCGGTGGCAAAAGCGACGGCAAGCGCGGCATTGCAACGATCTGCATCGGCGGCGGCCAGGGCGGGTCGGTGCTGGTCGAAACCGCGTAGCGCGAACTGCCGTGCGCACGCCGATCCGGCTCGATTACCGCGCCAAGCCGTCCGTTCTCGGCTTCATGTCGCGGGTCTTGCGCCCGTCGCCCGGCTTTTCCGGCGATGGGCAACTGCCCGACATCCAGGCGCGGTGGTCGGGCCACCGAACGTCGCGGCGCGGTCTTCTCGATTTCCTCGACTTGTCAGATCTGCCGGCGGGCGAGGGTCTGTCGATCCTGTATCCGCACACCGTCAGCTTTCCCATGCTGATGGCGGTGCTCAGCCATCCGGCGTTTCCGGTGCCGATCTGGAACGTGCTCCAGGTGCGCAACCGCCTCGTCCAGCACGAGCCGATCGCGTCCGATGCGGTGCTCGATTTCACCGTGCGCACCGGCGCACGACGGGTACTCGAAAAAGGCGTCGAGATGGATTTTCATGTCAACGCCAAAACCGGCGGCCGCAGCGTGTGGGACGCGGTGAATACCTTCTACGCCCGCGGCCGCTTCGGCGCAGCCGAGGCCGAGGCCTGCGCTAGTCCCGCCGTGGCCGGCACGAAAGCCACCGAGTGGCACATGCCCGCCCGTGGCCGCTGGCGTTACGGCCTTCTGTCCGGCGACGTCAATCCCCTGCACATGAGCGACTGGTACGCACGCCGCTTCGGTTACATGAGTGCCTTCACCCATCCGCAGCGAGCCATCGGCCAGTGCCTCGGCCATCTCGGCGCGGCGCACCAGGAGCCGATGCAGCTTGAAACATGGATCAAGGGCCCGGTCTTCTATGGCGCCAAGGTCAGCCTGCGCAGCGAATCGCGGCCGGCGGAACAGCTTTTCGCGCTTCACCTGGATGGCGATGCGCGGCCGGCCATCGTCGGTCGCTTCGTCACCCCCAACGCAAGGAAATCGACATGAGCAACTTCAAGCACTGGCGCCTCGAACGCGAAGCGGGCGACGCCGGCGTGGCCTGGGCCATCCTCGATACCGAGAATTCCTCGACCAACACGCTGGGCGCCGAGGTGATGATCGAACTGGGCCTGATACTCGACGAGTGCGAGAAGAATCCGCCCAAGGGCCTGGTCTTCAAGTCGGCCAAGGATGCCGGCTTCATCGCCGGCGCCAACATCGAGGAGTTCGTTTCGGCCGACACGCCGGAAAAGGCCCGCGCCCTCGTCAAGCGCGGCTGGGACACCTACAACCGACTTGCCGCAGTGAAGTACCCGACGCTGGCGCTGGTGCGCGGCCACTGCATGGGCGGCGGCACCGAACTGGCGCTGGCCTGCCGCTACCGCATCGCGGTGGACGAACCCGGCACCAAGTTCGCCCTGCCGGAAGTCATGCTCGGCATCGTGCCGGGCTGGGGCGGCATGCTGCGCCTGCCGCAGATTGTCGGCCCGGCGGCGGCGCTGGACATGATGCTGACCGGCAAGAACATCGACGCGAAGCGGGCGAACAAAATGGGCCTGGCCGATGCCTGCGTACCGCCGCGGGTCATGGAAAATGCCGCGCGCATGCTGGTGCTGTCCGCCAAGCCGCCGCGCCAGACACAGCTGCCATTCATGCAGAAGCTGATGAACGGCCCGCTGAAAAGTTTCGTCGCCAGCGGCGCCAGGAAGCAGGTGGCGAAGCGCGCGCGGCCGGAGCACTTTCCGGCGCCCTACGCCATCATCGACCAGTGGCAGAACTATGGCGGCGATACGCTGGTGGTGCCGGCCGAGCGGCCGACCTCGCTCGATGCGCTGGTGACGCACTCGACCACGCGCAACCTGATCCGGGTCTTCTTTCTGCAGGACCGGCTCAAGGGCTTCGGCAAGCTCAGTGGCCAAACCGGGGCAAACTTTGCACCACGCCACGTGCATGTCGTCGGCGCCGGCGTCATGGGCGGCGACATCGCGGCCTGGTGCGTGCTGCGCGGCATGACGGTGACGCTGCAGGATCAGTCGGTGGAGCGCATCGCGCCGGCCATCGGCCGTGCCGCGAAGTTCTTCGAAAAGAAGCTGCGCGACAAGAAGCTGGCGCGCTTTGCGCTCGATCGGCTGATCGCCGATCCCAAGGGCGACGGCGTGCGTCAGGCCGACGTCATCATCGAAGCGATTTTCGAGAGTCTGGACGCCAAGCAGGCGCTATTCGCCGACATCGAAGCGCGCGCCAAGCCGGATGCGCTGCTGGCATCCAATACCTCATCGCTGAAGCTGGCCGACATCGCGGCGAACTTCAAGAATCCTTCGCGCCTGGTCGGCATCCACTTTTTCAATCCGGTGGCGATGATGCCGCTGGTCGAAGTGGTGGCAGGCGACATCACTGCGCCGGAAGTGGCGCAGAAGGCCGCCGCCTTCGTCCGCAAGATCGACAAGCTGCCGCTGCCGGTCAAAGATGCGCCGGGCTTTCTGGTCAATGCCGTGCTGGCGCCCTACATGCACGAGGCGATGCGCTGCGTCGACGAAGGCATCTCGCCCGAGATCGTCGATGCGGCCATGGTCGCCTTCGGCATGCCGATGGGGCCGATCGAGCTGGCCGATACGGTCGGCCTCGACGTCGCCGTGGCGGTCGGCCGGCAACTGGTGGGCGAAGCCGATCCGCCCAAGAAGCTGGTGGAGCTGGTGAGCGCGGGGCATCTGGGCAAGAAGTCGGGCAAGGGCTTTTACACATGGGCGGACGGCAAGGCACAGAAGACAGGAGTCGGCGCTGGCAACACGGCGAATCCGGCGCTGGTGCAGCGCCTGCTGCAACCCCTGCTCGCTGCCACGCAGCGCCTGGTGCGTGAAGGAGTCGTCGTCGATGCCGAACTGGCCGACGCCGGCGTGATTTTCGGCACCGGCTTTGCGCCCTATACTGGCGGCCCGATGAATTACCTTAGCCACTCACCGGCTCCAAAGCCGACACACTGATCGCTCGTCTGCTCGATCGCACCGAGTCCGCACGCTTCGAGACCAAGCGGGTTTTCGCCAAGGTGCATTCCATCTGTACCTGCCGCGGCGAATTCCCGTCTGGGCAGGCAATCCGCTGGCGCGTGCGCGCAAGGTCGGAAGATTCAGATAGCCAGACAATTTAGGCCGTTGTACAATAAACATTAATGCTTTCATTAAAGGAGCCATCATGAGCCTGCGAACGAGTGATGTCGTGCCGATCAGCGAAGCGCGTGCCCGACTGACCGAGCTGGCGGAAGAGGTTGTCGGTGAGGGGGCGGAAAAAGTCTTGACCAAGAATGGGTCGAGCTTTGTTGCCATTGTCGATGCTCGCAAACTGGATTACTACCATGCGCTCGAAGAGGAGCATGCAAGCCTGGTTTTGCTGGACGAGGCCGAAACCGGCTTGCGCGAGCTGCTGGCAGGGAAACGGGTATCGACTGTTGAGTTGATGTCGGCACTGGCGGAATAATGCCGCGCAAGGTGAAGACGAGGATAACGGCCGCCCCGAATTTTCTTCGCAACCTGGAGGCCGCGCAGCTGTTTTTCGTTGAACAGGATGCCGATTCGGCGGCCGTGCGCTTTCGCAAACTCAAGGAGGAGTTGCGTGAAATGATCGCCGTGGTGAGCTGGTCGCCCGCCAGTGGTCGTCCGGCACGTTTCCTCGGCGGACGTTCAGCGCAAGCGCGGTTGCGGGCCAAATCAGTGCAAGCGCTCGCGACCCAGGCGGGTCTGCCGGGCTTGCGCGAGTACGTGTTAAGCCGGCACGTTGTCTTGTACGCCCATTCCGACGTTGAGGTGGCATTTCTCGCGCTGAAGCATCAACGGCAACTCATGTACGCCGCCGAGGGCTGATGGGCCATGTCCAGGCAATTGTCGTCGCCCGGCTGGAAGTCGGTGCTGCCGACGTCCCGAAGGAAGTTCCCTTTTTGGGGATACGGCGAATCCGGCCCGACCCGACGCCGGCGTGATCTTTGGCACCGGCCTTGCGTCCTATGCGGAGGGAAAATCGGTGATGGCGGGAATACCCATTACATTCTGCTTGAATCGTCTTAACAAGGTCTTAGCAATGACGTGCGGTTTCTGTAAAACATGAAAATACATAGGGTTGCGCCTTATTTTGTTAAGACGATTGTTAAGCTGGAGACGAAGGGTATCCAATGGCGTCTTGTGCAGGATCGCCGGAGTCGACACCCTGAAGGCGTCGAAGATGCTGAAGCGCTGGGTCGAGCATGGGGGTGCCGGTACGGGACGATTCATTATCCGGGGCCGGAGATAATGAAATACTGTTGCGGCAAACGCTTTTTATAAACAGTCCGTTGCAGACAACTTCATTATCCATTCGACGCGCTCCCCATTGTCGGGACTATCGGCCCTCAATTGGGGAAACGAGAGCCGTCCGGCCAACGAGAGCTTGCGAAGCGGTAGCGAGGAAGTCGGCGCTGGCGATACGGCGAATCCGGCCTTGGCCGACGCCGGCGTGATTTTCGGCACCGGCTTTGCGCCCTATACTGGCGGCCCGATGAACTATCTGCAGAGCGGAGAACACTGATGCCTGACCAGGCTGTACTCATACCCGACGGCGAGCCCGTGCTGCGCGTGATGCCGATGCCGGCCGACATGAACGGCAACGGCGACATCTTCGGCGGCTGGGTCATGGCGCAATGCGACATCGCCGCCGCCATTCCGGCCATGCGCCGCGCGCGCGGCCGCATCGCCACCGTGGCTGTGAACTCCTTCCTGTTCAAGCAGCCGATCTCGGTCGGTGACATTGTCAGCTTCTATGCCGAGATCGTCCGCGTCGGCAGGACGTCGATCACCGTGGACGTGCAGGTTTTTGCCGAGCGCCATCCGGCCAATCCGCTGGTGGTCAAAGTCACCGAGGCGCAATTTACCTATGTGGCGATCAACGACGACGGCAGCAAGCGCGAGGTGCCTGCCGCGCCATAGGGTGCGCAGCCCGCCGCGGGCCGCGACCGACTTCCAGTCGGATCAAGTTTTCGGCGTTTGCCAAATCAGTTCCCGCACCGTCGCCAATGCGGCCGGGTAGTCGAAGGCCGCCACCTGCCGTGCCAGTTGCATCCCGTCTGCGCCGAATGTTGCCAGCAGCAGCGGACTGTTGAGTTCGAACAGATCGCCGGCCAGGGTGTCGTCCCTGGCCAGCAGGCGTTCCAGTTGTTTCAGCACCGCCATGGCGCGGTCGGGATCGGGCGCCGACGCACCCAAGGCATCCGGCGTCTGCTGCGGCGCTGCCTCCCGGTCGCCGGTCGTGTCGGCAGGCGGC
>Ga0209211_10000936_pt1 | contig 57629 bp, 56 predicted proteins | sample RifGroA2_FD_183992 | JGI IMG/M metagenome (GOLD analysis project Ga0209211, IMG submission 183992) | Groundwater microbial communities from Rifle, Colorado, USA - Groundwater A2 (SPAdes) (version 2) | ecosystem: Environmental > Aquatic > Deep subsurface > Groundwater | place: Rifle, Colorado... | reverse complement strand
CTGGGGGGAATTATGGGATTTCACGGCTTCCGCCGCAGGCGGAAAGGGTTTTGGCGAAAATCAAAGCGCGATTTTGGCTTCCGCAAAATCGCTCCATATTCTTAATTCCGAACAAGTTACTTCTGGTGCCCTCAGTAGGAATCGAACCTACATTACAAGCTTCGGAAGCTTGTGTCCTATCCGTTGAACGATGAGGGCTTTTTGGTACTGGGGTCCAGTGTACTACACGCACAAATTATATTTCGTCTCAATTAATTTCTATATCAATATGTTTCACTTCCGGAATCTCCTTTTGTATGCGCGCTTCGAGCTCATCAATGCGTGTACCAATCACCCGTGGCACGCGGTCGGTAAACTCCACACAGAAACGCACAAACTCCTGATAGTCTTCTTTGGCTACTTCGTAGTCATCTTTCAGCATATCACCATTTGAAAGCTCGCGGAAAAGTGCCGTGCCGTTTACCTCTACCTCGCATTTTGCACGATACTTCCCTAGCCCCACGACCGAAGATTTGAAGTCGTGCACGCGCTCTATCATCGGGTCTTCTTCAAGCATCTCAATGATGCGCTCCTTTACCTCTTCAGGGATTGCCCGTTCTACCAAAAAACGCTTATTCTTCAATATCAAAATGACCGCAACCCACGCCAAGAGCCCGCCGATAACGAGCGAACTCACGGCGTCCCACACGGGATTACCGGTAACATACGACATTCCAATACCAACTGCCGCGACAAATACCCCGAACACCGCAACACCGTCTTCGTACACGACAGCAAGCACGGTGGGGTCGCCATCCTGCAATACTTCAAAAAAAGTCGCCTCCTCTTCCCTATCGTTCCACAGTTCACGAAATGCCAGCAAAAACGTAAGAAGTTCCACAACAAAAGAAACGATAAGGATTATGAAAATTATCGGGTGGAACGTGATTTCTTCCGAATGAAGGAGCACTGAAATCCCGTGATACAAAGTAACCCCTGCGCCAACAAAGAAGACCCCGCAGGCGGAAACAAGTGCCCAAAAGAAACGTTCCATGCCATACCCATATGAAGAATCTTCATCAGGCGCACGGCGACTCTTCACGATCCCCACCATGAGGAGAGCCTGATTCGCCATATCAGCAAAACTATGCACCGTTTCTGAAAAAAGTGCACTCGATCCGGAGACCATAAAACCGACCGCCTTAAGAATCGTTACGATAAAATTCCCCAAAAGAGCTGCCGCAACAGAAACAAAGCCAAAAGATTTTCGATGAAGCCCTACCCCTTTTTGCAATTTTTTGATGTTGTCCATAAACTGCTCTTGTGAGCTTTTTGATCGGGGTGCCGAGAATCGAACTCGGCCTATCTGCTCCCAAAGCAGACGTACTACCGATATACTACACCCCGACACAAGACTTAACCCCACGCAGACGTACTACCGGTATACTACACCCCGACGCAGTCATTCGCTTCAAAACTATGAAAGAATACTATCATATCACTCGTATATTATGAAATTTTCAAAGGATCAAGTTTTCAAGAAATTTCACCTTTGCTTGACGACTCTTCTCGTCAATGTGAACGGTAACGGCATCAAAAACCCATTCCGGCTCATCTCCGCGAAACTTTTCAGCAAGATACACTTGGATTGTGTTTCTAAGGCGTCTTAGCTTTTTGGAGTGAATATTGTCCTCTGGTCTATGCTGATTAATGGAAACGTTGATATTTTCACATGAAACACTTTTTACCTCAACAAAATGGAGGATTTCCCCATTTTGAGCAATAATATCGATTTCCCCATATTTTTTCCGATAATTACGACAAATGATCGCAAAACCCTTATTTTCAAGGTATTTTGCCGCTATCGACTCCCCGAGCTGTCCAATACCGACTCTTTTTGTCTGTCTGGTCTTAGATTTCTCTGTAAATTCCATATCTGCAATATTAGCAATTTATCATTATTCTGGCGAATTATTAGGTTTTGTTTCATGAATAACATAATATTTTATGTTACTAAGTAACATTTTGTGCCTAAAATAGACCAAAAAGGTTATATTTCCTAAAATACCTATATATTTCAAGCATTTCATGTGAAACATCCACAAAATATACCCGTAAAAGTGCCGATTTATTGTATAAAAAGTGTCCTTTATCAACACTATCCACCGAGTTATCCACAGTTTTTGGTAATTTTGCCTTTATTTTACGTCCGCAGGCGTTGACATACTGTTGTATTATGCTGGAAATGTCTTACATTAAAACGACAGTTGGCACTCCCCATAGAATCTTAGTAAAAATAGAACTCCCGTGTTATACTTTAGGAGTATGCGTATGGACAAAGAACAGGCAACACAACTTCGCAGGCTCGGCAAAAGCTATGGTGAAATCGAAAAGGAATTACGTGTTCCGAGAAGCACCCTATCTGCATGGTTTAGTGGCTCCGAATGGTCACAAAAAATCAAAAATGACCTCAATATTGTTGCGCGCAAAAGGCATACGATCAGGATTGAGGCGCTCAACAAAGTCCGCGGAGAACACCTTAAAAGACTCTATGAACAGGCACGACGAGAGGCTCTAGAAGATTTTCAAATATTACAATATCATCCAACATTTGTTGCGGGCGTGATGCTCTATTGGGGCGAGGGGGACAAGGCATCTCCTCATCGAGTATCACTAACCAATACCGATCCAGCAATGATTAAGGTATTCATGATCTTCCTCAAAGAGGTTTGCGGGGTTGATGAAAGAAAGATTAGAGCATGGCTCCTTTTATACCCAGATATTCAGGAAACAGAGTGTAAAGAATATTGGGTAAAAGAGATAGGTTTGCAAAATATCACCTTCAACAAAAGTATTATTATAGAAGGTAGACACAAAACCAAACGACTCGGGCACGGTGTTTGTACTGTCCTTGTCACGAGTAGATATTTTAAAGAAAAAATGTTATTGTGGGTTTCGTTATTCCCTGATATGCTTGCTAGTAGGGAATTATATGGGGGAAATGCGGATATAATTTAGTGGTAGAATTCCTCGTTGCCAACGAGAGAGTGGGAGTTCGATTCTCCCTATCCGCACATCAAAACAAAAAACACTGGAGGTAATCTCGGTGTTTTTTATTTTAACTATTGTGCCCCCGCCAGGATTCGAACCTGGAACAACGGTTTCGAAGACCGTCGTGATATCCATTTCACCACGAGGGCATATTTCTCATGAAACTATCGAAAGCATAGCGCACATTGGTAAAAAAGCCAAAAATAAACTAGACTAAACAAGTCAGAAGGTCTTAATGTCAAAAATCTATAAAGCCAGCGGTACACAAATCTGCTTTCGACTTTCCGACTTTTTACTTTCGACTACCTTTATGCCCCACACGCCAAAGAAAATCGATCTTTCCTATAAGATTCCTACCGAGGTTTCCCGTGTAACGTCAGTAATCCGCGAAGCGGGATTTGAGGCATATCTTGTTGGCGGGTGCGTCCGCGACATGATTATGGAAATCAAACCAAAAGATTGGGATATCACCACCGATGCAAAACCTGAACAAATTCAAGCGTTATTTCCCGAAACGTTCTACGAGAATGATTATGGTACCGTCGGTGTTGTTTCGCAAACAGAAGACGAAACACTCAAAGTAGTCGAAGTGACTCCATATCGCACAGAAGGAGCCTACAGTGACAAGCGCCGTCCTGATTCGGTGTCGTTTCACGCGAAACTTCCGGACGACCTCATGCGCCGCGACTTTACCGTCAACGCCATCGCATATGATGATTCTAAAGGACATATCATTGACCCTTATAAAGGACAAACCGACATAAAGGACAAAATCTTAAGGACAGTAGGTGACCCGTATGACCGTTTCCACGAAGATGCCCTGCGTATCCTCCGCGCCGTACGCCTTGCCGTTGGTCTTGGTTTCACGATTAACGTCGAGACAGGGGAGGCAATCCAAAAAACAGCCCCCAATTTGAGAGAAATCGCCATGGAGCGTATCCGCGACGAGTTCTCAAAAATGGTCATGTCTACGAACCCTATGATCGGCGTTGTTATGTGTGAAAAGCTTGGCCTCCTCGACTATATCGCTCCTGACCTCAAGAGGGGAATCGGTGTCGAGCAAAATGGTGACCATATTTATGTCGTTTGGGAGCACAATTTGCGTGCGCTTCAACACTCTGCAGACCGCCAGTGGCCGCTCCACGTGCGACTTGCCGCGCTGTTTCATGACGTTTCCAAGCCCGAAACGCGTCGCTGGTCGGACGAGAAAAAAGATTGGACATTTTATGGCCACGATGTGGTGGGCGGCAGGGTAACAAAGAAAGCTCTTGAGCGTCTCAAGTACCCGAAAAAGATCGTCGAGGTTGTTTCTTTGCTTGTGAGATATCATCTTTTCTTCTCGGACATTGACAAAATAACGCTTTCGGCGGTGCGCCGTATCGTGCGAAACGTCGGCCCCGAGAACGTCTGGGATCTCATGAAAGTCCGCGCCTGCGACCGCATCGGCATGGGTCGCCCCAAGGAAACCCCGTACCGCCTCCGCAAGTACGAATCCATGATCGAAGAAGCGATGCGCGCGCCCGTGTCGGTGGGGATGCTCAAGATCGATGGCGCAAAAATTATGGAGGTTACCCATGAAACACCGGGGCCAAAGCTCGGCTTCATCCTCCACGCGCTTCTCGAAGAAGTTTTAGACACGCCAGAGAACAACACCGAGGAGTTTCTCGTGAAACGCACACTCGAGCTCGCAAAACTGCCGATTGATGAATTAAAGAAACTCGGTGAGGCAGGCAAGGAAAAGAAAGATGAGGCCGAAGAAGCCGAGCTCGCCGTCATCCGCAAACGCCACGGGGTGAAATAATTTTATGGACAGACAAATTTTTGAATCAAAGTACTGGGAAGTTAATCTTTCCGGGGATCAACTCTATTTAGGAAGAGCTTATATTGAGTGCAAAACAAAAAGGGGATCCTTGTCTGAGCTTACAAGTTATGAGTTTTCTGATTTACATGCAGTTATTAAAAAATATGAGTCCCTTCTCAAAAAAACCTTCGCTACAACACTGTTTAACTGGACATGCTTGATGAACCACGCCTATCGAGAAAAACCATACGCACCACAAGTCCATTTTCACGTTCGCCCTCGCTATGAAAAAGAGGTGACCGTAGGTGACCTAGTATTCAAAGACCCAAACTTCGGCGACCATTATCATTTGCAGGATTCCGTGTCCGATAGAGTTTCTGAAGAAACTTTTACTGAGATTTTAAGGACACTGAGGGACAACCTCTAAAATACTTAACATATCAACCAACAAATCGCTTCATATCTCTACGTATTTGCGGAATCGCTTTTAGGCGAGACACTACGATATCACAACCCAACGCTGTGGCAAGCAGTTCAAGTTCGTCGCGAAGAACTTTATCACGGACCACAATAGTTTCCGGCAGACGAAACTGTTTTTTAATCGCAGACGCAAAAGCAGACACACCTTTCTCTGTTTCATCCGAAGGGCTTACCAGTGTATCAATTATAAAATACGACTCTTGATGAACCACCATCGTGAGTGTGAGCCGGCTTTCGCCACCGCCCATTGCCTGAGAAAAAGGCTCTGGCCCCCAATCAATTTCCCAGCAACCGGAGCGTTGTGTTGATTCTTTTTTAAGTGTTCCAATTTCCTCCGGTGAAAGCAGCGCGTCATTTGCTTGGTCTCGAAAATCATGTGTATTTTGTTTCATATTTATCTTGGGATTATTTTTACCTGCCAAACCTTAATTCGTATTCTTTTAATACTTCGCGTGGATCATTAAAAACAACTTCGCCCAGATCAAACTCCTTCGGGTCAAATTCATCTGCGTTTTCAAGATAAAGCCAACTGAGAAGTTCCTTGCGTTCTGGATGTTTAGGATTTTTTAAAATACTCTGCATATCTTCATATCCTCCGACACCGCCACAGTCTTCGGGAGGACATGCGTTCTTTCCCGCAGCGCATCGTGGGTAATTTATACCTGTTCCATGAGATAATTCTTTTTCAAAAAGAACAGTGTGCACCCACCCATCCCCAAAATCATACTCGTATACGCACTGCTTAGTTATTTTGTCAAAATAATCAGCAATGAATTCTTTTCGTTCGTCGCGTTCCCCATAATCCGCGAAGCTCTCTTCTGGATTTGGGTACTGGATAACTATCGGGCGCAGGCCGTCTTTCTGCGTGATACGAAATCCGTGCAAGTGCGAATCAGTCCATCCCATGGCATCCTGAATAGCAACGTGTAAATCAAAAAATGTATACTCTGCGGGGACCTGAATTCGTCGCCATATTTTTGGCGTGCTGTAATTAAGAGTAATTTTAAACTGAAAAATTTTCTTTTTTGTGGTGTCTTTCATGAGATGATTATACCAAAAATTCGGATTCCTCGTCAGCCCACCATGCCTCCGCCAATATGGTCAATGCATGGATAGGAGGAAACCCCGAGAATCGTATCAAAAGGGGGTGTTTATCGTATCACAATGATACGATACTCAACGGAAACATTTCGCCGTCATACACAAAAGGCATGAAGTTAAATAAGTTTACATAGGCGAGGCCTATGTAGTAGGCCTATGTAATAGAGGAAACAAAAAAAGGAAGCTTTTGTGAGCTTCCTTGGTGAACTTTGTGTTCTTTTTGCGGTCATACCGCTTTTTGTTTTTGTGCGCCGATCCTTGGCGTAATCTTTCTTGTGCTTCCTGCGGAAGGCGCGGTGCGAATCGTTTGTTTTTCATTTCATGCCTCCTTTGAAAGATCGTAATGGAACTACCTTGTCATCGCCTGTCTTGGTCGTCACCATCATCTCCGCATCAACCGCGAGAATCGCAAAGATTGATGTGAGGAGAATCGCTACAAATGTAGCGATTCCGAGGAGGACGGCAAAAACCTTGTATGCCCCTGCCCACATCGCAAGACGCGCGATGAGCGCCGGTATTGTTGCTTCCGCAACAATGACAAACAAGACAGCGGGGATAAGCGCCAAAGAAAACTTTGTCTTTACATTCATGTCAATCTCCTTGTGATGTTTTAAGTTTCAGAAATGGTACGCCATACGCCGTTAAGTGAATATTTGTAACCGAGAATGGTCACAATCTGCCCGTTCGACAGATACCAGCTCGCCTCCTCGACTTCGATATCGTCACCTACACGCAAGCGGTAGTCCAGCGCATCATCAATGTCCAGATACGCGTTGCCGACATCCGTCCTAACGACCACCCAACTTCCATCGCTCGCAAAACCAACTATCTTGCCTTTCAAATTTGCAGTACGATCACTCATCGGAATCTCCTTTTGTTTATAAAGAACTTCATCTCTACAAAATTTCAAACCCCATGTTTAAAATCTTGATAAAGATGGCGAGCGATGTTTTGCTCGCCATGGCTTTTTTCTGTTTGCAGTGTGTGGTCACTGTTTACAGAATTACATTGCGGTACCCGCAACGCACAAAATAGTTTATATGACTATCATGTGTGGTCTGCCGCTAGTGTGCCTACCAGCGACTCGTTGCCTTCATTTATGGAATTCCTTATCCACTAGTGAAAACAGTAACCCGGAGCAACCATCACGGTTTTGCACTTGGGGGTTCCACATATCTTGCGCCCGCCCCCACGGTGAGCTCATCCTGACGGATGGCACTTCGCGCAATTTTCTTTCAAAGAACCGAATCTCTACAGAAACACAAACACGTTATGTTCCTGATAAAGATGGCGAGGAGGAGTGAAACACTCAACTCGCCACGACAAGGAGCGAAAATTCCGCTACTAAACTTGTCCAGCCATTATTACGCTTTGGCTTTAGCGAGGATTTCGAGCACATATCCTGAGTGGAGCTCCCAACTGCGGTCTCGCTCTGACTTATGTATTCGCCAGAATCCCCGCTTATGCCGTTGGATAACACCCGTATTTATTTCACGCAGGGGATTGCGTGGGAGTAGGCTCACGATTCACCAAAATGATAATCGTATCTCATTAGGGCTTTCGCCATAATGAGATCAGTATCGATATCATCTAGATCGTCAAGACAATCATCCCCAACCTCGTAAACAACGAGGTCCTTTATATCATCAATTCCGTATTCCCTGTAAGAATGCCGGTTATGATGTAGAAAGTTAACCAGGGAAGTCGCTTTGCCGAGTGAGTCGCAAACACGGGGGGCCATTTGGACGGGGCGGCTTTCGAAGCGCATACCGTCAGCGTAAATGGCACAGCCTCCCAACATCTCCACACCAACCACACAGAATTTGCTCATGTCAATCTCCTTTACCCACATACCGGGGGCGCGGTTGCGGATATCCGCGGTATCAATGTACTTAACTTCTCTGGTGATATCGTAGCAAACTCTTTACAAAATGTCAAGCAATGTGTCTAGTTTGTGACTGGTAGCATGCCGTAAAATAGCCGAAGTGCCTTGTATTTCAAGGTATTTCGGCTATTTTACCAAACATTTGTCAAAATTATTGACTATTATTAAAATGGGTGTATGCTATATGTATGGCAGACAATAAAGACCATTTACTTAAAACTCTTGAGACATTGGGTCTTAGCGAAAAGGAAGCAAAAATATATTTCGTGCTTCTCCAGCTTGGCCCATCAACCCCCTACAAAATGGCGAAACGAAGCGGTCTCAAGCGCCCGACTGCGTATGTTATAGCGAACGAGCTTGTTGAAAAAGGTTATGCCGTCAAAGCCCCTGGCGACAAACACACCTACATTGCCCGCCCACCTGAAGTGATCTACGAGGAGCGCGAGCAAAAATTGCTTGAAGCAAAAAAGAACCTCCCTGAACTCCAAGCGCTCAAGGGGGGTGTGGCGGACAAGCCGACCGTCCTGTATTTTGAAGGCAAGGAAGGACTCAAACAAGCGCTAATGTACCGCATAAAAGAACTGCGCGACACGGAGATAGTGGGATTTTATGCAGACCCGGACTTTGCGACGCAAGAAACCTATGCGGCATCGCTTGAATTCAACGAATATCGAATTGCGCACAACATCAAGGTACGTGGCTTACTCACCGAGGCGGAAACTTTGAAAGGATTCGAAAAATACATCAAGGATGCAACATTCACCCCGAAATTCATTCCGAAAGAACTTTATAGCTCAAATGCCTCATTTGAATTTTACCAAAATTTCGTAAAGATCATTTTCTTTGATACCTCCGTCGGCGTCATCATCGAATCTCCAACCGTAGCAAAAGCAATGAAACAAATCTTCGAGATGCTCTGGTCAAGACTAGGGGATGAGTATGACAAGAGTAAGGTGATCAAATAGTTTTTGGTTGAACCCGCTTGTATTCCTTGTTTCGCCAAATGAACCTGTACTTCTCGGTGTCGTTTTGTATTGCTTTTTTCTCCCATTTCGCCTTATATTCGCTTTCCTCTACATAACAATGCGCATATACTGACATCTTGCCATTCCTTACCTTAAAAAATATCTCAGAAAGTTTTCTATTCACAATGGCAAAAGCCCAGCCACTTGTTTCTGCTTCTTTTTCTTTTGTCTTTTTGTTCATGTTTACAAAAACATTTTATAAATTTCATGATCACCGACCGCCAAGAGTACTATCTCATTTTTGGACATGTACTCAAAAACGATACGATTTTTATAATCAACCGAGAAGCCATAGAATTTTTTCAGTCTCCCTTTTAATTTGTGTACTTCCAGTCGCTGGTGATTGTTGACGTCCTTAAACAGGTCTATCTTTTCAATTACCTCATCCTGTAAACCCGCTGGTAACTTCTTATAGAATCTCAAAAATCTAGGCGTGTAAGCAACTTTCATAATTAGATTCTTTTCGCAAGTTCGCGCAAATCCCCGCGCAATACTTTGCCATCTTTCACTTCTTGGGATGCCTCAAGCACAGCGCGCACTGCCTCATCTTCAGAAAAACGGGTGAGGGCACGACGAACAACATCAGCTTTGTTGGCTGCGTTGCCACTTTTTACTTGACTATTAATGAATTTCTCTAGTTCTGGTGACAATGGGACAGATAGTGTGGACATATGATTTATATTATTAGCGACGTAAAGCGAGAGAGCTGTAGAAGTAATCTTTTACAGCTCCGAGCCGAGGAGCTAATATAGTACTCTATATTACTGATATGATATTATCATACTAAATTATCATATCTTGTCAATCTTTTAATTCCAACGCAATCGGACAATGATCCGAGCCATAAAAGTCGGTAAGCATGGTGGCATGCTTCACACGGGGGAGGAGGTCGGGGCTCACGAAGAAGTAATCAATACGCCAGCCGACGTTGCGGTCGCGGGCGCTGGTCTTTATATCCCAATACGTATAAACATCCAGCGTATGTGGATGCAAGTGACGAAAAATATCCACATAACCGTGATAAATAAGTTCGTCAATCCATGCGCGTTCTTCAGGAAGGAACCCCGTGTTTTTCTTGTTTTCTTTTGGCCGTGCGAGATCGACTTCTTCATGCGCGGTATTCACATCGCCGCAGATAATAATCTTGTGATTTTTCTTGCGAAGTTTCTCGACGAATTTCAAAAAGTGATCATAAAAATCGAGTTTGTATTGCAAGCGCTCGGGTCCGCCGCCACCGTTGGGGAAGTAACAATTCAAAAGGACAAAGTCGGGATAGTAAAGGACAAGGAGGCGCCCTTCTTTATCAAATTCTTCCAGACCCATACCTTCTTCAACCTTTTCCGGCTTTATTTTCGAATAAACGGCAACCCCACTATAACCCTTGCGCATCTTTGAATGACTGAAATATGAGAAATACCCTGCGGGATTCCGCACCTCCTCCGGTAATTGATCCACTTCTACTTTTGTTTCCTGCAAACAAAAAATATCCGTGTTGGTCTTGAGCAGATCCGCAAAGTTTCCTTTTTTGTGAATCGCCCGCAAACCGTTCACGTTCCATGAAAGTAGTTTCATAAAGTCATTATAGCCGACAAACAACATTCGACGAAATCACGAAAATAAGGTACCATGAAAAAAGTTCGTACGATATTTCACCGCAAAAGGAGGTTTTTATGGACACACCCGAAGACACGCCAGCATCTCGCAAAGAACTATTGGAAAGGTTGAGAAAAATGGTACAAACGGTAGGCAAAATCATGCATCGTCTTCCATCAACGAACAGACTGATGGACAGCATCGTTGTGACTCGTGAAAAAAGGTTTGCACGGTCTCCGGCAGTAACGTGGAGCGACGCCGAGCTTATCGCATATTTTGAAAAAATGAAAGGAAAGATGATGGATCTAAAATAAGGGAAAAAAGTGGCAAAGAATTAATACGGGACTACTCTATTTTTTGCCGTGAAACTTCTTATGAACATCACGCAACTGCTTATCGGTAATGTGGGTGTAAATCTGCGTCGTCGCAATGTTTGAATGCCCAAGCATCATTTGCACGGATCGGATGTCCGCACCATTTTGCAACAAATCGGTCGCGAACAAATGTCGAATGACATGCGGAGTAACCTTTTTTGAAATGCCGGCTTTGGTCGCATAGTATTTCACGATACGCTCAATGGAGCGAGGAGTGAGGCGAAGGGAGACGCCATGACCCTCGGACATTTTTGTTTCCACCCGCACAAAAAGCGCATCATCCATATCAGTACGCCTGGCAAAATATGCTTGTATTGCGGCACGCGCATGTTCAGAGAGAAATACCACGCGTACTTTTTCACCCTTGCCCCGCACGGAAAATTCGTCTTTTTCGATATCAAGATCGCGCGGAAGGGAGCAGAGTTCGGAAAGGCGGAGTCCGGTGGAAAAAAAGAGTTCGAGGATTGCCTTGTCGCGCAAACTTTTGAGATCGCTCCCATTTGGTGCCGCAAGCAGTCGCTCCAAGTCACTCGCCGAGATGAGGTCAAGGTCGCGTTCGGCAACTTTCGCGAGGTCGATGCGCTCGGGGGAGAGTGATTCGATGCCACGCTTGCGCAAATATTTGAGAAAACTTCGGAGCGCGATCAAATAATAGTTCTGTGTTTTTTTCTTGAGTGTTTCCGCGTGGCCGCCGCTTTTCACGCCGGAGGGTTGGCGATTGAGCCACAAACGAAACTCGCGCACCATGTCGTCGGTGATCGCGTGCGGGTCGGAAACCTTTGCAAACGCCAAAAATCGCGCAAGATACCGTTCGTAATTTTCTATCGTCTTCAGGCTTCGCCCTTTTTCGATTTCCAAATGTTCGAAAAATTGCCTCTTGAGCGTCTGCAGGTCAAGATTGTGCGACATATGATATACAATATCACAAAAACAACATCCCGTATCGGTCTAGTCTTCATAGTACTTCCAAAAATTTCTCATATGCGCTACACTTAATCTATGAGTTCAGACAAATTTATCCTCATCACGCATTCTAAAAATTCAGACGATGATGGAGGAGCCGATATCCACCAAGAAAACGACGTGGATTCTATGAAAACAATGAGCGATCATGGCGTTGTCTTGGAAAAAGGTTCGGGAGAAGCAATCAATCTAATCGAACCGAACGAAACCATGGCGGAAGAATCAATTGAGGTATTTAAACAAGAGCTTTTCGACCGCGGCGGTATCGAGATTATGCAGGGGGGGAGCGACAAAGACAGGCTCTTGTAATCCACTTTCTTTTTTTAGGGGGAAGTCCTTCTCAAAGGTCTTCCTAGTAGAAACGAGAATAGGGCTTGCATTATGTAACGTTCTATGCTATTATTTCTGGTAATGATAACAACGAAACAAAAGCAGAATATTATTAGGAAAGTCCGCGTACACGACACAGACACGGGTTCTCCTGAGGCCCAAGTAGCGATCCTCTCAAAGCGCATCGACGAGCTTGCGTCACATTTAAAGAAAAACCATAAAGACAACCATTCGCGCCGTGGATTGCTCCAAATGGTTGCGGATCGCCGCACCCATTTAAGCTACCTCAAGCGTAAAAACAGAGACCGTTACGATTCTCTCGTAAAAACTCTTGGTTTGAAATAATTTAACTCCCCAATGCCCCGCCTTGCGGGGCATTTAACATCTTACGCCGCTTTTTCGCGAATAAAGAAACATTTGATATACTAAAAGAAAAATAACAAAAAATATGGCAATTATAAAACAGAGGGAACAGCGTGTTGCAATGTTCATCGACACACAAAACCTTTATCATAGTGCAAAAAATCTCTACGGAGCAAAAGTTAACTTTGGTGCAGTGCTCAAAGAAGCCGTTGCAGACCGCCACCTCGTGCGCGCAATCGCATACGTCATCACCACAGAAAAAGAAGACGAGAAAAGCTTCTTTGAGGCACTCAACAACCTCGGTATTGAAACAAAGACAAAAGATCTTCAGATCTTCTTCGGTGGCGCCAAGAAAGCCGACTGGGACGTCGGGCTCGCGGTAGACGCCATCCGTCTTGCGTCAAAGGTTGACTCGGTGGTCATCGCTTCCGGCGACGGGGACTTCGTCCCACTCGTTGAATACTTGAAATTCATGGGTACACAAGTCGAAGTCATCACCTTTGGACGTTCGGCATCAGGCCGTTTGCGCGAGGCCGCTGACGACTTTATCGACATGTGCGACGATCTGCACAAATACCTTCTCGGCTCTCGCGGAGGAAACAGCGCAGGCGCACGTCGTCCTCGCAAACAAGTAAATCCTCCTCATCGCACAAAGCGCGAAGGACCTCCTGCGAAATAATCCATTGGTTGTATATAAAAATCCCCACGTAGTTCCTGGGGATTTTTATGATTTATCAGCTATGTACGTATAATATACCATAGTATATTATACGTACATAGCTGATAGAAACATTCCTGCATCCACCTTCAATCCTCTGTATAGTTTTCCCGGGCTAGACGTATCCACACCATTGTCGTGCGAAACTATCTCATACAGTGTATACTAAATCCAATGGAACCAATTATTCCTCGCCCCCCCCAACCACCGCAAAAAATACCAGTGCCCAAACCTCTGGGAGAAGCTCATCTCGTCCCGAAAGTCGCGCCCTCTTCGACGCTTCTCCGCATCCGCACCATGAAGAGCGACTCCGCAATCGCTATCAATCAACAAAATGAGTCGCTGGTGTCCATTGCCCTCGCCGCCGAAAAACAAAAAGCCGCTCGAGAACAAGCCAAGGCACAAGAGATGCTTGCGGAAAAAAAAGCGGGTACGCAAACAGCACACCCAACACACAAGCGCGGGCGCATCTTCATTGTTCTGGGAGTCGTTATCATTCTGGGGGTACTCGGTGGAGGTGGCGTGCTCTTGTGGCCAAAGATATCCACACTGACCTTTTCTTTTCCCAATTTTGGAAAACCGACTGATCAAAAGGAAACCCCTCTGCCATCCGATATCCCGACCAAACCCGCCCAACCGCTCGCGCCGTCACTTGCTCCTGCGCAATCAGAAAAACGTCTCGCGCTCGATATAAATAATCTCCAAGGAATTTTTTCAACGATTGCCACCGAACGCATTGCCGGTCTCACCGAAAAGGAGATTCGCAACATCTATTTCGTCGGGACAGGGTCTTCATCCGAAGGAAGCGAAGCCCCCGCGCCAATTTCCGCACGACAGCTATTCTCTACTTTGGGGATTTCTATTCCCAATATTCTCAGCAGGTCTCTTGAAACCTCCTTTATGACCGGCCTCGTGGGCGAGAGTGGAAACACTGCCACCCCTTTCGTGATACTAAAAGTCTCAAGCCGCGACAGCGCATTCGCAGGTATGCTTGAATGGGAGTCCGGTCTGCCGAATTTTTTTAATACGTTTTTTGGCACCACCATCCCTCACATAAGCACTGGAAAATCAGCTGTAGGAAAATTTCGTGACACCGTTGTTTGGAAACACGACACTCGTATTTTTGAGAATGGGGGAGGAACTATTGTGTACGCATTTGCAGACGCAAAAACCATTATCATCACTTCGAGCAAGAACGCCCTTGAAACATTACTTCCCTTGTTCCACAAAAATACCGACGGGAATCTACACTAAAAATAGTCAATTTCCCCTGTTGCGTTTGGCGTATGCCGTGATACACTGTCTTTATTATGGAAAATTTCATAGAATTCAAAAACTTATTACTTGCCGAAAAAACACGTCTCGAGGGGGAGCTCTCGGGTATCGCGCACAAAAATCCCGACATCAAGGGGGACTGGGAACCGTCCGCTCCTGATTTGAATATCGTGGTAGCAGACCCCGATGAAGTTGCCGACAGTATCGAGAAATTCGAAAACCAAGCGGCAATCGAAGTCGAGTTGGAAGCCGAGCTCATGAACGTCACTGCCGCTCTTACGCGTATCGAAGCCGGCACCTATGGAACTTGCACGATATGCAAAGCCCCCATCGAAGAAGCGCGTCTGCGGGCCAACCCTAGCGCCCGCACCTGTATCGCACACCGCGAAGAGTAAGCACGGCGCATTTTTCACTAACCCAAATGGTACAAATCAATACATCTATGTTACAATTTAGAGGCAATGAAACATCTGAACAATCGTTGTGCGGGGTTTACGCTGATTGAATTACTCGTGGTGATATCGATAATAAGTCTCCTTTCATCAATAGTTCTTTCATCGCTTAATTCGGCTCGGGCAAAAGCGCGCGACACCAAAAGGATCGCGGAGATCCAAGCAATCGTAACAGCTATTGCATTATATGAAAACGACCACGGGCAAGTTCCCGGAACAGATCTGGGGCCGAACCAAGTGGCCTCATCTCCTGTGTCTGACTCAGTAGGCGCACAAATCGGTATTGGAAATCCCATCGATGCGGCATTAGCACCCTATTTATCCGCCGTTCCCAAAGACCCAAAGCATGACGGAGTAACCTACTATTACGCATACGACCCCGCGCATTGCGTTAGTACCGATCCCTTAAAATGCGGTGGTACTGCGTGCACAAGCACAGACCAATGGGAGCCCGTTGTGTCAATTCATAAGTTAGAGGCCCCCTCCACCAACGCTCGCAAAGATACCTGTGCGGGAGGTCATCAAGACATCATAAATGCCGACTATAATCAAGTTGTATGAGAACTATCTTCAGAATATAAGGAAGCTGTAAAAACTCTGGATCCCCCATAAAAGACTGGCTATGATTTAGTAATTTCTTTCAATACCTTCGTACCGAAACCGTTTTCTTTAAGGTTTAAACGAGATCTTTTTTGAATACGTAAAATACTTCTCTGCTATGCAATTCTCAAAAATATACTCTGCACAAACACTGGGTCTGACCGCACATATCATCGATGTTGAAGTGGATCTCTCTCATGGGCTCCACTCTTTTTCGTTGGTAGGTCTCCCCAACAAAGCAGTCGAGGAAGCGCGCGACCGCGTCAGCGCCGCGATAAAGAACTCTGGTTTTACTTCGCCAAAACAGAAAAATCAAAAAGTGGTCATCTCGCTCGCTCCTGCGGAAATAAAAAAGGAAGGCTCTCATTACGATCTCGCCATCGCGCTTGCATATCTGGGCGCTTCAGAAGAAGTGGACTTTGACCCTGCAGGGAAACTTTTCTTGGGTGAATTATCCCTCGACGGAAAACTTCGTCCTATCCGCGGCACACTACTCTTTGCCGAGGCGGCATTGGCGTCCGGCTTTTCGGAGCTCTTTGTGCCACAAGAAAACGCCAATGAAGCGGCGCTCATTACCGGACTCACGGTCTACGGCGTGCAAACGTTAAACGACGTTATCAAACACCTCGATCAAGAAAAACCTCGCACTATTCCCGCACATGTGCGAGACAATACACAAAAAACAAATGAATCGCTTGACTCCAAGGTCGACCTTGCGCATATCAAAGGTCAAGAATTTGCGAAGCGCGCACTCGAAATAGCCGCCGCTGGCAAACACAACCTCGCCATGTGGGGACCGCCCGGCACGGGGAAAACAATGCTCGCGCAAGCTTTCCCACACCTCCTCCCCGAACTCTCCAAAAACGAGATGCTCGAGGTCACCGGCATTCATTCGGTTGCGGGAACCTTGCGTGAAGAAATTATCGCCTGCCCGCCCTTGCGCGCGCCCCATCATACCGCGTCATACCCATCTGTCATCGGTGGCGGAAGCATTCCAAAGCCGGGCGAAATCACTCTCGCACATCGCGGTGTGCTTTTCCTCGACGAATTTCCTGAATTTGACCGGAGGGTAATCGAGTCCCTTCGTGAACCACTCGAAGAAGGGCACATTCGTATTTCACGAAGCAAAGGGTATGAATCATTCCCCGCGCGATTCATCTTGCTCGCCGCAATGAACCCGTGCCCGTGTGGTAAATACGGAAGCGAGGAACGTTGTACCTGTATGCCCGGCACCCTTGCGTCCTATCAACGCAAACTCTCCGGTCCGATCATCGACCGTATAGACCTTTGGGTAAAGGTTGCACACATAAGTCCTGATAAACTTTCGAATATGCGTGCCGGCGAAACAACCCAAGCCGTCAACGCCCGTATCGCCCTTGCGCGGGACAGGCAACATGCGCGCTTTGTCGAGCACCCCCGTGCGATCACCACCAACAGTGAAATGCGGGCGAACGATCTTGAAACATTGGTTTCTCTGCCCCCAAAACTCCGCGCACTTTTTAATACTTCCGCGGAGCGCTTGAAGCTTTCCCCGCGTTCATATCACCGCGTCCTCAAAGTCGCGCGCACCATTGCAGACCTCGAGGGGAGCACACATGTCGCAGAACCACACCTCCTCGAAGCCCTTGCATACCGACCGACGGAATTGAGGTAGAGTCAGCTAGAATAGAGAATGTAGAATATGGAATTATAGAATGAAAATACGGGCGAGACCTTTGGTCTCGCCCGTATTTTTCTACATTCCATATTCAAAATTCTACATTCTGCCCCACCCCCCCCTAAAACGGATTCTTCGCTCCACGTACTTCAAAGTGGAGGTGCGAACCGGTCGATCTGCCCGTAGAGCCAACTTCGGCGATCGGTTGACCCTTTTCCACACGCACACCGGCATGCACATATACGGCACTTAGGTGCGCATAGAGGGTCTGTGTGCCATTTGGATGCTCGATGATAATGTTGTTGCCGTATCCCCCAAACCACGGATTTCCGTCACGGTAACGGCTCACAATTATCACACCTTCCGCCGCCGCGAGTACGGTCGATCCTTTTGGCGCGCCAAGGTCAACGCCGTTATATCCGTGAATTCCTTGTGTTTTGGCTACCATACCCGGCAAAGGATGGGTATAGTAACCAGCATACGACGGATACTTGGCAATCACGCGCACTTGAGAAGACTTCGGCACGCTCTTGGGTGACTCTGGGGCAATCTCTTCGCCACCCGGAATAATAATTGTGTCGCCGACCGCAAGCTTCCCTCTGGAGACAAGGTTGTTAAACGTGATAATTTCATCAACATCACCCTTGTATTTCTTGGCAATCCCCTGAATAGTATCGCCCTTCTTTACTGTGTATTGAATACCGTTTACGGGAAGGATGACGAGTGTCTGCCCAACACTAAGAGTGGCTTTACGGTCAAGATCATTTCCCCACACAATCGTGTTTACGCTCACGCCGAACATTTCGGCGATTTTAGAAAGCGTATCGTTAGAACGAACAACGTAGAGACTTATTTTCCCTTGATTCTCGTTCGACTCGATGTCAGCAATCGTGCCGGAAGGCCCCACGTCAGGAAGAAAGGCGCTGTCGTCCACAATCGTGATGTCGCCGCCACCCCTTCCCGAGATGGGATCAATGTTCGTTGCCGCCTCGAGAAACAAGATTGTTTGAGAATTTTGAGGTTCTGTTTTCTTGAACAAGTCGTCCAAAGAGATGTTTACTCCAAAAAACGAAAAAGCCCGCGCATCTGCTCTGGAAGGCGGGAAAACAACACCAATAGTCACAGACAAAACAAGCCCCCCCAGGACGAGAATCCTTGAAAAATTTGAGTATTTCGCCCGGCTCCTCAAGAAACGCTCACGCTCGGGGTTCTGAAAGTTGGTATAAATATGTCGAAATTTATTCTGCCGTACTGCCGTGTGCTTCCGTGACCGAAAATACCGTGTTTCTGGGGTGCTGAGGGCCAATCCCTACAGTTTTTTGAGTATAGCACAAAACCACTGTTTCGTGAACCCTTTTAGTGGGTGGGTGTGGATAACAAAATGCCGATAATTTTACCGAAAAAAATCAAAAAATTACACATATTCGTTGCATAAACGTGTGTGAGTGTGCGATAATAAAAGTTAATGAATGGAAACTTTGAAGGATTGCGGAGACCCGCACAAGCAATGCCGCAAAATACTGATGTCGTTCCACCGCGCCCACAGGAAAAACCATTGACAGAGGGGAAGCGTAGCGCTCTGCATAGTATACTCAAAGAGGGAAGCGTGCCTCTGTCGCAAGTCGAAACCACAATTCCGGAATTTTTTAAAAAGGCGCCTGAACCGTCGCCGCAACCAAAAACAAAACTCATCAAAGTCGAAAAGGCGGAGGAGGAAATAGTGTCCCGCCGTACGGAACTCGAAGAAGCAATCAGGATCGGAGCAATACAAGAGACGCAAGGCGTGAGACAAGAAATAAGCGAGCTTGAAAAAGAAGAGCTCTCTCTGGCGCAAGAACGCGCACGTATTTTGGCGACAGGCGACGACACCGAAACTGAAAACCCTCCCGTAGCATCCTCGCTCGGTGAAGCCGATGTTCCCGCTCCGCAAGAAGTCGAAGAAGAGGGTAAGGCAATTCGCTCATCGTATGAAACGGGACTCGAACGGTACGGACTCACCCCCGAAACCCAAAAGACTACCAAGGGAAACCCTCTTGTTTCCGCGTATGAAGCGGCAATCCGACGCATTGACGCAGAGAAGGCAAAAAAAAATGATCCGATGACAGAGCCACCTACTGAGGCTCCTCATCCCGATAAAACTCCCGAGCTACCAAAAATAATCGCCGTAAAAAACGAAGACGCCACGAGCTCAGCAGAAGGGATGGGGGAGCTGACCAAAGAGGAAGAAAAAACGCTGGAAGGGATAGAGCGAACCATCAATGGACTAGAGGACAAAATTGCGGTGGAAAATGAACTGTCGCCCGCAGATCAAGCAGAGGTCACAAAAATTGTTGAACAAACAGAAAAAGAAGCACACGAGGTCGCAAACAATTTTGGTTCTGGAAAACCCGAGGAGACACTGAAACAGGCGCAAGAAAATGTGATGAAGCTGGAGAGGGAATTGGAGCAAGCAGAGAATACTACCGACAACATAGCAGAAAAGATTGAGGAAAACGAGGAAATCATCAAGATGCTCCAAAAGCAGGTTAATGTGCGCGCAGAAAAATCGGGGTTTATTGGTGCTATCCGCGCCACGGGGGAATGGTGGGGAAAACGATCGCGCGGGGAAAAAATCAGTTTCTCTATTGGTCTTCTCCTTGCCGGCGGATTAGGAGTCTTAGCGGGTTCCGCGCTTGTTGCGGGCGCCGCCTCAACAGGCGCCCTGATCTCCCGATTTTTAGGAGGGTCAGCCTTTTTTGTCGCACTTGAAGCGAGGTATGCGAAAAAAGCGGAAAAAGAAGGGCGAGAAAGAACGATGCAACAATTTGACAGGGATACCCTCAAGGCACTTTTGGGCGCGGCTCTTTTCACCGGCGCACTTTCCGGGATAGCTTCACACGCCCCCGATCTCATCGAGGGTGCAAAAGACACTGTAACAGGGTTCTTTGACGGCGCGGACGGCACACCACCCGCACCCACAACATCCACGTCATACTTAGAAACCGCGCAACAAGGGGATTCTTTGTGGAGTTTGTCCGAGCGCCAACTTCAAGAAACGTACGGCGACAAATTCACTTCCTTATCTCCCGAACAAAAAACGCATCTTATCGACGTCATAAAAGACAACGTGGCGGAAATGCGGCCAAACGTTGACCCGAACACGCTCGCAATCGGCGAAACGATCAGCTTTGACAAAGAATACATGGATTCACAGCTTGAAAAAGCCGCGCACCTGCCGGCAAGCATGGAAAATTTTGCTACGGCAGAAACGTACGGCGGTGCCGATAATCCAACTGGCACCGTCAATCCTTTCCCAGAAGTACCACTTGCGCCTGAACCCGTGGTCGAGCTGGCAACGCCCCCCATAGACCCATCTCTCGCCAACCCAGAGATTTTTGGACAAGCAGACGAGATAATGAAGAGCGACATGAACAAACTATTTGGCACGGAAGGGATTTTTGGCATCGGCGCACAAAACGGCATGGATGCGATCAGTTGGAAGGATCCTGATGTCGGCTTTTCAGGAAAAACCGTGGGGGAGATTATGACCCCTAACCCATCGACAAATCCGTTCAGCGGAGTGCTTGATACCGATAGCAATATGAGAAAATTTGGCATGGAGTCACCTGAAGATCTTCGCGCCATGCAAGGATATCTTGAAGAAACCATGAACAGAACCGGCGTACCCCTTGCATCCAACGAAAATGTGCAGGATTATATACGCCGTGCCGCCGCCACACTAATCTCAAAAAATCCCTTGGGGCAATACACCGTTTAGCTTATCACCCATAATTCATTTACCATGAACAACGAACAAGAAATTCGCAATATTTTAATCAAAGAACTCGGTCTCGCCGATCTCCCCGAAGAAGCGCAGAATGAAATCGTCACAAAAATAGGTGGGATCATTTTGCAATCAGTGACCCTTGGTATTCTTGAGAAACTCCCTCAGGACGCGCGCGAAGAATTCGAGGTACTCAGCAAAGAAGGCGACAATGAGCGCATTCAGGAATTCCTCGAACTCAATGTACCGCACCTCTACGACATCATGCAGGAAGAGACCGCGCGTGTTGTCGAATCCTTCCGCGCCGCGCAAAATAAAGATATCAAAAGCGAATAGAAATTTTTAACACTATCTACCTATACGATACTATCGTACCGTATAGGTAGATAGTGTGTGAGTGGCTCCCCATGATGGTTCTGTACAGTAATATCTTTTCAAATTCCCCAGTTTGGTACTATAGTACCAAACTGGGGAATTTGAAACAAAGATATTAAGCGGTGAGCTTGTTTTGTGCTACAGTGTCCCCATGGAACACTTGAAACATTTAAATGCCATGCAACGCGAAGCGGCGCTCCACAAAGACGGCCCGCTCCTCATCATCGCGGGCGCCGGCACGGGAAAAACGAGCACCCTCACGCACCGCATCCTCCATCTCATCAAAGAAGGCGTCACGCCGAGCGAAATTCTCGCTATCACCTTTACCAACAAAGCCGCTCGTGAGATGCAGGAACGCGTTGATGTGCTCCTTGAGCAACACGGATTCGGGGCGGGGCTTCGTCACGGCCTGCCTGCCACGCGCGGGTTTCCGGCAGAGGCAGGAGATGCGCGCCCGTTCATCGGAACATTTCATTCGCTCGGCGTACACGTCCTTCGTGCGCATGCGCAGGTGTTCGGGCTTACCAAACATTTCACCATCCTCGACAAATCTGACGCGCTCTCGCTCATCAAAGAAGCGGTAAAGGCAGAGGGGTTGGACTCAAAACAATTCTCGCCGGACCGCATTGCGCATGTCATCTCGGGACAAAAAGGGAATCTTGTCACCCTCGAAACATACCGCGCAGATGCCGGCAATGCGTATTTCCCCCTGATCGTTTCATCGGTGTGGGAACGCTACGAGAAACTCCTCAAGCGAGAAGGAGGGCTTGATTTTGACGACCTTATCCTCAAAACCGTTATCTTACTTCGGGATAATGAGGATATCCGGAACGCGTATCTCAAGCGCTGGAAATACATTCACATCGATGAATACCAAGACACGAACGGCGTGCAGTACGAACTCGCGCGACTCCTCGCTGGTGATAACCGCAACATCTGCGCAGTCGGCGACGGTGATCAAAACATTTACAGCTGGCGCGGTGCGAATATAAAGAATATTCTCAACTTCGAAGAAGACTATCCGAACGCGCGCACAATCCTCCTCGAGGAAAACTATCGCTCCACGCAAACGATCCTCGCCGCGGCAAATGACATCATCACGAAAAACACCGTCCGCAAAGACAAAAATTTATTTACCAAAAACGCCAAGGGTGAAAAAATAAGCATTATAGAATCCTACGACGAGGGTGCCGAAGCGCGCGCGGTCGGAGAAAAGGTCAAGGGAATCATCGCGGGAGGGGAGAGCCCGCAATCCATCGCGGTACTCTATCGCGCGAACTTCCAATCGCGCGCGCTCGAAGAAGCCTTCCTCATGATGGGGATACCGTACCAAGTCCTCGGCGTACGATTCTTTGAACGCAAAGAGGTCAAGGACATTTTGTCCTTTATCCGTGCGGGGCTGAATCCCGAAAGCCTGTCGGATATCAAGCGCGTCATCGACGTGCCGCCGCGCGGCATCGGCAAAGCGACGCTTGCAAAGATGTTTGCAAATGATGTGGCGAGCCTCGCGCCCGGCGCACAAAAACGCGTACAAGATTTCAAAAAACTTCTCGAAAGTATCCGCGAGACTGCGCTCAGTGAGAAAACTTCCAAGCTCATCAAATTTGTTTCCGAAAAAACCGGCATCGAAGCGTCGCTCAAAACAGGAACCGACGAAGACAATGACCGCCTTGAAAATATCCACGAGCTCGTCACCCTCGCCACCAAATACGACATTCTCGCGCCCGAAGAAGCGATAGAGAAACTTCTCGCCGATGCCGCGCTTGCGAGCGACCAAGATTCGCTGATAAAAAACGAAAGCGCAGTGAAGCTCATGACCGTCCATGCCGCAAAAGGCCTTGAATTTCCTTATGTTTTTGTCACGGGCCTTGAGCAAGACCTCTTTCCGCATCGCCGAATGAGCGAAGCGCGCGTATCAAAAGAAGACCAAGAAGAAGAGCGGCGATTGTTCTACGTCGCCGTCACGCGCGCCAAGAAAAAACTTTTTCTTTCGTACGCATCCGTCCGCACAATCTACGGCCAACGGCAAGTGAATGCGCCATCGGAATTCCTCTCCGACATCGACGATGCGCACCTCGAACACGAGACTGCCGACAGCGATCACGAACCGGTCATTCGTATTGAGTGGTAATATGTAGTTATAAAAATTTTTAACACCATGCTCCGCGCGAAAAAAACTCTCGGACAAAATTTTCTAAATTCAAAATCAATAGCGCGCGACATCGTCCGCGCGGGGGAGCTTGCCGTCAAGGACACCGTGCTCGAGATCGGGCCGGGGAAGGGGTTCCTCACCGCAGAGCTTCTCGCCTCAGGAGCACACGTCATTGCGGTTGAAAAGGACATGCGACTCATTCCATTCCTTGCAGAAAAATTTGCCGCCGAGATACGCGCGGGGTGTTTCACGCTTATCGAAGGCGATATTTTGGAGATATTTGAAACGCTTGACCTTCCTTTACCGCCTTCATACAAACTCATTGCGAACATTCCCTACTACATCACCGGACAAATCTTAAGGACATTTCTCGAAGCGAAACATCGCCCCGAGCGCATCATTCTCATGGTGCAAAAAGAAATCGCCGATCGCATCATTGCACGTGACCACAAAGAAAGCATCCTGTCCCTCTCGGTAAAAGCGTACGGAACGCCTCATCTCATAAAAAAAGTCCCCGCGCGCTACTTCACTCCGAAACCAAAAGTAGATTCGGCGGTTCTCGCCATCAAAGAAATTTCCGGCAGAAATTTTGAAGACAAAAAAACCGAGCAAAAATTTTTCAGCCTCATCAAAGCGGGCTTTGCCCATAAACGCAAGAAACTTTCCGGAAACCTAAAAGAATTGCTCGGAAAAGAAGTGCTAAATATCCTTCACGCTACAAACATTTCCCCCGACGCCCGCGCCGAAGACGTGCCTTTTGATAAATGGTTCCTCTTGTCCAAAGCAATGCGTCTTATTGGTGACTAATGTCTTTCCTTGCTACATTACGGCCGTCCCATAGTAAATAGCGATATCTGTGGTAGGAATAGGCACCATGAATGGGGGGAAGCCGAGAGGGCAAAAGAGGATAGGGTCAGCAACCGATTTTCCAAGCACGGCAACGCCGGGGGTATAGATATTATGCGAAAGATAAGGATTTGCGGCCTGCACCGCCCAGTTGAACAAAACTTGCCCTCCACATGTCCCGGCAATAGTGTGAACGGTACCCAAGTTGCAGGTCACATAGAACGCAACCCTGCCACCAAAATGAGTCAGGCCGCAACCGGACGCTTCTGCTTTATTGATGACCGAGAAGAACGCGGGTTCTTTTTCTTGCGCTTTCGCAATACTCTTCCCATATAACCCAACGTGTGTTGCTGCATATGCTTTAAATTCTTTCAGCAGATCGTCCATTTCCAAAGAACTTAGGGTTGCGCTTCCGAAACGTTCTGCAATGAGTCCGTGATATTGAAACCAGCTCGCTATTTCTTGGTTTGCATCAAACGCCGAGAAGGTGGTAGGTACTTTTTTTAACTCAGCAACCATTCTTTTATCTAGATTCGCCCACGCCATAAACGATGCTTTCAGTTCTTTGGAAGTATCTCCTCTCTTTGCCTCATCTATCAGCTCTTCGAGCAGTAATACCCTCTCCTTTTTCTCTCCATTTTCGTTCGCAACTTCAATTTTTTTCTTCATCATGCCGAGGTCTTCTTGGGAAAACGTGACTTCAGATGTAATCTGGGCATAGGTACGATAGTATTCTCCAAGAGTCGCAAGACCACTTGGTGTTATATTAAAATATTTTTTTTCTATGCGCGAGAAAGTATCGGGTTTTTTAACACTATTAAAATCAACAAAAAGACTTGTGGTTGCCCTTTGTGCTCCCATGGAAACTACTTCTTGGAGAGCAGTGGGTTCGCCGAGCTTTTGAAACAACGCCGAGACTTTCGCTTGGGTTCTTTTTCCAAAAAATCCTGTCCCGGCATGAAGTCCGACCGGAATAAGCACATCCTCCCGATATTTCTCCTGAAATTTTGTAAGGGCGCGCTTTGTGGCAAGACCAAAATAGGCAGTTTCGTTCCCCGGTGACCCAAAACCCGACTTCGCAACCAGTGTTTCCGGATCTGTATTGAGCACAACCTGCAATGACCGCACATCCTCTCCTGACATTCCTATCGAAAGATCCCGCGGGAACCCTGTCGTTGCACCAAAAAGTTGTATTGGTATTATCGCAAAAAGCAGGAGTGCGATGCGAAATTTCATATAAAAAAAGTATAGCACAAAAAACATGTTTGTTATCCACAGAATTTTCCTTATCCCCTTGTATCATTCTCCTTTGTATCTGGTATAATTAAATAGGTAAGGATAGGTGGCAACACCCATTGCTTTCAAGTAATCGTCACATGCTCCGGCCTTCTAAAAAAATTATCTCCATTGCTCTTGCAACACTTGCAGGCGCAGGAATTGTTCTTTTCGCTATGAGCAATAGCCGGTTTTTTAACAACAAGGTTTCCCTTAAAGACACGTCGGGGGAAGTAAGTGACAACTGGAGAGACGCACTCGATATCGTGCCACAAAATACTTCAGACGCTCTTACTACGACACAACGTGGGCTAAAAACATCTGACACCGCTTCGAGTAGCACCCTTACCACAACCGAATCCGTTGCACAGGCAATGCTTTCCAATATGCTACTCTATAAAGCGAGCGGTCAAACGAGCACCATGAGTGACGCAGATGCGCAAGCAATCGCACAAAGTATTTCAAAAAGTACCCCTGACCAAAATCCAGTAAAGCATTACACGCGGGAGGATATCGTGATCGTTCCAACGACAACAGAATCATTTGCCGCGTACCAAAAGGAACTAAGTACGACACTCAACACCTTTGCTCAAAAAAACACAGGGAACGAACTTCTTATTGTGACTCAAGCCCTCGATGCAAAGGATTCGCAAAAACTTATCCCCCTCGGTCCTATGATTGAAAGTTACAAAAAACTTATTGACGGTCTCCTTCACATTAAAACCCCTGAAATAATGGCGGATGTCCATCTTCTCATGATCACAGGGTATGCAATGGTCATTTCCGGTGTCGAAGACATGCAACAAGCATTTGTAGACCCGGCGAGAGGAATTGCCGGGATTACCAAATACCAAGCAGGGGCAAATGTCCTTATTCAAGTCAACACGATTTTCTCAAAAATGTAACGCCTTTTTATGCCTACGAAACTTCTCAAAAATCTACCTCGCTCAACTGAACATAAAAAAGGAATCTTTCTATTCAAAAAATTTTTCCTTTCCCTTGCTACCATCGCTACCGTGGGATCTTCTCTTTTAAACCCAGTGCAAGCAGCCTCCCTTAGCGCCGCAATGGCGGAACTGTCCGTGGCAGTGACAACAGCAGAGTTAATATTAAAAAGTCCAAGCGGAGAAGGATTTGACGTGTCGGCGGCATCAGCCACGCAAACAACCCTTGCGGCAAAATACGATGCGGCGAACCTTACTGCACAAGTAGAGCTAAAAAATGCACAAGATCCGGTCAATGCGGCAAAAGCTCAATTGGCTCTGATACAACAACGCCCAACAGACACGCAAGAAAAAAAGGTAACCGTGTACCTTGATATTGCAGCAACACAGTTACAAATCGCTCAATTGCAATTAACCGTAGCGCAAGTACAAACAACACTCATTACGATAGCTCAAGCAAAATTAACCCTCGCACAACTGGGGCGAGCGATAGCGGTAGCAAACAGCAACGTTGCAACAATAGATGCGGCAAATATAGCAGTGCTCTCCGCACAAGGTGCCGTATCGCTCGCTACATCACTTGCACAATCGGCGGCAAGCGAAGTAAAAACGGCGGCAGAAGTAGCTCGCGTGTCAGCAGAAAGAGCCGCCACAGAAGCCGACACATGGGTGTTGCAAGCTCAAGATGCATTCAATATGGCAAAAGCAACATTGCTTGCAACAAATTCGTCTAACATTTTTGCATGGGGACAAGCAGAAAACGCAAGGGATGTAGCAGACGCCACCCTTCAAAGAGCTCTAGCCGCACAAACGCGCGCAGGAATATTAAAAACGGATACGGGAACAATTTTTACTATCGCAGATTCTCAAATAGCCGCAACAGCATTGGTGATAAAAGCGGCAAATGACCAACTGCAGGCGGAGTCGGCTTCGGCTTCCGCTTCTGCGGCAAAAGCGGGGGCTACGTCAGGGGCGGCTACGTCAGGGGCTGGAGCGGGACCCGGATCGGCACTCGGGGGAAGCGGGGGGGCGGGTAAATTTATTGCCGGCGCCATAACTCCTTGCGCGGCAGTTGCAGTTGCTTCAGTAGTTGGTCCTTGGGCGGTAGGGGCACTCACTACAACCCTTGCAACAGCGAGTGCAGTATTTACCGTACCCACGACAAATCCAGTAGAGGCACTTCCTACAGGAATATCCGGGGCTACACAACAATTCAAAGATTTCGGAGATTGTCTTATTTATACCATGGGGCAACTCATGTTAAACAACCTGACCGAAAGTACCGTCAATTGGATCAAGGGAGGATTTAACGGGAGCCCATCGTTCGCCACAAACATAAACGTTCTCCTTGATGGTTCCAATGATATCGTAGGAGGTGATTTTGTACGGCAGTTACGCGGAGTTGCTGTTTGCGACTTCACCCCTTCTTTCAAAATGGATCTCACCAACGATCTCGAACTTTCCGCAAAGAGCACCCGCAATATGTTCAAAGATAAAGTCAAGTGTCCTTTTGGGGACGACCCGCTTTTCTCGTACCCGGCAAGTAGCTTCTATGAAGATTTTAGTTACGGAGGTTGGCGTGCATTTGAAACAGCGATGGATGATGCCGGAAATCCTTTTGGGGTCACGATTACGGCAAGCAGGGAATTGAACAGCCGCCAACAAAAAGCGGCAGATACAAAAAAACAACAGCTAAGCTGGTCGGGTGGCTTCGCAGATCTGCACAAAACAGATAATCCGGCGCTATGCGCCTATCCGGCAGATCTTCGTCTTATTATGACGGCAAACACCCCGACGATCATCACCGACCCTAATAATCCAAACTACCTTGGTGCCGAAAATGTTATCTTCTACCAAAAAACATACTGTCCGGTAACCACCCCCGGAAAGATCGTGCAGGAGCAACTGACGCAAACCCTTGGTACCGATATGAATCGAATAGGACTTGCCGACAGCTTAGATAAAATCATCCAAACACTCATCACCACACTCGTGCAAGACGCAGTAAAAGGGGTCTATGATTAGTATCTTATTTTTATGAAAATCAATCTTAAAAAAAGTACCCTAATAGCAATCCTCGCCGGAACCATACTTTTCTTTGGTATGACGATGACGGCGTCAGCGGATGCCACAACAGATGCCACTACCGCAAGTTCTCTCATTGCCCAGCTTTCTTGTAAGGAGGATTGGGTTACCTGTCTGGCGAATGTTCCCATGCTTATTCCGATGTATCTCGCTTATGCTGTTTTTTCGGTTGCATCCATGCTTCTTACCGGAGCGGCGTATATCTTTGACGCAGTGCTTGCCTTAAGCATCGACAAAGTTTTTCTTAACCAAAAGTTTATCACCACAATATGGGGGATCATACTTAGCTTCACCAATATGGTCTTTATCTTCATTCTCCTCTACACAGGGATACAGACGATCCTTGGTCTTGGGAATTGGCAAAAAACCGTAATTAAAGTCGTCATTATCGCGCTCCTCATAAACTTCAGTCTCTTTTTCACCAAAGTCGTCATCGACGCGGGGAATGTTCTCGCGGTGGGAATGTACAGTGCAATGGGAAGCCCGTCCACAACTCCGCATACGAAAGGCGGCATACCGGAACGCAATCTCTCTTACTCCATTGCAACATATTTCCAACCGCAAACATTTATGAAAATAACCGCGGATACAAAATTATCCGCAATGGAAATAACCGTTCTGTTTGTTATAGGAACCCTAGTCAACATCTTTGCGGCATTGGCATTTTTCCAGGTTGCGGTTGTTTTCATTGGACGTATTATTGGGTTTTGGTTTCTTATGATCATTTCCCCGTTTGCCTTTATCTCGATAACGTTCCCCCAAGGGAACCAGTTCCAAAAATGGCTCAAGAACCTCCTTGGTCTTTCCTTTGTAGCACCAGTCTTCCTTTTCTTTCTATATATCATCATAAAGATTCTGGGGGAAGGAGGACTTTTAAATTCTTTCTTGAGGCCGAATACTGCAACCGTCGGCACCTTCACCTTTGACACAATCTTTATTCCCACGATTACCGTCATTTTCGTATATCTAGCATTGAATAAGGCGATTGGTCTCGCGAAAAGCATGTCGGGGTCTTTTGGTGAGCTGGGTGAAAAAATTGTCGGTGCGGTTGGCGGGTTTACGGCGCTTACGGGAGCTAAGCTTGCACAAAAAACTGTAGGGGGACTAGCTTATAAGGCATCGCAATCTGAGACATTCAAAAGAATGGCGTCGTCAAATAGTATCGGGAGGGTAGCTTATAATCTCAATGAAAAAGTTGCGGGGGGGAATTGGGACATTCGCAACACTCGCGCCGGAGGGAATCTTGGTTTAGGGAAAGGAACAGAAAGTAATTATGCAAAAACTGTTTCTGATGCCAAAGCAAAAGACATAGCATTTGGGAAAAAGGTTACGGTTGACGAAAACGGGAAGCCTCTTATCGTAAAAGATGCGAGTGGAAATGATATTACTGCGGCACAAGCATACCAAACGCAGCTCGAAAAAGGTTATCTATCCCGTACGGGAACCGGTGGTAATGTTGGAGCAAAAGAAGCAGCAAAGGTAGTGGGCAAAGGAGAAAAAAATCGCGAAAAACTTGACGCAGAAAAGAAGGCAATTATTGCTAAATTTAGGGTAGACCTCGGAATCCCTGGGGATACCAGGGATATTGATGACCCTACAATAACCGCACTGGCAGAAACAAGGAGAGATACCCTTGAGACATTAGAGGCAGATGCGGAGTCCAATATGGCAGCAGCAACAGCAGGAACCCCAGCTCATAAAGCGGCCATTGTCGCAAAGAAGAGGGCAACACGAAACCTTAATGAATTTACGGAGGCACGATCAAAGGTAAAGCAAATAAATAAGGATCTTAAAGAAGCTACCGCTTAATTTATGGACTACACCGAAGAACAAATATCGCTCGCGTTTGATAAACTTCCTCGAAGCACCCAGGATATCCTTTTTACTCCTGAAATTGAACAAGCTGTTCAATCTGTTCTTGCCTCGCAACAACTACCTCCCGAGGGAAAAGAATTTCTTAACGCCCTCACGAACATGGCTCTCTTGAAAATAGCTGACGAGGAAGAATTTTCAAAAAAACTAATGGATCAAATGAAAATTGACGACGCTACCGCAAAAAAAATAACATCTGCAGTATTCTCAGAAATCATTACTCCTACCCGTATGGAAGAAAAAAGAGAGGCGGAATCTTTAGAGTCAAGTCTTGAGGAAAACGATGGGGAGAAACCTTCTCCGTCTGCCACAGAGAACGCTACTCCACCAACCGCTCCCCCAAGCGAAACCCCTAAACCTAAACCATCCCCCGAAGAAGGTTTACCTGCCGTGCCGTCGGCAGAGGAAGGCCTGCCGCCATTTGGGATGAAAATTCCTTCGGTGCCGATACCGCCCCGCCCGCCCGTAATACGCCCTATCGAAACTCCCCAAATAGCGGTTCCTTTGCCGCCCTCGCCACCGCCCCAAACCACGACACCGCAAACCCCCGTAGTACCTCCTGCCCCCGCAGAGCTTCACCCCTTTGAACAACAAATGAAAAAGGTTTTAACGAGCACCCCCACTCCCGCACCCCAAGAAATCCCCACCACCCCGCGCTACGGAGTTCCGGAAACACCCGTAGCGCCCCCAGTTCCAAGCCCTGCTCCCGCTCCGACAGCCCCCACCCCTCCAGGCCACGACCCCTACCGCGAAGCGGTGGAATGATACTTAGTCGGAAAGTCAGAAGTCTTAAAGTTGAAAGCGGAATACATCCCCTTCTTAGAACCCATCCACTATCTCGCGGTACCCGCCTCTGAAACCATTATTTTTAGGCGAAAAACAAGTCGGAGTACGAACCATATTGAATTATGGTTCGTACGAGACGAAGTTTTATAGCCAGAAATAAGGGTTTCAGGGAAGGGGAAGATAGTGGATGGGTTCTGAGGACTCTCATCGATTCAGCGCGCCGCAAAGCATATTTTCCACATCTTTCAAAACCTCTCGCGGATGTTCTTCGGGTTTCACCTTCACGTAGTGTTTTATGATAGTTCCCTCTTCATCGATGAGAAACGAATCGCGCTGGATGCCCATGTATTTCTTCCCGTACATTGATTTTTCCACCCACACGCCGTATTCCTTCACGACTTCTTTTTTCTCGTCAGAGAGAAGCGGGAAATTAAGTGCATGCTTGTCGCAAAACTTTTTATGCGAATCAACACTGTCAACACTTACCCCAAGCACCACAACGCTATGCGTGGCTAGGTCCTTCCATGCATCACGAAAACCCTCTGCTTCTATCGTACACCCCTCGGTCATATCTTTGGGATAAAAATACAGGAGTACTTTCTTTCCACGATAATCCGCAAGTGTATGGAGTGTTCCATCTTGATCGGGGAGCGTAAAAAGGGGAGCCTTATTCATCTCTGTATTATACTATGGGCGCTTGGAGAAAACCATGCTTATTAAAAAGATGCCGAGCGCAATAAGGACAATCGCTCCCCCCGAAGCAAGGTCAAAATAGTACGAAGCAAAGAGACCGGCAATCACCGATACAAGTGAGAAAAGGACCGATAGGAGGAGCGTTGTACGGAATCCCCGCCCATACTGCATCGCGGCAATGACCGGAATGACCATAAGCGCGCCAACGAGGAGTGTCCCCACGATGCGGATTGACAGCGCGACAGTAAGTGCCGCAAGCATGACGAGAACAAGGTTGAGTCGCTTCACGGGGGTCCCACTCGCTTGCGCAAGCTCCGTGTCAAGAGAAATGAAGAAAAACTCTTTGTAAAACAGCGTGATAAATACCAGCACCGCCAAAGCAAGAGCTATGGTCACCCACAAATCATTTGTGGAAACCGTGGAGATACTCCCGAAAAGGTAGCTAAAGAGATTTGCATTGAACCCCTTCGCGAGGGAAAGGATAATCACCGCAATGGCAAGAGATCCCGAGAGAAAGAGCGCGAGCACCGACTCGCCAAAAATACGTCTTGACAAACGGAGTCCCTCAATCCCCACCGAAGCGACGATAGCGAGAATGACCGCCGAGAGAATCGGGTTAATGGCAAAGAGAAGTCCGATTGCGACTCCCGCAAGCGACACATGCGCGAGCGTATCCGCCATCAAGGAATACCGCCGCACCACGAGGAACATACCGATGAGCGGTGCGGCGATTCCGACCGCGATGCCGGCCTCGAACGCGCGCACCATAAAATCATATTGGAAAATCTCAAACATGGTAATTGTGTTTTATCTTCGCCGCTTCTTGCCCGTATAGCCGCTTTAAAATATGATCGTCTAAAAGATCCAACGACGGTCCATAACAGACAAGATTGTGGTTCAAGCACAGCAGTGTCTGCGTCTTTTGCGAAACCACATCAACATCATGAGAAACAAAGATGATGGTGAGCTTGTGCTTTTGATTGAGCGATTCCAAGAATTCATAGAACGTCTTTTGCGCACCGATATCGACCCCCACCGTCGGTTCATCAAGAATAAGAATGTCGGGCTCGCCCGCAAGTGCGCGCGCGATAAACACCCGCTGACGCTCGCCGCCGGACAAATCACCGATAAGCGTTCTACTATATCGTTCGATTCCTGCTATTTCCATCGCACGCACAACCGCCACATTATCTTTTTTGGTAAAACCGTGAAAAAGCCCCAAGCGAGGAGTTCTTCCGCTCCGCACAACCTCGAACACTGTTGCGGGGAACGACCCGTCTGCCTGTGTTGCGCGTTGGGGTACATAGCCGATGCGATACCGCTCGGTAAAATCATGACGGTCTTTGCCAAAGATGCGCACTGTCCCCTCCATCGGATCGAGAAGTCCCAAAATGATCTTGAGAAGTGTTGTCTTTCCTCCTCCATTGGGGCCGATAATACCCAAATACTCTCCCTGGTGCACAGAAAAAGACAATCGTTCCAACACAGGAACAAGCCCGTAAGAAAAGCTCACATTGTCGAGTTCTATTAAGATGTCATTTCCTACCGGCATGATAGTGCTTTCCGTAAATTATTTAAATTGTTCATCATCAGTGAGATGTAATCTTCCCCCGCTTGAATAGCCTCCCTCGAAGGACTCTCAATCGGATCGAGTACGAGCGTCTGCGCACCAACCTCGCGCGCGATTGTTTCTGAAAATTTCGGACTCGCAGTCGGTTCAAAAAAGATGTGTGTTACCCCTCTGCGTCGCACAACCTCAACAATACGCGCCAATTCTTTTGATGAAGGCTCTTCATCGGGAGCAATGCCCGCGATTGAAGTGATGTGGAGTCCGTATGCATTCCCCAAGTAACCAAACGCTTGATGCGAGACGATAATATCTCGCCGCGCACACTCCGCGAGCCCTTCTCTGAACTTTGTATCAAGATCAATCAAAAGACTCATTGCTCGTGTCGCATTCTCAGTATAAAGCTCCCCATGCCCAGGGTCAATCTCGATTAGCGCGTCTCGCACGATTTCAACTTCCTTTTCCATAATAAGCGGGTCGAGCCATACATGCGGGTCTTCGGAGATATCCAGAGGTATATTGCCGCGCTCTATAAGCGTACTTATCATTTCAATCGTTTTCCGCGGTCTCGTAAACCCTCCCTGTTGCCACTTCATAATCCACGGCTCAAGGCCTCCGCCATTCCAGATGAACACATCTGCTTTACCAATCGCAATCATATCGCGTGGTAATGGATCAAAATCGTGCGGTTCGGAACCTTCCTGCGTAAGATTGGTGACCAACACCGCACTGCCGCCAACCGATGTCGCAACATACGCCAAAGGGTAAAAGCTGGTAACGATTGAGATCTTTGCTCCTTGTTCACCCTCTCTCACCGGTACACGACTGGCTTGTTTTACATACAAAGCACCCGCAAACAAAGCGGCGATTCCTATAATAAAACCAATACCAACGAGACGGCGCGCATTCATTTCATTTTATTATACCACACGAGACAGCCTATGCGGCAAGCACTATACTAAGTAGCTCACCCTTCCCCATATTCTTTTTCGCAGAATACGGCAAAATGGCACACCCGAGTATCGCCTCAATCTCTTTCAGATTTCGTGTACGCTCGGACTGGTTGAGACGGTCAACTTTATTGGCGACGACTACAAAAGGTATCTCCTCCTGTCGGAGAATATCCGCCATCTCTCGATCTTGGGGCATGGGTTTGATACCCGCGTCTACAATAAGGACAACGAGTCGCGGATGCGCTTCGCCGGAGCCAATGTACCAAAGTATCAACTTGCGGATCTTCTCCGCACCCTTTGCTTTCATGCGCGCAAATCCATATCCGGGTAAATCCACAAAATATCGTTCTCCATTAATAAGAAAGAAATTTATTTCCGTCGTCTTGCCAGGAGTGGAGCTCGACTTCACAAGATTCTTCCGTGATACGAGCGAATTGATAATGCTCGATTTCCCCACATTCGAACGGCCGACAAACGCAACCTGCGGTATGCCGTCGAGAAGAATAGTGTCGGTGCCGATAATACCTGTTACAAACTCTGCCTGACGTATTTGCTCTCTCTCTTCCATGATCTTATATAACCATAATCGCGGAGAAACACCAAGATTATATGTACTCATCCGCAATTAGCTATGTACGTATAATATAACTATGGTGTATTATACGTACATAGCTAGAAACGAGCGGTTGTCTTTACACAAAAAACTATGATAAACTAAAGGGACCTTTATTCATTAGTAACAGTACGACTATACACCATGGAAGAAAATAACAACCAAAACACAAGCACCCCTGCAAACACCGCCCCAAATAATCTCTTAGTACCACTTGCAATTGTGGTCGCTGGATTTTCCATTGCCGCCGCGGTTTATTTCAGCAATCAAAACCAAGGGCAAGGCAACGTGGCCTCAAAGGGATCTGCAGAGCAAGCGCGGGGAAATGTTCCTCCCGTCACGGCGAGTGACCACATCCTCGGCAACCCGAATGCAAAAGTTGTCATCGTTGAATATTCGGACACCGAATGTCCTTTCTGCAAATCATTCCACCCGACCATGGAGCAAGTGATGAACACCTATGGCAAAGACGGTCAGGTCGCATGGGTGTATCGACATTTTCCGATTGACGCACGCCATCCCAAGGCACGCAAGGAAGCCGAGGCGACCGAATGCGCAGCAGAGCTTGGTGGCAATGCAAAGTTCTGGGAATACTTGAGTAATTTATTCAAGATAACCCCCGCGAATGACGGGCTTGATCCCGCAATGCTTCCCCAGATCGCGAAAGACATCGGCCTCGATGAAAAAGCCTTCAATGCATGTCTTGCGAGTGGTAAGTATGCGAACCTCGTCGAGGCAAACTATCAAGGCGGTGTCGAAGCCGGCATACAAGGCACACCCTCTTCAATGATTCTCGTAAACAAAAAACTTGCGAATACCATCGACGGCGCACAGCCATACTCAGTCGTGAAGGCGCAGATCGACAATGCACTAAAAAACAATTAACCGTGACACCGCTTTGCGGACAATTGACAAAATGCGCTGATTTTACCGTCACATGTCAGTTGTCATACTATCTACGTCTAATTAGCACAAACTCACCGCAGTACATTCTCTATTCAATATCTCGTATTTGATATTCCACCCCTAGACACCGAGCATCATCTTCACCTCCTCCGACGGCTCCCATGCGGGTTCAAAGGTGAGATCAACGCGGACGTCCCCTTCGTCGTACCCAAGCTCCCCCACCCGCTTTTCGACATCGGCGATGAGCTCATCTGCAAACGGGCAAAACGGTGTCGTGAGTGTCATCAAGATCTCCACCCCTTCCGCATCCAACGTGATCTTATAGACCAAACCGAGCATCCAAATATCAAGCCCAATCTCCGGGTCTTTCACCTGCTTCAATTTCTCAATAATATCTTTTTCTTGAATACTTTTTTTCATCCCGTTAGAGATAGGAAATTATTAAATTTCCGTATCTTAATTATACCAAACTGCTAATAGTAATACCTACATTGTACTTCCTTCGTGCTAGAAATGTAACGCTCTTATCTCTAACGGGATTCGTAACCCTACCCATTAAACCCTTTCTCGATGATTTCGCGTGCGAGCTCCGGTCCGCCGGTCTTCACCACCCTCCCCTCCTTCATCACCGACACACGATCGGGATTTATCTTTTCCAAAATAGTCCCGAGATGCGTCACGATGAGAAACCCCGTCCCCTCTTTGCGAAGTTTCTCGATCCCCGCAAACACATTCACGAGTGAATCAATATCCACACCTGAGTCAATCTCATCGAGAAGCGCAAATTTAGGTTCAAGCGCCAAGAGTTGAATCATCTCGCCTTGCTTCTTTTCTCCTCCGGAAAATCCTTTGTTCACAAATCTTTTGAGTAACCCTTCATCAAAATTAAATTCTTTCACTTTTGCGGAAAGCATCTTATAAAATTCCGGAATCGAAATGTCCCCCGCCGAACTTTCCCCAGAAAGGAATTTTCTTGTATTTTTACTACCCACACTCTCCTCGACAGAGGAAAATTTTGCGGGCAAGCCCCCTTTAATCATGCGGTACGCGCGGTGAAGAAGCGTGAGCATCGTCACACCGTCAACCGCAGGAAGGTACTGCATCGAAAGGAATACTCCCTTCCCCGCCTTTTTTTCCGTAGGAAGGTTTGTGATATCTTCGTCGTCGAGAACAACACTTCCCCCGGTCATTTCGTATGCCGGATGCCCCATCACTGCGTTTAAAAGCGTGGACTTGCCGGAACCATTTGGCCCCATAATGAGGTGAACTTCCCCCGATGCAAGCTCAAGCGACGCATCGTCGACAATCGTTTTGCCCTCGCGACGTACGGTTATGTTTTTAAATGTTAACGTGGACATAGAAATATTATTATCGAAGATCTTTGAGAATCTTTTCGAGCGCCGCGTAACCAAGGAGTGCGCAGTTCGCGCGTCCGGGACTTATCTGTACTCCCAGCATAGTATAGATATCGCCGGGCGACAAGAGTTTGAGCTCGCGCGTGGTCATCCCCTTGAGCTTATCGGTAAGCATCGAGAGCCCCGCTTGCGACACCGCACACCCCTCGCCTTGAAATGCCGCATCGGATACCGTACCCTTTTCATCAAAAGCGAGCATGAGAACACCGCGGTCCCCGCACGAAGCATTGCGCGCTTCGGCTTCATGATGTTCGCCAGAAATCACCCGCTTGTTGTGCGGATGCCTATTGTGGTCAAGCAGATTTTCTTTATATAATTCTTCGTCCATGACTTTACGACTTTATAGACTTTTAGACTTTAAAGACTTCTTTTGCTTTTTTAATTCCCGCGATCAGCGCGCCGATGTCATCTGCAGTATTATAAAGATAGAAACTCGCGCGCGCGGTCGCGGATACGCCGAGCGCCGTAACAAAAGGCTCCGCGCAGTGGTGTCCGGAACGAATAGCGACTCCTTCACGTCCGAGTATTTCCGCAAGATCATGCGCATGAATTCCCTCCATAACGAACGACACGATGCCGATATTTCTCTCACTGTCCCCTTCTGCAAGAATGCGCACACCGGGAATTTCCCTCAAGTGTGCTAACGCTTCTTTTACCACCACCTGTGTGTGGGTATAGATATTTTTTACGCCGACATTTTCGAGATACGCGACCGCGGCACCGAGCCCGATTGCCCCCGCAATATTCGGCGTCCCCGCCTCGAATCGCGCGAGTGACTCACGCCATGACGCTCCTTCGAGCATGACCTTTTCCACAATCCCCCCACCATACACCCCCGGCTCAAGCTTTTCTAGGAGTTCATGCTTTCCCCAGAGAACCCCCACCCCCGTCGGTCCGCACATCTTGTGCCCCGAGAAATACACGAAATCCGCACCAAGTGTGCGTACGTCGACTGGCATATGCCCCACCGCCGCCGTGGCATCCACGATCATAAGTGCGCCGACTTTATGCGCCATCTCCGCAATACGCGCGACATCATTGATAACCCCCGTCACGTTCGACGCAAGAACCACTGAAACAATCTTTGTCTTTTTTGTAATGAGCTTTTCCGCCACATCATAATCAAGCCCTACCTCCCCATAGGCAAGGCCTATGTAGTTAATCGCGAGGCTATTTCTTTTTGCAAGCTCCTGAAGTGGGATCAAACTCGCATGGTGTTCCATAACAGTTGTCACGATCTCGTCATTTGTAGCAACAACACTCGAGTGTTCAAGCATCGCAACCAACATATTGGACGAGGCAGTCGCGCCAGCGGTAAAAATAATTTCGCAGGGCTCTGCGCCAATAAACCGCGCGACCTTTCCTCGCGCGTCTTCGTACGCCGCGGTCGCCTGTTCTTCCGCTTGATAAAGCCCCCGATGCACATTGGCGCGGAATTCCGTGTAATATTCGTTCATCACATCAAGCACCAGCTGTGGCGTCTGCGACGTCGCCGCCGTATCCAAATAGGCAAAGTTCTTCACCTTGTCGAAAATCGGAAAATCTTTTTTGATTGTTTCTGGATTAAATTTCATGTATCTCGTATTTTTTGTCAGTTGTCCGCAAAGCGGCGTCAATTGTTCCCTCACTCCCCCATCTCAAGCGCAATAAGCTTGTTGAGCTCCACCGCATACTCTAACGGAAGCTCTTTGATAATCGGGCTTGCAAAACCGTTCACCGCCAAACGTACCGCCTCCTGTTCAGAAAACCCACGGGTTTTAAGGTAAAAAATCTCATCATCCCCGATACGACCGATGCGCGCCTCATGCGAGATCTCAACATCTTCGTTCGCATTCTCCACCGCAGGGAACGCATTTGCCTGCGAGCCGCTGTCGAGGAGGAGTGAATCGCAGACAAGCGACGCACGCGACCCACGTGCGCGTTTAGATACTTTTATCAAACCGCGATAGTTTGCCACACCACCTTCTTTGGAAATGGATTTCGAGTAGATGGTCGACGTTGTGTGGGGTGCGAGGTGAATAGACTTCGCACCCGTGTCTTGAATTTGCCCTTTACCCGCAATCACGAGCCCGAGATTATCCGCGCGCGCGCCCTCACCCACGAGCACCGACGACGGATAGAGCATAGTAACACCCGATCCCATGTTACCGTTCACCCACTTGATCTCGGCATTCGTGTGCACGATGGCACGTTTGGTATTCAAATTGTACGTATTGAGCGACCAGTTCTCGATTGACACATACTTTGCTTTTGCGTTGGCAAGCACAAATATCTCTACACATCCCGCGTGAAGCGATGAAAAATTATACTTTGGCGCCGAGCATCCTTCGATATACTCGATCTCCGAGCCTTCGTCCGCGATGATGAGCGTATGCTCGAACTGCGCACTACGCTCCCTATTCATACGAAAATACGCCTGAAGCGGCATGCCGACCTTGACCCCTTTGGGTACATAGATGAACGTGCCACCGCTCCACACCGCCGCGTGAAGCATGACGAACTTGTGATCCGTGATCGGTACACAATCCGTCATGAAATATTTTTGTACCAACTCGGGATACTTCTCCAGCGCGACGTCCATGTTCTCGAATATCACTCCCTTGTCCGCGAGGCTCTGCTTCAAACGATGATAGACGACACCAGAATCATACTGCGCGCCAACACCACCCAAATACTCACGCTCGGCTTTGGGGATACCGAGCTTCTCGAACGTCTCGGTTATTTCTGGTGGCAAGTCCGCCCAGTTATCCGTCTCGGAAACACCCGGGTCTGCATAATAATTCATGTTTTCGAGATCAAGCCCCGCAAGCGACGGACCCCACTTCGGCATTGGCGCCTTTTGATAAAGCGTGAACGCCACGAGACGCTTCTCTAGCATCCACGCGGGTTCGTTTTTGGTCTTTGAAATAAACCGCACTAATTCCTCCGTAAGCGGAGGGTTTACGATTTGAGCCTTGTTTTCTTTGGTTTCTACACCTTGCGTCATAGGCACCACTTTAGCATAATTACGTAGTATTGACAAGTTGATGATTTTATGTAAAATTAAGTTTAGTAATTTTCTGGCACATTTCACAGACAAAAAAGGAGCGCATCATGAGTCAAGTAAGGTCTAAATCCCCTACCCGTAAAGATAATGCAGAGTTCTCCCCAGAATGGATTCTTTGTTGGATAATAACTCCTGTTCTTCTCGGATTAACAACCCGCGTTGTATTCAATAACCACGGGTATATGTGGGCGCTCGTAACATTTTCAGAAGTACTTTTCCTTGGAGTTGTTGCGGGATCGCTTCTGCGAATCGCCTCTTGCTTAATTACTCAAACTCAACAACGGAGAGACGCACACCGAGACCTCTTGAGCCGTAATTTCTCTTCACTTCATTGCTATAAAAACGTCATTGCCGAAGCTCGCGAGCGTTTCAATAAAGGCGATATCCCGAAAAATTCGTTCGAGCTTTTTAACAAAGCAATCGACGAACAGGAACTTGTTGCTCCTGCCTCCGTCAACGAAACATGTTGTGAAATTTGCGGAGGGACAAAAGAAGATCATGTGACTCATGCAATAGGGTTAGATGGTCCAAACCCCGGCTACGTCGTTTCTACGTCAGAGTGCCCGGGGTTCGAGTAAATCTGTATTTCCTTCCTTTTGTAAAACATACGAGCGTGTGCGATGTATCGCCACGCTCGTATTATTTTTATACACAAAAATAACGCACAAGGACACTATTTTTTAGCGAGCCTCGTCGAGTGCAGGCGGTTTTGAGACCTTGCACAGCGTGGCGACGCGAGCAGAGCAAATTTTCAGCAGAAAATTATGCGTGTCCTCAAAACCACCTGCCGAGAAAGAGGCTCACTAAAATCAGTAATTCCGCAACTTATCCACCTTATCATGCGCGCGGATCTTTTCGATCGCTTTCGCTTCGATCTGGCGGATACGCTCGCGCGTCACCCCGAACTCCTTCCCCACTTCTTCGAGCGTGTGTACGACGCCGTTCACGAGACCGTGCCGCATTTCGAGAATCTTGCGCTCCTTTTCCGAAAGATCGTCGAGGATCTCTTTGACCTGATCGGAGAGAATGCGTTGGGAAGACTCGGTATCGGGTGCGAGGATCTTGTCATCGGCAATAAACTCGCCGAGTGTTGATTTGTCGTCGTCGTCGCCAATCGGCTTTTCGAGAGACACGGTATCCTGATCGATGTTTTTGATATTGTAAATCTTTTCCACCTCAAGCCCCATTTCGGTCGCTACTTCATCGGGAAGCGGCTCGCGACCGAGGTCTTGCGAGAGTCTCCGCACTACTTGCTTATACTTGGAAATCGTTTCCACCATGTGCACCGGAATACGAATCGTGCGCGATTGGTCAGCGAGTGCACGCGTAATCGCCTGTCTAATCCACCATGTCGCATAGGTCGAGAACTTGTACCCCTTTTCCCACTCAAACTTCTCCACCGCTTTGAAAAGCCCGAGGTTACCCTCTTGGATGAGGTCGAGGAGGGTGAGGTCAGCGCTCCTGCCTACGTATTTCTTGGCAATAGACACCACGAGGCGGAGGTTTGCGCGCGCGAGTAGATTTTTCGCCTCTTCTTCGCCGACCTGGATCCGCTTGGCAAGATCACGTTCTTCTTGTGCCGACAAGAGGGGGTATTGCCCTATCTCGCGGAGATAGATCTGGATCGAATCGTACGAAGAATCCCCGCTTTTGTATACGTATTTTTTGTGCGCAATCTGATCCACCACATCAAGCTCGAGGAGTCCGCCGCCCTCGAGGATATCCACTCCCGCATCGCCAAGTTTTTCATAAAGCTTATCAAGGAAGATGACGTCTTGCTCAATCGCAGGAAACTCCTTCAATATCTCATTGTAGGTGATGAACCCACGGCCGCGGCCTTTTGCGATGAGGCGTGTTGCTTTTTCTTCCCAGCCTTCTGTTGATTTCTTTCGTATTAAATTTTTTACCACTTTCTTTGCCGAAGTCTTTGCGACTGGCTTGTGTACTGCTTTCTTAACCGCCTTTTTGATAAGGACTTTCTTTTTTGTGGTACTTTTGGCTTTGACTTTTTTTGCCGTTTTTTTTGCCGCGGGGCGCACGCTCGTCATAGACCTCTTTTTTGCAGGTTTTTTGTGGGACACTATTTTTTTTGTAGTTGTTTTTTTCTTCATAAAAATCTCAGTTATGGTTTTATTACATGAAGTTTCTGTGAAAGTTCTTGGCACTCGACGAGGAGGGTTTGCGCTTTTGCCGTATCCCCGCGCTCCTCTGCATACTTCAGCTCTTGCATCTTTTCAACAAACCGATCGCGCACTATTTCGTTCTCAAGCGCGAGGAAAAGTTCCTCTATTTCGCGCGCGAGTGTTTCTGATTCATAGAACCGCGTTTCCGCTTCGAACACGAGATTGCTCCGGTCTCCCAGCGAATCGCTCGTGTCGAATAAATGACGGAGACGAGTGCGAAGTGTGGGGATATCGACAATCTTCGCATGTTGTTCTTTTTCCTGCCACAAGAGCACTCCTTCTATTGTCCGTGCGATGCGCGCCTTGCGTGGGAGCACGGGGATAGGATTCTTTTCTTTTTCCATTTCACCCGCTCTCGGCAATACCTGCTTCTTCACTTCTTCCCACACCGGGTCTTCTTTAACGTTAAGGAGCTTCGCAACACTCCCCACATAGTGCCCCTGATCAATAGCGCTCCGTAGGAGTGCGATGAACGGCACAATAATCTCGGAAACTTTCGCGCGAAGCGCTGTCGTGTCCGGGTAGAGCATCGGCAAGAGTTCGAGATAAAAATCAATGACGGGTTTTGCCTCGCGCACGGCGCTCTGCCACTCTTTCGGATCCTCGAGCACCAAGTCTGCAGGGTCTGTCCCCCGGGGGAGCGTCGCAATACGCACCGACATATCCTGCGCGAGGGCAAGCCCTATGGCGCGATGTGCCGCGGCGAGTCCTGCATCGTCGGCGTCAAACGCAAGCACGAGATTTTTCGTAAAGCGCTTAATGAGCGATAGATGATCCGTGGTTAAGGCTGTCCCCGAGGACGCAACAGTATTGGTAACCCCCGCTTGATGTGAAAGAATAAGGTCCATCTGTCCTTCGACCAAGACGCACGAATTTTCGTGACGCATTGATTCTTTTGCTTGATGAAAACCAAAGAGCGCACGCGATTTGTGGAAGACTTCAGTCTCGGGACTATTCACATATTTTGCGCCCGCGGACGCGCCGAGCGTCTTCCCTTCTCTTTCTTTCAAGATCCTACCGGAAAATGCGATGATGCGCCCAGAACTGTCCGCAATGGGAAACATCACCCGCCCGCGGAAACGATCGTAGAACCCTTTCGGCGAAGGCACAATAAGCCCCGCCTTCTCCATTGCCTCCTCGGAAACTCCCTTTTTCACAAGGAAGTCACCGAGTGAACGCCATTCGTCCGGCGCGAAACCGATACGAAACTTTTTTGTCGTTTCATCCGTGAGTCCGCGCTTTTTGAGATATTCAAGCGCTTCGGGAAACTTCAGAAGAACTGCTTCGTAGAACTTTGACGCGAGATCGAGCGTACGGTAGAGCATCTCGCGCTTGTCACGGTCTTCTCGTGCCTCCGGTCTCCCGCGCGTAAGCTCTACTCCCGCCCGCTCGGCGAGAATCTTGAGCGCCCCCGAAAAATCAAGACCTTCTATTTCCTCTACAAACGAAATCAGATCACCCCCGCGATTGCACCCGAAACAATGATACGTTTGCCGTGCAGGAGAAATAAAAAACGAAGGAGTGCGCTCGTTGTGGAACGGACAGCGCGCCTTGAAATTGCCTCCCGCCGGCTCCAGCGTAAGATAGGAGCGTGCGATATCAACAATGTTAAGTCGTGATTTAATCTCCTCAATGACTGAAGACATAATGGTCAGCAGAAAGTCTAAGGTCGAAAGTCGAAAGCAAGCACAAATAGCGCGTGGTTGCTTTTAACTTTAAGACTTTTAACTTTAAGACTTTATAAACTCTTCTTCCGTGCTTCCGGGCAACTTGCCCCCCTCTTTCTTCACGCCAAAACCGGTCCCCGCAGGAATCAAACTTCCGATAATTACATTCTCCTTGAGACCGCGCAATGTGTCAACACCACCGCGTATTGCCGTGTTGATGAGGATGCGCGTCGTGTTTTCGAACGACGCCGCCGAGAGCCAGCTCTTGGTAGTCAACGCGACGTTTGAGATCCCGAGTACGACAGGTTCTACTTTTGCTTTTTCACCGCCGACTTTCTCAATGCGCTCGTTTTCAATAGTAACCTCATCTTGTTCGGTAATATCCCCGATATTGAACTTGGTGTCACCCGCATCTTTCACCTTGCGGCGCGAGAACATCTGGCGAATAATCACTTCGACGTGTTTGCGCGAGATAGACGCCCCCTGAAGTTCGTAAATCTTCAACACCTCCGTGATGATATAGTTTTCCGCCGCATCTTTACCGCCGTACGCAAATACTTCGGCAATGTCAGCAGACCCGTCCGAGAGGAATTGTCCCTTCGTAACTTTGTCGCCTACTTTGACGAACGGCGTACGCTTTGCCGATGTTTCGTATTCAATCGCTTCACCTTTCTTTTTGCCCTCGCCTTCGTCGGGAAGAACGATAATCTTGAGTTCCTTCTCATCTCTCACAACTTCAGAGACTACGCCGCCCGTGTGAGAAATAATCGCCAAGCTTTTTGGCGCGCGGCACTCAAAGATTTCTTCAACGCGCGGAAGTCCCATCGTAATGTCGCCACCCGCGGACGCGATACCTCCCGAGTGGAACGTACGCATCGTAAGCTGGGTGCCCGGCTCGCCAATCGCTTGTGCCGCGATAATACCCACCGCTTCGCCGAGCATGACGAGGTCGTTTCGTCCGATGTCGAGACCGTAACACTTGCGGCAAATACCATTGCGTGTCTTACAGAGAAGCGGTGAGCGAACAAGTGCTTCCGTAACATGTTTCTCCGCTTCTTTTGCGTCTTGCTTCGTCATCAAGTGCCCTTTTTTAAAGAGCACCATACCATCTTCGCTCACAATATCACGAGAAAGTACGCGTCCACGGAGGTTGCGTGCAAGCGGAATATCAAATCCCACGAGGTTTTCTTTGCGAATAATCTTTCCCTCTTTGTCACCGCAATCTTCCTCGGTGATGATGGCATCCTGTGCCACATCGACGATACGGCGCGTGAGGTACCCTGCCTTGGCGGTGTTGAGCGCCGTGTCCGCGAGACCCTTGCGTGAACCGTGCGTCGTCACAAAGTATTCGATAGGAGACAAGCCTTCTTTACTTGAAGGAATAATCGGGAAGTCAATCGTGCGGCCCGACGTGCTCACAATAAGCCCCATCATACCGCCCATCTGAACGATCTGCGCGATAGAACCGCGAGCACCAGACTTGATCATATCCTCAACCGAACCGTTCTTCTCAAGCGTACCGGGCATAAGCTTCTCGATTTCGCCGCGGGCACCTTGCCAGATTTCGATGGTCTTGCGATATCGCTCTTCGTCGGAGAGTAAGCCTTCGTCATATTCCGATTTCACCTCATTCGCGAGAACACGCGTGCGCTCGACGATTTCTTTCTTCTCTTTCGGCACTTTGATCTCATCAATACCCCACGTGATCGCGGATTTCGTCACATACTTGAATCCGAAATCCTTAATCTTGTCGAGGACGGTCGGTGTTGCATCGATACCATACACATTAATAAGTTCATCAACGAGCGCTTCGAGCTCTTTCTTGTTGATCTCTTTGTTGATAAATGGAAAATCCGAAGGAAGGACGCTGTTGAAAAGGAGTCTCCCTACCGATGTTTCGAACACCCTACCATCGTACTCCTTATATTTTGGCGAGTCGGTACCGAGAACCTTTACGTTTGCGCGGAAGCCCACCATACCAAAGTCATATGCGGTGATTGCATTGTTCGGCGTAGGGAAAATTTTTCCCTCACCCTTCTCTCCTCCTACGATTTTTGTCATCGAGTAACACCCGAGCACAATATCGAGTTTTGGATTGACAATCGGGTCGCCGTTGCCAGGGCTCAAAAGATTTTTGTTCGCCGCCATGAGCGTACGCGCTTCTTCTTGTGATGCAATAGAAAGCGGTACATGCACTGCCATTTGGTCACCGTCAAAGTCTGCATTGAATGCAGTACAAACGAGCGGGTGCACCTGAATAGCATTTCCTTCAATGAGGACAGGGTGAAATGCCTGAATACCCAAGCGGTGGAGCGTCGGTGCGCGATTGAGAAGCACGTACTTTCCTTTGATTACTTGTTCGAGAATCGCCCACACTTCAGGAACGCCTTCGTCGATCAATTTGTTCGCGCCGCGAATATTGTATGCAAGCTCTTGTTCAAGAATTTTTGAAACGATGAACGGACGGAAAAGCTCGAGCGCCATATGTTTCGGAAGCCCACATTGGTCAAGTTTCAGTTTTGGTCCAACGACGATAACCGAACGACCCGAATAGTCCACACGCTTGCCGAGCAAGTTCTGGCGGAAGAGCCCCTGCTTTCCTTTGAGCGTATCCGAGAGCGATTTAAGCGTGCGTTTCTGCGCTTGATTCATTGCCACCGACTGCACGCGGCGAATCGAATTATCGATAAGCGAGTCTATCGCTTCTTGCAAAATGCGCTTTTCATTACGCAAGATAACATCCGGCGCATCAATCTCTTTAAGCTTCTTCAAGCGGTTGTTGCGATTGATAACGCGACGATAGAGGTCGTTCAAATCCGATGTTGCGTGACGACCGCCTTCGAGCGCGACCATAGGGCGAAGCGCCGGGGGAATAATCGGGATCACCGTCAAGAACATCCATTCCGGGCGTACGCCGGCGTTAATCATCGATTTCACAATACCCAAACGCTTGTTCAATTTTGCACGTTCTACCGAGCCGGCTTTCTCGAGCTCGCCTTGGAGTTTCTCTTTGAATTTCACTAAATCAAGCTTCTTGAAAATATTGTAAATCGCTTCCGCGCCGATGCCCGCCTCAAACGCCGTGCCATACTTGAGTGCAAATTTGTGATACGTTGCCTCATCAAGAACTTTTCCTTCAACCAATGATTCAATTTCGCGCTTGCCATTCAAGAGGAGTTCCTTCAGACTTTCCTTTCCTTTTTCGTCCGTCAAAGTCTTGAGCTTTGCTTTATATTCTTGATCAAGCTCCTTCATAAGCCCGTCGCGCAGAGCAGTATTTACTCCCGTAATGATGTAGCCTGCAAAGTAAATAACTTTTTCGAGATCAGCAATCGGAAGGTTGAGAAGGAGTCCCATGCGTGACGGAATACTGCGCAAGAACCAAATGTGTGCGACAGGACTTGCAAGCTCGATGTGTCCCATGCGCTCGCGACGGACGATTGAGCGGGTGACTTCAACACCGCATTTTTCACAAATAATATTCTTGTACCGAATGCGCTTGTACTTGCCGCAGTAACATTCATAGTCTTTTTCGGGACCGAAAATACGCTCGTCAAAAAGCCCTCCGCGCTCGCTTCTCTGCGTGCGGTAGTTAATGGTTTCCGGCTTGGTAACCTCGCCGTATGACCAATCTTTCATGCGCTCCGGTGAAGCAAGCTTGAGGAGGATCGCATCAAAATTCTGTTGTTCGCGTAATGTTTTCATAATGGTAATGATGATTGATAAGCTATTTGATATCCCCTTTCTTTACGAGCTCGATGTCGAGCGCAAGTCCGCGAAGGTAATTCAGGAGCACATTAAATGACTCCGGTATGTGTGTCTCAGTGACATCATTGCCTTTCACTATCGCATCAAACGCTCCCGAGCGTCCCGTAATATCGTCGGATTTCACCGTAAGCATTTCGCGAAGTACGTGCGACGCACCGTATCCTTCGAGCGCCCACACTTCCATTTCTCCGAAGCGCTGTCCTCCGCCCTGCGCCTTGCCGCCAAGCGGCTGTTGCGTAATGAGCGAGTAATGCCCTATCGAACGCATGTGAATCTTGTCTTCGACCATATGATTCAACTTCAAAATATACATATATCCTACCGCAATATCCTGATCAAACCCTTCTCCTGTGCGGCCATCGTAGAGTTTCATTTTACCGTCATCGCGGAAACCGGCTTTTACGAGTTCGCCCTTGATCTCGTCCGGTGTTGCGCCCATAAAGGGCGGCACGATTGCCTGGTAACCGAGCGTGTTCGCCGCAAGACCCAAATGAAGCTCGAGAATCTGTCCGAGATTCATACGCGAAGGCACACCGAGCGGCGTCAAGATCACATCAATCGGCGTACCATCCGCCATGTACGGCATGTCTTCCTCGGGAAGAATGACGGAGATGACACCTTTGTTTCCGTGGCGTCCGGCGAGCTTATCACCCACCGAAATATTGCGCACCTGCGCGACCTCGATGTGGATGCGCTTGATAATGCCACTCTCCAGATTGTCCCCGCGCTCACGCGAGAATACTTTCACACCCACAATACGACCACGCTTGCCGTGCTCCATGCGGAGCGACGTGTCTTTCACATCGCGTGCTTTCTCGCCGAATATCGAGCGGAGAAGGCGCTCCTCGGGAGTAAGCTCCGTCTCGCCTTTAGGGGTAATCTTTCCGACCAAAATATCGCCCGGGTGCACCTCGGCGCCGATACGGATGATACCGTCCTCGTCGAGGTCTTTGAGCTTCGCCTCGCCAACGTTGGGAATATCATGCGTCGTGACCTCGGGTCCAAGTTTCGTATCGCGTACATTCACCACAAACTCGTCCATATGAATCGAAGTAAATTTGCTGTTCTTCACCAAGCGCTCCGAGAGAATAATAGCGTCTTCATAATTTGAACCGTTCCATGACATAAAGGCAACGAGTGCATTCTGTCCGAGTGCGATTTGTCCGTTGTCGGACGATGACGTGTCGGCAAGAATATCCCCCTTCTTGATCTTGTCGCCGAGCGAGACTGTGGGACGCTGATGAAATGCGGTAAAGCCATTCGTACGCGAAAAGTTCACCAACTTGTGTTCATGGTTATTCCCCTTGTCATCCTTGAGAACAATCTTGCGCGCATCTACGCGCGCAATCGTACCACTTGCTTCCGCAACGATGAGACGTCCCGTGTCACCAGCGGCTTGCTCTTCCATGCCAGTTGCGACGAGCGGTGCCTCGGGGATAACGCACGGGATCGCTTGCTTCTGCATGTTCGAACCCATGAGTGCGCGGTTCGCATTGTCGTGCTCAAGGAATGGAACCATTGAGGTTGCGATCGAGTATGCTTGGTTCGCGGCAATGTCCATGTAGTGGACATCCGCTTTGAGCACAAGCTCGGGGCGACCAGCTTTGCGTACTTCAACTTTATCTTCCACGATTGAATCGCCATCGAGCTTGAGTGCCATGTGTGCGATGTTGTACTGTTCTTCTTCAAGCGCATCCATGTACACGATTTCTTTCGTCACTTTGCCATTCTTAATTTTCACGTACGGCGTTTCGATCATGCCGAAATCATTGGTGCGCGCGTAGCATGATAGGCGCAAGATGAGTCCGATGTTCGGGCCTTCCGGCGTGTGGATCGGACAAAGGCGTCCGTAGTGCGAAGGGTGCACGTCACGCACTTCGATGCCCGCGCGCTCGCGCGTAAGTCCCCCGGGCCCCAATGCGGAAAACGTGCGGAGGTTTTCGATCTCCGAGAGCACGTTGTACTGCGTCATGAACTGCGAGAGCTGGTTCGTCGCGAAAAATTCCTTGAGGCGCGCTTGGAGCGGGCGAGGGCTGATAAACTGCATCGGGAGCGTCGCGTCCGTGTCGATTGTCGACATGCGGTCCTGAATATTGCGCTTGATCTGTGTCATACCGACGCGAATCTTCATCTGGAGCATTTCTCCTACCGCGCGGATACGGCGCGAACCCAAGTGGTCGATATCGTCGTGCGTTGCATGAGGCGTCGCGTTCAATTTTACAATATGCGCCACAATTGTGGCAAGGTCGAGTGCGTTGAGCGTTCGGCGCGCAATCTCGGTCTTTTCCACGCTCTTATTGAAACGCTTGTTGAATTTAAAACGTCCGACTTCCGAGAGGTCGTATTTTTCTTTTGCGAAAATAGAGTCGACGAAATCCTTGGCATTCTCGGGCGTTGCAAGGTCGCCGTCGCGGAGTTTCTTGTGGATCTCGACGTATGATTCATTTGCGGTTGTGGTCGTGTCCTTTGCGAGGGATGCTTCGATCGCTTTCTTTGCAAGATCATCTTCTGCAAATGCTTTCAAAATTGCTTCGTTGTCGCGGAGTCCCAAAGCACGCAAAAGAACCGTAACGGGGAATTTACGTTTCTTGTCGATTCGCACATAGACTGCGCCGTCGGGATCGGATTCGACTTCAACCCATGCGCCACGACCGGGAATGATTTTCGCGCCAAAATAGCGCTTACCTTTCACCTCGTCCACAGTAAATGAGATACCGGACGAACGCGAGATCTGTGGCACGACTACGCGCTCGACACCGTTCACAATGAACGTGCCGTGCGACGTCATCATGGGAAAATCCGCCATGAAAATCTCCTGCTCCTTTTCCGTCTTAAGGATCTTGTTGATAAGCTTTACGCGCACCTTGAGTGGTGCTTCGTAGGAAAGTTTGTTTTCCTTGGCATAATATTCATCGTACTTCGGCTTCGAGAGTTCAATGCCGGTAAATTCAAATTCAAATTTCTTGTCCGAATAATCCTTAACCGGTGAGAATTCTTTAAATGCATCCTTCAATCCTTCTTCAACAAGCCATTTGTAGGACTTCAAGTGCGTCTCCACCAAATTTGGCATGGACACAAGCGGCTTTTTGTAGCGCGCAAAGTATTTCTTTTCTCGCATAGGAAATAGTGTGCTATATGAAATTATGTTTACTGTACCCCTAAACGACAAAAAACAAAAAGGCAAGTGAATACCACCTTTTTGATATGCTATAAGGTTAACGAGTAAACGAAACCTTGTAAAATTGTAGATTCTTAATTTACGGCACCAAGTACGCAATCAAATTACCGTTACGAAGAGTATAGCAGACTGAGAATTCTTGTCAAACTCAAAATTACCCTTGTAGAGTAAGGACAGTTTCAATCCTTACAAAAACCCGAGGGCATCCCTTGGATTTTGGATGCTACCCTTGCTTCCCCTTCCTCCACACCTCAATCTTCGCGTGGTCACCACCAAGGAGGACTTTGGGGACGCGATATTTTTTGCCTTTCCATTCGTACACTTCAGGACGCGTGTACACTTCAGGCGATGCCGTTCGTGATTCTTCCACAGACTCACCTTTGCCGAGGACCCCTTCTATCTGCCTTGCACATGCATCAACGACAATCATCGCTGGCACTTCCCCACCGGTGAGCACAAACGGTCCCACTGAAATCTCCTCCGCTTTGAATATCTTCTTCACGCGTGCATCAATACCCTCGTAGCGTCCTGCAATGAGCACGATGTCGGTATATTTTTTTGTCAGCGTCTTTGCGTATGCGTTAGTCAATTGTTTTCCTGAAGGAACAAAGATGATAACTTTTGTTTTTACATTTTTCTTGCGCGCGATACTCTTTGCGACCCTATCGAACGCGCGAATGAGCGGATCCAGCATCATGACCATGCCGGGACCACCGCCATAGGGACGGTCATCAACTTTCTGGTGCTTATCCCGTGCAAAATCACGCGGGTTCACGTACGAGATAACAATGTGTCCGCTTTCTTGAGCACGGCCAAGAATAGACGCATTGCAATACGCGCGAACGACTTCGGGGAAAATACTGATGATGTGGAATCGGATCATAGGGGGAACAACTGACAACTAACACCGCTTCGCGGACATATAACGAATCCCCTCTTGTTAGTTGTTAGTTGTTAGTTGTTAAATCCCCAACTCATCAATCACCTCATCAACCGTCTTGGAGGGAGCGGACTTCTTGCCTCCCTCGAGTGAACCTCCCGCGCTGGTGTCGCGGCCGCCAGCGGGTTCGTTGATCTTCAAATTCACGCGGGCATTATTCTTCATTCCCACGACGCGCAAAAGCGTACGAATCGCTTTTGCGGTATTTCCCGTGCGCCCGATAATCTTGCCCATATCGCCCGGGTTCACATCAAGCGTAATGAGTACGCCCATTTCATCGATAACGCGACTCACCTTCACATCGCTCGGATGGTCGACGAGCGCTTTCACCACATATTCGAGAAACGTTACATCTGGTTCTTGTGTCATAGTATGTTCGAAATCTTATCGTTATATCATTATTACCGTTACTAAGCATGACGACTGCTAAAAATATTGTACTATATTCCGCGGCAAAAGTGCAATACCTCTAAGAACCTGCCTACAATCTCACCGCAAATTAAACAACAAATACAATGCTTGCCGCCCAAAACACCAAAATTTCCGCTGCGACTTTGTTTTCTTACGAACGAAGTGAGTTAGAAAACAAGAAGTACTCTTGTGGTGCAAATCACTTATTCCTCCTCGACATATCTCGATATGCCTCGTCGGAATGCGTGATTTTCGCAGGAAATTGTGAAGTTTTGGGCAGGCATGAGATTGTAGGCAGGTTCTAACTCAAAAAAGAAAATCGCGTAGTTTTTGACTGCGCGGTCCTCTCAAGAATTCAGTGTTGAGCGAGTTATGCTTTCTCCGCAAGAATTTCTTCCGCGGGAGCTTCTTCGGCGGGCTTGTCTAGGGCAGCCTCGGCTACGGCGGGCTTGTCCGCAACAGCCTCGGCTATGGCGGAAGCTGGCGTCTCTTCCTTTTTCGGCGCTTCTTCAGCAGGTTTTTCCGCAACAACCTCAGCGGGAGCCTCTTTCACAATAGGAGTTTTCTTCCCCAATACATTTACCTTTTTACCCGCAATAACCTTGAGGTCGAGGAGAAGGTTGTGTACCGTACCCGACGCTTGCGCCCCTACGGAAAGCCAATGCTTTGCGCGGTCAGCCTTGATAACGGGCGAACCCTTGCGTGCATCGTATGAGCCGATGATCTCGACAAATTTCCCCGTCTTCGGTTTCCATTTGGAATCCGTGACGATCACACGGAACGAGGGATCGTTCTTCCTGCCGACACGCTGTAATCGAATGTTTAACATGCAAAGTATCCTATCAAAAAGCTTCTAAATAGTCAAACTCTGCGTTCTATGCTAAAGTATTTGATATTTATGGGAAACAAAAACTATATTGAGGGAATCATCACCACCACCGGCAAAGGACTCGGTTTCGTATCTCTCGGTGAAGGCAGCCCCCGCGAAAACGACATCCGCATCGAAACAGGATTCCTTAACACCGCCCTTCACCGCGACCGCGTAAAAGTGCTCCTACATCCTCGTATCCCGAACGAACAGCAAACGGGCGAGATTACCGAGATCATCGAACGCGCAAAAATAACCTTCGTCGGCACCCTCGAAAAAGACACCGACGCGTATTTCCTCGTACCGCAAGACAACCACATCTATGTCGACATTCGCATCCCGGCGGCAGGCGTCCCCGCAGGCAGTGACAAAAAGAAAGCACTCGTGCGTATCACCAAATGGACTGATCCCAAGAAAAATCCCGAGGGTGAGCTTGTGGAAATCATCGGCGATTCTGGCGACAACGAAACCGAAATCCGCGCCATCATCCTCGACAAAGGTCTTCAAATGGAGCTCCCCGATGCGATAGAAAAAGAAGCGCACGAAATCAAGAAAGACGCGACCGCGCTCCTCGTCCGCGAAATCCATAAACGCCGCGATTTCCGTAACATCACGACCTTCACGATCGACCCTGCCGATGCCAAAGACTTTGACGATGCACTCTCGGTCCAAACACTCGCAGACGGATCAATTGAAATCGGCGTCCATATTGCAGATGTATCTGCATATATTAGACCGCACTCGGCAATCGACGAAGAAGCCCGCAACCGTGCCACGTCGATATACCTCGTCGACCGCGTCGTCCCCATGTTCCCTGAAGTACTTTCGAACGACCTCTGCTCGCTCAATGAAAAAGAAGACAAGCTCACTTTTTCAGCAGTGTTTACCTTCCCTAAAGAAGCATTTTCGGATCCGAAAAAATCGGTCTACCCTGAAACCGAATGGTTCGGCCGCACCGTCATTCATTCCGACCGACGCTTCGCCTATGAAGACGCGCAGAAAATTCTTGACGACGGCGCAGGAATGTTCCACGACGAATTGGTAATCTTGAACACCCTTGCCAAGAAGCTTGATAAGCAAAATCGCGATGCCGGCGCAATCAACTTTTCCCATGATGAAGTAAAATTCATCCTCGACGAAAACAAGCGTCCCATCGGCGTGTACCGCAAAGAGATGCAGGACACCAACAAATTGATCGAGGAGTTCATGCTTCTCGCCAACAGGAAGGTCGCCGAATTTGTTGCCAAAAAGATAAAAGACGACGACGCCTCGCTTTTTGTTTATCGCATCCACGACGAGCCGGAACCGGACCGCTTGGGGCTCCTCGCGACATTCCTCGGTCGGATCGGCTACAAGCTCCCTTTGAAAGACGGTCGCGCCACCTCGCAAGACATCAACAAACTTCTTGACCAAATCAAAGGGACACCCCAAGAGTCGATGCTCCACACCGTAATCATCCGTACCCTCGCGAAAGCCATTTATTCAACCAATAACATTGGTCACTATGGGCTCGGATTCAAATACTACACACATTTTACCTCACCAATCCGCCGCTATCCGGACGTGATGGTACACCGCCTCCTCGCACACTATCTCGCAGGAGAACAAGTAACGCAAGAAGAAATGCAGGAGTACCGCAAACTTTCCGCGCACTCCTCCGAGATGGAGAAACTCGCCGCAGACGCCGAACGTGCATCAATCAAATTCAAGCAAGCGGAGTACATGGCGACGCGCATCGGACAAACATTCGAAGGCACCATTTCCGGTGTTGCCGAGTGGGGTATCTTTATCGAAGAAAACGAGACAAAATGTGAAGGACTTGTGCGCATCGCCGACCTTGGTAATGATTTTTATATTTTTGAAAAAGAAAACTATCGCATCATCGGCAAGAACACCCGCAAGCGCTATGCGCTCGGCGACAAAGTCCGTATTCGCGTCAAAGCTGTCGACCTCGAACGCAAGAGTATCGATTACGAGTTTGTGGAGAAATAAAAAATGTCTCGTCACACCGTGTGACGAGACAAGAGGTGATCCTTACAGGTTTGAGCGTATCATCGATAACGCGGGACAGCCATCCCCACAATTATTCCCGCAAAAACAAACCATATTGGTACCAGCGTGGAGAGGTCTCTAAAAAATGTTGATTTATTCCGGTGAATTCCTTAATAAATCGCTCCCCCCAAGACTGCTACGGCAGTTGCAATGAGAAGGTAAACAATCACTCGCTGTCTTACGGTCATAACAACCCCAGTATGAGAGAATCTACTGGGTTTTGTACTTTAACAATGAAGGCAAGATTCAGTAGAATGCAGAGGCGAGGTTTAGCATTTCACTCCCAAACCCTGTCGGCCTTCGGGTAACGACCCGCGAGGGATTGTACTAAACCTCTCCTGTGCATAGCAATGAGTAGATAGCGGATGGTCGCTCCGAAAGGAACATGACTCTCGCATACTGGGTGAGAAACGAGCACTTGGAGTTTCGCAAGACTCATTGAGGATTTTTATGAGCGAAGCGATATAAAAAGCCCAATGAGTGGACAGTCCCATTCCTAACACCACGAACTCCCTTGATGGATATTGGAGTCGACTAAAAAATTTGCTCACCGCACACCGCGGGAAAAGCAGGGAAAGAATACGAAAGATTGCAACAGAGATTCTGAGAAAATAGACTGCTTAAATGGCCATTAGACCGATTTTGTTGGTAAAAAGTTCGGATTTTGTTCAGGAGACACAGCCAAGTTTCAGAATTTGTTTTTTCGCCAAAATTTGGAGCGTCGCAAAGCGACGCTCCAAATTTTGGCGAAAACAACGATTCTATTTTTTGGCTGACCGTCTGGGACGACTTACGAACGGAACTTTTACTATCTTAACACTTTTTTGTAGGTTTAAAATATTTGTTATCATCCATGTTTTAGATACTCAATCGCTTTTTCTAACTCTATATCTCGTTTTTGAATAACATCGTCTCTTTTAATTTCTACTGGGATATCTGGCTCTATGCCAACACCTTCTAATTCTTGACCATTATTTCTCATCATCCTCCATGTGGAAACTGTTAATATAAAATCTTTACCTCCCAAGTGTAAATTAAAGGCTTTTGGGTTACCAGAGCCACCGCCAGTTGTTTGCCCAACTGTTATCGCCTTACCTGTATCTTTTAACATCAAAACAAACATTTCATTTGAACTCAGACACTTTGGACCAGTTAAAATTACAATTTTTTTATCTAAAAATTCCCCCTTTGGACTAATATTTACTGTTTGTTCAACTAACTCATCCTGTTTTGAAACTTTTTTGAAAATCTTACAATATTGAGTTTGTTTCTCTATAAAATGACTCGCAAGATTCTCTGCAAGACTGCTATTCCCACCGCCATTTTGCCTAACATCAATAATCAAAGAATCACTATCTTTAAAATTATTTAATTCCTTCTCTACTAATTCCGCTATATTCCCCCCTTCGGTCTTGTTATGATTAGACCAACTTTTTATATTTAAGTATCCTACACCATCAGACAACATTTTACCCTCCACAAATTTTCTATTTTTTTGTTCAAATTTATCTGAAAAATTGGTTTCTATTTTTTCTAATCAAAATCCCTGCGGCAGAGACCGCAGGGTATGACCCGGGCTCATGACGCATTTCATTGGTAACAGTTTACCACATTGTGGGAGGCC